>Ga0213839_1000068_pt1 | contig 305935 bp, 267 predicted proteins | sample SWPATP21_FD_160075 | JGI IMG/M metagenome (GOLD analysis project Ga0213839, IMG submission 160075) | Coastal seawater microbial communities from Marineland, Florida, United States - SWPA TP2 #1 | ecosystem: Environmental > Aquatic > Marine > Coastal | place: USA: Florida | collected 2016-08-14
CGTGCTCTTCCCGCTCGAGCGTGGCTTCGTCGACGGCGTGGGCCGAGCCGACCACGCGAGGGAGCTCCTCCGGCTCGCCGATGATCGACACGGTTGGGGTGGAGATGTCGACGTCGTCGTCTTCTTCGGGTTCGGCGGCGTCTTCGGGGGGCGACGCGTCTTCGGAGTCCGTGTCGACCGCCGCGGGCGGATCGTCGGTGTCGTCGTCGGCTTCGGGATCGAAGTCGGAGAGGTCGACATCCACGGCGTCCTCGTCGTCCGGGGACGGTTCTCGTGCCTGCACCACCGCGGGGGTTCCGAGCGCCAGCACGGCCGCCAACAGGCTCCCCCAGTGTGGGAGGCGGGTGTCACGGACGAGGAATGGAGCGCGAGTCGCAAACGCCATGAGAAGCGGCGACGGTGTTATCAGCGTTCAAGGGGCGAGCGCAGGCGAAAACCCTGCGGATTCGCGGAGCGTCGCCGCACCCCCCATGCGATCTCACACGTCAGCGAAACGGGTTCGCGAAGCGCGGGTCTTCCGTGATCACGTCATCGGTGAGCGTCTCCAAGAACGCGACGATGGCTTGCTTCTCGGGCATGGTCAGACCGAGGTTTTGCGGTTGGCCGCCGGGCATCAGGCGCGGGTCGGTGTCGGGTCCCCCTTGCACGCCGTTGTCGTAATGCTCGACGACCTGCATCAGCGTGGTGAACCTGCCGTCGTGCATGTAGGGGCCGGTCAGGGCGATGTTGCGTAGCGTGTGCGACTTGAATCGTCCTCCCCCCGCGCCCTCATCGCTGGGCACCGCATCGAGACCGTTGTTGATCGCGATGAGCGGTTGAAACACAGCGAAGTTCCGCGCTTGGCCGGGTGCAGGCGGGCCTTGAAGATCCCCCACGTGGCAGACCGCGCAGTTGCCGTCTGCGCTGAAGAACAACTGTTTGCCGAGGTTTTCTTCGTCGCTGAAGTTGGGGAATGGCGCCAGCGCGTCCCCGGTGGCCTCGATGCCCGCGTCGTAGGCGGACTGGGTGCTGACCATGGCGCGAACGAACTGTGCAAGCGCCAAGGCGATGCGGTCCGCGTCGACCGTGTCGTCGCCGAACGCTTCGGTGAACAGGGCCGCGTAGTACGGCTGGCTCTGCACGACCTCCACCAAGCCCTCGAGGGTCATGCCCATTTCCACGGGGTCTTGAATCGGCATCAGCACCTGGTCTTCCAGCGTGTCGGCGCGTTCGTCCCAGAAGAAGTGCCCGTTGGAGTAGTAGGCCGCGTTGAGCAGACCCATCGAGTTGCGTCCGGTCTCCCCTCCTTCGAAGCCTTCGCTCAGGGCACGGTCGTCCGAGAATCCGAGTGCCTGGTCGTGGCATGACGCGCAGGCGACCGTGCCGTTGGCGGACAGGTTGGTGTCGTAGAACAACACGCGGCCAAGCGTGGCGCCCGCGTCCGTCACCGGGTTGCTCTCGGGCGTGTTGCGTAGGTCGGTGACCGGCGCGACCAAGAAATGGTCCGGAAGGTCCGGGTCGGCGTAGTTGTCCGGAGGCCACGGCAGGTCGAGCACATCGGTGACCTCGGCGGGGTAGCCGTCTTCCACACCGCCGGAGCTGTCGTCTCCGCTGCCAGAGCCGTCGCCCGTCTCGGACCCGTCGGGTTCGCCGCTCGAGCCGTCCGCGGCGCTCGTCTGTGCACCCGAGCTTCCACCGTCCGAGTCGGCCGTCTCGTCCGCGGGGGCGGCGGGGTCGCTGAAACAAGCGGTCGGAAGACACAGGGTGAGCAGCAAGCTGAGTGAGGTCCGGTGCATGGCAACGCTCTGCAGTGCACGAGGCATGCCGGAGGTGGACGGTTCGCGTTTCGCCGCGCGTGGGGAGTCCAATCTGCAGAAGCTGCACCACGCTCTGCGGCATCTGCAGCCATCGCACCGCGATGTCACTGCGCGCGCACGCGGAGCGGTCTGGCACGACGGATGCACTCCTATGCGGTGTGGCGCGGGAGTATCATGGGGTTCGTGGCTGAAGCGCGCGCCAGCATGGAGTCTCCGCGCATGCGGTGGGTCTTCGTGGGGATCTGTGCGCTGCTCAGCGTGGTGCTGGCGGGGTCGATGGCGAGCAACTTTCTCGGTGCGCGCCAGCTCTCCGACACCGTGGTCCGTGGGCAGGCGGGCATGGTTTTTCACCTGCTGCATCGGTACGCGCCGCCCGGGCCTCCGCCCCCTGCCGACGACGAGCTGCAGGAGGCGTTCGAGCAAGGGCGCGCGCTGGGGCTGCGTTACGTGGCGCTCGTCGACGCTCGTGGGGTCGTCGTGGAGGTCGGGGACGCGCAGCATGCCGTGGGTGCTCCGCCACCGCCGGGGACAGGCGTCGAGCACATTGGTGATGTCGTGCGGGTCTGGTCTCCACGAGGACCGCGGCCGGGTTTCGAGGGCAAGGCGCCTCCTCCGGGGCACCCTCCGTTCGAAGGCAAACGCCCGTTCGAAGGCAAACGTCCGCCTGGACGGAGGCCTCCGTTCCCGGGCGGGCCGCCGACGGATGCGAGATACGTCATCGACTTCGTCCCGACGCAGGCCGTCGCAATGGCGGAGCGCGCCCAGTTGGACCTCTACATCGGGTTGGGGTCGATCGTGTTCCTGTGGGTAGGGGCGTTGGCGTTCTGGAAGCTTTCTCGCCGTGCGTCGATGGTCGGAGCGGAGCTCGCCCACAAACGGCACCTGGCTTCGCTCGGGGAGATGTCCGCCGTGATCGCCCATGAGCTGCGAAACCCGCTCGCGTCGCTCAAGGGCCACGCACAGCTCCTTCGGGAGCAGGCGGGGGACGACAAACTCCGGCGCAAGGCGACACGCGTGGTCGATGAGGCGGTCCGCCTTCAGGCGTTGACCAACGACCTGCTGGACTTCGTTCGTTCTGGCCGAGTCGAACCCGCGTCGACCCCAGTGGCGGAGCTGGTGCGAGAGTCGATCGCGGGTTCGGTCGCCACGGTCGACGCCGTTCTGGAGAATGCGCCGCGGTCATGGGTGCTCGACCGCGCCAGGATGCGTCAGGTCCTCGTGAACCTACTCGACAACGCGCACCACGCTTCGCCCGAGACGAGCGTCGAACTGAAGGCAGAGCTCGATGGCGGCGCGCTGGTGTTCGTCGTGCACGACTGGGGCCCAGGAGTGCCGGAGAAGGACCGGCAGGAGATCTTCGCTCCGTTTCACACCGGTCGAACGCAAGGCACGGGCCTGGGCTTGGCGGTGTGCCAGCGCATCGTCGAGGAACACGGCGGAACGGTGCGCTGTGACGACCACCCCGACGGAGGGGCGATGTTCACCGTGACGATCCCCGAGCAACGAGGACCCAAGAGGCGCGACGATGGCATCGATTCTGGTCGTTGAAGATGAGGAGGGCGTTCGCGAGTTTCTCGTCGAATGCCTGCAGGATGACGAGCACGACGTCGAAAGTGCGGTCGACGGTCAAGACGGGCTCGACAAGCTTCGGCGCCGAGCGTTCGACGTGGTGTTGACCGACCTTCGCATGCCGCGTGTGGATGGCATGGAGTTGTTGCGAACCGTGCGGGCGGAGCAACCCGAGCTCGAGGTCGTCATGCTCACCGCACATGGCGGGGTGGAGTCGGCGGTCGAGGCGACCAAGCTCGGTGTGCTCGAGTACCTGGAGAAGCCGGTCGACTCTCCGGCTGCGCTGCGTCTGGTGGTTCGGCGGGCGGCGGAACGCAGAACGCTGCGGACCCGGGCTGAGGCGAACCGCGGGGATCCTCCACCCTCGCTGTCTCACGGTGCGCCCGCAATGAAACCGGTCGTTCATGCGCTCGACAAAGTTGCGCGGACCGATGCGACGGTGTTGCTACTGGGCGAGAGCGGTACTGGCAAGGAGGTCGCTGCGCGTCGCCTGCATGCCGCCAGTGCGCGTGTGGAGGGCCCGTTCTGTGCGATCAACTGTGCGGCGCTCTCGGAGTCGCTGCTCGAGAGCGAGCTGTTCGGCCACGAAAAAGGGGCGTTCACGGGTGCGGCCTCGCGCCGCCGCGGGCGGCTCGAACTCGCCGCGGGAGGCACGTTCTTTCTCGACGAGGTCGGTGAACTCGCGCCCTCCATGCAGGCGAAGCTGCTGCGGGTACTGCAGGAGCGAACCTACGAGCGTGTGGGCGGCATTCAGAGTCTGGCGGCCGACGTGCGATGGGTGGCCGCCACCAACCGCGACCTCCATGCGATGGTCGCCGACGGCTCGTTTCGCGAGGATCTCTACCATCGCCTCAGCGTGTTCCCCATCCAGTTGCCTGCCTTGCGCCAACGGCCCGAGGACATCGTGCCGCTGGCGGAGGGACTCCTGCGTCGTGCTGCCCGAGGTCTTGGGCGTCCGCCCATGGTGCTGCACGCCTCGACGCATGCTGCGCTGCGGGGGGCTCCATGGCGTGGCAACGTGCGGGAGCTGGCCAACACATTGGAACGCGCGGCCATTCTCGCCGACGGCGACACGGTGGATGCGGAGCTTCTGGAGTTGGCGATGGGAGGCGTTTCGTCGGCGAAGCCCGCCGCGAGCGGACCGAGGACGCTGGCCGAGATCGAAGCCGAAGCGATTCGCGTCGCACTTGCCCGCCACGGCGGCAACCGCCGGCTCGCCGCCGAGGAACTGGCGATCGGGGAGCGGACGCTCTACGACAAGATCAAGCGTCTGGGTCTTCGGTGACACCGAGCCACCGAAACGCGACATTGGGATCGGTGAAGACCTCGATCTCGATGCCCTCGTCGGAGAACAGCCGCTTGATCTGAAGGGTTCCGATCGAGCTTCGCACCAAGATGGCGGCGCGGCCGAAGCTGGTCACGAGTCGGCGCCGGTGCGGGGCAACGGCGCGTTCGAACTCTGGGTCGTTGCGCCCGACCACGTCGCGCAGATCGACCAGCAATGGCATGCGGTCGATCGGTAGCGCGGCGACCTTGCGGTACACGGCCGCGAACGCACGGTCGATCTCGTCGAGTGCCGTATGTGGTTGCGAGGTTCGACGAACCACCACACCCGTGCCGATTTGCCTCACCTCGTAGAAGTTGTTCTCTGCGTGGCCGACCTGCAGAGGTTGCCCGGTATCTCTTCCGTTGACCACCTACCGGCGAACCGGACGCATCGTGGCGGATGAGCGTTTGGCGCAGTCGGGCGATAGCGCCCCCAGAACCGCCGAATCCCCGGAAACGCCTGGGCACTTTGCGCGTCCCGCTGAACAGTTGGCCTTCCACGACACGGTTTCCGCGGGTGACGTTCCTCGTGAGCATCGGGGTCAGCGGCTATCGTGCCGGCCATGCGCCGCGTCTGGTTCGCTTTCGGCTGCACGCTCGTCCTCGGGTGCCCGTCCTCGGAGACATCGCCCGAGGTCTCCTCGACCGGGTCGACCTCGGCCTCAGGCGGAGACTCCAGCCCGGGGTCCATGAGCACAGGCTCCCCGAGTACGACGGGGCAGGGCGATGCGTCGTCGGGGGAGGCCGAGAGTGGAAGCATGCCGGGCGAGACGACCTCCGATCCGACCGGCGACCCCGAGCCCTCACACCTGACGCCTGGGTGTGGTCAGCCCGCGACGGGTGCGGTGTTGGATGGGGTGATCACCGTGGCGGGGCAGGAGCGCGACTACCTCATCGAGGTCCCGGCCAATTACGACCCCGAGACGCCCTATCCGCTGATCTTCGGCTTTCACGGAGACGGCAGCGACAACGTGCAAGCCCAGGCGACCTACCGGTTGTTCGAGTACTACGATGGGCAGGCGATCGCCGTGTACCCCAACGGATCGGGCGCAGGCGGATCTCCGGGGTGGAGCACGACCAACGGTGGTGAAGACGTCGAGCTGGTCATCGCACTCGCCCAGGAGATCGGGCTGGAGATGTGTATCGACCTTCGTCGGGTGCATGCCTACGGCTACTCGAGAGGCGCCGCGATGGCACATGCCATCGGCTGCTACCGCGGCGACCTCTTCACAGGCGTCGGCGCCTCGTCCGGGTGGGCGCCGTCTACCGGGCTCTGCCAGCGACCGATCGCGGTGTTCATGTCGCACGGCCTCACTGACGACCGGGTTCCGTTCGTCACGGGGCGGAACGCTCGCGATGCGTGGGCCGACTACAACGGCTGCGACGAGGCGACCACCGCACTCGAAGACGGATGCATCGAGTACCAAGGTTGCGACGCTGGTGCTCCGGTGCGTTGGTGCGAGTTCGATGGCGGGCACCAGTTCAACACCGAGCAGGCCGAGCGCGCAGTCCGATTGTTCCAGACGCTTTGAGCCTCTCGGAGCGTCGGGACACGCTATCTCGCGCCCGAGCTTTGCTTCAGCCGCGGCGCAGGGACTCGCCGGTTTCGCGGTCGAACACGTGAAACCGGCCGATCTTCAGCGGAATCCGGTCACCTTCGGCGGGACCGCGACTGCCCTCGAACGCGGCGACGAACGGCGCATCGCCCACGGTGCAGTGCACATGAACATGGGAGCCGAGGGTCTCGACGAAGCGCGTGGTGGCAAACACGTGCGCGTCGGTCTCGGCGCAGCGCTCCACGTCTTGGGCGCGCACACCCACGTCGACCGCGCGCCCGGGCGTGAGGCCTTCGAAGTCGTGAGACTCGGGCAGCGGCATCGTCGAGTCACCGTCGGCGAAGTGAATCGTGTCGCCCTCCACCGTGGCCGGCAGCATGTTCATTGCGGGCGATCCCAAGAACTCGGCGACGAAGCGGTTGGCGGGGCGTTCGTAGACCTCGAGCGGGGGCCCGGCTTGCTGGACGTGGCCACCCTCGAGCACGAACAGGATGTCCGCGAGGGTCATCGCCTCGACCTGATCGTGGGTGACGTAGACGCTGGTCGAGTCGTGGGCGTCGTGCAGCTTGCGAATGTCGACCCGGACTTGGGTGCGCAGTGCAGGGTCGAGGTTGGACAGCGGCTCGTCGAACATGAAGAGGGCCGGGCGGCGCACAATCGCGCGACCCATCGCCACTCGTTGGCGCTGGCCTCCCGAGAGTTGCCGGGGATAGCGGTCGAGCAGGTGATCGATGTCGAGCGTCGTCGCGACTTCGCCCACGCGTCTGTCGATGGTGGACTGTTCGGTCTTTCGCAGCTTGAGTCCGAACGCCATGTTTTCGCGCACCGTCATGTGGGGATAGAGCGCGTACGACTGGAACACCATCGCGATATCGCGCTCTCGAGGCGCGAGTTCGGTGACATCACGATCGTCGAACCGAATTCGCCCCGCGCTCACCGTCTCCAAACCCGCGATGAGTCGAAGCAACGTCGACTTGCCACATCCCGAAGGACCGACGAGCACGGCGAACGCACCTTGCGGAATCTCGGCATCGATCCCGTGCAGCACGGTCGTCTCGCCGAAGCTCTTCGTGACACCCTCGATGTACACCGCGGTCATGTCGGGGGCGGACCGTACCATGGCCGAACTTGACGTGGGACGCGGTCAGACAAGGCTCACATCGCGGTTTGGCCGGACGTACTGTTAGCGTGAAGAGGTGCGGAATGCCTCTCTTGTAATCCAGATCTTCTCCCTCTCCGTGGTGATGTCCGTCGTTGGATGCGACGACGGAACGACCGCGACGGGTGGAGGAAACGATGGGTCGACCTCCGGTGGAAGCACCGGAGGGACGACCGAGCCGGACCCGACCGGCGTGACCGAGACGACGGGGGACTCGGCCAGCGGAACGACCGCGGACGCGTCGAGCTCGGGCGAGTCCGGGGGGGACTCGAGCTCCGGCGGCGCCGATCCGACGTGCACGGATGGAGAACAAAACGGCGACGAAGTCGACGTCGATTGTGGTGGTGCATGCGGCCCATGTGGGGACGGGTCGAGCTGCATCGAAGCGACCGACTGTGCGTCCGGCGTCTGCTCCGCCGATGGGGTGTGCGTCGCTCCAGCCTGCGATGACGGCGTTCAGAACGGTGATGAGGCCGATGTGGACTGTGGCGGCTCGTGCATGCCCTGTGGCGACGGGGACGCCTGCGAAGGGCCGGAGGACTGCGCGTCGGGCGTCTGTACCCGCAACACCTGTGCGCCGCGAACCTGTGGCGACGGCGTGGTCCAGGAGGGCACGGGCGAGACGTGCGACGACGCGGGAGAGTCGGCGACGTGCGACGTCGATTGCACGGCGGCCGAGTGCGGCGACGGGGTGATCAACATGACGGCGACGGAAACGTGTGACGACTCCGGGGAGTCGGCGACGTGCGACGCCGATTGCACGGCGGCCGAATGCGGCGACGGGGTGATCAACGCGACGGCACTCGAGACGTGCGATGACTCTGGGGAGTCGGAGACGTGCGACGACGATTGCACGGCGGCCGAGTGCGGTGACGGGGTCGTCAACGCGACCGCTCTGGAAACCTGTGACGATGGGGGCGAATCGGCGGAGTGCGACGACGACTGCACCGCAGTCGAGTGTGGTGATGGTGTCGTCAACGAAGCTGCGGGCGAGGAGTGTGACGATGGAGGCACCGAGCCGGACGATGGCTGCAGTGCGACGTGCGAGGTCGAAATCGCGTGCCAGACCGGGGCGGATCTCCTGAGCGAATCGCCCGGCGGCGACATCGTCATCTGCGACGACCCCACCAACACCACGTGCGAACAAGACGCGGAGTCGCTGTGCCCGACCGACTGGCACCTGTGCTCGTACGAGGAGTTTCTGGTGCGCAACGACGGCTGGGACTACGCGGTGGGCGGCGGCGTGACGGTGGTCGGTGAGATCTACTGCCGCGCCAGCAGCGGTGCGGGACACTTCACGGTGGGCCCCTACGACGGCCCCTCGACGATGGCGGACGACATTCCGCGCAACTGCGGCTACGGAAGCTCTCGCCCGGACTCGTGCACCGCCACCTACGGCTGCAACGAGCTGAGCGTGCAGGCGATGTGCTGCGCACCGCTGCCCACGTGTGGCAACGGCATGGTGGATGCGGGGGAGTCGTGCGACGACGCGAACCTCGACGAAACCGACGACTGCCTGAACTCGTGCTCGTTCCGGGTGCCGGCCGCCAACGGACAGTCCGGCACCGGCTGCTGAGCGTCAAAGGCCCGACTTGAACTCGGCCGCGGGCACGAACAGCGCGCGGCCGATGGGACCGACGGTGGCTTCCACGCTGCCGTCGACTCCGACGATCACGCTGTCGCCTCCGAATACGTCGACGAGCTCGGTGCCCGGAGGTGCGAGGACGTTCATGAGCTTGTCGCCGTTGCGCGTGGTGCTGTCGTGCTGCTGGTTGGTGTTGAACACCGCCAGCGCGTAGCTGCCTCCGGCGTCACCGCCCGCGCGTTCGAATGCGAGAATGCCTGCGTCGACCTCTCCGCCCGTGTTCGAGGTGGAGTAGACGACTTGCACACCACCGCGGCGGATCGACGGGTACGCGTTGCGGATCGCGATGAGTCGCTTGGTCCACTGGAACGTGTCGCCGGTGGTGTCGAACCCGGTGTCCCACATGCGTTCGCGGTTGGCCGGATCGTTGCCGCCTTCGAAGTCCTGCTCGGTGCCGTAGTAGATGCACGGGATGCCCTGCGCGAACATCAAGAACGCGAGCGCGTTGTGCAGCAGCGCCTTGCGTTCATCGGCCGGGCGGTCGCGCAGCCAGAACAGGAAGCGCGCGACGTCGTGGTTGTCGAGGAAGTTGATCGGCACCTCGGACGGCACCAACCCCGTGCTGTTGGCGGCCGGCTCGTTGCCCCACGTTTCGCCGCGTTGCTCCCACAGGGCGCGAATCTGGTCGGTGGCGCCTGCGTCCTGGAACACGCCGCGCACGGCTTGAAAGTGCTGGGAGAAGTAGAACGCACTGTCGAGCTGGTCGCCGGTGAGCGGCTGCCCGTCGGGCACACACGACTGCTCGCGCTGCAGCGTCGCTTCGTCGGGCAGCTCGTTCTTCGTGTAGCTGCCGATGAGGTCGTCGCGTCCGTCGAAGATCTCACCGAACATCAGGAAGTTGTTCTTGCCCTGATCTGCGAGACGGGTGCGCACGCGCTGGGTGAAGTAGCGCCAGAACTCGTATTCGACGTGTTTGATCGTGTCGATGCGAAACCCGTCGGCGTTGGTCTTCTCGATCCAACCCGCGTAGACGTCGACGAAGGTCTCTTTGACGTCGCATCGGGTGGTGTCGATGTCCTTGAGTCCGCCGGGAAAGTCTCCATGCAGGAGCTGGTCGGGGTCGTCGAAGTTCACCGTCCGGCCCTTGCGGTTGTAGACCGCGGGGTCTTGGAACAGCTCGGGTTCGGGGGGCAGGTGGTTGGTGGCCGGATCGTACTGCCACACGATCGGGGCCGGGCCCGCTTCGCCCAGTGACGTGAACGCCTGCACGCCGCGCGGGTCGAAGTCGGGGTCGTACTCGGTGTAGTGCCGAAACTCGCCGACGTCGTTGTTGCCCTGCAGGGTGATGTCGGGAACCCCGTTGAGGTTCATGTCGTAGTAGAAGGCCTGCCCGACGTGGTTGGTGACGATGTCGATCACCACCTTCATGTCGCGGCTGTGGGCTGCATCGACGAGCGAACGCAGGGCGACCAGGTCGCCGAAGTGTGGGTTGGTGGCCTCGAAGTCCTGCGTCCAGTAGCCGTGGTAGCCGTCGAAGTTGGCGTCGGTGTCGACGTTCTTCACCACCGGTGAGATCCACAGCGTCGTGACGCCGAGCTCTTCGAAGTAGCCGAGTCGATTCTCGAGACCCTTCCAGTCGCCACCTTGGTAACGCGCGAGGTCGTCGGACTGGACCCCGTAGTCGTTGCCAGGGTCTCCATTGTCGAACCGGTCGACGAGGACCTGGTAGATGACTTCGTTGCGCCAGTCGTCGACTTCGGTCGAAAGCTCGATCGGGCCGTCGTGGCCGCCGAAGTCCATGCAGCCTCCGGAGACCGAAAGGGCTCCGAGCAGAGCGAGTGCGGATGCGATGCGTTTCATGCTCGTGAACTCCAAGGCACTAGTCACGGAAGTAGCTGGTGGAGCCGAACCACCACTCGACGTTGAGACCCACGTAGTGGTCGACCGGGCGCAGGCCGAACACGTCGTCGCGGGGGTAGAGGCGACGGGCACCCGCGTCGCGAATGGACGCGAGGTAGATGAGTCGGAGGTGCGGGCGCTGGTAGTTGCCGCGGCCGCCCGGTGAGAGGAACGGCATCACGCCGATGCGGCCCATCTGGCCGAACTGCGGCTTGGCGTCGGTGTCCTCGTCGATGAGCACACCGCGTCGCTGGGCTTGGTAGGAGCCCTCGACAGACAGACCGCCGCCGCCCTTGCCAAACCAGATCGTCGGGCGGGCCATCACGATGCCCTCGCCCAGGTCGGCGTAGTCGAGCCCCTCGCTGGCGTTGCGGAACATTCGCCAGTAGCTGCCGAGCAGGACCCCGAACGGCCCCTTTTCGTAGTTGCCGCTGATCGCCGCGAGCACCTCGCGCGCGCCTTTGGACGTGCGGTCGGCGTTGAGCTGCGTGGGGGTGCCCCATTCGCCATAGGCGGCCATGCCCCCCGCGTAGCGAAACACGAGGTTGAGGTGGGTGGAGCGTTTGCCCGTGAACAAGCCCAGCTGCGTGCCGACCAGGAACCCGGTGTCGAGCGGCAGGTCTTCGAACTGCCGAACGTCGCGCTCGCGCTGCGCTGCCGAGGTGTAGTGGACCTCGCCGTACAGGACGGGCTTGATGCCGCCCGACTCGCCGACCGGGAAGATGTTGCTGAGCCGGGCGCTGCTGATGAACTTCTGCCGCGAGTTGATTTCGACCTGCGCCTCGCCGAGCTGCCCCAGCGGCAGTGGGCGAGGGGCGGTCTGGTAGAAGAACGCGCTCTGCGGCTGGTTGATGCCCGTGTGCAGCCGGAGCGTCAGGTTGTCGAGGAACGTGTACGACAGCCCGCCGCCGACGGTGTTGAGGTTGTCGAGCGGCCAGAAGTCGAGCAGGTAGATGTCGTCTCCGCGATACATGCGCGAGCCGGCCCAGATCCGCAGTCGCTCCGACCCGAGTCCGCTCTCCTCGACGTAGAGGTTGCGAATGCCGAGGTTGGTGTCGAACTTGCCGGTGCTGTGAAACAGCGGCGCGGCGAAGGCCAGGGTGCTGACGATGCGGGTGTAGGCGCCCGTCTTCTCCCAGTAGTCCTCGCGTCGAAGCTCGAGTTCGAGGTAGGTGGACTCGTCGAGGCGGGAGCCACGAGCGACGATGTCCCCATCGCGTCCGGGACGACCTTTCGCGTCGGTGCCGACGGCGACGCGGCCGTAGGATCCGAAGTGAAACCCGTCGGCGTAGTTGGGCGGGGTGTTGTGCTCGACTTCACCGTCGGCGGACTTCACCGACGGTGGTGGCACGTCCTGAGGCTCCGGCTCGGGCACCGCCACCACCGGGGCGACGACTTCGGGCGGAGGCGGAGGTGCAGGCTCGGCGTCGGACTCGGCCGCGAGGGCGTCGAGCTTGGCCTCGAGTTCCTGGACCCGCTGCTCGAGCGCCTCGACCTCGCTGGGGTCGACCGACTTCGCGGGTTCGGCAGCGACGGGCTCCGGCGGTGGAGGGGGGTCTTCCGTGGCCGCGGGCTGAGCATGAGCCGCGGCCGGAAGCAGAAGAGAAGCCACGAGCACGAGGCTTCGAACGAGAGAAGGTCGGAGGCCAGTCACGGCGAATCCGGCGGAGGATACCCAAAGGACCTACGCGTGGGGTGGCTTCACACCGACGGTTTTCGAGCGTCAGGTGTCTTCGCCGGAGTGCTCGAAGGCCAGCTGGTGCTGCGACATCATCGCCGGGCCTGCGCGCCATGCTTCGGGCATCGGTTTCGCATGCGCAGCGCGGAACGAGGGGCTGCCGACCCAGGCGCGAAACGAGGCCTCGTCCGCCCACAGCGTTTCGATCATGTACGCATCGTGCGGATAGTCGGCGTCGGGCGAGGCGGACGCCGACGGCCGCCAGACCCGGGCCTGCACAAAGCCTGCGACCGTGTTCATGTGCTCGAGGTTGGCCTTGAATCGAGCTTCGAACGCGTCTCGATGCTCCTCGACGACGCGGATATGGTTGATCACGTTGTACATCGCGAGCGGCAGGATAGCGGTACGTTGGGGCAATGCTGGACGGAAGAGACCCCGAGCACGCCATCGTGCGGCCGACGGCACGGGTGTTGATGGTGGATCCGACCGGTCGCGTCCTGCTGATGGAGGGCAAGACCCCGTGGGCTCCCGGGGTTTGGTTTACCCCCGGCGGCGCCGTCGAACCCGGCGAGTCTCACGAGGCTGCCGCGGTGCGCGAAGCCTGGGAGGAAACCGGGTTTCGCATCGAACGGTTGGGCCCTGCGGTGTGGTCGAGATCGCACGTCTGGCAGTCGAACCTCGACGACCGATGGCTGCTGTCACACGAACGTTTCTTCTGGGTCCGCGTGCCCCAGTTCACGCCGCGGTTGACTCAGGTGTCCGCCGAGGAACGCGCCACGCTGGGCACCATGCGGTGGTGGAGTCCGTCCGAAGGCCAGGCCGGAAAGCACACGTTCGCGCCGCGTCGGCTGTTCGACTTGATGCAGCCCCTGCTGCGGGGCGAGTTCCCGGTCGAGCCGCTCGAGATCGGGATCTGACGAGCGCGAAATCGGCCGTGCAGTCGGCTCGTCGGGTGCAGGCATTCGCGTCGGGTGATGCGGACTACAACGCTGCGTTCGGCGACGGTGCCGGGAAAACGCAGGGCCGATGGTTTGGCATGCCCTGTGCTCTTCCCTCCACCATGATGTCGACCAGGGGGATTCTCGGAGCTTGTCTTGGGGGTGCAGTGGCGGTGGGCGCCATGGGCTGCGACCTTTCGGGGGACGCCACCGCGGCGCAGATGCGTCAGGCGATGGATGAGATCGTGCTGACGGGAGAAGCGCAGGGCCTCGAAGATGGCATCGTCGAGATCACCACGAGCTTCACGCTCGGCGACGGACTCGAATCCATTCTCACCGAGGTGCGCGCGTTCGCCGAGAGCCAGGTCCCGTGCTCCAGTGTCGAGTCCCCTGAGCCGGGCGTGTTGGTCATCGACTTCGGCACGCTCGAGGATGCTTGCCAGTACCGCGGCAAGACGTACGCCGGCGTGGCGACCGTGCAGTGGTCGCTGACCGACGACGCCGTCATCGTGCAGCACACCTACGAAGGCATCACCAACGGACGGGTCACGCTGGAGGGTGATGCGACCGTGACCTGGCAGGACCGCAGCCGACGGGTGGAGACCGACCTCTCGTTCGAAGGGGAGGGCGGCACCCTCGATGTGTCGTCCGATCGCACGCAGACCCTGATCGGCGAGCTCGGTGATGGCATTCGGGTGGTGGGCACGCGCGACTGGACCAGCGCTCGTGGCTCGTGGGCTCTGGACATCGACGATGTCGAAATGCGCGCGGTCGACCCGGTGCCGCAAGCCGGCGCTTACACTTTGACCACGCCGGACGACCACGTGCTGGGTCTCGCCTTCGAGCGCATCGACGCCGACACGATCGAGGTCTCGATGACGGGGGGTCGCCGCGACCACGTGTTTCATGTGACCTCGGCCGGCCAGATCTCGGAGTGAGCCGGACCCAGCTGGTAGGTTGCGCGGCGTGAAGCTGCGCCCCTACCAGCGCGAAGCGATCGACGCGGTGTTGGCGGCTCGCCGCCGCGGTGTCACGCGCATGCTGCTGGCGTTGCCGACCGGGGCGGGCAAGACGGTCATCTTTTCCGAACTCATTCGACGGGCGCGCCACCCGGTCCTGGTGCTCGCGCATCGAGACGAGCTGCTCGGCCAGGCGCGCAACAAGATCGAGGCCGCGTTGAAACGCAACGCCGACGACCGCCGCACCGTTGCGCTCGAACGCGGTGCCCTGCGAGCCCCTCGTGATGCATCGGTGGTGGTGGCCTCGATTCGCTCGTTGCACGATGGGCGCATCGGCGGCGCGTTGGCAGGCCGTGACATTCGCCTGGTGATCTACGACGAGTGTCACCACGCCGTCGCGGACGCGAACCGGCGCGTGCTGGAGCAGATCGGGGTTTTTGCCGAGGACTGGCCGGGCACGCTGGTGGGCTTCACCGCCACCACGAGGCGTGCCGACGGCCGCGGCTTGGGTGAGGTGTTCGACGAGATCGTGTACGAACGCTCGCTTCGCCAGATGATCGACGACGGCTACCTCCGTCCGCTGCGCGGCCTTCGTTTTTCGACGACGGCGGACCTCTCTTCGGTCACCGTGCGCGGCGACGACTTCGACGAGGAGGAGCTGGAAGAGGCGGTCGACGTGGAGGCCCGCAACCTGCTCGTCGCACGCGCGATTCAGGAGACGACCCGGGACCGAAGAACCATCGCGTTTTGTGTCGGCGTGGGCCATGCCGAAAACCTGGCGCGGGCGCTGCGAGAGCTGGGCGTGCCGGCGGCCATGGTGTGCGGCGAAATGCCCAAGCCCGATCGAGCCCGAACGCTCCGCCTGTTTCAGGAGGGGCAGCTGCGGGTCATCACGAACGTCGGCGTTCTGACGGAGGGCTTCGACGACCCCGGGGTGTCCGCCGTCGCGATGGTTCGCCCGACCCGGTCGGTGTCGATGTACCTGCAGTGCGTCGGACGAGGCATGCGGCTGTCCCCCGATGCGCAGGACTGCTTGGTGCTCGACTTCGTGGACCTCTCGGCACTCGACGTCGTCACCAGCGCGACGCTCGACGCCGCCGCCCGTGGCTCCCAGCACCCGCCCGAGGAGGCCGACGCCGAAGAGGGAGGCGAGCCGACGGCCAAGCCCCTGACGTTGCCGCTCGAAGAGCTGGGCGACGAAGCCCCGGCGACGCTGGCCGAGATCCAGGAGCGCCTGGCGCAGTTCGACCCGCTCACGATGAGCCAACGGGAGGAGACCGCCGCGATCTCACTCAACGCGTGGATCTCGTTGGGGGCGCACGGCATGATGCTGCACTTCCAGGGGCACGACGGCGACTTGCGCTTCTTCGCCCTCAAACCCACTGGGCGACGCGGCGCGACCGTATGGTTGGGCGACCGGCGACTGGCACGGTTCTCGACCATGGTCGAAGCGGTCGAGGCGGTGGACGAGGAGTTGCCCAAGTACGGCGCGCCAGACAGTGCGCGGCCCGAGGCGCCGTGGCGGCTGGAGCCTCCGCCGGATGCGTTGCGCATCGCCGTCGAGCAGCTGGAGCCGCCGCGCTGGGCGCCCGATGTCGGCACCGCGCTCGCCCACCTCGCGTTGGCCCAGGCTCTCGATGGCTGAGTCGCGCGGTTGCGTATACTGCGGGACGGTGTCTCGCCTGGGGTTCACGCTGCTGACCATGTCGCTGCTCCTTGCATGCGAAGCGTCGGCACCCGCGGTCCCCGAGGGAGAGTGCCTGGTCGTGTTGTGGGCCCAACCCGATCGGGCGCACGAAACGCTGCGTGTTCGAGGGTCGTGGGATGGGTGGTCGGAGTCCTTGTCGATGCGCCGCTTCGACGGACAGTGGCGGGTCGCGACCTTTTCGCTGCCGCCCGGCGAGTACGGCTACCAGATCGTGGAGGCCGACGAAGGGCGACTCGATGCGACGCATGGCTTGACCACGTTCCGGGCCAGCGACGGCCAGGAGGTGTCGTACCTGGAAGTCCCCGCTTGCGATGCGCCGCGCATCGAGCAGGCCCATGCCTCTGCGCTCGGTGAGGGCGCGCTGCAGATCAGCCTCGACCTCGAGACCGCCCGAACCGGCACGCCGATCGATCCCTCTCGCATTGCGGTCCGCGGAGTGTCCAGCAGCGTGACGCCCTCCGAGGACGGGGTGGAGGTGTTCGTCGAGGGACTGGAGCCGGGCAAACATGCGCTGGAGATCGAGGTCGTCGACCACGACGGCGCCTCCAAGACGCAGACCGTCGATGCTTGGGTGGGCGCGCGTGCCGAGGGGGCCGAAGATCAGATCATCTACCAGGTGATGATCGACCGCTTTCTCGGGGACGGCGGGACGCAGCTGGATGCACCACCCAACCCCGGAGCACGGGCTGGTGGCACCCTGGACGGCATCACCGCGAAGCTGCGTGATGGCACCTTCGACGCGCTGCCGATCACCACCTTGTGGCTGAGCCCGGTGTATCTCAATCCTGACGAAGCCCGGGCGGGCACCGACGGACAGATGTACGAGGGCTATCACGGCTACTGGCCGGTGGACTCTCGGGGCGTCGACCCTCGCATCGGTGGCGAGCAGGCGTTCACCGAACTCATCGAAGAGGCGCATGCGCGCGGCATCCGGGTGCTGCTCGACATCGTGCCCAACCACGTCTACGAGACCAATCCTCGGTACGCCGAGTACACGGCCAGCGGAGGCGTTCACCTGCACGACCCCGAATGCGTTTGCGGCCAGCCCGGTTGTCCGTGGGACCAGTTCATTCAGACGTGCTGGTTCGTGCCGTACCTTCCCGACCTCGACTTCGAGGCGCCCGGCGTCTTGGATCTCGCGGTGGAGGACGCGCTGTGGTGGCAAGAGACGTTCGACCTCGACGGGTTCAGGGTCGATGCGGTGCCGATGATGCCTCGTGCGGTGACGCGCCGCATTGCGGCCGCGGTACGCGGGCAGGTGCTCGACCCCCAAGCCGCGTTTGCCCTCGGCGAGATCTTCACGGGCCCCGGAACGTCGGGCACCGAGGTGCTGCGGTACTACCTCGGCCCGGATGCACTCGACAGCGCGTTCGACTTTCCGCTCATGTGGTCACTCCGCACCGCAATCGCACACGGAGGCCCGGGGTTCGACGCAGTCGAAGCGGGACTGCAACACACCGAGCAGGCCACGGCCGGGTCGGGCGCGACCTTGGGCCTGATGATCGGCAACCACGACGTCACGCGCTTCATGTCCGAGGTCGTCGGAGATGCGGGGGCCGACCCGTGGGGAGATGCCACGCCTGTGCAGCCCGACGACGCGCTGTTCTACGAGCGGCAGGCGTTGGCGCTCGGGTTGGTGCTCACGCTCCCGGGTGCTCCGGTGATCTACTACGGCGACGAGGTCGGGCTGGCCGGGGGCCGCGACCCCGACTCCCGCCGCGTGATGCCAACGCCCGAGACGCTGCGACCCGAGCAGTCGACACTGCTCGACTTCACGCGTCGGCTTGCGACCGCGCGGGCCTGCTTGCCGGCACTGCGTCGCGGCGAGCGGGTGCCGTTGATGGCCGAGTCCGACACCTGGGCGTTCATGCGGGACGTCGGAGATGCCGGCCCCGTCGTGGTCGTGGCGCATCGCGGCACGGCCCCGCGCGAGGTCGAGCTGGGCGCGAGGGTCTACCCCGGCGCCTACCGGGACTTGGTTTCGGGGGAGAGCGTCGTTCTCGACGCCTCCGGAAGTCTGGAGCTGGAGCCGTGGTCCTTGCGGGTGCTCGCTCCGGCCGCTCACGCCTGCGCCCAGTAGGAGGGGCGTGGTATATCCGCTTGCGATGGCACGCTCGGTGGGGCTGTTCTTGGTGTTGGCCGCGACGGCGTGCGGAACCGACGGGCTCGAGTCGGATCCCGAGCTCGAGCCACCTGCGGGAACCGACGCCTACGATCCGTCCGACGGTCAGGGCGAAGGCGGGGGCGGCTACTACACGACCACCGGACAGGTCAGCGCCGGGTCGGGCCAAGACTCCGCCGGCGATGAGACCGGCGGCAGCACGGGCGCGGCGGACTGTGCCGCGGACGTACGGCTGTGCGCGCACACCTTCGAACTCGCCGACGACAGCTACGGGGCTGTGTTGCTGATGGGCAGCTTTGCCGACGACGGCTGGGACGTCGGGGTGGACATGACGCTGCAAGACGGCACTTGGCAGGCGGTCGTCGACCTGCCGTGGGCGCTCGATACCGAGTACCGCTTTCAGGTCGACGGCAGCGCCGATTGGCTGCTCGACCCCGAAAACCCGGACACCGAGAACGACAACTCGGTGATCCGCGCGTTGATGTGCACCGACTACGCCTGCTGACGCGACACCGCGTTCAGCGTGCGCCGTAGTTGTGGGCGCTGGTCTCTTCGTTGCGGTCGGTCGCAATCGCGGGGGCGGGCGAGAGCGCGTCGAGCTTGGCCTTGAGATCGTCCGGGAGCGTGTACTCGGCGGCCGCGAGCGCGGGTTCGAGTTGCTGCACGTTGCGGCCTCCGATGAGTGGCGCCGTCACGGCCGGATTGGCGCGGACCCATGCGATGGCGAGCGTGACCGGATGCACGCCCGCTTCGGCGGCCAGCGTGGTGAACGCTTCGGCGATCTCGTAGTTGGACTGCGCGCCGTATCGGGTCGCGTACATCTTGTTGTCGACCAGGCGCCCGGTGTCCGGCCGGTTGGTCGAGCCGTACTTCCCGGTCAGCAGCCCTCCGCCCAGTGGTGAGTACGGCAGCACGCCCAGCCCCTCGGACGCCGCCATCGGAAGCAGCTCCGACTCTGCCTGCCGCTTGACCAAGTTGTACATCGGCTGGATGCAGCACAGCGGGGCCCACCCTCGGGCACGGGCCACGCCAAGCGCTTTCATGGTCTGCCATGCCGCGAAGTTGGAGACGGCGGGGAACAGGATCTTGCCGGACTGCACCAGCAGCTCGATGCCCCGCATCGTTTCTTCGAGGTCGGTCGCGTCATCCCAGCGGTGCAGAAAGAACACGTCGATGCGGTCGGTGCCCAGGCGTTTCAGGCTGGCCTCCGCGGCCCGCACGAGGTGGTATCGAGACGAGCCGCGCGCATTGGGGCTGTCGCGCACGGGAAAGTACGCCTTCGTCGTCAGCACGACCTCGTCGCGGACCTCGGCGATGAGTCGGCCGAGCAGCACCTCCGCCTTGCCACCGCTGTACACGTCGGCGCAGTCGAACAGGTTGATGCCTCGTTCCAAGCAGGTCCGAAAGATCTCGGCGCTGGTGTCTTCGTCGGCGTCGCCGCCGAACGCCATCGTGCCCAGCGCGACGGCCGAGACGCGGACGCCCGTGTTGCCCAAGAACCGGTACTCCATGGCCGCGGTTGTAGCGCTGACGTGTCCGCGACGGAACCTTCAGGTTTGCGGCCGCCGGTCGATGCCCCCTGGAGATGTCCAAGCGCGAGTCCGAGGACCGACATCTCGCGGTCGCCGCGAATGGGGACGACATGCTGGCGCAGGTGGACGCGCTGGAGTCCGAGCTGCGCCGCATTCACACCCAACTCGACGGCGTGTTGTGTGCCGTCGAGTCTTTGCTGCGCAGCCCCGCGCTGACGCCGGAGTTCGAGGGCTTGATTCGCCACACGCTCGAACCGGCCTCGAAGGCCATTGCCTCGGGCGCCGGCCGGCTCCGCGATCAGGTGGAGTGCCCCGACGTCGCCGCGGGCTGGTGACTGCACGAAAAAACCGGCCCCGGACTCGACGCACGAGGTGAGTCGTGCGTGAGCCGGAGCCGGGGAGTTCGGCGTTCATCGCGAGCCCTGGTGCTCCAGCCAAGGGTGGTGGGGTGGTGGGTTGCCGGAGCGGGGCTTGGGATTCGGGGGGTCGAAGGGGGGACTGTGTTGTTCCGAATCTCCGTCGCGATGGCGTCGCCGGACGCGGCTCGTGTCGCCGTGCCAGCGACTGAGCGCCCCATTAGTGGAAGTCGGCGACCAACCGATCACGAAAAGTGCATCGGTTTGCCAAAAAAGTTCTCCGCGGGAGGCGGTATGCTGACCGCGCCGGAGCATGACGACGGACCCTTCCTCGCCAGGCCTGGGCGCCCGCCTTCGGGCGAGCGTGCACGAGCCCGAAGACGACGCGGCCGCGCAGCTGCGCGCTCGCTTGCGGCGAAAGATGTTCGGCATTCGGCTCCCCAAGTTGCCGCAGCCCGAGGCACCGGCCGAGCCGCGGTTCGAGACACCTTCCATTCAGTGGCCCGTCGGCGTCTGGTTGGTCCCGTCCGTGGCCGTGCTGGCGTTGGTCGGGGTGTTGCTGTGGCCCACGGATCGTCCGGCGCCGGAGATGCCCCAGCCCCGCCCTCGGACGGTCGTCACCCCGGCCCCCGCGGGTCCGCCCGAGGTCGAGCCCGCGGTGCCCAACGATGGGCCGCGGCTGTTGACGGCTGCCCAGGCGGTTTCCGACGCTCGGACGCGCGGGGTGGAGATCTCGCTCGCAGTGCGCGCAGCGTGGGCCGATGCCGCGTCGCCACGCCGAGTGTCCGCGGCCCTCGAGAGCGCGTCGGGGAAACGAGACCAAGGAAAGCCTCGCGAGGCGTTGCTGCTGCTGCGCGAGGTGCTCGACGACGTCGAACTCCGTGCCCCGGCGTCCCCGGGGCGGGTGCAGCTGCTGCATGCGGTCGCGGGCCTCTACACGGTGCTCGAACGTCCCCGTGCAGCCGAGGCAACAAACGCAGAAGCCACGCGCTTGGACCCCACGGCCGCGCCTCGCTGATACAGTGCGATTGGTGTCCGAAGGGCGCAGCGACGTCGAGCTGCTGGAGGAGTGGCGCGAGGGGGACTTGAGCGCGGGAGATCGCTTGTTCAACAAGCATTTCTCCAGCGTGCACCGCTTCTTTCGCAACAAGGTGCACGAGGGCGCGCTCGAGGACCTCGTGCAGCAGACGTTCATGGGCTGTGTCGAGGGACGCGAGCGCTTCCGCAGCGACTCGACGTTTCGCACCTACTTGTTCGGCGTGGCCCACAACCTCTTGCGCGACCACTATCGAAAGCGGCGCAACGCCGACGTGCTCGACTTCGGTGAGGTCTCGGTCGAAGACGTGGGGGTCGGGCCGAACACGTTGCTCGGACGGCAACAGGAGCAGCGCTTGCTGCTGGAGGCGCTGCGCCGCATTCCGATCGACTCGCAGATTGTGCTCGAGCTCTACTACTGGGAGGAACTCTCGGCGTCTCAGACTGCGGCGGTGCTCGGCATTCCCGAAGGCACGGTGCGGGGGCGGGTTCGCAAGGCGAAGGGGCTGCTGAAGAAGAAGCTCACGATTCTGTCGCGCTCACCCGCCGACCTCGAGTCCACTGTGCAGGACCTCGAAGGGTGGGCGGCCTCGCTCCGCGAGATCCTCGCCGCATCCACACCCACGGCTTGAGTTCGGTATCGCGCAGTCCCAAACGGGCCTCAGAGGGCGTCAGGGGCTGTTCTGCGAGAAAAGGCACACCGATATGTAGGTTTCGGTTGCACACTGGTCGACAGCGATCCACACCGAATTCATGGCGAACGCAGCGGTGGCGCACTGGCGATGGAGGTCGGTCTCGGTCCTCCGCCTGGTCGTGCTGGCGCTGCTCCTCCTCAACCTGCTCGATGCCGTGTTCACGTTGGTGTGGGTCGAGACGGGGATCGCACGTGAAGCCAACCTGCTTCTCGAGGGCATCCTGTCCCAAAGCGCCATCGGGTTCATGGTCGTGAAGATGGCGCTCGTCAGCCTGGGAGTGCTGCTGCTGTGGCGCTACCGCGACCGACGGTTGTCGATCGCCGGTCTGGCGGTTGCGTGCCTGGCCTACAACGCCCTGCTCGTCTACCACCTCGGGATCGCGGTCGCCGCGGTCGAGTTCGCGTAGTCCTCACGTCGCAGCTCCGAGCCGCTCGCTTGCGAAGAGGCGATGAGCTCGAAACGGACTTCGGGGGGGTACCAGCCCGCTACTCTTCGCAGTCCGAGCAGGCGTCCGAGGCGGCTTCGCACTGGGCTTCGGCGCGGTCGCACGCTTCTTCGTAGCGAACGTCGTCGACGTGTTCGTTGGCCAGTCCGCAGATCCGGTCGGCGAGTTCGCATGTGCTCTCGGTCAGGTCGCAGATGCGTTCGCACCGACTGCGTGGGGCTCGTTTCCCCCGCTTGCGAGAGACACGCTCGCGGCTGCGCACACTGACCTCGTCTCTCGCCGCGGGCGCCATCTCTTCGTCGGCGTCGGCCGCAGGGGTGGGCTCGGGCTCGGGCTCGGGCGGTGGGGCGACGGGTTCGGCAGGGACGATGTCGACCGGGCCTGCCGCTGCGTCGCCGCCGGCGTCGTCCTCCGCAGCTTGCGCAGCAGTCCGGGGGAGCGCGACGCCTTGGGCCTGCAGTCGGGCCTCGTTGCTCGTCAGCTCGGACTCGATCGCTGCGATGTTGTCCAGGTTGGCGCCCGGAGCTTCTGACCGCGGGGCTTTGCAGCCGTTGGCGAGCAGAAGCGTCGCACCGAGGGTGAAGGCGCCTCGGCAGAGGTGACGGGCTGAGCAGACCGGCATAGTCGTGGCCAGAATCGGCCGCATCGAGACGGAGATCAACCGCATGGCATCGTCCCGAACGTCTCCGCTTCGCGAGGGCTTACAGGTACCATCGGGCGGTGTCGCCGGAGGGCCACTCGGTTCGTGTCGTCGTCATCGTGCTCGTTCGGCGAGGCTTTCGTTACCTGATGGTGCGCGACGACGCGCGGGGGGGCACCTGGTACCCGCCTGCGGGGGCGGTGGAGCGCGGCGAGGATTTGCTCTCGGCAGCGCGCCGCATCGTGCAACGCGCGAGCGGGTGCACGCCGGAGCTCGACGGCATCGTTCGCGTGTCGCACATGCCGATGTTGCCCGGCCAGGCGACGGGGCAGATGCGGTTCGTGCTCGATGGGCGGCTGTCGACCGACGCGCTCACCGAGAAAACCGCGCTCGCGCCCGCGTCTTACATGTTGCCCGCCGAGCTCGACGCGCTCGACCTTCGCGACGACGCGGTCGCAACGCTCATCTCGCAGCACGCCCGTGGCATGCCCTCGGCGCCGCTCGAGCTGTATCGCGTCGGTCTCGAGTAGGGGACCCGTCGGCGTTCACTCGACCAGCGGGGAAACCTCGACGGGCCCCAGGGTCACCGCACCCGAGAGCCCCGCGGCGTACTCGGCCGCCAACCAAGCGTCGGTCCGGGTGCCACGGACGAGGCGCAGCTCGTCGAGCTCGCCCACGTATGCTCGCGATGCATCGTAGGCCGAGGCCCCGACGGCGAGCGGTGTGTCGGCATCGGACGCCAACGACCCCGTGCCTTCGACGAGCAGGGTGCTTTCGACGGTCATGTCGTTGTAGCGACCGGTGGCGTTTTCTTTGGCCACGCTGAAGGCGACGTAGTTCCACTCGTCGATCGCGACCGCAGGAAAGCCCAACCGACGCTCCGCCGAGGACATGCCGAGGTCCACACGAAAGGTCTCGGCCGGGAGCTCGGGGCCGGGCGCGAGGGCGAAGGTCCAACCGCGTGTGGCCTCGGTGGTGTCGGCCTTGTCGATGATGCGCGGGTAGTTGTCGTGCGCGGGGTCCGAACTCGGGCGCATCCAGAACGAGACGGTGAATCCGGTCTCTCGAAGATCAGCGACGCTGGGATCGGGGGGGAACTCCAACACGCTGGCGCCGTCGAAGACGAATGCGGGCCCCAACACGCCGTCGGCGTGCATGAGCCCCTCGCTTCCAGTGCCGACGTGCACCCCGGTCGCGTCGGTCTCATCGGCGCCATGCAGCACCATCGCGTAGTCGGACCAAAGACCGCGACCGTCGACGGGTTCCGCGTCGGGGTTGAGAAAGTACGCGTCGAACTCGATCTCGGCCGCGGGAAGCGTTGGCACGAACACCCAGGCGATGTCGGCCTCACGCTCGTAGGGCAGCAGCGAGCCGTCCTCGGCGACGAAGCGCAACGACGTCGCGTCATCGTCGTCGGCGCCCGCGGGCTCGCCCTCGAGGGGGACCGGCACCGGGAAGTTGGCGAGCGGATCGTCGGTGAGGCGTGCCACGGTGATCGACTGGCGGCGCGTCCACGCGCAGTCCCACCAGTCGTCACAGCTCGGCGACTCGCCCGTGCTCGACGTCGGTGACCCCGTCGTCGAGGGGTCGACATCACCGGTGGAGGTGTCGCCAGTGGTGGCCGACGCGCTCGTCTCGGAGGTGAGCGCGGGCGTGTTGGTGGTGGTTCCTCCCGAAGCGTCGGACGACGACCCCGCGCCCTCGACACAGGCGCCTGCGATCGAGCCTGGCGCGAACCCTCCGTAGCGTCGGCCGTCGGGGCAGGCATCGTCCGCAAAGCTGCAGTAGCCGTCCGCTTCGCACCAGCCGGCTTCGGCACCGTCGCGGCACTGCTCGTCGCTCGAACAGCCGTAGGTGGCGGGCATGCAGCCCGCGGGAAGAGCCAGGGAAAGCGCAGCGAATCCCCACGCTGCCGCCGTGCCACCTCCCCGCATCGGCGGCCATGATACCCCGCACCGGACTCAGGCGACCAGGCCGCGGTCCTCGAATGTCTCTCGCATTCGGGCGAGCGCGTTGACTTGGATCTGGCGGATTCGCTCGCGAGACAAGTGGTGGAGTTTGCCCACCTCTCGCAGGGTCATCGGGGGGTCTCCGTCGAGGCCAAAGCGTTGGCGAATGATCTCGCGCTGCATGTCGGGGAGCGCCTCGACGGCTTCGCGTAGACCCTGCGCCCACGCTCCCGCGTCCAGCGCGTCGTCGTACCCCGCGTCGGCGGCCGGCAGCTCGTCGACCAGCGTTGGTTGACTGGTGTTGCTGCTCGGGTCGTGTCCGGTGGCACGCGTGTATTCGACGGCGAGCAGTCGCCGTACGCGTTCGGCCGTGAACCCCGTGGCATTGGCCAGCTCGTCCACCGTGGCGGCGCGTCCGTGGTTGGCCTCGAACTGTGCGCGGGCGCGAATGAGGGTCTGCTGCCGCTCAGCGACGTGCACGGGCAGCCGAATCTCGCGGCCGCGATCCGAGAGCGCACGACCGATCGAATGCCGAATCCACCACACGGCGTAGGTCGAGAACCGGAACCCGCGGTCGGGGTCGAAGCGGTCGACCGCCTTGAGCAGCCCGGTGTTGCCTTCTTGAATCAGGTCCGAGAAGGCGAACAGGCGGCGTTCGTATCGACGCGCCACGCTGACGACCAACCCCAGGTTGGCCGACACGAAGCGGTCGCGGATCGTGCGGACGCGGTTGATCGCGCTCTGCAACGCCATCGCATTGATGCCGCACTCGGGGTGTGCCCGGACCCACTCGGCGAGCGCTCGAGCGGCTTCACAGTCGCGGTCGGCGAGCGCCAACGCGGTGCACAACGTCTCGGGAAGTTTGCCGCGGGTGGGCATGTCCGGCGCGCGCTCGGCCAATGTCTCTTTCACCAGGCGGCGCACGACGGCGTGGGGTGCCCGTAGGAGGCAGGTCCACATGTGGGACTTCTCCTGCAGGAGCTCACGCGCAAGGTCGAGCTCCTCCTGGGCCGACAACCGTTCGAACGACGCCATGTCGTCGAAGTAGGCATCGAGTGGGCGGTCGTGATTGCGGGCCACGGCGGGCTCGCGCGCGAGTGTCTGGGCCATGTGTCGTCCTCCTCACGAACCCTGGGAGCGTGAGGTGGGCGGTGCTCGCGAAAGAATTGCAGTCACTGCGGCGGAGCGCGGAGCTCACAGCGACGCAGCAACTCGAACCGATCCCACTGTGGGCCTCCCAGGGCGGCCAAACGCGCCGCTCGGAGGCGATATTCGAGTGCCCGGGTCAGCCGTTCGTAGGGCGCAGCCTTTGCGCGAAGGTCGAAAATTTCGCCGGAGATTCGGTCGACTTCGCCGAGAGCGGCACGATATGCGGCGTAGCTTTCGGCCGACGCGAAATGTTCGCGTATCGCGTCGATATTGCGCGAAAGCGTGTCCGCGAACTGTGGGTGCCACGGGTCGTCGAGCACGGGCCACCGCGCGAGCACATCCGCGGCAGCTGCGCGGTAGGCCCGGTCCTCACCCTGCTGGGCCAAGGCCAGGGCCTCGCCGCGACGCTCGATCTTGGCCTCGAGGTCGGCGAGCGTTTGGCGGGCCCGCTGGGGGTGGTCGCCGAGTCGAAGTTGCTCCGACAACCCGGCAACCACCGCGTCTTCTTCGGGGAGCTCGACCGACGCGGTCGCGGTGCCCGGCCCAGGGTCGAACGCCTCCAGCCACCGCTCGGACGTGGAGGTCGGCACGTCGAACGCTGCGCTGTGGATGCGAACGTACGCGTGCGCCTCGCGGAGCCCGACGTGACCGTCGCCGTCGAAGTCGATTGCATCGGCCGCCACATCGCTCCCGTCCTTGGCCGTGCGCGACAGGGCACGGAGAAAGTGCAGCCCGAATCCTTCTTGAGCGGCACGGTCGGGGTTGGGGTCGCACCCGGACGCCTCGAGGTCGTGCGGCGCCGCGAAGAGTCCACAGACCTCTCCGGGGAACGGTCCAGCATCGGGGTTCGCGTCCGCAAACGCGAGCTCGGCCAGACCGCCCGAGAAACAGGTGGTCGCGACGAGCTGAACCGGGCGGGGCGTGTCCCGCAGCAGCGCGGCGAGGTCGAGCGCGTTCAGCTCGGTTTGCCCCCACAGGCCCACCGCGTTCCCGGCATCCGTGGGGCCTCGATGTCCGTGGCCGCCGAAGTAGAGCAGCAGCGGGGAGCCCGGCTCTCGCAGGGCCGTCTCGATCGCTGCGGTCACCGACGCTGCGGTCGCGGGGCCGTCGACGTCGATCTCCGGCGCTCGATAGGTGGCGTCGCGACCACCGCGGGGGGCGAACAGGTCGGCGAGCTGTCCGGCGACATCGAGCGGGGGCGGGTGGTCAGCGAGCACCTGCACCACCGGCGCATCTTGGCCCGCGGCAAACAACACCGTGCCCGGACCGCCGAACGTCTTGGCTGCCAGGGCGAGGTCTTGCTCGAGGCTGACCTGGTTGAGCTCGGGGAGCTGGCCGCCCGCGGCCGCGATCCATCGAACGTCGGCACGAGGACTGCGCGGGGCTCGAGGCGGTGCATCGGCGGCGACGGGCTCGTCCGCGGGAGGTATCGCCGCCTTGGGGCGGGCAAACCACAAGCCTGTGAGGAGGAGCAGCCCGCCTGCCGCGGCGACGGCGAGCTTGGAGGCCAGACGCACCGCCGGACTCTTTCACAGATGCACGCGCGCGACCACCGTGGTGCGCGCTACTCCACCACCTTCACCCGGCTGCTGCTGCTGTGGCCGAAGCGCTCCGGCTCGTACATCGCCTCGGCTTTGACCGGCGGCAGCAAGAAGTCGCCGATGGTCGTGGCCCGGGCGGTGTAGGCGTAGGTGTAGACGCCCGCGGGCAGGATGTCGGCGAACAGCAGCATGCGATCGTCTCGCATGTCGCTGTGGTCGAACGTCCACCACGGGTACCACCAGCGGCTGCGGCGGCCCAGCGAGCTGGTGCCGCGTGTGACCGAGCCGGACACCGTCGCGCCCGCGTTGGTGACGAAGCGCGGGTTGAGCCCCTCGAAGCCCGCCGGCAGTGCGTCGTCGACGACCACGTAGTTGGCCCGGTCGCGCACCACGACGTTGAGGCTGACTTTGACGTTGGTGCCCGCCTTGACGAGCCACGTGCCGTCATCCAGGCGGCGCACGGCGTCGGGGTCGGGTTTGTCCTGCCCGGGCTCGGGCAGGGCCTCGTAGTGCCGCGACACCACGAAGCCCTGGTCGCGTGCATCGAGCTTCAGATCGGACGGGGCGTAGCGCAGACCCAACCGGTAGTAGAGCTTTCCGGGGCCTTTCTTGGCCACGGTGAGCGACTCCGCCGCAGACTCGATCAACGCCTTCATCGGGATCGTCTGCTGCTGCTTGGTCATGCTTCGCCCTTGGAACGCGAAGCTGCCTGCGAACGCCTTGCCCAGCCATGCCTGCGCTTCGAAGTCGGGCTCGTCCTTTTCGACGACCTCGAAGTACCGGCTCGCCGCGACCAGGGCCCAGGCGTTGGTGTGGGTGCTGCCCCAGCGACCGCCCTTGCGAGGGTCGCGGGAGGCCATGATGCCCGCCATCACCTTGGGCAACATCGGGTCCTCGGGGGCCGCGTCGAGCATCGCCATCAGCACGATGGCGTCGGTCTGCACATTGGAGTGCATCAGCACCCGCAGGCCGTCGGCCGCGTCGGCCTCGGAGCGTCCTTCCTCGAAGTGCACGGCCTTGGCGCTGGCGATGGCCGCCTCGCGCATCTGCTCCACGAGCGTGTCGCGTTCGGTGGTCTTGCCGTAGTGGTGCGCTGCACTCATCAGGTAGGCGCGGGCGTACAGCGGGAGTTTGTCTCGCTGGGCCCAGACGGTGCCGAAGAGGTCTTTGCCGCGGCCTTCTCGGCTGAGCAGCCACAGGCCGAATGCCCGCGTCGTCCAGTCGTAGTAGCGGCCCCACCGTGAGCGGTGGCCGTAGCGGACGAAGTTTTCGACGTAGGCGAGTGCGGAGTCGAGCTTGCTCTGTTCGACCTCGTAGCCGGCCTTCTTGCCTTCGAGCAGCGCGAACGTGGCCCAGGTGGACACGTACGGCCAGCTCTCGCCCCGATACCAGTAGCCGAAGCCGCCGTCGGGGTTCTGCTTGTCGAACAGCTTCTGCACCCCGCGCGTGGCGATGGCCTTGCGTGCGTATTGGTCGCGCACGCTCGCGATCGGGAACTGCTCCAGAATGTCGCCGAGCACGAAGATCGGCAGCACTCGGCTCGAGGTCTGCTCGGCGCACTCGTATGGGTAGTCGACCAGGTACTGGACCGAGTCCTCCAGCCCGCTCAGCGCTGTCGAGCTGAAGCTGAGTTCCAGGCCTCCAAAGGCGGGCAGCACATCCTTGGGCGGTTCGAGCGCGCGAGTCACCGAACCATCGGTCATGCCGTAGTCGGCAAACGCTTCGGCCGTGGCCGGGTAGTGCACCGGCACTTCGAGTTCGGTCGCGTCGCGGCCCGCACTGCTCATCGCGGCGAACTGCACCCGCATGGTGCCGACCTCCTCGGTCTTCATGTCGAAGCGAACTTCGCGGGACTCGCCGGCGGGAATGTCGACGAACTTCTGGTCTTCGCCGCCGATCGTGACGTTGAGGCCGCGGGTGCCCACGAGCACCTTTTGGTCGTCCCCGGTTTGGTTATCGACCATCACGCTCGCCTCGAACACGTCGCCGTAGTTGGCGAATCGTGGCAGCGAGGGGCGCAGCATCACGGGCTTGCGCACGCGCACCTTGGCGTCCGCGCTGCCGAAGCGGTCGACCTCTTGCTGGTCGATCGCCACCGCCATCACCCGGAACGTGGTGAGGTTCTCGGGCATGTCGATGGTGACGCTGAGTTTGCCCTCGGCGTCGGTCTGCAACGTGCCGTCGAAGTACGCGGTGCTCGCAAACAGCGTCCGCAGCGACACCGTCTGTGCCATGGCAGCGCTTGCGTCGAAGGCGAAGCTTCCTTCTTCACCGCGGTGCCGCGAGGCGGGCCGGGCGGGAGCCCTCGACTTCTTCTTGGGGCTGGGTTTCGCCGCGCGGGCAAACCCGGATGCCCGACCGCCACCGGGGGCCGCGCTGGCGACTGGAGAGGGAGACGGCGGGGCCTCAGCCTTGGCCTCTTCGAGCACCATCCCGTCGTCCGCGTAGCCCAACGCCTGAATCTCGGACTCGGGCTCGGGTGTCGGCTCTTCGGGCGGCTCCTCGGCGATGACCGCCTCGCGCGGCAGCACGTGGGTGTGCAAGGCGTTCATCCACACCCCGCCGTTGCGCTTGCGAATGAAGAACGCGAGCGGGTCCGGGGTGGCGTAGTTCATGAGGCTGAGCACCCCTTCGTCGACCACCATCAGCGCGACGCCGGCCGAGACCGGGTTGCCCTTGCTGTCTTTGGTGGAGAGGTCGACGGTGAGCTTGCCCTTGGGCGCAATCTCCTCGGCCGAAAGACCCACACCCACATCGATGCGGTGCTCGGCGGTGCTGATCTTCAGGTCGACCTTGCCGCCCGCAGCCGCGGGCATGCCCAGGTCTTGGCCCTCGGGCGCGCCCGCGATCTCGGTGCGTCCTCGCCACACCATCGCCGAAACGGTGACGCCGGGGGCCCATTGGGTGGACAGCGGAAGCTCGACGGCAGCCGAACCTCCGTGGATCTCGAGCGGCAGGCGTTTGGCGATGCCCTCGCGTTCCACTACGAGCACGCCGACCGCGTCATCGAACGGCGAGCGCACGAGAATGCTGGCGGTGTCGCCGGGCTCGTACTCGCTGCGGTCCGGGACCAGGTCGACGCGGCGCGTGTTCTGGCTCCACACCACCGCGTCCTTGCCGTGCACGTACAGCTGGGTCTGGGACCGTGTTTCGCGGCCTTGCGCGTCCTTGGCAGACCCTCGAATGAAGTAGGTGCCGGCCTTGCCCACCGTGACATCGCACGACGCGGCGACGCCTTTGGAGGTGAGGTTGCAGGTCGAGACCTTCTCTTCTTTGGTCTCGTAGGCGTAGGTCCAGCGGCCGTTCTTCTCGACCGCATTGCGAACCGTTTCCGAGCGCACCACGTCGACCGAAATCGGCTTGCCGCTCACGCGTTCGCCATCGAGGTCGACGAGCACGGCCTGCACGCTGGTCTGCTCGCCCTCCTTGAGGACCATCGCGTCGGTGCGCAACCCGACGTACACGGTGGCGGGGTGCACCACGAAGCTGGCCGAGCCGCTGATCGCTTGTCGGTTCTGGTCGGTGACCGTGGCCGAGAGGCTGTAGGTGGATGCGCTCGCCGGCACGTCCTCCTTGGACTCGTCGGTGTCCTTCTTCTCGGGGACCGGGTCGACCGCGGTCACGACGTGTTCGACGGCGTACTTGCCCTGGGCCGACGTGGTGCCGGACCCGGCCGTGATCTGGCGGGAAGGGGGTGTCCACCAGCCCCAGCGCGCGTACTCGGGCCGGGTTCCGAACTGGAAGTCGCGGTTGAGCTCGCCCGGCGGCGTGAAACCGCTGTCGGTGCGCGTGAGCGTGTAGCTGACGTCGGCGCCCACCATCGGTGCGCCGTGCAGGTACTTCGCGAGCACGTCGGCCTTCAGCGTGTCGCCGTACACCAGTGGGGTCGAGGTGGGGCGCTCGACGTCGACCTCGAACTCGGGGGTGCGGAAGGTTTCGACCGGGATCGAGTGGTGGAACGAGTGGCTGTTGCCGAACCAGCTGGGGAACTCGAGCCGCAGCGCGAAGTTCCCGGTGCCGTGTTCCTCCTTGGTTTCGATGTCCAGGGTGAAGACGCCGCTCTTGCCGACCTTCACGTCACCCTTGGCGACCTCGACACCGCGGGGGTTGGTGACGCGGTACTGCGCGGTGGTGTCTGCCCGCCACAGCGCCAGGCTGCCCTCGTGTTTGGCCTGCTCTTGCCGCAGCACGCCGACCAGGTGGATCGTCTCGCCGGGCTTGTAGGGCGTGCGGTCGGTGAAGAAGAACGACAGGGGGCGGTCGGAGGGGTTGTTGCGGGACGACCAGTTGCCGCTGAGGCTTTGGCCATCGAGCGTGAGGTACGCAGCATCGTCGTCGGTCTGCGCGACGATCACGTAGCTGTCGGTCTTTGCGGTGGGCTCTGCGATGCCCTGCGCGTCGGTCTTCCCGGTCCAGTGTGCGTTGCCGCGGCGGTCGAAGAGCGTGACCTTGGCCCCTGCGACCGGCGCGTTGGTGCTCAGGCTGTGCACGGCGACGAGGCCGCTGTCGTGGTCGAGGGCCGATGCAATGCCGAGGTCGGTGACCTCGAACATCTGGGCCAGGCCTTGCCGCTGCTTGTAGCCCCACAGCTCGAACTCGTTGGAGCGAGCGAGAAACCATCCGATCGAGCCGGCCTTGCCCAGCATCTCGCGCAGCGGAAGGTCGAGCTCTTCGGGCTTGCGTTTGGACGACTTGACGTCGAACGCACGTTCGAAGGTCGAACTGCCTCGGCCCGACGGCCACGCCCAGTCTCGGTCCCAGTATCCGTTGAAGAAGTCGTCGAGTTCCTTGGGCTCGACGGCGCGGGCTTCGAGCTCGACGGTGTCCAGCCCGGCGACGCGCAGTCGCATCGAGGGCTTGCTGCCCGACTCGATCACCAGCGGTTGGGCCCGGCTCTGGGTGAGGGCGAGGCTGGGATAAAGGGGTCCGAGTTTGACGCCCGCCTTGAACGGCTTGCCGAGCGTTTGGCCGAAGGTGTCGGTGAGGCCGCCGTCGACCTCGACGGTGTAGGACGCGTTGCCCTCGAAGTCGCCCGAGATCGAGATGCCGCGCCAGGTGGAGTGGACCGCCATCTTGTCCACGGTGGGCGTGACCGTGACGCGCTCGGAGAGCTTGGGGTCCATCAAGCCCGTCGTCGATGCGAGCTGAATGCCGTTGCTCGCCCAGCACGGGTTGCCGCACGGGGCGACCGAGAGCTTCAGCGGCGGATAGGTGCTGAAGCGGTGCTCGATCGGCTTGCCCGCATCGGGCCCTTCTCCGAACACGCCGCGGGGGATCTTCACGACGTAGCGGGTGTTCTTCTTCAGCTTCGTCTTGGGGCGCAATCGGAGCACCCGGGCCTCGCGCTGTTTGGCGGCCTCGTCGGCATCGTCGGCGAGCACCGCAGGCAACACCTCGAGGGCGACCGTCTTGCCGCCACCTTTGAGCGACAGCGCGCCCGCCAGCGCGGTGCGTTCGATCGCCTGGTTGAAACGCAGCGTGAGCGTGGTGTCGAGCGCGACGGTGTTCCCGGTGGGGCTCGCGGACTGCAGCGCCAAGGTGGGGGTGGAGAACGTCCAGCTCTTGGCGGTCTTCAGCGAGTGTCCATGCACCGACGTGGCGGTGTCGGGCACGGTGACGCGGTAGGTCGTCGAGTAGGGCAGGCGTCCCTTGGCTTGCAACGCCACCGTGCGCGTGCCCAACCACTGTGCCGTGGCGTCGATCGGCGGGTCGACTTCGAGGGGGACGGTCTTGGCCTCCAGCGCTTCGACCGTGGCCAGCGGCACCATCGACTCGTTGAAGCTCACCCGGATCGCATCGACCAGGGCCTGCTCGCCCTCGGGCCCGAAGTGCTGCACTTCGAGTGGTCCCTCCGGTGGCACGACTGCGATGCCTTCGTCCGGACCGAACTCGGGCGGGAACGGGATCTCGATCGTCTCGTTCACCGACTCCGGCTTGAGCGGGCCCGGCCTCGGAGTGAGCTCGGTCGCAATGTCGGTGGCCTCGGGTTTCAGCGGAGGCACCCCGTCCCAGAGATCCAACGTGCCGGGTGCCTTTGCCGGGTCGGCCGCGGTGTCGGCGGACTCCGCGGACTCGGCGGGCGTGTCCTTGCGGGTGCAGCTCGTGAACAGCAGCGCTGCCATCGCCCAGGTCAAACCGGAGCGAAGACGAAGGCGGTCGCGCGCGGGAAGCCTCATGGACCGAGCATACATCTGCTCCAAGTACGTCTTGTCGGTCCGAATCGGTCTGCCCGCACCGTTTGCCGGGTGCTTGGGGCCCCGGGCCGGTTGGAATTCTGCGACCATGACTGCCAGTGGCCGACGTGACGCTCCCCGCACGCATGGACACCGGATGGGCTCCGGTCGCCGTGCACGGGCGTGCCCCGGCGCTGTACCGAATTCCGATCACCTTGAGCCTGCTGGGCCTGTTCATGATCGCCATTCAGGCGGGCCAACCCTTGGTCGGGTTCGCGTCCATGATGGCCGTCCTGGCGACCGCGGCTGCGCTCTCGTTGCGCTCGATGGCCCGGCGGTACGCGCCCGCGGCAATCCTTCGGGATCAGGGGGACGCCAAGATGGCCGCAGGTCGGTACCGGGAGGCCCGAGCTTTTTATGAGCGCGCGCTTTCCATCGTGCAACGCGAGCTGCCTCCGACCGCGCCCGAGGTCCTGTCCGGCAACTACAACCTGGCCGTCGTCTCGTCCCTGCTCGGCGACCACGAGCAGGCCGCCTCGTGCCTCGACGCGCTGCTCGCCGGGCTGGGCGGACGCGTGCCGAATGCCTGGGCCGGCCGGGTCGCGTGGTTGCTGCGACGCATTGCCCGGCACCATTCGTTGCGAGGGCGGCATCGTGCGGCCAAGCGCGCCTGCGAGTTGGCGATCGAGCTGGTGGGGGACGCTCCGGGTGCGGACGACTGCACGGTCCGTTCATTGCTCAACGACTTGGCGTGGGCGCACCAGCGCGCCGGAGAGTTGCCGGCGGCAGAGCGAACCTTTCGGCGGGCGCTGGCAATTCACGAGCAGTACCGGGACATCGCCGCTTCGATCGCAACGCCGTCGGCACGGCGAGACGCGCCCTCCTGCTCGCCCTACCGTGCGCCGAGTCCGACCGAGTCCGCGACCAGCGGAGGGCTGGACCGGGCCGTGGCCCACTCGCTGATCGGGTTGGGGTGGACGTTGTTCGAGCAGGGCGAGTTCGCGGACGCTGACGGAGCGTTCGGGCGCGCCATCATGTTGGCGTCGCTGTCGGGCGGCTCCGAGGATGCATCGTTGCGCGCCGAGGGCCTGCGGGGCCGAGGCACGGTCGCCTACGAGACGGGCCGCACCGCGGAAGCGCAACGGTTCTACCGAAGGGCGTCCGATGTGCCGCTGGCTCCCGAGGCTCCGCAGTCCATTGCGCTGTTGCTCGACCGAGCGTGGCTCGCGTGCACGCTCGGGGAGGACCCCCGTGCAGAAGGGCTGCTGGTCGAGGCCGACCGCCGCCTGCGAACACTGCCGGGGCAGCTGTCGCTCATCGGCGCCGCGCATGCGGTCTGGGCCGAATTGCGACGTCGGCAATGCAACTTCAAGGATGCGCACAAGCATGCTCAGCGTGCGGTCGTGCTCGCGGGAGAGGCACTGGCGGAGCACCCACGTCGAGCCAGTGTGTTGGCGCTGGCGTCACGTGTGCACACGGCCCGCTCCGAGTTCGCCGCTGCCGAGCGTTATGCTCGTCGAGCGCTGCATCTGCTGCGTGACCGCGAACTTCCCGACGCGCACCCTCGTCGCGCGGAGGTCTTGGTCGCGATGGGAGAGCTGCACACCGCGCGAGGCCAATGGGGCGCGGCGGAGCAAGCGTTCGAAGAGGCGTTCGAAGCTCGCGTGGCCTCGGCCGAGTCCGAGCACCCTGGGCTCGAGGAGATCTACGACGGCCTGCGCGGGGTGTATCAGGCGACCGGACGCGTAGACGCGGCGGCAGCCATCGAAGCCCGAAGAGCGCGGGTCGCAGACGAACAACGCGCCCCGGACTCGCGACGAGCGCCCGAGTCCGCTTGATGCTCGGCCTGTCTCGATCAGCCGCGCAACACGATCGCCGCGATGGCGGCACCGAGGGCGAGGATTGCGAGCACGCTCAGGACGATGAGCGGGGTTCTCGACGGCGCGGTCGGGGCCGGAGACGTCGCATTGGTCTCGGGCAGCGACGCGAGCATGCTGCTGCTCGACAACAGTGACTGCGAGAGCGCCGCGCTGCTGGTCACGCTGGACGAGGACGACCCCGCGTGAGAGCCCTGCTCGGGGGACGCCACCGTGCTGGCAAGCGTCTTCACGTCGATGAGGCCGGAACCCTCGCTCGCGGGCGCCTGCGCGGCGAGTCTCGCGAGCTGTCGGGACGGGGTGGCACCCCCGTTGGCACGGGCCTCGGCCTGAGCTTTGGCGACGTTTTGAAGGGTGTCGACCTTGAACAGCACCGAGTCGGCGTTGCGCTCGTCCGACATGCCCGACCCCGACGAGGACGCATGCGTGGCCGCGGGCGCCGGCGTGGGCTCGGGCGCGGCGGGGGAGAACAAGAGGTCTTCCGACGGCGCGGGCGGGGTTTCGACCGAGACGTTCAACGTACTTCCATGAAGCCGAAGTGAGCGCTCGAATTCTGTGTGCCGGCTTCCGTTTCGTGGAGCGAATTGCCTGCGCGTTTTCCGGCCGGCGATGCGGTGATCTGCGGCTGCTACGATCGCGGGGTGAGACTTGCCCGGTCGTCCATCCTGCTCGCCGCCGCGTTGGTCGTGGGTGCTTGCGAAAAGGAGCCCGAGCCGGCGCCGCGCGAGCCTGTCCCAACACCGAACACGACGGCCGAAGCCGCGCCGGTGCCGAACCCGCCGACGGGATTACCCGCGGCCCTCGCCAGGGGGATCTCTCCGCCTTCGCTCGACGACGGTACGTACCGAGTGGATCCGTTCGTGGCCGTGGTGCTCTACGAGAGGCTCGCTGCCGACCTCGCGCCTTTGTCTCGGGTGGAGGCCCAAGGCCCGGCGCCCTCGGGCTATCGCGTGGGCACGATGCTGCCGGAGGATGTCTTGGCGCGGCTGGGTCTGCAGGAGGGCGATATCGTCGAGGCGCTCAACGGCGTGTCGATCGGTGACGCGGCAGCGCTCGAGCTGGCCCTCGACGCGGCCGAGAACCGAATGACGGTGACGATCTTTCGCGAGGATCTCAGCTTTACCAACAGCTACCGGTTCGAGGGGGGTCTCGCGTGGCGGGACGTGATCGCGGGCGACGAACCCACACCCGGCGAGGCTGAAGCGCCGTCCGAGCCCGCGGAGGACGTGTCCGAGCCCGCATCGGCCGAGCCGCCCGAACCACCTCCACCGACGACGCCGCGCAAGCGCACGTCGAAACCGCAGCGCACACCCAAGAACACGCAGCCCAGTACTCCGCGCTCCTCGGTACCGAAGCCGTCCGGCATTCGCTGTGCGAGCGCGGCCTCATGCACCATCACTCGGCGTGCGTTCGATGATCTGCGCGCGTCCCCGAGTGCCTTGCAGTCCGGTGTAGACATCGTTCCAGCGATTCGGAACGACGTGTTCAGCGGCTACAAGCTCAAGCGCGTGTCCTCGCGTTCGCCGATTCACGCGCTGGGGTTTCGAGCCGGCGACAAGATCACGCACGTCAACGGTCGGGACCTCACAGACGATGCCCAGGCGATGGCGCTCTACTGGTCGCTCGGGTCTTCGAAGCTCTTCAAGGTTCGCTACGAACGAGGCGGGCGGCGGAAGGTCAAGACCATTCGTGTCGTGTGATTTTGCCAAGCCGATCCTCCCCTGCTAGAAGGCCTCGCTCCATGGTGCGGAAGCTTCTGCGCGTCGGTGCGATCTTGGCCCTCTTGCTCGCGGTCGTGGTGGGAGGTGCGGCGGCCGTCCTCTGGGTCCTCGGTCCGCCGACCGTCGACGACTACGACGCCGGCAACTTCGAACTCGATGCGCCTGGCGACGCGATCGCGGGCAAGCGATTGGTGGCGATGGCGTGTGTGCGCTGCCACTACGACCCCGAGTCCGACTCTCTCGCAGGCCGCTCGCTCGCCCCCGCCTTCGCAAACATCGGCAAGGCGCACGCTTCCAACCTGACGAGTGACGACGTGCGAGGGCTCGGCGTGTGGAGTGACGCCGAGCTGGTGATGTACCTGCGCTCGGGTGTGCATCCGCAGCGCAAGAGTGTCGCTCCGCCGTACATGCCGTTCTTGCCCAACATCGCGACGGTCGACCTCGCCAACCTCGTGGCGTTTTTGCGCAGCGATGACCCGTGGCTCTCGCCCAGTCGCAAAGCCGACCCGCCGAGCACGCTCAACTTCAAGGCTACGCTGGCTGCCTGGTCGGTCTGGAAACCCGGCCCCGATTCGGCGTCGCTGGTGCTGCGGCCCGAAGAGGCCGAACCGGTCGCGCTGGGGGCCTACTTGGCCAACGACCTGTTGCAGTGCCACGGCTGTCACAGCGGTTCGCTCGCGCGGGCCGACTGGGTCGTGCCCGCCGACTCCAAGGGCTTCTACGCAGGCGGCACCAAACTCGTCGATCTCGCGGGGCACACCGTCGTTTCGCCCGGCCTCACCCAACGGGAGAAGGGCGGCCTGGGCTCGTGGTCCTACGCGGAGTTTCGGGCGGCGCTGGTCGAAGGCCGAGGCAAAGACGGCCAGGTGCTGCGCGACCCAATGCCTCGCTACGCGGCGTTGACCGAGGGCGAGCTGTCGTCGCTCTACGCCTACTTCAAGACCCTGCCTGCGGCTGAATCTGCCGAAGGCAGGCCCGCGCCGTACAAGGTCGTGACGCAGTTGGTCGACCCGGGCCGCCACGAGTTCGAACGGCTCGGCTGTCCGAGCTGCCACACCCCGGACGCCCAGGGAGTGCTCAGCCTGAAGTCCGTGCCCAAGGACTATCCGACGGACGAGGCTCTGGCGGCCTACATCGCCGATCCGCGAAGCGTCGATCCGGGAGCGTGGATGCCCGCATTCGGGCACTTGGTCGATGACACGCAGATGGCGGCGTTGACCGAGTACGTGCGGCGGCGGGTCGAGCGGGGCCCCTACGCTCCGCCGCCCAAAGAGTGAGCGGCGCCGCGGAGCAGGTCCGCGACGCTCTCGGCGAGGTCTCGCGTGAAGTCGACCCGCAACGCGGCCATGTCTTCTCGGGCCAGGATCTCTGCGACGGCTGGAGCCGGAAACGCAACCTGGCGTAGGCCGATCGAGAGCGCGTACATTCGAAGCAGGGTGCGAGCACCCGTGCCGCGTGGAAGGTCGGGCCAGGCCTGCTCCAGCGCGTGACCTCCGGCCTCGAGCTGATCGCGAAGTCGGTGCTTGAACGCGAGCGCGGCCTCGGGCTCGACGTTGTGCTCGAGGACGGTGTGCAGGATGAGCAGGAGCTCACCGAGCAGCGGCCGGGGTTCGAGACTGCGGGCAAACGCCTGCCCGAGCGTATCCGCGTCGACCTGCGGCAACGCACCGAGCTGCCCGCGCAGGCCCTCGAACCACTCCAACAGCTCGCGCTCGAGCAGCGCGAGAAAGAGCTCTTCCTTGCTGCGAAAGTAGAGGTAGAGCGTGCCCTTGGCCAAGCCGCATGCGGTGGCCACCTGGGCCATCGTGATGCGCGCGAACGGGTGCTCGTGCAGCAGCACGCCGGCCTCGGTGAGGATTGCAGCCCGACGGGCTTGTTTGTCTTGGTCGTTGCGGGCGCGTTGTCGCAGCGCCATCAGTGCACCAGCTTCCGCAGGATGCGGCGCTTGCCATCGTCGTAGGGTGGGTACTTGATCGACGGATCGAGGAAGTTGGCGGTCTTGAGCACGCCCTTCTTGTGGGAGAAGGCGTCGAACGAGTGCTGCCCGTGATAGGCCCCGAGCCCGCTGCTGCCCACGCCGCCGAACGGCAGCTTGTGGTCACTGAAGTGCAGCAGCGTGTTGTTGATGCAGCCGCCGCCGAACGAGATGCGGTCGAGCACGAACTTTTCGTCGGCGGGATTGGTGGTGAACAGATACAGCGCCAGCGGGTTGGGGCGCTGAGACACCGTGGCGAGCACGTCGTCGAGAGCGTCGTAGTCGAGGACCGGCAGGATGGGCCCGAAGATTTCCTCACCCATGACTTTGTCGTCGAGTGTGACGTTGGTGAGGATGGTGGGCGCGATGTAGCGGTCCGCGGCGTCGGTCGTGCCGCCGAAGGCGACCTTGTCGGCATCGATGAGACCGCTGACCCGGGCGAAGTGACGGTCGTTGATGATGCGACCGTAGTCCTCGCTCTTTTGAGGGTCGTCGCCGTAGAACCCCGTTGCGGCTTGCCCGATCTTCTCGACCAGCGTCTCGCGGATCGAGCGGTGCGCGAGGATGTAGTCGGGCGCGATGCAGGTCTGACCGGTGTTGAACCACTTGCCCCACGCAATGCGTTTGGCAGCGATGTCCAGGTCGGCGCTCTCGGTGACGATGGTCGGGCTCTTGCCACCCAGCTCCAGGGTGACTCGGCTGAGATGCTCGGCGCCGGCCTTGGCGTAGATTCGCCCAACCTCGGTGCCGCCCGTGAAGAAGATGTGGTCCCACCGATGGCCGAGCAGCGCCTGCGATGTTTCGATGCCGCCTTCGACCGTGGCGACCCACTTGGGGTCGAACGCCATGTCGAGGATCGACTTGACCACCGCCGACGATGCGGGCGCGAGCTCGGACGGCTTGACGACGCAGACGTTGCCCGCCGCAACAGCACCGACCACCGGGGCGAGGGCGAGCTGCACGGGGTAGTTCCAGGGACCAACGACCAAGGTGAGCCCGAGAGGTTGGGGGACCAGCATGCTTCGCGACGGGGCCGCGGCGAGCGGGGCGAACATCTTCTTGGGCCGCATCCATTTGCCGACCGACTTGATCGCGTTACGCAGCTCGCCCGTCACGTAGCCGACCTCGGACAAGTAGGCCTCGGTCGAGGAGCGGTGCATGTCTTCGTGCAGCGCGTCGATGATCTGGGGCTCGTGCTTCTGCACCGCCGAGAGAAACGCGCGCAGGCCCTCCTCGCGGGCGTGCTGGGGGAGGGTGTTGCCGGCCGCGAAGTAGGCCTTCTGCGCCTCGACGACCTCGGCGATGGCCGGGGCGACGTCGGCTGCAGAGGCGGGGCTGGAGGGGCTTTGGCGGGAACCGTCCGGCATGGTTCGAATGTTAGTGACCCCCGGTCACTTGTCAATCGCGCAGCGCCCGGCGCTTGGCGCGGCGTTCCAACTCCAGCAGTCGGGCCCGTTCTTCGTCGGTCCGGCGGTCGATGGGAAAGCCCTGTTCGCGGTGGCATCGCTGCGGTTCGGGCGGTGCAGCTTCGGGGGCCTCGACGCCGCAGGCCGCGGCGAGCGAGGGACTGAGTCGGTATGCGTGCTGCCGCATCCTGGCCTCGTTGCAGGGCGTCCGGGCCGAGTCGAAGGCCTTGCAGCGAGTCTGCGGGGCCGTGTGCATCAGGGCATCGACGATGGCGGGCCCGAACTCCGGGCTGTCTCCGGCGACACACACCGCCGTGGCCAGCCGGGCATCGCGGAGTCGGCTGGGGAGCTCGAGGATCGGCGCGGGGTCGAAGGAGGTCTCGGCGTCGATCAGGCGAACGGCTTCGTCGGGCGCCCAGTGGGCACCCAACACCAGGACCTCTGGGGTATGCCAGGTCCGGTCGCGGGTGAGCACGGGCCACGCGTCGGCATGCCCGGCGATGTCCAGCGCTCGCGTTGCGTAGAACTCTCCGGCGCCAGCAGAGCTCTGCGCCCATGCGAGCAACAGGTCGGTGTCGCTCGTAAGGCCGCGATGAGCAAGTGCGACGGCTGCGGCGGCTCGCACTTCGGGCGCCAATGCCGAGTCGTCGAAGAGCGCTCTTGCCCGCTCGACCGGCACCCAAGACTCCTCGCCACGTCGGGCCAAGGCCGGTGCGAGCTGTTCGGGCGAGGCACGTGATGCCCACCGCGCGAGCAGGGGACCGACGGCGTCCCGGTCGGTGAAAGCGAGCGCGGCCTCCACCCCGTAGTGTTGCAACGCCATCTCCTGCACGACGCACCCGCTTTGTCCGTCCGTCATCTCGCTGTCGTCGAGCGCCTGGGCCAGGCGCGGCAAGCTCCAGGCATCCCGCGTGGTCATGGCTTCGTACGCGTAGGCGCGAATCCACGGTTCTCGTGCATCCGCGAGCGCGAACACGACCGAGGCGTGCCCCGATTCGAGCAGGCACTCGTACCCCATGCGGACGTCGGGGGTTCGTGCATTCATGCCGACACCAAAGCCGTAGTGCATGTCCGCGCGGCACACCATGTGGGCGTCTTCGTGGGCCTGGGAGGCGAGGTTCAGCGCATCGACGATCTCGGCACACGATGGCCGAGGGTCGGGTGCTGCGGCGTCGGCGTGGTCCGGACGAACGGTCGGTACGGTCGCGGTCGACCGAGGCGGCGGCGCGGAGTCGAGGACGTGCAAGGCGTCGTCGTCGTGCACGCCCGCGCATCCGAGCACGGCTGCGATGCCGAGCAGGCAGTGGCGCACGGTCACCGATCCCATTGAACGCCGCGGAGAGGGTTTTGTTCCGTGTGCCGCACGACCAATCGCGCAGCGGCTCGCATTGTGCGCGGGAAACGTGCGTTGCGGCGCCTGATACCCTGCTCGCGATGAAGGCACAGCCCCGGCTGGAGGGGGAATCCTCCCGCGCATCGATTCTCGAGGCGGCCCAACATCTGTTCCTCGAGCGCGGCTACGCCGGTACCTCGATGAGCGTCATCGCCAAGGCTTCGGGCGTCACGAAGAGCCTGATTCATCACCACTTCGGGACCAAAGATGCACTGTGGCGTGCGGTGAAGCGGGCCTGCTTCGAGGCTTACCACGCCAAGCAAAAGGAGCTGCTCGCGGTCGAGCCGCTGACGCTGGAGTCGGCGCGCGCCTCGATGCGGATCTACTTCGAGTTTCTGGCGGAGAACCCCCAGGTGTTGCGCTTGATGTGGTGGATGCTGCTCGGCGGGGACAACGACCGCTCCAACGAGTTGGTGGCGGAGTTGGGTGACCTCGGCGTGGCCCGGATTCGGGCGCTGCAGGACGGCGGCCTGCTTCGCCGCGACCTTCGACCGGAGTCGATCCTGGCCGGGTTTCTCGGCCTGATTCACTCGGCCTTCACCGAGGGCTGGTTGCTCACCGACCGCGGGGTGTCTTTGGACAGCTACGTGGCCGAAGCGTGGGACATCTTCGCACACGGCGTCGTCGTCGAACGCTGACGGGCTCGTGCTTGCCGCAGATCTTGCGCGGCATCTCGCGTGTGGAGCAGGCATGAACACAGAGTGCTGAGTCGAATCGCACCCTTTGCGCTGCTTGCCGCCAGCACCTGTGCCCACGGGGAGAACGGCTCCACCCACGAGCCGGCCCCCGCCCCCAGCCAACCGCTCGGTTCGGAGGCGATGGAGCGTCACTTCGAAGAGGCGGAGGAGATGCGCACGGCCGCGTTGCGCGGAGAAGTCGACACCGTTCGCGAGGTCGCGATGGAGTTTGCCGCACGGGTCGCCGAGTCGACCTACCCCGAACGTTGGGGGCCCTCGGTCGAGCGCCTCGAGACGGTGTTGCGGGCCGCGTCCTCGGTGAACGACCAGCCCAAGAGCGCCCGCCTGGTCGCAGAGGTCGGCGGCTCATGTGGCAGCTGCCACCAAGACAACGACGTCCCGGTCAAGGTGCAGTGGCCCCTCGAGCCCAACCCCGAGCACCGCATGGACACCTTCGCGTACTCCACCGAGCTGTTGTGGCTCGGCCTGATCGTGCCCTCCAACGAAGCCTGGGAACGCGGCGCCAAGGCCTATCACGCCGCCCTGAGCTGCGAAGACTTCGAGTCCGTCTCACTCGGCCCCTACCACGTCAGCCTCTGCTCCAGCGTCAAAGCCACCGGCGCCGCCGTCCTCAAAGCCAAAGACCCCGCCGCCCGAGAACGAGCCTTCGCCGAAGTCGCCTCCACCTGCGCCGGCTGCCACGGCCAAGAGCAACCTCAGTAGACCCGCGCCAAAGAAGAGGTGCTCGAGCGCAGAGGGCCTCGCAGTACCCCGGTCGAAGCGAAGCGAGGCCGATCCCCGCGTTCCAAGGACGGCGTCGGCCCCCAGAGCCCGCACCGCCCCAAGAGAGCGAAGGAGCTCCCCCGCACAGGGCTTCGAAGTACCCGGACCGAAGCGAAGCGAGGCCGACCCCCCACGCTCCAAGAACGGCGTCGGCCACCAGAGTCCGCACCGCCCAAAGAGAGCGAAGTGTCCCGAAGGGACGCAGAGCGGAAAAGAAGCAAAGGTCCGAGAGAAGGGGCCCGCACGCAGAGGGCTTCGCAGTGCCCCCCCACCCAAAGGGGGGCACGAAGAAGCCCGGCAGCCCCACCGCTCGAGGACCTAAACAAACTCGCGAGCGACCATCGCGTGCCGCAGCAGCGTCCGGTACTCGGCGGGCTCGATTTGCAGCGACCGTGCGATGCGAGCCATGAGCGCATCTTCCTCGTCCACGATCGTGCCATCCGCGCTGGCGATCGCGAACGCGACGCTCAGCACGAGACGTTTTTGCTCGTGGTCGAGTTCGGGCGCGGCGTCGGACAGCAGGTCGTGCAGCTTCACGCCGGTGGCGACCTGCTCGTTGACGAGGCCTCGAATCGCGTCGCGATCGAGTCGTCGGTCGAACCGTTTGCGCATGATCCATTGGATCCGCACGACTTCGTCTTCGTCGATGTGCCCGTCGACGCGGGTCATGAGCACCATCGCGCGGCGCAGCAGAGTCGCAAATCGGTCCTCATCCAGCACCGGCTTAAAAGTATCACCGCTCTTGTCAGCGCCGGGTTCGCTGCTACCTTGCTCGGCTATCGGAGCCCGAAATGGACGATCTGCACATTCAAACCGCCACGGCCGCGCTGGTCATCCCTGCGCGCGACTTGTCGTGGACGGCGGCGCGGGCCTCGGGTCCGGGTGGGCAGAACGTCAATCGCGTCGCGTCCAAGGTCGATCTGCGGTTCGATCTCGGTGCCAACGAGTCGTTGCGGCCCGAGCTGCGGGCCCGCCTGGCGCAGCGTCACGCGGCCCGGCTCGACGCGCAGGGGCGATTGGTCGTGGTGTCCCAAACCGCGCGCACCCAGGCCGGAAATCTCGCGTTGGCGCGGGAGCGCCTGGCGGCGTTGGTGCAGGCGGCTGCCGTGATCCCCAAGAAGCGGCGTCCCACCAAGCCTTCGCGGGGCTCGGTCCGCCGGCGTCTCGATGCAAAGAAGCGCAACGGCGAAAAGAAAGCCTCTCGTCGCTGGCGCGGCGAATGACGGGCCCTCCGCGATGGCGCCACGTCGCGGGCTATAGTCGGCGGGCGTGTCGTCTCGACGGTTGAGCTTGCCCGGTCCGCGACCCTGGGTCATGGCGCACCGCGGTGCGTCCGATCTCGCGCCCGAAAACAGCCTCGCCTCGTTCGACCTCGCCGTCGAGCATGGCGCCGACTTGCTGGAGACCGACGTGTGGCTCACCGCCGATGGCCAGATCGTCTGCCATCACGACGCAACACTCGAACGCATGACGGGGGACCCTCGCCGGGTCTCGGGCGTGTCGTTGTCGCAGCTACGTCGGTTGTCGCTCGCGCCCAAACACGGCATCGGCGGAGAGCGCATTCCAACCTTGAAGGCGCTGGTCGAGCAGACGCCACCCGAGGTGGTGATCGTCGTGGAGCTGAAGGACCCGATGTTCGCGCACCCCGGGCCTCTGGAGCAGCTGCTCCGGGTGCTCGGTTCACGGGTTGCAGCCCAGCGTGCGGGCATCATCGCCGAGGACCTTCGCTTGATCCGCGCGATCAAACGACGGGCGCCCGGCCTCGTCGCGGGGCACATTGCAATCACGAGGCCCCACGCCAACCGCACGACGGAGCTGCTCGGACCGTACTGGCCGTGGCTCACGGCCTCTCCCGCCTACGTTCGCCGCGCCCATGCCAGAGGCCAACGCGTGTGCCCACTCGACCCCGACCTCCATCGCCGCCTGCCGCGGTACCTCGAGATCGACGTCGACGCGGTGCTCACCAACGACCCTCGCCTGACTCGGTCGCTCATCGAACGTCACCGCACGCGGCGCTGACGAGCCGGCACACGGTTGAGTTCGGGATCCGGCAGTCCTTGGACGACGTCTCGAGGCGTTTCTCCATCGAGGTCCGCGACGACCTGAAACGCTTCGGCCGACAGGTGCACGGCCCATGACGGCTGCTCGACGACCATCGCCGCGCGAGCATGAATGTTTCGCGTTTCGCTCGTTGCGGACCCATTGAGGAACTCACCTCCGTCCTCTCGGATACGAGCGCAGACCTTGGCCACGAGCAGGGCCGGCACCCCGAGTCCTCGGCTTGACGGGCAAACGTAGAGCCAGTCGGCGACGCCGCCGCGCAGGCCCCAGAACACGTCGAAGTAGCGTGTCCACGTGAGCATGCCTGCCAGGGTGCCGCGACGCTCGGCGACGATCAGTTCGCCTGCGGCCCGGGGCCCGAAGAAAGCCGTCTCGAACGAAGTCCGGCTGCGGGGAACATGGCGAGACGGGTGCTGCGCCGCGAAGTCGGAGACCATCGACATCACGCCGTCGAGGTCCGCGAGCCCCGCGACTCTGGCCCGTGCCGTTGCGCCGTGCTCCACGGGCGCCTAGAAGTGAATCGCGAGTCCGCTGGCGGTCGGTTCGATTGCGACCTTGGGCGGGGGCTCGCGGTTGGGGTCGGGTGCTTCGCTCTTGGCGTCGGGTTCGGGGGTGGCCAGGGTGCGTTTTTCGAGCACGCCGCCACCGACGCGCAGGCCGATACCGATCGGCAGGAACACTGCAGCGGCGATGAGCCCTCCGAAGCCGACTTGCCCCGAGAGAAGGAAGCCGTTGCGTCGGCGCCGGTCCTCCTCGGCGGTGGCGAGGCTGGGCGAGTTGGGATCGCCGGTCGAGGAGTTGTCGAGCACGACCTTGTAGGCGGTGCGGGCGAGCACGCCGCCCAAGCCAACACCCGCCGCGGTGGCTCCGACCACGATGAGGCCAATGCCAGCGCCGTTGAGTCGCCGCGCGGAGGCGAGTCGCTTTTCTCGTTCGATGCGGCGCTTTTCGAGCGCTTCGATCTCGGCCGCCGAGGGGCCGTTGACGATCACGCGGTTGCGCTCGGCCTCTTTGGTCTCTTCGAGCTCGATCTGGGCCTCGAGCTTTTCGATCATGTTCTGCACGTAGTCCGCTTCGCGAGCGCTGTAGCTCGCGTCGGTCTTCATGCGTTTGTCGTAGTTGATGAAGAACGTCTTGGCCTGGCGGAGGTGGTCGATGTTGGGGTCGACTTCATACCAACGGCGGTGTGCCTGTCCGAGGTTGAACAGAAGCTGGGGCACGGGCGCCAGCTTCCATGCCGCTTCGAACTTCACGATCGCGTCTTCGTACTGCCCGAGCTCGTAGAACATCGAGCCCTCGCGGAACAGCGACGCGGCCTCCTGTTGGGTGGGGTCCGGTTCTTCGGACTCGTCCTCCGGTTCTTCCGCAGGGGCCTCCTCCGGAGCGTCCTCGGGGGCGTCTGCGGTTTCCGACAGGTCGGTCGTGTCGGACGCGGCGGGGTCCTCTCCTTCGGCCGGGTCGGCGTCGCTGGACGGAGTCTCCGTGTCCGCCGGCGGTTCGACTTCGGGCGCCGCCCAAGCGACGGAACTCTGCAGGAGGGCAGCGGTGCAGATGCAGGCACAAGCGCGGGCGAATGCGGTGCGGTTCATCGATCAGCCTCCCGAAGTCATGGCGCCGTCGGTGTCGCCATCGGTGTCGGTGTCTTCATCGACGCACTCGACGAGCGCGTCGTCGAGGGCGTTCTGGCACAGCTGCTCGGCGGCTGTCTTTCCGTCTTCGTCGGGAATGCAGACGGTGCCCGACTTCCACGCCAGGCCGTCGGCGCCGAAGAAACGCTCGAAGTCGTCCGCCTCGTCGGTGTCGAACTTGGGGCGTCCCTCGTCGAAGCACATGTCGAACACCTGCTGGCACGCAGGCGGTTGGTTGCAGAACTGGCACTCGCCAGCGAGCGCCTCGATGTCTCGGCAGCTCGGGGAGTCGCAGCTGCTGCAACGCAGAACGACGGTGACGTCGCGGGGTCGGGACACCACGAAGTCGCCGTCGGCGTTGCCGTCTCCGTCGACGTCACCGTTGGGGGCGACGTTGCGGGCGACCGCAAACTGCTGGGTTTCGATCTCGTGGCACAGCGGCGGGACTTGGTCGCAGATGTTCGCATCGACGACGTAGCCGAACTGGATGCGGCCGCGCTCTTCGCCTTCGAGCCCGTCGATGAACGTCCACTGAATCTCGTCGGAACCGGGGAACTGAATGCCTCCGCCGACGACGTTGCGGTTGTTGGCCTGAAACTCGAGGTCGACGGTAAACGCCTGGCCGGGGTTGGCGACGATGACGTTCTCGTTGGAGATGATGCTGACACTCTCGTCGAAGGCAGGATCGAGCAGGGGCTCCTGCGGGTCTCCGGTGTTGAACGGTGACCCGTTGGTGCCGCCGGACTGACCGGCCAGAATGTCCGCCGGGTCTCCGTCTCCGGGGTAGGGCGTCAGCAGCCCGCATCCAACTCCAGCGGCGAGCCCGCCGAGCACGTAGACCACGAAGCCACGTTGCATCGACTCTCGTATATCACAGGCGCGCGCTTCCCGGCGTTGGTGCCTGCCGCAGCGGGCGGCGAGAAAGGCCTTTGAAAAGGCTGTCTTGCGTCGTGGCCACCGCTCTCGCGGCGGTGTCGTCCCAATGTCGCGATGGCTTCAGAGTGGGCTGATATCGTCCCGCCCCATGCGGAAGACTTGGCCTCTTTGGTTGATCGTGGCGCTCTCGAGCGCGGGTTGCCCCAGTGATGGCGACGGGCAGAGCGGCGGTGGCACCGACAGTGACACCGACAGCGGGTCCGGGCCGACGACCGAACCGCCGACGACGGGCATCACGGACACGGACACCGATGGCACCGACACCGACGACACGGATACGGGAGACACCGGAGGTGAGGTCACCGAGTGTGGCACCGACCTGCAGCCGCCCTCGAGCGGCACGTGTCAGGTCGACGGCGGCGCTGGCAATGGAGTCGTACTGCGCGGGGTGGTGCTCGCGCCCGAGGAGACGCTGCGTGGCGGCGAGGTCTTCGTGGACGCAACGGGCCGCATCGCGTGTGTGGACTGCGACTGCAGCGGGACCCCGGGCTACGACGATGCCGCGGTCGTGACCTGTGCCGAGGGGGCCATTTCGCCGGGACTGATCAATCCGCATGAACACATCACGTTCGCGGCCAACCGGCCGATCGGCGAAGGTCCGCAGCGGTACGAGCACCGCCACGAGTGGCGCACCGGCGCTGACGGCAACATCGAGCTCGACGTCGATGGAGGCGCGTCGCAGGAGGAAGTGTTGGCGGCCGAGCTCCGTTTCCTGATGAGCGGCGTGACGTCGATCGCGGGCGCGGGCGGAGAGGAGGGCTTGGTCCGCAACCTCGACATCGCACCGCTGCTCGAAGGCTTGCCGGTCGCAGCCGCCAACACGGACACGTTCCCGCTCGACGATGCCAACGGCACGATGATCGAGCAGGGCTGCAACTACGGCAACGGTGCCACGACGGCCAGCGACATCGCGGACGAGGCCGCCTACCTGCCGCACATCGCCGAGGGCATCAACCGAGCCGCGCGCAACGAGCTCACCTGCACGAGCATGGGCGAGCTGGACCTGGTCGCGCCGCAGACCGCGGTGGTGCATGCGGTCGGCGCGGGCGCCACCGAGGCGCGCCTGCTCGGGGAGGACTACACCCGCGTCGTCTGGTCGCCGCGGTCCAACGTCGTGCTCTACGGCAACACCGCCCCGGTGACCCTGCTCGACCGCATGGGCGTGGCGTTGTCGTTGGGCACCGACTGGGTCGCCTCGGGGTCGATGAACATGTTCCGCGAGATCCGCTGCGCCGACGAACTCAACGAGCGCTACTTCGGCGGCTACTTCTCCGACGCCGACCTGTGGAAGATGGTCACCACCAACGGTGCACTGGCCACGGGCACGCACCAGGCGATCGGCATGCTCAAGCCCGGCTACGTTGCCGACCTCGCGGTGTTCGCGTTGGGCGACCGGGTCGACCACCAAGCGGTGATCGAAGCCGAGCTTCAGGACGTCGTTCTGGTCATGCGGGGCGGAGACGCCCTGTACGGCGACGATGCGGTGATGGCCTCCGGCGGCATTGGAAAGGCCGGCTGCGAGGCGATGGACGTGTGCGGGTCGTCGAAACGGGCCTGTGTCGCGGAAGACTCGGGCGCATCGCTTTCGGCGGTGACCGGGGCCATCGAGAGCACCTATCCGCTGTTCTACTGCGATGTCGACCCGCAGGACGAGCCGTCGTGTGAACCCACCCGGCCCGAGTACTCCGGCATCACGGACGGCGACGCCGATGGCGATGGCATCGCAGACGGCGAGGACAACTGCCCCGACGTGTTCAACCCGATTCGGCCGCTCGAGCAGAGCCAGGGCGACGCCGACCAGGATGGCCTTGGGGATGTGTGCGACGTCTGTCCGCTCGACGATGCGGACGCCTGCATGGGACTCGAGGGCAACGACCTCGACGCCGATGGCGTGCCCAACGGCGAGGACAACTGCCCGCTGCAACCCAACTCCAACCAGGCCGACGCCGATGACGATGGCAAGGGCGACGTCTGTGACTCGTGTGCGCAGTCGAACCCCGGCGCGTCCGCATGCGCGCTGTCGATCGTGGCGGTGCGCAACCCCGACCATCCCGACCACCCCAACTCCGGCACCGCCGTCACCGTGACGGGCGTCTACGTCACCGGCATTCGTGACAGCGGTTCGGGCTACGTCGTGCAGGAGAACTCGCAGGAACCGTGGTCGGGCATCTCGGTGTTCGGATCGGCCGGCAGCTTGCAGGTCGGCGATCGCGTGACCGTGTCGGGTGTCTACGAGGAGTACTTCGACCTCTCGCAGATCAGCGACGCCGTGTTCACGCTCGAAGAGTCCGGCTCGCTTCCGTTCGACCCGATCGACTTCGACCCCGCCGACCTGGCTTCCGGGCCGGACGCCGAGCCGTACGAGTCGATGTTGGTCAGCATCGGTGCGGTGACGATCACCGAGCAGAACCCCGACGGCGAGGACGACTACGACGAGATCGGCATTACCGGGGGGTATCGCATCGATGACTTCCTGTTCGACGCGATCGACAACATGTGCGCGGTGGACGAGACCTTTGCCGGTATCACCGGCATTCACAGCTACAGCTTCGGCAACTACAAGCTGCTCCCGCGCGACGCCGACGACTTCGACACGCCGTCCTGCTCCCCGTTTTGACGGGGCGTCGACTCCTGTGGCAAAGCGGGGCCGTGGCGAGCTTTGCCCAGGAGGCTGTCGACCTTGGTTTTCGGACCGCGTACCGAACGGCGCACCGGATGCTTCGCGCGTACTGGGGGATTCGCAACCCGCAGACGCACGGAGCGCTGATCGCCGCCTGGCACGAGGGCCAGATCCTGTTGGTGAAGAACTCGTACCGTCGCGACTACACCCTGCCCGGCGGTTACGTTCGCCCCGACGAGACCCCGGAGCAGGGCGCGGCGCGGGAGCTCCGTGAGGAGGTCGGCGTCGAGGTGTCGCCATCCGACCTGCGGCTGGCGTACTCGGAGACCAAGCCCTACGAGAACCGCCAAGACCACGTGACGATCTGCGAGGTCCAACTCCCGCACGCGATCGACTTCGCGGTCGACAACCGAGAGGTTGTTTGGGCGGGGTTCCGAAGGCCCGACGAAGTGTTGGCGCTGCCGATCGTGCCGCACCTTCGCGAGTATCTCTGCGCCGTGCGCGACAGCGCCTGAGCGCGCGCCAATTTGAAAGAGCCTGAGCTCGAGCGGGGTGGAGACCCGACCGAGCCCAGGCTCTTTCCTGGGCGGAGGCTTCGCGCGCGTGAAACCTCGTTGTCTAGTTTAGTGGGGTTAGTAGGGGATGCACGTTTGAGGAAGGTTGCGGAGCGAAGTCCAAGTTAGGCGCGCTCAAGTCAGGTCGTAAGGCAGCAAAGCTAAGAACAAGGGGGAGCGACGGAGTCCGAAGAGAAGATAAGGGGGCTCGTGTCGCTGCAAGTCAGGGTCCGCGAAGAGGGGTTCGTTAGGTCAAGCCAGTTCAGTAAGGAGTAAGTCAGGCCAACTCTCGCGGATGCATGTACCTTGTGCAGTCGGTGTGCCAAAAAGTCAGGGCTTGGAAATCGTTGAGGAAAAACGGCATCAGCGCGGTCTGGACCCGCCGAAACGGCCAGGGGCATGACGCAAATGCCCGAACTCGGGTCCGATCGGGTTGTCAGCCCTGACACCGATGTCGTGTGGGTCATCCGGTCCCGCTCAAGTTCCGGGATGGGCCGCCGATGTTCGATCTCGATGTCCGCCGATTCCGAGCGTCGCCGAGCACCCCGCTACAACGTCACGTTTCGCCTCGTGTGTGACGACGGCGAAGGGTTTGCGAACGCGGTCGTGATCAACCTGAGCGACTCGGGCGCGTTGGTGCAGTCCTCACGGGACTACGAGGTGGGTGACGTGCTCTCGCTGGTCCCGATCGGCACGGCGGGGGAGATCTTGTTCGACGTGCCCGCCACGGTGGTGCGCATCGTCGAGCAGCCCGAGGGTCCGGCCCGCTACGGGTTGCAGTTCAAGAACCTCACCGCACGACACCGCCGAGCGATGCGTCAGCTGTGCGAGGCCATGCCCGAGACACCGGAGGACCTCCCGGGCTCGGAGAACCCAGTCGGCGGCCCACCGAGCAAGGGCGGCGAACCGCACTACCGCATCCGCACCCGCATCGGCGGAAGCCCCACCACGCCGCGGTGGGCGAAACGCCCCTACTCGAGCTAGTGCCTCAGGTCTGAAGTCCATGCCGGGTTTCTACAGGACCCCCTTTGGGTGGGGGGTCCCTCCGAAACCCTCGGTTGGCCCAGCTCTACGTTCGGCACTTTCTTCTTTTTCCGCTCCGCGTCCCTCCGGGACGCGGAGCTCTCTTGCTGCCCACGTCTTCGAAACTAGGAACGGACCTAGGACCTGCGGGACTAGACGAGGAGCTTCGAGCCCGTTGCTTCGACGTCTTTGGCTCGGAGCCCGTCGGGCTTGGGCGGCACGTTGCGGCCGGCGATGACGGCGGGACGAGCCGCGATGGCATCGAGCCAGCGAGAGAGGTGGTCGAGGCCATCGATGTCGACGCCGGACCAACGGTAGGTTGTGGCCCAACACCAGTTCGCGATGTCCGCGATCGAGTAGCTGCCGGCGAGAAACTCGGACTCGGCGAGGCGCCGGTCGAGCACCTCGAGCAGTCGTCGTGACTCCCGCTGATAGCGCTCGATGGCGTACGGGATCTTCTCGGGCGCGTAGCGATGAAAGACGTTGGCCTGGCCCATCATCGGGCCGAGGCCGCCCATCTGAAACATCAGCCATTGCACCGCCCGAGAGCGGTCAGCACCGTGTTCGGGCAGCAGTGCCCCCGCGCGCTCGGCCAGGTGCAGCAAGATGGCGCCGGATTCGAACACCACGAGGTCGTTCGCGTCGTGGTCCACGATGACGGGGATGCGCCCGTTGGGGTTGAGCGCGAGGAACCACGGCTCCTTTTGCTGACCCGCCTGCAGATCGATCGGATGGGCCTCGTAGGGGAGGCCGAGTTCCTCGAGCGCAATGCTGACCTTGAACCCGTTGGGTGTGCGCGCGGTGTACAGATCGATCATCGGCGACTCAAAGGACGTAGGGCAGGATCGCGCGGCGATTGGGCGGGTAGTTGGGGAACGTGCGCCGGTACCAAAGGTGATGCGAAACGGCACGCGGTAGAAGCAAGGCAACGCTGAGCGTGGCGGCTGCGAGCCCGGGCTTCGACCACGTGAGCACCGCCCACCCGATCCACATCAGCATCTCGCCCAGGTAGTTGGGGCACGAGAGCTCCTCGAACAACACGCCTCGAGGGATCATGTAGCCGACGTCTCCACGCCGACGAAGGTTGATGAGGGCCAGATCCGCGACACGCGAGATGAACATGCCCGCGAGGAACAGCATCGTCCCGTAGAGGAAGCGAACGCTCCACAACCATCGCAAGGGGTAGGGCCTCCAGGTCTGTCCGAGCGCCAAGCCGTTGAGGTAGGCCAGGGCGGCGGTGAACACCACGCCGAGGATCACCATGCCCCAGGGCATGCGCTTGCGATGCGTTCCGCGAATCAGCAGCGGGTAGAGGACGCCACGCCAGCCGTACGCGGCCATCCACAGGACCAGCATGATCGTGGTGACCACCGTCGTGCCCCCGGCCTCCCGAGCGATCAGCGGACACAGCACCAGCCCGGGCAGGGCCATGAGCATCCATGCCAGCCGAATCGGCACGCCACCCGCGTCGGGTTTGGCATGGCGGCCGTATCCGATCGGTCCCATTCCGGTGAACACGAACAAGACCCCGGAGGCCACGAACAAGGCGGCGAGCATCCACGTCGTGGGCATCACACGAGCTCCGTGCCGCACACGCGGCAGAAGTTGGCGTCATCGGGGTGTCCTGCTGCGCCGCACTCCTGGCAGTTGACCGGCTGCGGTTCGTTGGCACCGAGGCTTGCTTGCACGTATTCCGCCGAGACGATTCCGGTGGGGACAGCGAGAATGCCGTAGCCCAGCAGCATCAGTGTCGCCGCGATGGCTTGGCCCAGCACGGTGGTGGGGGCGATGTCGCCGTAGCCCACGGTGGTCATGGTGACGATGGCCCAGTACATGCCACGCGGAATGCTGGTGAACCCGTTCTCGGCGCCCTCGATGAGGTGCATCGTGGCGCCCATCACCACCACGATCGTGAGCACCACGCCCATGAAGACGGTGATCTTGGGGAGGCTCGCGCGCAGCGACTGCAGCAGCTGGTTGGCCTCGCCCAACATGCGCATGATCTTCAGCACGCGGAACACCCGCAGCAGTCGCAGCACCCGAATGACCAGCAGCGAGTGCGCCCCGCTGACGACGATGCCGATGAACGACGGCAGGATCGACAGCAGGTCGACGATGCCGAAGAACGAGACGATGTAGCGCATTCGGTGCCGCGCGACCCAGATCCGAATGCTGTACTCGGCCAGGAACAACACGGTGAACACCCAGTCGAGCACCCGTAGCGCGGTGCCGAAGCGGGTGGCGATCGCCTCGACGCTCTCGAGCATCACCGCCAACACGCTGGCGACGATCACCACCAACAGCACGACGTCGAACGCCCGACCCGCGGGGGTCGCGGTTCCGAAGATCACCTTTGCGAGCTGCTCGCGACCCACGCGGGGGCCCGCGGCGTTTCGCTCGGGCTCGGGTGGTGCGGTGTCGCTCATGCGCCGCGAGTGTAGCGGACCGTAGACACAACCATGACGTGCGGGGACGGGAGTGTGACCCCGAGAAACGGCCTCGCGCCCCACACTTTCTTGCAGACCATGGGTGTTTTCGACGTTTCACAGGCGCAGCCCCGCGGACCCGGCAAGAAAGCGCGTTCTCTGCGCGACTACGAATGGCGCGCGATGCTTCCGTTCGTGGCCATTCACGTGTTGGGGGTCGCCGGTGTGGTCATGGGCGCGAGCTGGAAGGTCTGGGCCGCCTGCGTGGCGCTCTACGTGATTCGCATGTTCGCGATCACGGGCTTCTATCACCGCTACTTCGCGCACCGCACCTTCAAGACCAGCCGGTGGTTCCAGTTCTTGATGGCATTCGTCGCCCAGACGTCGGCACAGCGCGGTGCCCTTTGGTGGGCCGCGCATCACCGCGACCACCACAAGTACTCCGACTCCGACAAAGATCTGCACTCACCGCGTCAACACGGCTTTTGGTACTCGCACGTCGGCTGGATCTACGACCACAACGACGTCACCAAGTACGCGCGCATCAAGGACTTCGCCCGCTTTCCCGAGCTGGTGATGCTCGACAAGTACTGGCTGGTCCCCCCGATCATGCTCGGTGTCGCGTCCTACCTCGTGGGCGGCCTGCCGGGGCTTCTCGTCGGGTTCATGTTCAGCACCGTGCTTCTGTGGCACGGCACGTTCACCATCAACTCGCTCTCGCACGTGTGGGGCAAGCGGCCCTACGACACCACCGATGACAGCCGGAACAACTGGTTCCTCGCGATCATCACGCTCGGCGAGGGCTGGCACAACAACCACCACCACTACATGAACTCCACCCGCCAGGGCTTTCACTGGTGGCAGTACGACGTCACGTACTACGTGCTGAAGGCGATGAGCTGGGTCGGCTTGGTCTGGGACATCAAGGAGCCGCCCGCCCACATCGTGGCGGGTGTGAAGCGACGGCGCGCCGAGCCGAACCCGGTCGACGACGTTCGGCCCGCGGCCTGATCCCTCGGGGCTTCGACGACGCGATCGGTGACGCTGCGGCGTCCGGTCGCGTCGTTCGCATTTGCGGGAGCCACGCAACACCCTCGCTCATGGCCCGGAAATGCCGAATTCGGTCCTTGGGCCGACTCTGCGCGTCATGCTGCGCACATGTGGCGTGCTGTCGGATAAAGTGTGGCCCGAGGCTACCTCATGCGTCGCGTTGGATTTGCACTGCTCGCTCTGTTGGCCCTCAGCTGTGGAGGCGAGACCGCGTCGAGCTCGGACCCCGCGGCACAGGGTCCGTTCGGCAAGGCCGACGGCTTCCTCGAGGACCGGGTATGGGAGGTGCTGCTCAACGACCCGCACTGTGACGTCTGCTCTGCCGACGACAAAGCCTACCTGCTCGAAAACTCCAAGACCGTTGCGCGTCTGATCGAGCTCATCGACACCGCCGACACCTCGGTGGAGATCGCCCAGTTCACGTGGAGCAACCGGGACATCGAGGCGGCGGTGCTTCGGGCCGCCGAAAACCCCGATGTCGAGGTCCGCGTGGCGATGAACCACGCCCAAGCCCACGGCGACACCGTCGCGACACGTCTGGCCGCTGCCGGGGTCGACGTCACGTTCGTGGAGGGTCGCGACAACGGCAACTACGTCGGCTTGCAGCACGCCAAGTTCATGCGCATCGACGGCGACACGCTGGCGCTGGGCAGCAACAACTACTCCTCGACCGGTCTGTCGTTCAACAACGAGAACACGATGATCCTGTCCTCGGCCCCCGAGGATCCGATGATGCTGGCCTTCGGGTGTTACTTCGACACCATGGCCGCCGGGCAGTTCGACGGCGCCTCGAGCTGCTCCTCGGAAGAGGTCACGTTCTCGCCCGGTTCGGGACCTTCGAAGGTGCTGCGAGACGATTTTCGTGCGGCGACCGAGAGCATCGACGTGCTGATGCACCACCTGGTGTTCGACAAGACGATCAAGGAGCTTCGCAACGCTGCACGGCGCGGCGTTCGGGTGCGGCTGGTCGTCAACGAAGCCGACCGCGAGGAGTACGAAGGTCGGCTGTGGGACGAGTTTCGCGAGGCTGGCGGTCAGATTCGCTACAAGCGGTCCAACACCGACGCCTACCAGATCATGCACCACAAGCTCGCGGTGGTGGACGGGCGGGTCCTGCTCAACGGCTCGGGCAACTGGTCGGGCAGCGGCTTCTTCAACAACTACGAGTTCTACCTGCGGACCGAGGCTACCGATGCGGTCGAGCCGTTCGTGGGTCTGTTCGAGCGGCTGTGGCAGTGGTCGCTTTCGGAAGCGTCCTTGGATGAAGGGCGCACCGCCGCCGAGCAGGACAGCGACGACCTGCAGATCTTCTTCGGCAACCTTCACGCGCACTACGCCCATCAGGACGGCGAACGCCTGCTGGACGACGGCACCAACGAACGCGAGTCCGAGGACGGTGAGCGCACGTCGGTCGACGACGAGTATGACCACGGGGATCCGGCCCGGTTCGCCTACGAGTACGCGCGTGACGAAGGCGGTTTGGACTTCATGGCCCTGTCGCCGCATGTGGTCGAAGACCGCCCCGACGATCCGCCGGACGTGCCCAACATGACCGTGTCCGGGTACCGAGACCTGCTCGACACGGCGGCCCGCGTCAGCGAGGAGTCCAGCGGCATCTTCGTGGCGTTGCCTTCGATGGAGTGGAGCACCAACTCCACGGGCAACCACGTCGGCATCCTGGGCAGCGAAGAACTCTGCAAGGTGGACCGTGGGGCATTCGACACGCTCTACGGCGAGTTCTTGCCCCGGCGCGAGCTCGACGGCGACCGCCCGGTCGTGATGTTCAACCACCCGCGCACCTTCAGCCATCACGACTCCCTGCAGGGGAGCTGGGACCAGGTGTTCGACGTGAACCTGCAGGAAATCCCGCGCTCGGGTGACCGCAAGAAGAAGTTCAACGACTTCGGGCTCGACGACTTCGAGCCTCTGCGAAGCGTGCGGCAGTCGTGGATCGATGGTGACGTGGAGCCCGACCGCCAGGTGGTCGCGGACACGCTGGCCACGATCAACGAGGCCTCCGGTCGGTACGCACGACTGATGGAGGTCACGGTGGGTCGCGGCAAGGAGTTCGCCACCGAAGAGGCGCAAAACCCCAGCCTCAGCGAGAACGACGACGGCGAGCTCGAGCGCTACATCAAGGTGCACTCCGACTGGGACTACTACCTTCGCAACGGCTTCCGCCTCGCGCCCGTCGCCAACCACGACAATCACCAGGCCAACTGGGGCACCGGACACACGTCGCGCACCGCGGTGCTCGCCCCCGCACTCGGCGAGAGCACGCTGCTACGCGCACTCGAACAGCGAGCCGTCTACGCGAGCGAGGACGAGAACCTCGAGATGCGCATGTACGCCGACGAGCGGGTCCGCAGTGGCCAGTCGATGCGCACCCTCGCCGGTGAAGTCGACCTGCAGGTGTACCTATCCGACCCCGACTTCGCGGGACGCTTCGAGGTCACCGTGTACGTCGGCACCGTGGGGGGCGACGAGGTCCGCGCCGTGCAGACCGTCGAGGTGTTGGCCGACGAGTGGGACACGATCCCGGTCGACCTGCCCGGCCAAGGCGAGCACTTCGTGTACCTCGAAGTGCTCGAGCCCGAGCCCAACCGCATGGCCTGGACCGCCCCGGTCTGGGTGCAGTCGCTCTAAGGCACTAACCGCGGCGGATTTTCTTGGATCGTTTCGCGAGCGCGGCGTCGACCATCGGCTCGAGCTTGGGCACGACCAGGGCTTCGTAGCGGGTCCACGCATCTTCGAGCAGGGCCCAGCGGGCCACGAGCGCTTCAAATCCGGTGGCCGCGCGGTAGGTCTGGGTGTCCTTCTTGCCGCGCAACGTGGTGGTCTTGGCGTTGCGGCCCCGCTGCACCACCGAGCGTTCCTCTTCGGTGAGTTCGGGGTCGATCGCGGCGAGCAACTGCGCCTGAGCTTCGGCGCGCACCAGGTCGGCTTTGGCGGAGTCGAGGCGGTCGACCGGGTGGTCGCCGCGTCGCGCCAGCCTCCAGCGCACGTCACGTTCGTAGGCCGCGTCGCCCAGCCACGCGAGCGTGCGGACCGAGCGTCCCAGGAGCGCCTCGTCGTCCATCAGCGCCCCTGAAACTCCGGCGCGCGCTTGCCCAGGATCGCCGCGACGGCCTCTTTGTGATCCTCGGTGTTCTGCACCATGCCCTGGTAGCTGGCCGCGAGCTCGAGTGCGGTGTCGAGGTCCGTGTCCCAGCTGCGATAGGCCGCGCGTTTGGTGAGCGACACGGCCAGGGGTGCGTTCTGAGCGATGAGGTTGGCGCGCTCGCGGGCGGCATCCATGAGTTGATCGCGAGGGACGACCGCGTGCACGAGCCCGATCTGCAGCGCTTCTTCGGCCTGCACGAGGCGCCCGGTGAGCACCATGTCCAGGGCACGGGCGAAGCCGATCGTGCGGGCGAGAAAGTACGCACCGCCGTCGCCCGGTACGAGGCCGACTTTGACGAAGGTGGACCCGAGCTTCACGCCTTCGGCCGCAACCCGAATGTCGCACATGCACGTCAGATCGAGGCCCGCGCCGATCGCCGCGCCGTTGATCGCGGCGATGAGGGGCTTGTCGAACTGCGCGATGCGCCGGGGGATTCGCTGAATGCCGTCGATGTACTGCCGGCGCAGCTTCACGGGCCCGCCCGCGAACATGCCGCTGCTGCTCTGCATGCGCTTGAGGTCGCCGCCGGCGTGAAAGGACTTGCCTTCGCCGGTGAGGATCACAGCCCGAACGCTGTCGTCGGCTTCGGCCGCATCGAGGGCGTCGATGAGGCTCTGCACCATCGCTTCGCTGTACGCGTTGCGGGCGTCGGGGCGGTCGAGGGTGATCGTGGCGAGCGGGGCGCTGACCTCGTAGCGCAAGTCCGTGAACGACATGGCACCGGGGACTATCGAAAGGCCGGGGCGCTGTCGAGGAGGATTCACGCGCGTCGAGCCAGACAGACGGTGTGAAAGTCGCAGTCGGGGTCTTCGGGCACGAACGCCTCCTGCTGCAGGCCCTCGCGCTCCAGAATCGATCGGTACTCACCCGGCCCGAGGCTGGCGTGATAGACGGTTTCGCCCTCGACGGTGCCCGTGACCTCACCCTCTTCGTGGCCGCAGGTGAACAGCAGGGCGCCGCCCGGCGCCAAGTGGCGGGCGAGGCGGGGCAGGCAGTCGCGTTGCTCGTCGAGGGTGAGGTGAAAGAAGCTGTCCCACGCGATCACACCGCCGTAGCGCCCGGGCAGGTCGAGGCTCCGCATGTCCGCGTGGGTCCATTGCTGGGCGGGAAACCGCGCCCGGGACAGCGTCAGCATCGACTCAGAGAAGTCGACGCCGTGGACCGAGCGCCCCATCGCGATGAGGTGCCGTGCGATCGGCTCGCCCGCACCACATCCCACGTCGAGGATGGTCGCGCCCTCGGGCACGAGGGCCAGGAATCGGTCCAGCCACGCGCGCTCGATGAGCACCTTGTGGCGATGGCGGTCGAAGCCCTCGGCGTGGCGGTCGTAGATCGCCTGGGTCCGGGTGGCGAGCTCTTCGAGGCTCATGCGCCCATGCGCTCGGTGAAGGTGGCCACGCCCGCGCCGGCGGGCACCGACACGCCCTGGGCTTTGAGCGCTGCTTCCATTGCGGCGAGTAGCAAGATGACGTGGCGTGGCTGGCACGACGCGCCCATCAGGCCGACGCGCCAGACCTTGCCCGCGAGCGGTCCCAGGCCGCCGACGATCTCCACGCCGTGCTGCTGCATGAGGTAGGCGCGCACCTTGGCCTCGTCCACGCCATCGGGCACGCAGACGGTGGTGAGCGTGGGAAGGCGGTTCTCTTCGGGCACGAGCATCGACATGCCCATCGCTTCGAAGCCGGCCCACATGGCTCGGGCGGTCTTCTCGACCCGAGCCGTGCGCGCGGCGAGTCCCTCCTCGTCGATGATGCGCAGGCCTTCGAACAGCGCGTAGGCGAGGTTGATGGGGCCGGTGTGGTGATACTTGGGCGGTGTGTCCCAGTAGGTCAGGTTGAGCAGGACGTCGAGGTACCAGCTGCGGCACGGGGTGGAGCGGTTGCGGACCCGCTCCATGGCCCGGTCGCTGAACGTGATCGGCGAGAACCCGGGCACCGCGCTGATGCACTTCTGCGCGCCCGTGTACACGATGTCCGCGTCCCAGGCGTCGGTGGCGAACTCGACCCCGCCCAGGGAGGCGACGGTGTCGACGATGAGCAACGCGCCGTGGTCGTGGGCGAGCTGGGCGATCTCCGGGATGTCTTGGCGAACGCCGGTCGAGGTCTCGCCGTGCACGACGGCAACGACCTTCACGTCATCGACGTGTTCGAGCGCGGCTTTCACGTCGGCGGCCGCGGTCGGTGTGCCCCAGGTCGACTCCACCACGGTGACGTCGGCTCCGGCGCGTTCGAAGATCTGGCGCAGGCGGTCGCCAAAGTAACCGTGCACGCACACGATCGCCTTCTGGCCGGGCTCGATGGCGTTGAACACCGAGGCCTCCATCGCTGCGGTGCCGGCCCCCGTGAGCGCCAGCGTGGCATCGTTCTTGGTGTCGAAGACCATGCGCATCAGCCCGCGCAGCTCCTGCATGAGCGCGACGTAGCTGGGATCCATGTAGCCGACCGTCGGGCGAGCCAGGGCGGACAGCACTCGCGCGGGGACCTCGCTGGGTCCGGGGCCGAGAAGGACACGCGTGGGGGGGTCGAAGACGAACGACTCGCTCATGGCGCGAGCATGGTAGCGCTTCACTCGTCGTGGAAGGCGTCGCGGCGATGCAAAGTGGCACCGCCGTCCTCTTCGTCATCGATATCGGCGTCGCGCAGCGCGTCGAGCTTGGAGAGATCGAAGCCGAGGTCGGGCTCGGCCGCGGGCGCCGGGGCCACAGGCGCGGGGGCCTGCGCCTCGGGCGGAAGCTCGAACGGGATCTCGCCCGTGAGCGACGCCAGCTCTTCGCGCGACAGCATGCTGCTCGAGTCTTCGTCGAGCACGTCGAAGGTGGCCGCACGCAGCTTCTCCAGCGCGGCGTCGTCGAGGCCCGTCTGCGGCGCTTCGCCATCGTCCTCCAGCAGGACGTCGTCGGCGTCGGCCCCTTCGACGCCCGCGCGCATCCGGGCCACGTCGTCGAGGCTGAGCATGCCGGTGCTCTCCTCTTCTTCGGTGGGCGGCGCACCGAACATCATCGCGTCGACGGGAGCCGAGGCGACGCCGACGGGGAGGAACTCTTGGGGCCCGGTGGGTTTGGGCTTGGCAGGCGCAATGGGCTCCGCCACCGCGCCCTCGTCGGAGGGGCCCTCACCGAGCGCCGTCGGTGCCTCGGGCACCACGAGGTTCTCGAAGGTGTCGGCTTGGGCGCTGAACTTCGCGGCTTGCTCGTGCAGGCCTCGCTTGCGGCACATTTCGGCCAACGAACGCGCAGACTCTCCGGCCGAGGTGAGCGGCGCGACGGGACCGGCGGCTTCGGCCAGCTTGACGGCCTTGGTGTAGAACGCGATCGCCTGGGCTTGCATGCCCAGCTCGGCCGCCAGCGATCCCGTGAGGCGGCCGCCTTCGATCGCCAACGCGGGTTGGCCCGAGCGCTCCGCGGCGACCGTGCCTTCGGCGTAGCAGACCAACGCACCTTGTTTGTCGCGGCGGGTGAGCTTGGTGGCGCCCAGCGAGAACTGTGCGGTGGCGGCCTGAGAGTCCTTGCCCTGTTCGGAGGCTGTCTTGGCAGCCCGGGCAAATGCCGCTTCGCTTTGTTTGGGGCTGCCCGCGGCGAGGAGCTGGCCACCGAGCATCAGCTCGAAGTTGAGCGCGTCGCGGTTGAGTCCCGCGGCGGCGCTGAGGTCCCTCGCTTCTCGTGTCGACTGCACCGCCTCGGCAGAGCGTCCCTGTTTCATCGCGAGCGTGGAGTCGATCAGTTTCTGGGCGATCGCCCCACGCAACTTGGCGTCGGCGGTGGGTTCGGGCGTGGGCGGTGCTGCCGGGTGCGGCGGAGCGGCGGCTTCGGGCGATGCACCGGGGGGTGGTGCCCCTGGGACCAGGTTCTCGAGCAACGCATCGATGTCCCGATCTTCCGCGGCGGGATTGGGCGCGACGAGGACGTGCTCGGCGCGGTCTTTCAACGCCCCCGCCACGTTCGCGGTGGGGCCCGGCGGGGCCTCCAGCACGATGAAACGCACCGCGGCCAGCTTGGCGTCGAACAACAGCGGCTTGACCCCGGCGATCCAGGCATCGGCTGCATCGAGGGTGGTGGGGGCGAGCACGACCACCATGCCGTGTGCGCCCTCGGGTTGGCCGTGGGCGAGCTGGAGCACCGCGCCGGCAAACGCGGCTTGCCCCGTGCCGGCTTGGACCCCCTCGGGGAGCGGGGCCAGCGTCTCGTCGTGTTCGGCCATCAGCTCGGCCCGGTGCGCATGTTGGGCGCGCGCGTGTTCGGTCCGCTGAGGCCAGCCGGGATTGCCCGCGGTGTGCTCTTGTTCGAACAGATAGAATGGGGCGGTGTTGGCGGGGTCGCGCTCGTAGGCCATGACCGCCTCGACGCTGCCCTTGCGCATGCGCGGGGCCACTTCGACATGCAGCAACTTGGTGGCCGGCGTGCGCACGAACGCCGCCATGGCCTCCATCAGTCGCTCGACCGGGGGCGCGAAGGACTCCATCGGCTCAGTTGATCTTCACGTTCGGCGCCAGGATGTTCACCGTGCCGATGCCGGTCAGGTCGACCGTGGTGCCGGTGACGGTCGCGCCGGGTTTGGCGAGTTCGAGCGTGGTGGTGTCGGTCGCGAGCTTGACCGTGTCGCCGGTGCCGTTGATGTCCTTGGACATCTCGATGCGGGCTTTCGAGGCTTGGGCCACGATGTTGCTCCCCCCAAGCTCGACGCTGTTGCTCACCTCTACCCTTCCCTGGGCTTGGGTCTGCGCCAATACGTTGCGCGTGAGCATCACGGTGCCGCCGTCTTGAGATTGCAACTGGATGTCGGCGTCGATGGTCGTGAATGACCCCTTGATCGATGTCATCGTCATCGAGCCAGCGGGGTCCATTGCGACCTGCATGCCCTCGTCGGCGGTGACCATGCCGATTGCCTTGCCGAGGTCGACCGACGAACCACCGCCCGCGCTGATGCTGATCGCCGTGGGCGTGATCGTGATGACCGACGTGCCGCACTTGAGCTCGATCGCTTCCTTGGCCTCGACCGTGACGGTGGAGGTCGCGGACTTCATGTCGATGGATCCCTGCACGTCGAGCACGTGATTCGACGGTCCCGTCTTGGTCTCGGTGACCGTGATCGTCTGGTTCCCGGTGACGCTGACTGAGCGGTTGCCGCCCACACTCAGCGACTGGTTGGAGCCCACGTTGACGCTCTGGCTGGCACCCACGCTTTGCGAGTGGGCGTTCTCCACCCGCTCGTTGTGGTCGCGCTGGGCGTGAAAGTAGACCTCTTCCTTGCCCGCGGCGTCTTCGAACCGGAGCTCGTTGAATCCGTCGCTGTCGGGGGAGCTCCTCGTCTTGATGCCGCTTTGTGTCTTGTTCTCCGGGAGGGAGTAGGGCGGCGTGTGGCTGCCGTTGTAGACCGAGCCCACGCAGACGGGGCGGTCGGGGTCCCCACCGAGGAAGTTGATCAGGACCTCCATGCCCACGCGCGGAATGAACTGGGTGCCGAAGCCTGCGCCGGCCCAGCTCTGCACCACCCGGAGCCAACAGCTGGTGTCGTCGTCGCGGTCGCGTTGCTCCCGATCCCAGTGCATGCGCACCTTGATGCGACCGTACTCGTCGGTGTGAATCTCCTCGGGACCGACGACGGTCGCGGTCTGCATGCCGAAGATGCGTGGCCGGGCAGGTACGTGGGGCGAGAAGGCCTGCTCGAGTGGCGCGCACAGGAAGCGGTTGTCGTAGTTGGTGCCGCCCTCGGCTCCGAGCTCGACGTAGGCGTTGTCGGCGGAGTGTGTGACCCGCAGGCAGTAGTACGGGCCGTTGAGCTCGGTGTCGGGATGTCCATCGAGCTCGAACGTGGCGCCGGGCACCATGCTCAGCACGTTGGAGCTGCCGTCGAACAGGTTGGCGTCGAGGGCAAAGAGAGCGTGTTGCCGGCCCAGGCGGTCGGCGGAGTCGTCGAGGTGCGGTCCGTCGCCGCCGGCATCCTCTTGAAGGCGGCGGCCACCGTGGCCATAGAAGGACCCGCCGTGCCTCGGGGAAACCTCCTCGGGCTCGATGCTGGCGTGCAGCTGCCCGGGAGCGGCCTGTTTCCAATCCCACTGCTCGCGCTCGCCGTGGCTGGAGTGCACACGGTGTTGCCAGGTGAACGACGCAATGGTCTCTTCGTCCGCGAGTTCGCCTCGCTCGCCGCGAACGGGCACGTGCTGGGGAGGAGGGTTGTCGTCGAGGCCCTCGACGGTTCGCAGCACCGAGCCAAACTGGTCCTGGTTGTCGAACAAGACGGTGCGCTCGTATGCCTCGTCCGCTTCGAACGCGATCGTGATGCCCTCTTCGGCGAGTACGCGCCGCATGAAGGCGAGGTCGGTCTCGTCGTACTGCACGCAGTAGTCCCGCACCGGGTAGTCCGCGGTGAGGCGGGAGATGTCGAGTTCTCCTCCCTTCTCCCCCAACACGGATTCGGTGAGTTGCTGCGCAATCTCGACGACCGTGACGTCTTGAAAGATCCGGCAACGCCGCGTGTGCTCGAGCATCGCGACGGCGGGCTGCACCACGAGCCGGGCGTGATAGGCCTCGGCGAACGCACCGATGTACTCGGTGGACATGACGACCCCGTGAAAGAACCGCCCGTCGTTCTCTGCCGGGTTGGCTGCGTCTTCTCGCAGCATGTGCAGCGAGAAGTCGGCACCCGCCAGCCTCGAAGGGTCGAAGTGAGGATGGTTGGTCATGACCTCGACGGTCATGCGCCAGGGCTGGCCGAGCTCCTCTCGAATGTCGACGTCGCGCACCCGCAAGAACTGCCCGTCGAGCTCGAGCGGATCGGGATGAGGACCCCACGCCGGTGCCACCAAACTGGCGTGATACTGGATGAGGGGAAGCGCGGTCGGCGAGGACATGAGAGCCGTTCGCAGTGTAGCGAGTTTTGCTCGTGCCTCTGCCTCACCCTGTCCGCAGAGACCGTATGGTTGCGCGGGCCGGACGTCGTGTTGCCGGGGCCGAATGCCCCGAAAACGCAAGGCCGCGGGTGTTACAGCGGGACATACGGTCCCGTCAACCCCCGCCTGCGCATGTGGAGAGTCCTGTCCCTACCTGTCCGACGCGGCCAGATCCGAAAAAATTGCTCGCGTGACCGGACATCTCGTGTTGGTCGTGTCCACGCGCTCCGAAAATGCGTATCCTCCTCGCCGTGAAGCTCGATCCGGACAAGCTCACCGATGCGCTCGTCGAAGCGTACGACCTGACCCCAGCGCAGCGGCAAGTCATCTACTTCACGCTGATGGGGCAGACGATGGCGCAGATCTCCACGCGGACCGGCAAAGCCATCCGCACGATCAAGCTGCATCGCACCGAAGCCTTCGCTCGGCTTCAGGTCGGGTCCACCGGTGAGCTGTGGGGACTGCTGTTCAAGATGGCCGGCCACGAGCTGGAGCCGCTCTCGGATCACCCGGTTCGCTGGGAAGAGTTGTTCAAGACCTGCGGCAACACGGTCGACATCGATCGCATCATGCGGCTCACCGGACGCCCCCGCCGGGTCGTCATCAAGAAGCTCAAAGAGTACGGCTACGAAGTCGCCTGACCCGTTTCTCGCACGAACGCAGAAAGCCTCCCGAGTCCACGCTCGGTGAGGCTTTCGTCGTTCTTGCGGCCTGGACTCTGCGGGCTCAGCCGCCGTTGGCTTTGCGGCACAGCTCGACCACGCTCCACACCGTCGGGTCGCCCGACTCCTGCCCCTCACGCTCGCATTGGGCGTAGCGCCCCAACTTGTGCAAGGCGCGAACACGCAGGCGCTCGCGCTCGGTCTTGGCCGAGCTCCAACACTGCTTGCGTTTGGTGTTGGCGAGCACGGTCTTCCACTGCCCGAGGATCGTGGCGTCGCGCGTCTCTTGAACCACGCCGGTGCAGTCCTTGGACTTCTTGGACGCCGCCGGCTTGGTGGACTCCGAGCTTCGAGGGCGCCGGGTCTTCTTGGTGTTGTCCCGCGGTTTGGGGGACGGCGGCGTGGCAGCGTCCGCGATCTCCAAGGGCTTTTCTTCCGCGGCTTCGGGGGGCTCCGGAGCTTCGGTGGGGGCCGTGCCGACGTCGGGCGTCGGTGCGAGGACTGCGGCGGGTTCTTCCGCCGGAGAGTCTGGGTCTGGGTCGGGGCCTGGGTCGGGTGCAGGCGCGTCGACGGACGCAGGCGCCTTGTCCTTGGCGGCGACGGTGTCCGCAACAGCGGACGCGCCCGTCATCGAGCGCACGACCCACCAGCCGGCCATGGCTCCCGCGATGATGACGCCTGCTGCGGCAATGCCCCACAACATGGGCCGCGAGCCCGACGACTTGCGGGGGCGCGGGGGCGCCATCACGGCGGTGCCGGGTGTCCGTTGGGTCGGCGGGGTGAACACGGGCGCGGAGACCTGCGACACGTTCACCCCCAACGACGGGAGAATGGAAAGCAGTCGCTGCTCGACCTCCCGTGCCGACTGAATCCGGCGGGTGCTGTCCGGCTCGAGCAGTTGCACGAGCAGTGTGCGCAACGCTTCGGGGATGGGAGGCAGGCCGTCCAAGCTCGCGCCTCGAACGCCCCATCCCTTCTTGGGCGGTGCCTGGCCGGTGAGCATCTCGAGCAGCACGACACCGATCGCCCAGATGTCGACGCTCGCGACGTTGGAAATGCCGGCGGCTTGCTCGGGCGCCATGTAGCGGGTCGTGCCGATGAGTGTGCCCCCTGCGGTCAGGTCTTGGGCTCGCCCGACTTCGCCGAGGTCGGCCGAAATCCCGAAGTCGAGCAGCTTGGCGACCTCTCGCCCCGCGCTCGACTCGAGCATGATGTTGGAAGGTTTGACGTCGCGGTGCACGACGTCCATCTGATGGGCGGCGGCCAGGGCTGCGGCCACGTCCCGCATGATCGAGACGGCCCGGCCGACGTCCATCGGCTCGTCTCGTGCGGCGAGCTGGTCCAGTTCGTCGCGCAGATCGTGCCCGCGCACGAAGTCCATGACCAAGTAGTGCCGGCCATCGGGGAGCGCCCCGACATCGTGCACCGAGACGATCTGCGGGCAGCTCGACAGCCGCCCCATCAGCTGGGCCTCTCGATCGAAGCGCGCCACGAAGTCGGGCTGGTGCACGTACTCGGTGTGCAGGATCTTGACCGCAACGCGCGCTTGGGTGGTGCGGTGGTGTCCGAGGTAGATCGTGGCCATACCGCCCTCCCGCAGCACGCCTTCGAGCACGTGCCTGTCGACCTCGGTCCCCGGAGGGAGGACTTTGGGCATCGTGGGCGGAACGACCGAGACCAGCTCAGGCACGACTAGGGGGACTCCGCGGTGGTGGAGCTTCCACCGTCATCGAGGATGAAGTAGGCGGCTGTGCCCGCGGCCGACAGCGCGAGCACCAGGCCAGCGATGAACATCAGCACGGTCTTCGCGGTGCTGCGCTCCTGGACCACGAAGCGCGTCATCGATGGTTCGTTGACCATGTCGACGCCTCTGCCCGCGGGCGCCGCGACGGGCGGTGCCTGAACGCGAGGGGCCGAGACCGGGGGGGCTTGAACGCGCGGGGCCGAGGCCGGGGCTGCTTGAACGCGTGGGGCGACGCCGCTGGGGGGGCGAGAGGGGGTCGGCCCTCCCGGTCTGGCGTGCGCGGGTCCGTGCGGACTGGGTGCAGGGATGAACTCCGTGCCCTCCTCGGCTTCGGCCAACGGTCCCCCTGGGGCGTTGGGGTTGGGGAGGAACGCGGTGGGCTCTTGAATGGGGGCCGCACCAGCGCCCGGTGCTGCACCCATCGCACCCGGCGGGAGGCCGCCGCCGTCGATGAACATGGTCCGCTCCGGGGCGGCCGCTGCGGGTGCAGGTGCCGCGGGTGCGGGCATCGACGGTGCGGCAACAGGCGCGGGCATTGATGGAGCGGGCACTGGAGCTGGCATCGCCGGAGCGGCAACGGGAGCTGGCATCGCCGGCGCGGCGACAGGCGCGGGCGTTGACGGAGCGGCAACGGGAGCGGGGCTCTGCGACGGGGGCGGCATCGAGGCGCCGGGCATGGGCCCCGAAGGAGGCGCGACTGCGGGCACGGCGGGCCCGGCCACGGAGGCCTGGCTTGGTTCGACGGCCGAGCGTGGACGCGAGGAGCCGGACAGGCTGCTCACCACCTTGGAGAGCTCGACCCTGCAGTCGCGGTAGCCGCGGAACGTTCGCAGCATTTCGAGTGCGGCCTCGGCCGACTGTGGACGCCCGGCGGGGTTGCCCGAGAGCAGGGCCTGGCGCAGCGTCTCCAGCTCGGGCGCGACCGACGTGCGCATGAGCGGCACGATGCCGCGCATGACTTGGGCGTGCAGCTGGCGGTCGTCCTTGAACTCACCGCGAAACCGCCTGCCGTCGAGAAGCTCGTGCAGCAGCGCACCGACGCCGTACAGGTCGAGCGTGGGCGCCTTGGTCCGCGTGGTGAGCTGCTCGGGCGCCATGTAGCGCAGCTTGCCCTTCACGTGCATGCCCGAGCTTTCTTCGATCACCGTGTGGGCCACGCCGAAGTCGAGCAGCTTCACGTCACCGGCGGTCGAGATGAGCACGTTTTGCGGCGAGATGTCGCGGTGCACGATGCCCAGCGGGGTGCCGTTGGGGTCGGTGAGCTGGTGGGCATAGCTGAGGGCATGCAGCAGCTGGCCGATGACGAACGCCACCATCGACATGCGCACTTCGGCGTTGTCGATCAGCTTGAGCGCCTCGCGGAGCCGCACGAGGTTGATGCCCTCGACCCACTCCATGACCATGTAGCTGACACCGCCGTCTTCGCCTTCGTCGAAGCACTGCGCGATGTTGGAGTGGCTCATCAGGCCCGAGACTTCGGCCTCGGTGCGAAACATCCGGCTGTAGCGGGGTTCTCCCGCCAGGTGCGGCAGGATGACCTTGAGCGCCACCGGCCGGCCTCGGCCGCCCTTGCGTGCCAGCCAAACCTCGGCCATGCCCCCTTTGCCGGCGGGTCGGATCAGTTGATACCCGCCGACGACATCATCGGCCGCGAACGCTGAGCGACTGCCACTCACGCGCGCGCGCTCCTCCCCATGACGAACGGGGCGACACACAGGACGACGGGCGGGGCGGCGGGCAGGCAGGGCAAGGTCATGCGTGTCGGGGTCATCGTCGCGTCCCCGGGCGCCCAGGTCAAAGCCGTTCGTCGGCCGAGGGCACGCCTTTTTGCACCGACGAGACCGGAATCTCCACGAGTGTCCGGCCTCGCAGCCAGCGGGAGAACGCCTCCGCGTTGCGAGGTACGGCCGAGTCCCAGTCTCGAACCTCGCGAGGTCCGCCGAGGTCCGCCCAACCTTCGCGCAGCCACGCGAACGTGCCGCTGGGGCGAGGGAGCACGCGCCGCACCCCTTCATCGAGGGCGAACACGGTGACGTTGCGAGAACCGGAGTCCGCCACCCACAGTCGCGTACCTTTCGGCGAGAGCTGGAGCTCCGGCGCGCGACCGCTGACGAGATCGGCGGGCAAGGGGACGAACGCATCGGTTGCCAAACGCCACAGCAGCGTGCGGCCACCCGTGGTCTCCAGGACCAACGCGCGTCGATCCACGGTCGCGTGGAGGCGGCGCAGTCCGTCCTCTTCAAAGACCGAACGCGGGTCTGCACCCTGGTCGACCTGGTCGACCCGAAGCATGGCAGCGCCGGACCCGGGGTTGAACCACGCGATGCGCAAGACACCCTCGGGCGTGAACGCGAGTCCCAGCGGCGTCGTGCCTTCGGGCGGTGCGAAACGCTTCACCTCGCCCGAGGCCGGTCGCCAGAGGCTGACGTGACGGGCATGCACCAAGGCGACCGCATCGCCGAGGGGGGCGACGTCGACCATCGCGGTGCCGCGGGGCAGTGGGTCCACCCCGCTCGCGTCTCGTCCGTCGAGCGGGTGAAGGGACACCCGGCAACCATCGGAGTCCGTCTCGCAGTCGAGCTTGGCCACCGCGGAACCGTCGGGGGACCACTGCATCGTTCCGGGTGTTCCGCCGCTGAGCACGCCTAGTGGCCGAGCCGACGCCGGTGCGTCGAGGTCGACGACGAACGGGCGCCCCTCGTCGCCCACCTGAAGCGCGACCCGGCGACCGTCCGGGCCGGGGGTCATGGCTCGCACGTCGAGGTTCAGCGCGGCAACGGACTCGAATCGCCCCGCGTGGCGTGCGAACACCTCCCCACGCGTGTCGAAGGCGAACAGGGTGTCGCGACGAGCATGCACGCCCAGGAGCGCATCCGAGGTGTCGACCACGTGTCGACGCTCGCCCAGGGGGTGCACACCGCCTGCGTCGGGCCCGGTTCGCCACACTGCGAGGCCCGTATCGTGAGTCGCAGCGAGCCATTGTCCGTCGGGAGACATCGTGGGCGCGCCGATGTCCGTGCCTCCATCGAGGACGAGGCGGTGCTCGTCGGCAAAGACTGCGACGAGACCGTCCGGGCCGTGCTCGGCGAAGGGAAGGCCGGATTGCGAAGCCGCGAAGCCGCGTGCGTCTGGGGAGATGGGGGCGTTGGTCGGTGTGCCACGAACCCCGTCCCACGCGAGTGGGCCGCCCGACGTTTCTGCGACGAGCGTCTCAGCGCCGGCCATCCACGTCAGGTCCTGAATCGCTCGGTCGACGCCCATGCTGCGATGGGTGTCGCGAGCGAGAAACCACAGGTTCACGCGGCCGCTGCGGTCTCCGGTCGCGAGGGTGTCCGCAGTCGGATGAAACGCGAGGGCGACGACCGGGGCGTCGTGTTCGTGCAGGGTTGTGGCGTGTTCGCCTTCGACGAGGACCGAGCCGTCCTCGGCCCCGAAGGCGGTCCGCTGCCGTCCGTCGGTCGCGATGCGGGCCAACTCTCCGTCGTACACCTGCCGCACCCGAGGCTGGGTTTCCCCGGGGCTCAACGTCGCGAGTCGGCCTCCCGCGAGCACGACGAGCAGCGCTCCGTCGGCGGCATACGCCATGTCGATCGCGGGCGAGGGAAGGTCGAGGGCTTCGTGTCGTTCGGCAGTGGGGCTCGACCACCGCAGCAGCGCGCCTTCGTTGGTTCGCGCGCAGAACTCGTCCGTCGTGGCCGAGAACCGGATCGCCGAGAGGGGCCGCGTCGTCGGGTGAAGGGCGAACATCGGCCCCGCGCGCAGTGCATCGAGCGCTGCAGCGTTGGCCCGCGGGAGCCAGTGGTCGGTCGTGGTGCCGAGGTGGCGCAGCGCGGCCAAACGATCGGTGGCGTGGGGCGTCGACGATGCGTACGACAGCACCAGATCGTTCCAACGCTCGGGGACGGAGCGAGCGTTGTACCGCGCGAGTTCGGATTCGGCGTCGGACTCGAGCGCGGCCTCGAACTCCGCCCGCACGCGCATGCCCTCGGGGGAAAGGCTGGTGGTGTCGCTGCCCGACCAGGCGATCCCGCCCATCACCACGACCGCGGTGACCCCGAAGGCGGCGGTGATGCGTTGCCATGGCCGGCTGGGCTTCGGGAGCTCCAGCAGGGCCAGCAGTGACTCCATCGTGGGATGACGGTCGTCGGGGTCGACGCTCAGGCCGCGCGCCAACACCTTGTGCACGTGCGGGGGCACGGCGGTGTAGCGCGGTGCGGGCTCGACCTTGCCGGCGAGGACGTTGGCACGCAGTTCGTCCAACCGCTCGCCCGCGAACGCTCGGTAGCCGTACAAGGCTTCAAACAGCGAAGCGCAGAAGGAGAACTGATCCGTGCGGGTATCGGTGGCCACCGCCAGGTGTTGCTCCGGGGCCATGTATGCGGGCGTGCCCATCACCAGACCGGTTCGCGTGAGCGACGGGTCGTCCTCGCGCGCGGGAGTTTCGGCTTCGGTATTGGCAGGGGGTCCATGCCCATCGGTCCGTGCCAGGCCGAAGTCGACGACGCGCACCGCGAGGTCGGAGGCGCGTACGAGCACGTTGTCGGCCTTGAAGTCGCGGTGCACGATGCCGGCCCCATGCGCGGCGCAGAGCCCTCGCCCGGCGTCGAGGTAGCGGGCGAGAATGTCCCGCCAGTCGCGAGACGGCTGCCATTGCTTGAGCGTGCTGCCCTCGACGTACTCCATGGCGACGAAGACCTCGTCCTCATGGGTGCCGACCTCGTACACCTGCACGACGCATCGGTGGGACAGCCGGGCGATCGCCTGGGCTTCCCGCAGGAGTCGTCGTCGCGCGTTCTCGCTGACGGGGCCATAGCCGGGTCGCAGCAGCTTGACCGCAACCTTGCGATCCAACTTGTCGTCGTATGCGGCGTAGACGACACCCATGCCGCCAGCGCCGATGCGCTTGATCACCACGTACCGCCCGATACGGGTCGGTGGTCCCGAAGAGGGGCTGCGTGCCGATCCGTCGGGGTGCTCGGTCGCGTCGGGATCCGCGAACAGCCGCGCACGCACGTCGGCCCGCACATCTCCCATCCAGGCCTTCGAGGCGTCCGACACCGGGGCCGCGGGGTTCTTCACCGCTGCGCCGGGCGACAACGTCGGGTCGGTCTCGAACGCCACCACCGCAATCTCAACAGAACCGCCGCCGCGGTGGGAGGTTTCGTCGTTTGACCCAGAGAGCGCGCTTTACTGCCGCTTTACCGGGGATTTGCGGCGGCAGGCGGAGGCGACGGCCACGATCAGACGGTTCGCCATGACGTCTTCGTTTCGCTTTCTTCGCATCATGACCCTCTGCGCCCCCCTGCTCGTCGGCGCCTCGTCCACGGCGGTGGCTGCCGAAGGGGAGACCCCCGTCACCGCCAGCAAGAAGGGCAAGAAGGCGAAGAAGGGCAAGAAGGGCAAGAAGGCGAAGAAAGGAAAGAAGGGCAAGGGACACGCTCGAGGTCTGTGTGCCCAGCTTTCGTGCACCGACGCCCAAGCCGAGACGATCGGGACCCGGCTGAAGACACTGCGAGAGCAGCATCGTGAGGCCCGCAAGAACCAGGCATCGCTGCAGACGGCGCTCTCCCGCGAGCTGGCCAAGGAGAAACCCAGCAAGAAGGAACTCGCCCGGGTGCAGAAGGACCTCGCGCGCATGCAAGCGAAGATGGCCGACGCAACACTCGATGCGTTGCTCGACATTCACGCCGTTCTCGATGCCGAGCAACGCAAGACGTTGGCGAGCTTGGTCGAACGCAATGGCCTGCGACGCTTGATGCGGGGCGGTGGTCACAAGGGGCGCGGTCCCCATGGCCGGCAGGGACGAGGATCCGGTCCTCCGCCTGCGGCGAAGTAGCGGGAACATTCGCGCGGTCGGATCGCTGGCACAACGCACATGCGATCGACTGCGACCCTTTGGTTGGGCGCGGCGTTGGGGTTGGTGTGCGCGGTGAGCTGCAACCGGTCCGACGTTGGTGCACCCTGTCAGCACGCGGGCGGCGACGCCCCCCACGAGCCGCTCATCTCGTTCCCGGCGTTGGCGTGCGATCAACTGTTGTGCGTGTTCGGGGAGTCGTTCACCCCCCCGTCCGCGCCGTGCCAGACCAACGCGGACTGTGCCGAAGCCTCGGGGCTCGATGCGTACGTTTGCGAGAACGGACGGTGCGCCGTCAGTCGCGACACGGTGCTCGAACGCTCGATGTGTTCGACGACGTGTGAGTCGGATGTCGAGTGTGCCGATGCCGCGCAAGACACTCGTTGCAACACGGGCTTCACATGTGCCCCGCTCATGCAGCTGGGCGACTTCTGCTGCGAGAAGGTCTGCGTCTGCAAGGACGACCTCGACGTCGCGGCCACCGAAAAGCTGGAGGCGGCGTGCAAGGTCGGCGACGTGCCTGGCTGTTGTGACCAGGACCCCGTCCCCGAGGCGTGTTTCTGACCTCCGCGGGGCCCCTTCGCGGCGTCCCCTGAGCTCCTCGGGCCTGCGCCTCCCCCGCCCAGCGAGGCTCGAGGAAACCTACATCGGTGTCGGGTGTGTAGTCCTGGCGCGCAGACGGCTCATTTCGGCCGTTTCCGCCCTCGTGGGATGAACTCTCCGGAAAAAAGCGCCGATCGAAACGCGTTGGCTCCACACTACCAAGGGCGCCTGCGTGCGGGCGACTCGAGTGGGCATGGTGTTTGGCGCTGCAGTGCTTGCGACCGCGTTCACGCTCGGACCGAGCGTGTCGGTCGAAGTCGTGGCCGATGGTGCCCACGCCGACGATGCGTCTGCCTTGCGGGGGTGGCTCGTGCAGCGCCTCATCGAGGAGGGCTACACGATCGCGCCGAGCGAGCAGGCGGATCGGGTGCTGGTGTTGCGCGCCGACGATGCCTCCCTCTCGGTGGGCAGTGGGGCCGAGCGCTTCGAGATCGACGAGGGCCCGGCTGCGGTGATGCGGCTCGAGGCACTGCATCGCACCCGCATGCTGCTCGAGCACGCTCAGCCCACGCACCCGGTCGGCTCGCAGGTCCTGGGTCTGCGTGCGTCCACCGAGGCTCCCGAGGGGGCGGCCGGCGATCTGGAGTCGGCGCTGCTCGATGCGGGCTACGTGCTCACCCCGCGGCCGCGGCCCGACGACCCCGTGCTTTGCGTCGTGCATGCACCCTCACAGTTGGGAGTCTCCGTCACACGGGGCGACGCCTCGTGCCCCGATCCCTCTTTGCACGTTCGCTATGCCGAGCTTCGCGGGCCCCAGGGGGCGCGTTCGATCGTCGAGTTGCTCGAGGGGCAGGGCACGCGCGCCGAGCCTGCACCTCCCGCCGAGCCGGAGCCTGCGGTCGTCGTCGACGATGGCAGCACGGCCAAGCCCGTCGACGAGCCCGGGTTTCTCAGTCCGGAGTCCGAGTTTCGCTTGGGTGCCGACGTGGGGGCCGTCGCGCGCGGCGACGTCGACGGGTATGGCCGTGTGCACATGCGGCTGGGCAAGCTGCAAGGGCCGGGCGGGCAGCTGCACCTCGGGGTCATTCCTTCGCGGTCGGGATCGGTGCGAGCGATCGACACCGTGCTCGCCGTCGGTCCCGACATGCGCTTCGGACGACGCCGGTTCGGCGCCGAGGTGGGGCTCGTCGTGGGCGCGCTCGTGCACGCCTACGCCGACGAGTCGGTGCGCGGCGGTTCGGCCGACTGGTACGTCGGACTCCCGGCCAGCGTCTCGTTCGGTCGCCAGTGGGACCGGCTGCGCGTGCACCTGTTCACCGAAGGCTTTCTCACCGGAGGTCGGTTGCGGCACATTCGCGACGACGCGCCCGATTGGGCACGCTCGGCCTGGGGCGTTCGTCTCGGCGTGGGGCTCACCTGGGGGTGGACGATCTCGTGACCGAACCACTCTCCACGCCCGAGGCTCTCGCTGCGGCCACGGTCTCTCGGACCGAGCGGGTCGAGGCGCTCTACCTCGAGCACCGCGAGCTCGTATACCGCCTGGCGCTGCGCTACGGCGCAGGCAGCCACGCATGGGCCGAAGACGTCACCCAAGAGGTCTTCGTGCGTCTGTTCGACGCCATCGACGGGCTCGACGCGCAGGAGGCCCTCGAACCGTGGTTCTACCGGGTGACCACCAACCGTTGCCTCAACCGGCTGCGGGGCGAACGTCTGCGCAACTCGGCACCGGTTCGTTGGTTGCTCGGGCGCCGCAAACACGACACGCGAGACCCCGAACGGGTCACGGTCGCCCGCGAAGGGTTGCGCCGCGCAGCCGCGGCTCTCGAAGCGCTCCCGCCCAAGGAGCGGGTGGCGTTTGCGATGCACGTGCTCGACGGCAAGAAACAAGCCGAGATCGCCACGATGCTCGGACACAGCAAGGGCTACGTGTCCAAGCTGATCGCCCGGGCCGAGGCCCGCATGCGCGCCGACGGATGGGAGGTGTCCTCCGATGACTGACGAACTCCGGCCGGAATCCAAGCCCGACATCGTCGCGTTTCTCGAGGAACTCGAGGCGGAGCGTCGGTCCGAGGGCATGCCCGTCGGAGCCCGCAATCGGGTGCGGTCGGCGATCCTCCAGCACGAGTCACGCCGCCGAGCCCACCGTCGAGAACGCTGGACACGTTGGGTGCCTGCCGCGTCGTTCGCCGCGGGGGCGGTGTTGGTGCTCGCGGTCGTCGGAAGCCGGTGGACGTCCGATGTGTCGCTTCCGCCTCAGGGCCTGGCGCCTTCGGCCGTCGTCGCCCCGGTGGCTGCCGTTGGCGAGTTTCAGGTGCAGGGCGATGGATGCATCGCCAACCAGGCTGTCGCGGCCGCCGAACTCGCGGCGCACTGCAGTCTGGTCGCACCCCACATGACCGTGCAGGCGTGGGAGCCCGCGTCGATTCGCGCCGAAGGGCGCAACGTCGCCGTGACCTCGGGCAAGGTCTTGTTCGAGGTGGAAGACGTCCCGCACGACGAGGCCCCGGTGCAGGTCCGCGTCAGCCATGGCCACATCGAGGTCGTCGGCACCCGGTTCGCGGTCGAGCAACAACCCGAGGGCGGGCACGTCGACCTGCTCGAGGGCAAGATTCGCTTTCATCACGCCGATGGCGAGGTGGAGGATGTCCTCCCTGGACAGCGGTTGTCGTGGGGGGCGCCCGACGGCGTGCGCCTCGAGGGCCCCGCGGAGCCCATCGCCGAAGCGGCGGTCGAGCTTCCCGATGCCGATGACGCGACTCCGCCGCCTCGCAAGCGAACTCGCGCCCGGGGCACCGACGCCCAGGCTGCCGCGGTCATCGAGCGCGTCACCGAGCTACGCGCCGCCAAGCGCTACGGTGCCGCGATCACGGAGCTTCGCCGAGCGCTTCGCCGCAACTGGGATCGCCGGACCGCTCAGGTCCTCAGCTACGAGCTGGGAGAACTGCTACGCGCCGCGGAGGACACGCTCGGGGCGTGCGAGCACTTCGCAAACCACCAGGCAAAATACCCGTCGGGCCGCTACGATCGGGCCGTGGAGCGCGTGCTCGATCGCCTCGACTGCGAGTAGGCGTTCGCGTCCGGTCGACCGGGTGCCGACGGCCACCGACTCTGCACACTGGGCGGAACGGGCGCGTGCTAACAGCAATGCAATGCACGTTCGGGCCCGCTGGTCGACCGTCCTGGGTGTTGTTCTGCTCTCCTCGGGGTGCAGTGCGGATGACGCTGCGTCCTTGCCCGCCGGGACCACGGGTCCGGATGACGAGGGCTCGACCTCCGTGGCGGAGAGTTCCTCTTCGGGGACCAGCGCCGCGGGAGAGTCGTCCGAAAGCGGTGAGCATGTCGACACGGTTTCGGTGACGGCCCATGTGCGCGGTGACGGCCTGGTCGAGCCGCTGGGGGTGCAGGTCATCGAGTTGGGGGCGGATGCAACGTTCGAGGTCGTGCCGCGGACCGAGGGCTGTACGGTCGAGTTGCTCGGCACGTGCGCGCCATCGTTCGATCCGTCGTCATCGTCGTTTGTCGTCCACGCCGAGGCGGACTGCGATGTCACGGCCGAGATCGACTGTGGCCCCTCGAGTCTCGAGCTCTGGCCGCCCTCGGTGGGGCTGCTCTATGGCAACGAGACGCAGCAGTTTACGGCGACACAAGTGTTCGAGTCGGGCGCGCGTGTCGACATCACCGACGTCGTCGACTGGTCGTCGTCGGACCCCACGGCCGTCGCCGCCGAGGCTGGTGGTGTTGCGCGAGCCGTCGCGCGGCACGGCATCGTCGACATCTCGGCCGTCGACCCCGGAGCGCTCACCGAACTCGCTGCAACCACGCCGCTGACGGTCGTCGATGTGACCGAGTGGCGAAACAGCCCGGACTGCACGGCGTGGACCAAGGACACGGTTCGACTCGAGTCCGTCGTGTTCGATCGCGTCGACCCCGAGGTGGAGGCGACGAGCTACGTGGACTGGCAGTGGGGGCCGCGGCCTTGGGAGCCGTTCGACAACGGAATCTCGGGCGTCATCTGGTTCTTCTGGTCGTATGACGACGGGCTGACGTACACCGCCCAGGCGTGGGACTACATCGGTAACGACACCACGCACAAGGGCATGGGCGGAGGGAGTCCTGCCAACTGGATGGGCATGGCCGTCAGTACCTTGTGCGTGCCCGATGCCTGCAATGGCATGGACCGCTCGAACATCATGTTCGGCGAGTATCCCTACGCCACCAACCCGGAGCTGTAGCCCTACTCGTTTTGCGAGAGCGGCTCCTTGAGTTCCCAGCACACCGCGTTTTCGAGCGAGTGGGGGAGCAGCGCGACCTTGCGTTTGCCACCTTCGGTGTCGCCGATGATGATGTGCGTTGGGCACTGCACGTCGTCGGCGGTGTGGGCTGCGGCGCTCAGCATGCCCTCGTCACAGGGCACGCCCAGGTACTCCTCGCACTGCGCCTGCGCCAGCCCGCCGAGCCGGTCGGCGCACGCCGAGGCGCCTGCCGTGGGTTTGGCCTCGTGCAACACCAGCACTTGTCCGCCCATCACGGGGATCCCGTCTCGGCCACTGCGTGCGACGGTGCGATTGGCGGTGCGCAAGATCGCCTGCTCGCACTTGAGGTTCTGCTCGTCGAGCGTCTTCAGAAGGACCGTTTCTCCGCGGACCTCCACACTCACCGTGCCGTTGGACAGCGCGCCCTTGGGCACCGCGCGGGTGTCGATCGTCCAGCGTTCCCCGAACACCGAGGGGCAGTAGGGCCCGGTGTCGCCGGTCGGTTCCAGCTGTCCGGAGAGCTGCTCCTCGCGCAGGTCGATCGAGCCCGTGCATGTGGTGGTGCCGAAGGTCCCCTTGCGCACGACCAGGTGGGTCGGTTTGCTGTCGAACATCACCGCCTCGTCGAGCTTCAGCGTGTCGCCGCTGGCTGTGGGCACGAGCTCTTTGCCTTGGAGCCGCAGGCCCTCTGCAACCGCGTAGGGGTCCTTGCGTCCGTACGACCCGGCCATCGATTCGGGCACGGCGTCGACCAGCGACCACGCTTCCCAGTCCCCTTCGAGGCTGCTCTCGCACTTGGAGTCGCTGTCCATCTTGAACAACGTGAGCAGCAAGCGAGTGCCGTGGCGGTCGATCGTGCCCTTGCACTTCTTGGGCTCCTTGTCGCCCGAGTCCTTGGCCCAGCGCAGCTCCGCCTCGTCGACTTGGTAGGCGCCGTTGGGCAGGGTCTTGCCGGCGATGATCTTCACCGTCAGCTCGGAGTAGCGAAGCGTGTCGACATCGACCTCCAGCCCCAACGTGGGCAGGAACGCATCGGTGTCCGCACGGCCATACGCACCGCGCAGCGCCTCGGGAATGGGGGAGGACTCTCCCTTGGTGTCGTCGCAACCCAAGGGCGCGCAGAGCAGGGCGGTGAAGGCGATCGCGAGGCGCTTCATTTGTAGTCGGTGAGGTGACGGCGTCGCCCGCGGGCATCGGCCTGTTCGTGTCGTTCGGCGCAGCGAATGCACAGCGTGACCCACGGCATCAGCTCGAGGCGACGGCGTTTGATCGGATCGCTGCAGTCCTCGCACATGCCGTAGTCGTCGGGGTCGTCCGCGATCAGCTCGAGTGCTTCGGTAATGCCTTCGAGTTGGCGCGTCCGCTCGAGGTTGCGCTTCGAGGCGATGACCTGGTTCATCTCCGCCAGAGGCGCGGCGTCCTCGTCGACTCTACGCGCGGTGTCGTCGCCCGCGCTCTCGGGTACCAGCTCCACATCGCCCTCGGCCCGCAGTTCGGCCTGGCGGCGCAGGAGCAGCTCCTTGAAGAACTGCACGTCTTTGGAGTTCACTGCTCCCGCAGCATCGCGCATGCCGGGCGGGGAAGAAAGCCCTACCAAGACGAACAGCGCCGACGCGTGGAGCATCGGCGCTGTGCAGGGAGTCGTTGGTGGTTGAACGAGCTCAGCTTCGGCGACCGCGGCGGATCGCGAACACGCCCAAGCCGAGCAGCACGCCGAGTGCGCCCCAGTTGCCACCACGGCCCCCGGGTTGCACCGCACACGCGGCCTCCCCCGCGAACAAGCCGGACAGGTCGACGGTGGTCTCCACTCGAATGCCCTCCGCCTCCAGGGCGTCGATGCACGCGTCCGTGTCTTCCGCGTCGATGTACTGGCCGTCGCAGAAGATGCTGCCGCTGGCCGAGCAGCTGCTGGCACACTCGTCTGCGAAGCTCTGCTGGCAGGCCGCGTAGCCCTCCGCTTGGCAGGAGATCTGGCAGTCGAGGTTCACCTCGGCAGTGCACGACCCGCCGCAGCAGCCTTCACACTGCGCGACACAGTCCGCGTCGGGCGGTTGAACTTCGCAGCTCGCGTCGCACTCGGCCGAGCATGTCGACTCGCACGAGGCCCGGCACTCGGTCTCGTCGTCCGAGCCCTCGCACGAGGCTTGGCAGCTGCCCTCGCAGTCGAGTTGGCAGGCGGCAGAGCAGTCGAACGCACCGGGGTTGGCGGAGCACTCCGCTTCGCAGCCCGGCCGGCAGTCGCTGGTGCATTCGATGTCCGCATCGAAGTCGCATTGGCCGGAGCACGCCGCCTGAAGGTCGGCGGCGCAGGCGGTGATCGCTGCATCGAGGTCGCAGCTTCCCTCGCACGAGGCTTCATAGCGAAGCTCACACTCCGCGCCGCGCTCGATGTGCGCCCCGCCACACTCGTCGATTCCTGCTTTTGCTTCCGTGCTGGCGAGCAGTCCGGCGGTGAGGGCGAGTCCAAGGATGCTTCGTCGAATCAAGCTCATGTCGTTGTGTCTCCGTCGTGGCGCAAGCGGCCCGCTGGGGTGTGTGGCCGGTGGGCCAACGAATTCGTGAGCGGGAGGGCGATTTGCCGGGGGCGGCCGCCAGCATGGGTCGGTGTTACAGGAACCGTGCCGACGTCTCACGGCGCCGGTCTCGGGTACTTTCGCATGCTCGGGCGTTGCATCGCGCAGCACTCGTCGGGCCTGCCACGACACATGTGCCGCGGATCGCTGCTCTCTGGCCAAGGCTGCGGCCAGCGTCCTAGGATGTCTCGGTGCGACGAGCCCGAATCGCGTGCACCGCAGCGCTGGCGCTCGCCGGCTGGCTGGGTGTGTCCCCGAGTGCCGGTGCGGCCGAGGACGAACGTGGTCGGCCGTGGGCACAGGGCACCGTGGTGCCCAACTTTGGCTTTGGCTTCGGCTACAGCCAGGATCTGATCTCGCTCAGCTTCGGCGTCGGGGCCAGCTACTTCATCGCGCACGGGTTTTCGCTCGGCTTGCATGTCGACGACGAGATCCTGATCTACTCCGATGCGCTGGAGCGGGATCTGCCAGACCTCGAAAACCAGCTCCCCACCAACGTGTTCAGCCTGACGCCGGTGGCTCAATGGGTGTTCTTGCGACGCCCCCGGTTTTCGCCCTACGTGTTCGCGGGCTTGGGCCCGGTGTTCTTCAACAACGACAACGGGGTGTTCGGCCATTGGACCGCGGGGCCGGGCGCGTACATCGGCGTGGGCGGGCCGGTCTGGATCGACCTCGGAGTCGCGTTCTCGGGCCTGTTTCCCACCCAGCAGTGCAACGAGTCGTTCGAGTACCAGCCCTCGGCCACCGGAGCGGAGCCGATCCCGGTGCTCGACTACTGTTCGTTCCGCTGGGGTCCGCGGCTGGGTCTGGTCCTCGCGCTCGGGCGTTCTCGCCGCGAGACCGCGCAGCGACCTCGGCCCGCCGATCCGTTCTTGCCTCCGCCCGAGCCGGCGTTCGAGTCCAACGCGGCGCTCGATTTCGACTGATCGCTTGCTGCGCCTGCGGTAGCCGGAAATCCGCCTCGCACGTGCGACATCGACCTGAGACCTCCGTCTGATCGGGTGGCGCAGGTTGAAGGCGTGAAGTCGACACGAAACCACATCCCGGCGAATACGGCCGGCTCCAGGTCGTCTGACCTAGGCCGCCCGCACTGGATGGAGCGCCGAACCGGCGTCCTCTCGAGCGTGCGCATCCACCCAGCGAAGTCCCGTCTCGGTCGCATTCTCGCGTCCGCGGCTCACGAGTGCCACAATTACTCACACCGGTTGACACGATGAAACGCTCCTTTGCCCGCCTTGCCCTCTCCGCCCTCGCCATTGCGAGTTGCAGCTCCGCCTCGGCAGAGCCGATGGAGGCCGAGCAGCGCGAAAACGAGCGTGTGGTGCAGCCTCAGGCGGCCGTCTCGGTTTCGACCGAGCAAGTGCTCGACGACGAGGGTGGGGAGACCGGCGAAGAGCCCGATGACTTCGAGCCCGCCGAGCCCATCCATGTCGTGGCGCCGGCGGTCGCGGAGTCGAGTGTCGAGGTCGAGAACACCATCGAGGTCGAGGCGGAGCCGATCGCCCGCCGCATCGCGCGACGCAAGCTCACCGTCTACGCCAAGCCCAACACCGCGGCACCTGTCCGCGGGCGCATCCCCATGGCCGCCGCGTTCGACGTGTTCGGCTACGTCGACGGCCCCGGCTGCGAGGGCGACCTGGGCTGGGCGGACCTCGGCCACCACGGTTACGCCTGCATGGAGAACACCCGCCGCGGCGACGGGGCCAACGCCTACGCGCTGCCCAAGATGCGCGCCGACATCACGCCGTTCTACTACGCCAAGGTCAAGGCGGGTCGGGATGCGCCGCGCTACCGCAACCTCAAGGCGCTCAACAGCGGCGCCGACCCGATCGACACCCTCAAGAAAGGGGTCGACTACGCCTTCGTCGTGCGTCGCCGCTCCAAGGGGCAGATCGTGCTTCTCGACGACCAACGTCGCGTCGTGCGTGAAAAGGACGTGCAGCGGTTCCGGCCCAGTCGTTTCGGAGGGCGTGACCTCGAGGCAACGCCAGTGCCCGAAGGCAAGGTGCTCGGGTGGGTGTCCAACTGGCCCGAAGCGGTGGCGTTCACACGGGCGTCGGACCGCTCCGAGCTCGCGCACAATGTCGACTATCACGCCGAAGTCCTGCTCGAGCCCGCCGACACGCGGGGCTGGTACAAGCTCGAAGACGGCTCGTTCATCTCGGCCGCCGACGTTCGGACCTTCACCGCACCCGCCGAGCGTCCTTCGGGTGTGGCCGCAGGAGACATCTGGATCGACGTCGACCTCGATCAGCAGGTGCTGTCGATCATGTTGGGCGACGAGGCGATCTTTGCCACCTTGGTGTCCTCAGGTCTCAAGAGCCCCACGCCGCGCGGCATCTTTCGCATCCACAACAAGCTCGCGGTGGGGAGCATGAGCAGCTCGCCGGGCTCCGACGACTTCTACGACGTCCAGGCGGTGCCCCACGTGCAGTACTTCCTGGGAAGCTTCGCGCTGCACAGCGCCTACTGGCACGACGGATTCGGGCGGCCGATCAGCCACGGCTGCGTGAACCTCAGCCCCAAAGATGCAAAGCGCGTGTTCTCGCTGACCACGCCGGTGCTTCCGGCCGGGTGGATTCACGGCTACGAGTCCACCGAGCATCTGGGCACCACGGTTCGCATTCACGCCGGGGACAAGCCGATTCGCGACCGCCGCGGTGAAGTCGAGCCGATCTTCGGTCGCTGAACGCCGTGTTTCATCGCCGCGCGTGAGTGCATGCACGGCCGGGGCGTTGCGTTGGGCGAGCCGTATCGGGTTTGCTCTCCCCCATGCGTGCGTTTCGAGCCGTTCTGATCTGCTCCGTGTTGGCCATGGGTTGCGACTCCGCCAACAAGCCGGCGACCAAGCCCAAGCCTGCTCCCGCGGCGAAGGCCGAGGCCGACGCGCCGAAGGGCGACGCAAAGGCCCCCGAAGGCAAGCCCGACGCTGCTGCGGCGAAGAAGGCCGACGCACCCAAGGCGGACGAGGCGAAGGCCGATGACTTCGCGTACTTCGCCGAGCAGGTCGCGGACCTTCGCATCCTTCGGTACCAGGTGCCGGGCTTCGAAGCGCTGCCGCTCGATCAGAAGAAGCTCGTCTACTACCTGTCGCAGGCCGCGCTGGCGGGACGCGACATCATCTGGGACCAGAAGTATCGCCACAACCTGGCGATTCGTCGCACGCTCGAAGCGGTCATCACGGGGACCGAGCACGACAAGACGAGCGCCGACTGGCTGAGCTTGCTCGAGTACACGAAACGGGTGTGGTTCAGCAACGGCATTCATCACCACTACTCGAACAAGAAGATCATGCCGGAGTTCTCCAAGGAGTTCTTCGCTGCCGCGGTCAAGGCCATCGACTCGTCCTCGTTGCCGCTCGCCGAGGGAGAAGATGTCGACGCACTGCTCGCGAAGATCGAGCCCGCGATGTTCGACCCCAATGTCGACGCGAAGGCCGTGAACCTCGATCCCAAAGCGGATCTGATCGCGAGCTCGGCCACCAACTACTACGGGCCCGACGTCACCCAAAAGGACGTGGAGAAGTTCTACGGCAAGATGAAGCCGGCCGACCCCAAGCGGCCGGTGTCCTTTGGCCTCAACAGCCAACTCGCCAAGGAGAACGGCAAGCTGGTCGAGCGCACGTGGAAGGCCGACGGCATGTACGGCCCCGCGATCAAGGAGATCGTCGGATGGCTGAAGAAGGCCGTGACCGTGGCCGAGAGCGAACCCCAGAAGAAGGCGCTCGAGCAGCTCATCGCCTACTACGAGACCGGTGACCTCGCGACCTTCGACGCGTACTCGATCGCCTGGGTCGCCGACACCGACTCGCGCGTGGACGTGGTCAACGGCTTCATCGAGGTCTACGGCGACCCCATGGGCTATCGCGGCGCGTTCGAGTCCGTGGTCAGCATTCGCGACCTCGAGGCCAGCAAGCGCATCGACACCATCTCCAAGTCCGCCCAGTGGTTCGAGGACAACTCGTCGATCCCCGACGCGTACAAGAAACCCTCGGTCAAAGGCATTTCGGCCAAGGTGATCACGGTGGTGACCGAGTCCGGCGATGCGGCTCCGTCGACCCCGATCGGGATCAACCTGCCCAACGCCAACTGGATCCGGGCCGAGCATGGCTCCAAGTCGGTCAACCTCGGCAACATCGTGCATGCATACGACAGCAGCGCGAAGTCCAGCGGGGTGTTGGAGGAGTTCTCCTTCTCCGACGAGGAAGTCGCCCGCTCGAAGAAGTGGGGCAACTACGCCGACACCCTGCACACCGACATGCACGAGGTGATCGGACACGCGTCGGGCAAGCTGAAGGAGGGCGTGGGTACACCCAAGGAAACGCTCAAAAACTACAGCTCCACGCTCGAGGAAGCACGCGCCGACCTCGTGGCTCTCTACTACCTGCTCGACCCCAAGCTGATCGAGATCGGCGTGATGGAGGACCTCGAGACCGGACGCGCCGCCTATGACGACTACATTCGCAACGGTCTGATGGTGCAGCTGGCCCGGCTCGAGCTCGGTGAGCACCTCGAGGAGGCCCACATGCGCAACCGTCAGATGATTGCCAAGTGGGTCCTCGAAAAGGGCAAGGCTGACAACGTGGTCGAGCAGAAGGAAAAGGACGGCAAGACCTACTTCGTCGTCAACGACTACGACAAGCTGCGCACGCTGTTCGGCGAGCTACTCGCCGAAGTGCAGCGCGTGAAGTCCGAAGGGGACTACGAGGCAGGCAAGGCGCTCGTCGAGAACTACGGCGTGAAGGTGGACGCCAAGATTCACGCCGAAGTGAAGCAGCGCTACGAAGCGCTGAAGATCGCGCCGTATGCCGGTTTCATTCAGCCCAAGCTCGTGCCGGTCATGAACGGGGACGAGATCACGGACGTGAAGATCGAGTACCCCAGCGACTTCCAGGCGCAGATGCTCGAGTACGCCGAGGCGCACTCGTTCTTGCCCACGGTCAACTGAGACTCGGCGGCTCGCCGCGGCTCAGGGATAGGCAAACCCGAGCTCGCGGCACAGCAAGCGGACACGGATCACGTAGCTGTTCGTGTCCGTCTGCAAGCCGGTGGCGACGGTGCCATCGGGACAGGCGAGCGGACCAAAGTCGGACCCACCGGACCCGCCTTGCAGTGGGAGCCAGGCGGTGGGGGACGGGTCGAGCGCATAGTTCCCGGGGTCGCCCACCGTCGCGATGTCGGCGCAGCGAATCTCGAGCCCATCCATCACGTCGCCCGCGTTGCCGCGCACGGCGACGATGGCTTGGTGCTCCGCGCACTCGGTGAACCAGGTGTCTGCCGCTCCAAACTGCCCGTGTTGGGGGAGCTGCGTCACCGGGTCGCTGGTTTGAAATGCAGGGGGATCCTCGTTGCTGGCGCTCGAGGGCCTGCAAACTCCCCCGATGACGCCGATCCAGCCTTCGTCGGAGAGTCCGCCGCGAAGGGCGACCAAGACGCCTCCCGGCGGGCAGTTGTCGGTGGCGTTCTGAATCCCCGTCATGCTGCCGCCCCCGTCGAGCGCCGTCTCGAACGTCGCGCCGTACTCGAGGCCGGTGGGGCCGAGTACGCAGCTGCTCGTGCACCCATCGAGTTCGTCTTCGTCACCGTCGTCGCACGCTTCACCCGGGTCCTCGACCCCGTCCCCGCAGTTGGCATTGGACCCACCGGTGGTGTCGTCACCGGTCTCGGAAGACGTCGTTTCGCCGTCGGTGGTCTCGGTGGTCGTTTCGCCGTCGGTCGAGTTGGTGGTGGTGTCCGTTGTCGGGTCCCCGCTCGTGGTCGAGTCCGTCGAGGTCGAGCCTTGGCTGGCGGAGCCCGACCCCTCACCGTCGGTGGTCGGATCCCCACTCGGATCGGTCGTGGGCGTGGGCGTGGACGAGTTGCTCGTCCCGCCCGAAGAGGAGCCGCCGTCGGTCGACGTCTCGCTTCCCACGAACTCCGAGCATCCGGTCAACGCCAGGCTCAGACTCGACACCACAATCCAACGCACACCCGATCGTATCACGGGGTGCTGGTTGGAATGGGTCCGGTCGGCATCGGTGCGACGACGGTGTGCTCGACCTTGGGCGGTAGGTTGTCGACCGTGCGATAGCGAGCCGTGCCCGCATGTGCGCGGTCGGCTTGAAGGACCCAGATGCCCTGGAGACGCGCGAGATCGACACGGTCTCCGAGGTCCGGGTCACCTTGCCCCACGAGCAGCTCGCGTTCGCCGGACGTGTCGCCGAGCTCGACCGCGACGAGCACGCGACCTTGCGCCCGCAGCTGCAGGGCGAGGTCGGAGAACGGGACTTGGCCACTGCCCCCAGAGGCTGTGAGGCGCGTGAACGACTGTCCCCACGGCGACAACAACTCGCTGAAGATCGTGGTGAAGCTGGGCACGATGATCGACTGGAACATGAAGAACGCCCGGACCTCGTGAAGCGAGTAGACCGCCACGTTGTCACGGCCCATTGCGTGGTAGCGCCGGTCGAGTCGGTGCGCGAGCTCTGCATTGACGACCTCGGCGACGATCGCTTGCTGCGGGTTGTTGCCATCGTGCGCCGCCAAGTGGTCTTGGAGGTGCTCGAGCTTCATCAGCGCGGTGGCGGTTGTCGCGTCAGAGCCGTGCCGATGTGACGACGTGAGGAGGATGGCGTCCATTTGCGGCGCGGTGCCGAAGTCTCGGGGGAGACGCATCAACTGCCGAGACGAGGTCCAGTCGCCGACTTCGAAGACCACCCGTCCGACCGCGCCTCCTCCAGCGTTCCCCGGAACGCACTGGAACTCGTCCTGCGCATCGTCGAGGGGCTCAAACGTGCCACGAAGGCCTTCGAGAAGGCCGGTGCGCACGAGGTTGCTGTGGCCCTCGATCGCATCGATCGCCTCGGCCTTCGCGTCCTCGTCTTCGACCATGACCATCACCTCTCCCCGGGGCTCCGCGGTGAGGATGGCCTCGATGAGGTTGACGGTTGCGGGTCGAAAACCGCAGATGAGGACCCGCCGCAGGGGGTTCGCAGCGGCGGGCTCGAAGTGCGGCACGGCGAACTCGGCCGGTGGGATCGGGCTGCTGTGGTGCACGCCGCCGCGCTGCTCGTCGGCGAAATCGGCGGTCACCTGCCGGTTGGCGGCCAGCGCCACGAACCCACACATGCGCTCGTCGGGATGGAGTGCGCCGGCGTCCGGCGCAGGGTTGAGCAGGACACGCGGCGGTGTCTTGGCGGAGGTTCCGGTGGCCATCAGCGCTCCGACCGGGATCACGCGGCGAGCGGGCGGGCGAGATAGGCCCTTCGCCGCCATTGCCTCGATCGTGTCGTGTGGGTGCGGCAGCGAAGGCACGCCACCGGCCATCTCGGAGGTCCGGTAGTCGTACTGGTACAGCTCGAAGCCCGACGACGCGACGAGACTGATGAAGAGGTCGGCGGCGCGGCTGCGTCGCGCGACCGCGAAGGCGAACAACGCCATGAGGCGCTCAGTGGGAACGATCCGCGCGTCCACGCGACCCGAAGCCCGCACGATGGCTTTTTGCGCGGCCCCGATGTTGCTCTCGTCGACGATCTCCGCGATCAGGTTGGTGCGCGCGTTCTCGTCGTCCTCCCCGGCTTCGCGGAGCCGCTCGACGATCGTGATCAGCGTCCGGACGGTCTCGTCGTCGGGCGCATCGTGGTCGGGGTCCGCGAGCAACACGACGCGTCGCGCCAGTGGGACGTCCGCCCGGCTCAGGAACGCCTCATCGTCTTCGTCCGAGTTCTCGCGGTAGATGATGCGCGCGAACTCGGGCTCGCGCAGGAACGGCGGCGGTTCGTGGTCGCGGCCGACCACGACAAACTCCCTCTGCTGCCGGGCGCGGCGACGAAACTCGCGAATGCCACGTACGCTGAACAGGCGCGCGCCGGTGGGAACGAGTTTCTGGTACTCGCCGACCACTTCGTCGAGCAGGGCCCGCGTTGGCTGGGTGAGGTTGAGCAGAACCGTGTGGCGCTTCAGCCCTGCCGAGCGCAACTGGCCCAGCTCCATGACTTCGGCGACCGCGTCGGTGCCGATACCGATCAGCACACTGAAGAGAAACAGTCCCGCGAAGGTCAGCAGGATACTGACGACCAGCGTGCCGCCGTCGTGCGGTGAGCCGAGCATGTTGCCGGGGTCGGCGAGTTGGCGGACGGCCCACCACATGCGGACCCAGAACAGATGGTCGTGGTCATCCCCGACCGTGCCGTCGTTGTCGTAGTCGTCCCCGATCGCGTCCGTGACGTGGTTGAGCATCACCGTGCCCCCGAAGGAGAAGATGCCTACGGCCGCGAACAGCAGCAGCAGTTGCCGCGACCGCTGGCCGCGTCGAAGGACGCTCCACAGGTCGGTCAGCAACGGTGCCCAGTACCGAAGCAACATGACGGTTCGGACCAGACGGAAGAGGCGGAGCCATCGCGTCGTGCGGGGGGCGAGCGGGAGAAACGAAAGCAGTGCGATCAGGTCGACGAAGAGAAGAAACGCGTCGCCTCTTCGTGGAATCGACCACCCGGCGGCGGCGGGGTCGTCTCGGCCTTCCCCGCGGAATGCCAAGAGCACGCGTGCCACGAACTCGGGGAGGAACGCGAACAGGAACACCTCGTCGTTCGCGTGCATCCATTCGTGCGGGACGAGGCTGAGGATGATCAGCAGACTCAAGAGCACGCGGGTGGCCAGGTGGTTCAAGACGAACTCGAGCTGGCCGACCCATCCATCGCGGCGCGCGGTATGGCGGGGCACGGCGGGAGGATAACGCTCGTGCGGCGTGGACGCTGCGCGTGTTGCGTCATGTGCGCGACACGCCTGCACCAGGCTGCTACAAGGTGACGTGGTGTCACCTTCGCCATTGTTCGCCGCCGGGCTTTCGCCCCGTGCCGCTCCCTTCTTGCCCACCACACGGCAGGAAATGGAGACGTTGGGCTGGGACGCGTGCGACGTGGTGCTGGTGACGGGCGATGCCTACGTGGACCATCCGAGCTTCGGCATGGCGATCGTCGGGCGACTGCTCGAGTCACAAGGGCTGCGGGTCGGCATCATCCCCCAGCCGCGCTGGAACGATACGTCCGACTTCGTCGCTCTGGGCCGCCCTCGTCTGTTCTGGGGGGTGACCGGCGGCAACATGGACTCGATGGTCAACCGGTACACCTCGGACCGGAAGATCCGTCGTGATGACGCGTACTCGCCCGGTGGAGAGGCGGGCCTTCGCCCGGATCGCTGCACGCTGGTCTACGCGCAGCGCTGCCGCGAGGCGTTCCGCGACGTGCCGCTGGTGCTCGGCGGCATCGAGGCCAGCCTGCGTCGCATTGCGCATTACGACTACTGGTCGGACAAGGTTCGGCGCTCGGTGTTGCTCGATGCAAAAGCCGATCTGCTGCTGTTCGGCAATGCCGAGCGAGCGCTGGTGGAGGTTGCGAAGCGGCTGAAAGCCGGGGAGTCGATCGACACCATTCACGACGTGCGGGGCACGGTGTTCGTTCGCCGCGGGTTGCCCGACGGTTGGGCCGAGCTCGACTCGACCGAACTCGATGCGCCCGGGCCGGTCGGTCCGAAGACCGACCCCTACGCCGACGAGGCAGCCCCCGCCCAGCCCGAACTCGTTGGCATTCGCCGCCGGACGAAGATCGCGGTCCAGCGACACGACCGCGCCACCACCGTGGTGCGCCTGCCCTCATACGAAGCGGTGCGAGACGACCCGGTCCTGTACGCGCACGCGTCGAGGGTGCTGCACCTCGAAGCCAACCCGGGCAACGCGCGCGCGCTGGTGCAGGCGCACGGAGACCGTGACCTCTGGCTCAATCCGCCGCCGATCCCGTTGAGCACGGGCGAGATGGATGCGCTCTACGAGCTTCCTTTTGCTCGGGTTCCGCATCCCCAGTACGGCGACGCTCGAATCCCGGCCTACGAGATGATTCGGTTCTCGGTCACCATTCAGCGGGGGTGTTTCGGGGGCTGTTCGTTCTGCTCGATCACCGAACACGAGGGGCGCGTGATTCAGAGCCGGTCCGAGCGTTCGATCTTGGAGGAGGTCGAGCGGGTACGGGACCTGACCCCAGGCTTCACGGGCACCATCTCCGACCTCGGAGGGCCCACCGCCAACATGTACCGCCTGGCGTGCAAGTCGAAGGCGATCGAGGCGGCGTGTCGCAAACCATCGTGTGTCTACCCCGGGGTCTGCTCCAACCTCGATACGAACCACGCCCCGCTCATCTCGCTGTATCGCAAGGCGCGGGCGCTGCCCGGCATCAAGCGCATCATGATCGCGTCGGGTGTTCGTTACGACCTGGCCGTCGAGTCACCCGAGTATGTGCAGGAGCTGGTCGAACACCACGTGGGCGGCTACCTGAAGATCGCGCCCGAGCATGTGGCCGAGGGCCCGCTCGCCGCGATGATGAAGCCGGGCATCGGCACGTACGACCGCTTCAAGAAGATGTTCGACCGCGCCTCGAAGCGCGCCGGCAAGAAGCAGTTCCTCATCCCGTACTTCATTGCGGCGCACCCGGGGACTCGGGTCGAGGACATGGTCGAGCTGGCGCTGTGGCTCAAGAAGAATGGGTTCGAGGCGGACCAGGTGCAGACGTTCTTGCCCTCGCCAATGGCCAGCGCCACCGCGATGTATCGGTCGGAGAAGGACTTGTTGCGGGGGGTGAAGCGGGTTGGGGGCGACTTGCATGTGCCCAAGGGCCTGAAGATGCGGCGGCTTCACAAGGCGTTTCTGCGCTACCACGACCCGGAGAACTGGCCGCTGCTGCGGGCGACGCTGCAGCGCATGGGTCGGGCGGATCTCATCGGCAACGGCCCCGGTGCGTTGATTCCACGCACCCAACCGGGCGAAGGCCGTCGTCGTCGTCGCGGCGGACCCCGACCGGGTGCCGCGTTGACTCAGCACACCGGCCTGCCGCCGCGTGCCGACGGATCCCGCAAACCCAAACGCACGCGACGACGCAAAGGGCGATGAGCCCTACAGCGTGACGGGGTCGTCGTACTCGAGCAGGTCGTTGGTCATCGACAGGTACTGCACGAGGACCCACGCGGCGGAGCGTGCTTCGCTGGCGATGCGGATCTCGTCGATGCCGCCGTGCAGCCATTGGCCGACGCGCAGTTCGTCGTCGGGGTCGTCGCCGGGTTCGCGATTGGTGTCTATCGGATCCGGTTCGTCTTCGTCGACGAAGAACCGCAGCTGCGAGCCATCGTAGACGCCAGTCAGCATGGTCCACGGTCCAGCGTCCAGCGCGGACTCGCCGTTGAGATTGGCATGTTCGACGGCGGCGATGTCTTGGGCGATGTTGAAGAACGGGACTTGGGCGACGCTCGAGTTGGCCGAGTTCTCGCCGCGGACCGCACAGAGGCGGTAGCCCGGCAGGTTGGCGAGCAGCTCTCGGTGGCGCGCGAATCCCAATCCATCGTCCCACTCGAGCACGTCGGCGTGTCCGTCGGCCAAGCGGACCCATCCCAGCGCGGTCAGGTTGGTCGGGCCCGACAAGTCGATGCGAGGGTCCTGGGCGACCAACCCGGCATCCGAGGTCTTGCGCAGATGAGCGCCGAGATGGCCGGAGTCCTCGGTGAGCGTGGAGCCGTCGGTGAGTACCAGCGGAATGCCGTGCACGGAGTCGAGCACCGCGGCGGGGTCACCGGCGGCGCTGTCGAAGTGAAACACCGCGACGTACCCGTGCGACCACACCTCGGCAGCCTCGAACGGTGACGCGGGCACGTCGCACCCCGGTCCCATCAGTCCGCGAAACTTCACGTCGAAGTCGGAGCCGAGAAACGGGAGCCGTACCCACGCGATCGTGCCTCCACGTTCGAGCTCGTGCGGGAGCGGAGTTTCGTCGAGGTAGAACCGGAGCGTGTCGCCATCGATGGGCCGCTCGAACGCGCTCAGATCGACCAGGACCGGGACGTCTTCCAGTGCGCCGTCGGTCGGTACGATGCCCTCGAGCGCGGGCACGAGCATCGACAGGCTCGTACATCGAGCTTGCGCGCCGACATCGATCGGAGTGGGGCCCGTGCCCGTCGTCGCAGGGGTGGACTCGGTGGTGCTGCCCGAGCTGGTGGAGCTGACGGTCGAGGGACCGACGGAGTCCGTGCCGCCCGCACCGCCCTCCGCTTGCTGTGCATACGATGGGTTCACCCGTGTGCACGACAGCATCACCAGGCCGCACAGTGCGGCTACGGCAGGCCAGCGCATCGACTGCAGAGTACCAACGCGGGCGTGGGGCGCTGGGCTCAGCCCTTTTCGTTGGCTTCGACGTCGATGACTTCGCCGTCAGGCGCGGCTTCGTCCCAGGCTCGCGACGCGGCGGCGGTGACGAACCCGGCCGGGGACATCGGCTGCAGCTCGAAGCGTTTCTCCACGTACCCACGCAACACGCCTGCCACTGCGCGGCGAGACGGTGGGATGAGCATGGCGATGCCGAACAAGTCGGTGAGCACACCCGGCGTGATGAGAAAGATGCCGCCCACCAAGACGAGCAACGACGAGACGAGGCCCTCTTTGGGCATCTCGCCGCGTTCCAGTGAGGCCTGCCAGTCGCGGAACACCCGGCTGCCTTCGCGTCGCGCCAGGGTTGCGCCGAGCATGCCCGTTGCGAGCACGATGCCGACCGTGGCTCCTGCGCCCAGGACGCCGCCGAGCTGGATCAGCAGGTACAGCTCCACGACGGGGACGACCGTGAAGAGGAGGAACAGCTTGCCCAGCACGACGAATGCAACGTAGCAGGCTGACCGCCGGCCGCTGACAGGTTGACGAGCCGGCGGCGCGCCGTATAGTTGACCAGTCAGTCGGGAAAGATGACCGAGCCTCAGACCACCGAGCGCGATTGGACGGTTCCATGGGCCGCGTGAGTGACGCCCGCGAGCGCCTGCTCGGGGCTGCGATGGATCTGATCCACGATCGCGGCTACGCGGCGGTGAGCGTCTCGGACATCTGCAACGCGGCGGGACTCAAGAAGGGCAGCTTCTACCACTTCTTCCCCAGCAAGCTCGAGCTGGTGCTCGAGACGATCGACAACATCGCCGCCGGGCAGCGCGACGTCGTCGCCGCCATGGTCAAAGGGCAGGGTAGCGCCCGCGAAAAGCTTCGGGCGATGTTCGAAGGCGCGTCGGGGGGCACCAAGGCCTGCGAAGCGCAGTGCGGGTCCATCCGTGGCTGTCCGCTCGGCAACCTCGCCCTCGAAATGGCACACCGCGAGCCCGCGATCGCCAAAAAACTACGCCAGGTGTTCAACCAGTGGCGTGCAGGGGTGGAGAGCGTGCTGCAGGCCGGCGTCGCCTCGGGCGAGTTCGAGCTCGAAGACCCCCGCGCGGTGGCCGAGAGCCTCGTCGCGTTCGTCGAGGGATCCATCCTGTTGGCCAAGGCCACGGGCGACACCGCCGTGTTCGATCGGCTTGCCAAGGGCGCCGAGGCCATCCTCGATGGCGCCGTTGCCACCGCTCAGGCCAGCTGATTCACTTTTCTTTCGAATTAAACCGACCAGTCAACTTGCCAACGGCCCAACCGGCCTCATTCTCCCCGCAGCGAGGTTCGCCATGACCGAGACACGCAAAGCAGCGCACACGACGCAGTCCAACACGCGAGGGCTGCAAGCATTGATGGACCGCTACATCGATGGCGACCAGCGAGCGTTCGCGGCCTTGTTCGACCGTCTGCAGCCGCGGGTGCGCTCACGGTTGAGCCGAATGGTGCGCAACGACGCGCAGGTGGAGGACCTCGTTCAGCAAACGTTCATGCGCGCCCACCAAGCGCGCGCGCGGTACGAGGCCGGTCCCGGGGCGGGCGATCGCGCGGTCGAGGGCTGGTTCCTGGCCATCGCTCGCAACGCGGCGCTGGACTCGATGCGGCACCAATACCGGCGCGACCGTCGACACGCCACGCTCGAGGCTCGCGGAGAGCTCGAAGGCATGGGGGTCTCGGCCGCGCGCCCCGACTCCGAGGCGGTGCAGATCGAGCAAGAGCGCGAGCGGGCCGAAGTTCGCCGAGTGCGTGCCGCGATCGATCAGCTCCCGCCGACCCAGCGCGAGGTGGTGAAGATGCACAAGCTCTCGGGGATGCCGATGGCGGAGATCTCCGAGCGCCTGGGCGTGCGACCGGGTGCGCTGCGGGTGCGTGCGCACCGAGCCTACAAAGCGCTGGCGCGGATCCTCAGCCCCGACGCCGCAGCGACGCCCGCCTGATCGGGTTCAGTCGACCGTGCGCTGAATGTTGCGCGGCCGGGTCGCGGAGATGACGAACAAGTCGTCTCCGTCGGCGAGTTCGAAGTCTGCACCGGGGTTGATGTTCTGTTTGCCGCCGCGGCGAAGCCCGATGAGCATGACGTTCTCGCGGGCGAGGTCGCCGGCCAACTCGGAGAACCGCATCGTGCCTCCGGTGAGTTTCAGGGGAACCGCGTCGACCTGTTGCGGCGTGCGGTTGGATGCGAGGTCGTTGAACAGCTGCTGGATCTGCAGACCCTCGCGCGCTTGGGCGAGCAACTGCGTGGTGAGCTCGGTGACGCAGATCGCCGTGGAGGCGCCGGCTTTGAGCATGAGCTCCTTGTGCAGCGGAGACACGCACTCGACGACGATCGTCAGGCCATCGTTGATCGACTGCAGTGCGACGAGGACGCCCAGGTTGAACGAGTCGCTGTTCTCGTCGCGTTCGGAGCGCGCGAACAGGATCACGTCGGCGGCCTGCGCGAGACCAGCGCGTTCGAGCGCCTCCTCGTTGATCGGCGAGCCTTTCACGAAGTGCACGTGCAGTCGTGCGAGCGATTCCGGCAGCTCGTCGATCTGATCGGTGAGCAGCACGAACTCTCGATCGTCGAGGTGTGCGTCGTGCCGCAGCTCGTCGATCATCTCGACGAGTTTGGCCTCGCCGGGAAAGTTGATGAGCACGATGTGGCGCCGATAGTTGAAGGTGTTCATCCCCCGCAGCTCCTTGTTCTTCTCTTCGATGAGGTAGGTGGTGATGACGGAGAGCCCGTAGGCGAGCACGCCTCCCCCGGCAATCATTGCGGGGAAGGCGATCAGAAACCGCCCGCCGGGCGAGACCGGGGCGTAGTCGCCGTACCCGACCGTCGTCATGGTCACGACGCTCCACCACAGCGAGTCGGCGAGGGTGAGATCCGGGTTGTGCGGGGACTCGAACAGGTAGAAGCCGACGCTGCCGAACGTCCAAAAAAGCGCCACGAAGCCCACGACTTTGAGCTCCAAGCGGGTTTGGACCTGCCTGCGAATGCGACGCAGGAAGTGAAACAGCAACCCCATGGGCCCGTGAGCTTAGCGGCGGAAGGTCCTGGGGTGAAGGGGCCCGGCGGTCGCTTTGCTGTGATATGGGCGGGTTCATGCAAACGCTCGTCGTCGGCGTCGCAGGGGCCACGGGCTCGGGCAAGACCACGGTCGCCCGTCGCGTGGCCGAGTCCGTGTCCGGGCATGTGTCGGTATTGCAGCACGACTGGTACTACCGGGACCGCCCGGAGCTGACCTACGACGAGCGCTGCGAGCTGAACTTCGACCACCCCGATTCGCTGGAGACGGAGCTGCTCGTCGAGCATCTCACCAAGCTCCGCGCGGGGGAGACGATCGGCGCGCCGATGTACGACTTCACGACGCATCGGCGCCACGAGCATACCCGCGCAGTCGCACCGGCCCCGGTGTTGTTGGTCGAGGGCATCTTGGTGCTGGCCGACGCGAAGCTGCGGGAGCTGTTCGACATCAAGGTGTTCGTCGACACCGACGCCGATCTTCGGGTGTTTCGCAGGATACGGCGCGACATCGAGAAGCGTGGACGCACGTTCGAGCAGATTCGCCAGCAGTACTACGCCACGGTGCGGCCGATGACCCTGCAGTTCGTCGAGCCGTCCAAGCGATGGGCCGACATCATCATTCCCGAGGGCGGGCAGAACGCGGTGGCACTCGACTTGCTGGCTGCCAAACTTCGCAGCGTGGTGAACGAGTGAGCGACGACAAGCCGACCGAGCAGCCCTCCGACTCCGCGGACGCCACCGAAGGCAAGAAGCCGTTCAAGGAACGGTTCATGGAGTTCGTGCAGGAGTACGGACCCATCGCGGTCATCACCTGGTTCACGATCTTCTTTTCGACCTGGGGGGCGTTCATCGTCCTGCTCAACGCAGGGGTCGACTTGGGCGGCTGGCTTTCCAGCGGCGACGGCTCTGGGTTCTTCGGCAAGTTTCTCAAGACCGGGGGCGTCACGGCACTCGCCTACGGCGCGACCCAGGTGGTCAAGCCGATCCGCATCGCCGCCACGTTTGCGATCACCCCGGCGATTCACAACGTCTGGGAAAAGGTCCGGGGGCGCAAACCCGAGTCCGAGTCCGAAGGCGACTCTTAGCGTTTGCGGACACAGACGACGTTGGCCGTCTCGCTCTTCTCCCATGAGGAGAGGCGGCGGCCGGAGCGTTCGTAGACGAACGCGAACTCTTCGTCTTCGGTGTCCACGGTGCGCGACCAGAACGAGCCACCTTTGCCCAACATGCCGATTGCGCCCAACAGCTGGAGCTCGCGGCGGTGGGGGAGACGCCAGTCGTCGACGGTGTCGATCGACAGCTCGCGGCACAGCTGCCGCGCGCCGCCCCACCGCGCGGTCTCGACCTTGGGCGTGGCGACGTAATACTTGTTGGAAACTCGAACCTCGCGCCGGGTGATGGCGTCGGCGAGCGCGGCCTCCACGTCACCGTTGGACGCGGGGCTGAGCTCGGGCTCCGGCGTGGGCTCGGGTTCCGGTTCGGGCTCGGGTTCGGGCTCGGGTTCCGGTTCGGGTTCGGGTTCCGGCTCTGGCTCGGCCTCGGACTCCGGCTCGGCTTCGAGGTCTTCGGTGTCGTCGGCCCCGGCCGGAGCTGCGTCGGCGGGGGTCGGGGGCTCGTCGGGCTCTACGCCTTCGGCCGGTTCGGGCTCTGGGTCAGGCTCCGGTTCCGGTTCCGGTTCGGGCTCTGGTTCCGGTTCGGGCTCTGGTTCGGCTTCGGGCTTCGCAGGAGCGACGTCCGCAGAGGCGACTTCGGCGGGAGCCTCCGCGGGGCTGTCCTCCGAGGCGTCGGCCGGGGTGTTGTCGTCCGCGGCGGCGACGGTGTTGGACTTGAAGTCGGTCGGAAGGATGTCGTCGTAGACGCCGAGCGCCCACGAGCCGTACGCGGCACCGCCCAGAGCGAGTAGACCGAGCAGCGCCCAGCCGGCGCGGGAGCGGCGGGGCGGGTCCGCGATCGAGGCGCCGAAGGTCGCCACGGGGTCGGGCGGGGCATACCCCTCCTCGGGAATGCTCCGCGTTTCGAGGCCTGGCACGCGCACGCGTTTGCGGTTGGTGTTGGGCGCGTCGCCACGCGTGGAACGTTTGGCGGAGGTCGTGGCCTGAGGAGCGCCGGGCTCGACGGGCAGGGTGGGGACGGGCCCTGTCACGGCGCGGTACTTCCGCGTGGGCTCGATGCGTGCAGGTCGACGTGCCGCACGAATCGGAGGCGGGGCTGCCTTGGCGCGGACCTTGGGCACCTGGTCCCGCTTCACGGTCCGGTAGGTGCTGGTGTCGTTCTCGTCGATGACGCGGCTTCCCGAGTGCTCCCGCCATTGACGGCGCTCCTGCACCGGGTCGGGCCGGGTTTCGTCGGGCATGCGTTCGAGCGCCTCGGCGAAACGACGGATCTGGCCGACCATCGACAGCGGCAAGCTGAGGTCGAGCACCGCGACGAACAGGTGTTCGTCGGGGCCGCCGTGGGTTGCAAGGGCCTGGCGAAGCGGCCCGACCACGGTGTCCTTGAGAGCACCTTGCACGCACACGACGTAGATCGTGGGTCGATCACGTGTGCGCCCGCGGTCGAGAATGGCCGAGCGAGCGTCCGACCCCGTGACGACTTCGGTCTGAAACCCGAGCCCCGAGAGCGCGCGTGCGACCTCTTCGACGATCGGCCCGACACTCTCCGCGCAACACAGCGTCAGCGCGTGTGCCCGCGTCGACGGATCCGGATCCGGACCGGGAAGGAGCGGAAGCTCGGGAGCGGGCGCCCCTGCCTGGGCCGGACTCTGCTCGACATCTGCAATCATTCCCGCGCCTCCCACCAATGTAGCAGATCCACGCCCCCCACCCCCGCCCCCCGCGCACCCGCCATCGCCCGAGAACAGACAAACGCGCGAACCCGGAGAGGGAGCCCGACAGGGCGACCCTTGGAAGGGAGGCCGCAGCGGGCTCCGCCCGCGGAGGACGGGAAACCGAGAGGTTTCCCCAACTGATTAAAGCTCGTCGGCTTTCTTCGAGATCGGACCCCGGTAGTTGTTCTCCAGGCTGATCTGCGCGACCACCTGCCCAAAGCCCTTGTACGTCTGCTTGACCCGGGTGAGCGCGTTGGAGCGCCAGTCGACGTAGGGGTTGTCGATCTGCACCGGGTCGAGGCAGCCCGCGAGCACCACCTTGGAGGTTTCGCAGAAGCGCGACATCAGGGTCTTCGCCAGGTGGCGATCACCGTTTTGAAGCTCGTCGACCAGGACGATGGAGCTCTCGATGTCGAGGCCACGAAGCAGCGACGTCGAGAGCATGTGCATCATCTTGCGGTGCTCGAGCTCGGCCATGAAGTCGTGCTCGTTGATCGCGCTGAGGGCCCGCATGTGCTGCATGAACGGTTCGAGCCACGGGGAGACCTTCTCGTTGAAGTCGCCCGGCAGGTACCCCAGTTCGTAGTTGCTCGACGGGTGCTCGGGTCGAAGCAGGAACATGCCGTTCTCGAACCGGTTGGTGTGGGCGAGCGACGAGTTCCGGGAGAACCGCATCGACGTGGGCTGCCCGAGGATCTGGTACAGGGCGGCGGCGACCATCAGTCGGGTCTTGCCGGAGCCGGCCGGGCCATCGAGCACGACCAGCTGCACCGCGGGGTCGAGCATGAACTCCATCGCGAAGCACTGCAGCGGATCGCGTGGTGTCATGCCGAGGATGGGGCGCGGGCAGTAGGTGAGCCGCTTGCGGTCCCAGTACAGCGAGTAGCGGAGGTCCTGCAGCTCGCGAGCCTCGAGATCGGCCCGCACCAGCAGCTCGTCGTCGCCCGCTTCGAGGATCACCCCGGTGTTCCACATGAGCCGCTCGGCGACGTCGGCATCGAGCACATCGAACGGCAGCGCGCGCTCGTGGGGATCGCCGCTCTCGAGGAACCGCTGCATCACGTCGGCATCGACCTCGGCTCGGACGTAGCCGCGGTACACAGACTTGGGGCTGTCGAGCTCCAGCTTGCCGTAGCGCAGGGCTTCTCCCTTGAGGCCGACGGCGTCGCACTTGAGCAGCACGTTGCTGTCTTCGGAGACGACGGTGACCGTGTAGCGACCGGGTGCGCACTCGTCGGCGAGCGCTGACACACGCCGGGCACCCGCGACGATGAGGTTGTCCCCCGTGGTCGCGTCGTACGGCGCCATCGTGTCGCCCTCCGGTTCCCACGCGAGCATCCCGCGTTTGCCGTCTCCCTCGGTGCCGGGGTTTGCCCCCGATTGGAACAGCGTGCGCAGCTCGTGCGAGATGAGTCCCTGCCCCCGCAGGGTCAGGATCTTGCGCATCACTGCGCGCGCGGCAGCACGGACGCCCTCCGATTTGTTGCGGCTCGCCTGCAGTCGGCCCAGCTCTTCGATGACCTGGTGCAGCAACACGACGACATTGCCGTCGGTCAGCAGCCGGTCGAGCGAGTCGGGGTTCTCGACGAGCGACGAGGTATCGGGGATGTAGACGGTGCCGGAGAGTGGAGCGGAGTCCAGTGGCATCTGTTCACTACTTACCACGCGTGATCACACGCTGCGTCGACTGCGTGGGATCTCCATTGGTTTGGATCGTTTAGCGCGTGTTCCTTCCGGGGCTGTGACGTTGCTGTCGAACGACGCGATGTGTGGGGCGAGGTGAGTCGCACATCCAGGCCAGCAGGCCGGCGTTGATCGACCGCAGGGGGCGGTGTAGGAGTGCGCCAACCCTATCGAGGGAAGGACGCAGCAATGACCACCAAAATTGCAATCAACGGGTTTGGACGCATCGGTCGTCTCGTGTATCGCATCGCCGCCGCGCGTGAAGACATCGAAGTCGTCGCCGTCAACGACCTCGTCCCCGCGGCCAACCTCGCCTACCTCCTCCAGTACGACTCCACGCACGGTCGCTTCGGCAAGAAGGTCGAGTTGAACGAGGACGGGTTCACCGTCGATGGCACGGTGACCAAGTGCCTCAGCGAGCGTGACCCCGCGGCGCTGCCGTGGAAAGAGATGGGCGTCGACTACGTGCTCGAGGCGACCGGGTTGTTCACCAAGTTCGCCGACGCCAGCAAGCATGTTCAGGCCGGTGCCAAGCGCGTGCTGATCTCCGCGCCCACCAAGACCCCCGACGAGGTCCCGACCTTCGCCTACAAGGTCAACCACGAGGGCTACGACCCCGCGAAGCACACCGTGCTCTCCAACGCGTCGTGCACCACCAACTGCCTCGCGCCCGTGGCCAAGGTCATCAACGACAGCTTCGGTCTCGCCGAAGGTCTGATGACCACCGTGCACGCAGCCACCGCGACCCAGCCCACGCAAGACGGTCCCACCAAGAAGGACTTCCGCGGCGGTCGCAACGCGTACACCAACATCATCCCGGCCAGCACCGGCGCAGCGAAGGCCGTCGGCCTTTGCATCCCGGAGCTGCAAGGCAAGCTCACCGGCATGGCGTTCCGCGTGCCGACCGCGGACGTGTCGGTCGTCGACCTCACCTTCCGCACCGACAAGAAGACCAGCCTCGCCGAGATCAACGCGGCCATGAAGGCGGCGTCCGAAGGTCCGATGTCGGGCGTGCTCGGCTACACCGAAGACCCGGTCGTGTCGTCGGACTTCATCTCCGACCCGCACAGCAGCATCTACGACGCCACCGCGGCGATCCAGCTCAACGATCAGTTCTTCAAGATCGTGACCTGGTACGACAACGAGTGGGGCTACTCCACGCGCTGCGTCGACATGATCGGCATGATGGCCGAAAAAGACCGATAGCCCTTGTGTGGCACACCGCTCCTTCATTCGGTGTGCCGGGCTATCGGTCGTAGAGCCTGGTGGTGACGCCTGGCTCTTTCGAGGGGGGAGGGGACTGAGTGTTCTCTTCCCCCTCGAGTTTTTTCGGCTGTTGCCTTGGGGCCCCGGTACTGACCCCAACCATTCTTTAGCTGATCCAAAGGGTGTTCGTCACGCAAAGATCGCATCCGAGTTTTGGGAGGCGTTCTAGATCGCTTCCGTGACGCGGCGGAGCGCGGCACACTCGTTCCATGTTCGAGGTGCGATCGAAGTTGGAAATGGCGTTGGGTCGACGGCTCGTTCGCATCCCCGACGTGTGGCTCGACCGCCTCGGTTCGCGCCTCCATGTGTCGGTCGACGGCAACACGCTCGACCGCCGAGTGCGGTTTGCCGTGCAGTTGATGGAGCGGGTCAGCGGTGGCGAGGCGTTGCACACCTTCGGTGTGGATGGGGCGCGCGCTCAGATGCGTCGCCTTCCGCAGTTGATGGATCCACCGCCACCGAAGGTGCTTCGGGTGGACGAAACGGAGTTCGACGGTCCGCGCGGCATGGTTCGGTTGCGCATCTACGTGCCGCCCGGGGTGCACTCGGACGCACCGGTCTTGGTCTACTTTCACGGCGGTGGCGGGGTCGTCGGCGACCTCGGCACGCATGACGTGCCGTGCCGCATGCTGTGCCGAGGGGCGGACTGCATCGTCGTCTCGGTCGAGTACGCGCTCGCCCCCGAAACCCCGTTCCCTGGGGGCTATGAGGACTGCTTGGCAGCATTTCGCTGGGTTCGGGACCATCCCGATGCGGTGGGCGGTGACGGACGCGTCGCCGTGGGCGGTGACTCGATGGGAGGCAATCTCGCGGCCGCAGTGGCCCTCGAGACGCGCGATGAGCCGGGCCCGTGTTTTCAGTTGTTGATCTACCCGTTGGCCGATCCCTCGAGTCGCACTGCGTCGCGCCGGCATTTCGCGCGCGGGTTCCTGCTCGATCACGACACCATCGACTGGTTTCACCGCACCTACCTGCGCGATGCGGACCCTGCGGATCCGCGGGTTGCCGTGTTGCGCGCGGGGAACCACGCGGGTGTGGCACCCGCCTACGTTTCGACCGCCGGGTTCGACCCGCTTCGCGACGAAGGGCGGGCCTACGCGGACGCACTCGAGGCGGCAGGGGTCCCGACGACGTACCGCTGCTTCTCGGACCAAGTGCATGGGTTCGTGCACATGACCGGCGTCGTTCCATCGGCTGCGGCAGCGATGGAGGAGATGGCGAGTGCGTTGGCTGCGGGGTTTGCCGACGCGTAGACCCGCGGCGCTGCGTCGTGCCATGCTCCGCCCCACGGATCTCATGCGTACGTCTGCTCTCGTTCTCGCCGTGACCTTGTGCTCCAGCGTAGCTGCCTGCGATGGGGGAGACTCCAAGCCCAAGGCCAAGGCGGCCGACGCTCAGGCCAGCGAGGCCGACGAGCGAAAGAAGGCCGTGGAAGCGGCTCGCAAGAAGCGCGAAGCCAAAACCAAGGCCAAAGAAGAAGAAGAGGCCAAGAAGAAGGCCGCCGTCGAGGCGGTCCTCGTGCTCCCCGAGAAGCTGCCCAAGAAGCTCGACAAGGCATGCAAGGCCGCCGGCGACGCGCAAGATGCGTTCATGAACCGCATGTTCGAGGGCGAGGCCGTGGAGAAGTGGAACGCGGCCAAGAGCACTCAGATGCAGAAGACCGTCGCGGACTGCATCAAGCAGGGCAGCATCGAGGTCGCTGCGTGCCAGACGAATGCGCTGACCACCGCTCCCAAAGATCTCGCCAAGCAGCTGCCGGAGCTCCTGCGCGGGTGCATCGACAAGTTCGGCACCAAGAAAGACGGCGCGACGCCGCCTGCTTGATCCGGAACCTCGACCCAGCATGGGTTCCATCGGCAGCATCTACGACGACGCGCCCGAAGGTGAGGGGCGGGGCCCCGATCTGCGCGCGACCGTCAAGGTGCCGCGTGATCGCCTCGGGGATCCCGACGGCGTTCGTGTTCCGCTCGCACCCACGCTCCCGCACGAGGGCGAGCAGGTGGAACGCGCAGCCCAACCGGGTGAGCCTGCCGATGCCGTGACACTTCGGCTTCCCTCGGACTTTCCCGACGGCGCGACGCTGCGTCTGCGTGGTGCTGGTGGGCGCGGAGCGAAGGGGGCGGGCGACCTCTACCTGACCGTTGCACTGTCCGATGACGCGATCGTGCTGGCGCCCACGACCGCGGTCGCCGAGCGGGAGGGCTCATCGGCGCCGGTGGTGATCTCCTTGGGCATCGCCGCCATCGTCGTGCTGCTGTACATCCTGCTCGGCTGAGCCGGTGTGTTCGGGTGTCGGGCCGCGTACGCAGCGGCTCGTCGCTTGCCCACGATCGCGCTCGGGGTATCATCGCGGACCGAGCCGCCGTGACTCAGCGCGACCCTTCTCAAGGAGGCGGTGCGCCCCCTCCACCGCCGGGGCCGCCCGTTGCCCATCGTCCGGTGCCGGCGCCTCCCGCCGGTGTGCCCATTCCCGCCCCGGCCGCTCCCGCGGCGCAGCCCCCCGTGATGACTGGGGTGCCCACGCCGACTCCGGCCGCAGGCACGATGCCGGTCCAGACAGGAGTGCCGCCCGCCGCCGCACCTCCGGCAGCCGCCGTGCCTCCGTCGGCCGCGCCCCCCGCTGCAGCCCCGCCTCCGGCCAGCGGCGCCGAAGCACCTGCGGCCGAGCCCGCGGGCGACGGGTCCAACCAGTTCGGCACGTTCAAGGGCGTCTTCACCCCGGTGGTGCTCACCATCCTCGGCGTGATCATGTTCATGCGGACCGGCTACGTCGTCGGCTACGCGGGTCTGATCTCCGCCCTGGTGATCCTCGGCATCGCCAAGGTCATCACCACGCTCACCACCCTGAGCCTGTCGGCGATCGCGACCAACCTCGACGTTCGTGTCGGCGGGGTCTACTTCATGATCTCTCGGGTGCTGGGCCCCGACTTCGGCGGCAGCATCGGCATCACGCTGTTCGTCGCGCAGGCGGTCAGCATCGCGTTCTACACGATCGGCTTTACCGAGGCCGGGTTCGACGTGCTCGCGAGCTTCGCCTCGGCCGACATGGTCGAGTCGTTGGTGGCGGCGCGTGTGCCCGAGATCGTCTCGACGCTGGTCGTCGGCGGTCTGTTCTTCCTCACCTTTAAGGGAGCGGACGTCGCGATGAGCGCCCAGTACGGGGTGTTGGCGGTGTTGCTGCTGTCGGTGCTCGCGTTCTTGATCGGCGGTGTTCTGCACTTCGACGCCGACCTTCTGGCGGCGAACATGACCGGTGACTACACGCCGGCCGACCCCGACCGCGGCAAGACGCTCACCTTCATGGTGATGTTCGCGATCTTCTTCCCGGCCGCCACGGGCATCACCGCGGGCGCCAACATGTCGGGAGACCTCGAGGATGCGGGCAAGTCGATCCCCTCGGGCACGCTGATCGCGATCCTCTTTACGGCGCTGGTCTACGCGCTGCAGATCTTCCTGGTCGCGGGCGGAACCGGCCGGGAAGCGCTCAAAGGTGACCCGTTCGGCGCCTTGCAGGAGATGAGCATCTTCGGGCCGCTCATCGTGCTCGGGGTGTTCGCGGCGACGCTGAGCTCGGCACTCGGCAGCTTCCTCGGTGCCCCTCGCATTCTGCAGGCGATGGGGCAGGACAAGCTGATGAAGTCGTTCGAGTTCTTTGGCAAGGGCTCCGGCCCTGCCAACGAACCCCGCCGCGCCACGGTGCTCAGCTTGATCATCGCCATCGGCGTGATCTGGGCGGGTGACCTCAACGCGGTCGCCGAGATCATCTCGATGTTCTTCCTGATCGCCTACGGGATGATCAACCTGTCGGCGTTCGTCGAGAGCCGCAGTGGCAACCCCAGCTTTCGCCCCCGCTTTCGCTGGTTTCACTGGTGGACCGGACTGGCCGGGGCCGTGGCCTGCGTGGTCGCGATGTTCGAGGTCAACCAGCGCTACGCGATGGTGTCGATCGCCATCACCGGCGTGATCTACTTCTATCTCAAGAAGCGCGACATCAAGACCAACTGGGGCGACGCCAAGGCGGGCTACATTTTCCAGAGCACCCGCAACAACCTGCTCTACCTCGAGACGGCCAAGTTCCACCCCAAGAACTGGCGCCCGATTCTCGCAGCGATCAGCCCCGACCCGCTGCGAGAGCGCCGGCTGGTGCAGATGGGAAGCTGGCTCGAAGCGCGCCGTGGCCTGTACACGGTGGCGGAGATTCACGCGGCCGCGGACCCCGACATTCACGAACGCCTCGCGTATCGCAAGCGTCGCAAGGACGAGCTGCAGCGCCACTTCAACGCCCTCGACATGGTGGCGTTCGGCGAAGTGGTCGTGGTGGACCAATACAACGACGGCTTTGCGACGTTCCTGCAGAGCTATGCGATGTCGGGTCTTCGGCCCAACACCTTGCTCGTCAGCATCCCCGAGGCGCTCGACACCGAGGCGCGCGAACGTTTTCGCGACACCGCGTCCATTCTGCGCGCGTTCGACTACAACACCCTGCTGCTCAAGCCCGGGGAGTTGGCGCTCGAGAAGTCGCAGCGTGTCATCGACCTGTGGTGGCGAGGCTCTCGCAACGGCAGCCTCATGGCGCTGCTCGCCTACCTGATGAAGCAGGATCGCGCGTGGCGAACCGCGAAGATTCGAATCTTCCGGGCAGTCCCCGAGGCCGGCGCGGAAGCCGAGGCGCGCAAGCACCTCGACCGGTTGCTCGCCAACGCGCGCATCGAAGCCGAGGTGCACGTCTTCCATACCCAGGACGCGCCGTCGCGCTTCATTCCCGAGCGCTCCGCGGGCGTGGCCGACCTGGTCATGCTCGGCCTGAGTTCCGGTGACCTGGAGGACTTCCCTGGGTACCTGGCGAACATGGATCCGTTGCTCGCTGCGCTACCCACCACGTTGTTGGTGTGGAGCAATGGCGAGGCCGACCTGTTCGCCTGACGCGGCTGCACACGCTCCGAGTTGACCCCGGGTGGTGCGGTGCCCCTATCATCGACGAATGGTCGGTCGGAGGTCCTGGGTGTGGTGCATTGGTTTGCTCGGAGCCGGCTGTTCGACGGGGGACATCAACAACGCGTCCCCGTTCGGTGACTCGCAGACGGTCCCCGATTCCTCGGGAGGAGACTCGAGCACCGGTGGCAACCTGACGACGGGTGTCAGCGCCAACGCGACCGGGCCCAGTGGGAGCACCGGAGACAGCAGCGACGAGACCGACTCCGACGACCCCTCGGCGGGCGAAGAGTCCTCCGGGTCCTCCGCCGATTCGACCTCGTCGGGCGGAGATGCGACCACGGGTATGGACGAGTCGAGTACGACGTCGACCATCGAGTGCGGTGACGGCACGGCCGAGGGCACCGAGGCCTGTGATGGCGACGACCTCGCGGACATGACGTGTATCGATGTGGGCGACTTCGTCGGCGGCACGCTCGCCTGTGATGCGGCGTGTGCATTCGACACCAGCGGATGCATGGAGATGGCGGCCAAGCCGGTCGAGGTCTGCGCCGACATTGCGCTGGCCATTCCCGACAACTCGGGCGCGGTGTCGTCGACGGTCAACCTTCCCGAGGGCGGCACCGTGGCGGACGCGACGACTTCGGTCACCCTCAACCACACGTTCATCGGTGACCTGACGATCGATCTCGAGCACGACGGCACCACGGTCCGGCTGTACAACCGCGAGTGCAGCTCCCAGGACAACCTCGACCTCGACTTCGACGACGCGGGCGGGGCGGCGATCGATTGTGACGCCGCGACGTCGGGCATCGCGACCATGCCCACCGAAGCGCTGTCGGCCTTCGATGGAGCCGACGCGGGCGGGGTGTGGACGTTCTCGTTCCAGGACAACGCGGGCATCGATACCGGGACCGTCACGCAGATCTGCGTCACGGTCTCGTTCTGAGCTCAGCGCTGGGCGAGCGACGGCAGACCGGCCGGCTCTGGCTCGGCTGCGGGCGTTTCGTCGAGCAGCTCGCGGGGGGCGAGATGCGGAAGGTGGCCCCGGTGTTTGGCGGCCTCGTCGAGCCACGGACGCCACGCCTTCGGCGGCGTCATGGTGACGAAGCTGACTTCGCCACGACAGTCGGCGTCTTGATCGATGCAGAACTCGCGTTGCACCGCGAGGGTCACGGTGTCGTTCTCCCAGCCATCGATCCAGAACGCTCCAGCTTGAATGCCGAGGTCGGCGTCGCTGAAACACTCGGTGGCAACGAGCATGCGGGACAGCTCGAGGAGCCCGCCGTCCCATGCTTGGAGTCCCTCCACGGAGGGGCAGTGCGGATGCTCGGGCCAGGCGGCCTCGTTGGGCATGCAGGTGCCCTCCATCGAGCATCGAGGGCCGGTGAGAAGTTGGGCCAGCACCGCGCCGGACTGCTTGGAGCCGTCGAGCCAGTTCACCAGGTCGAACGAGGTCTCGGAGTCGACACGCGTCACCACTTGGGCGGTGTGGTGTTTGCCGTGTTCGTCCGGGTCGGCAAACTGCACGGTGGAGAAGAACGGGCCGACGATGCTGCGCAACCAGGTGTCGGGCTGGGACTCGAGCGACAGCTCCCAGGGACGCTCGTCGTTCGACGTCACGCGCACCGACTGGTCGACGCCGAACACCGACCACGCGATCGTGCGCACATGAACGGCGCTCGGGGTCGGCGCCTCGGCCTGCGCAGCGGAGGAGAGAGCGGCAGCCGTGGTACACGCGAGCAGGAGCGAGAGCATCGTGCTCTCTTCGTTAGGCCGACTTCGCTGGAAGACCAAATATGTCGCATTTAGGCCCACCTGAACATGCGTCCGCGGGGGCGCGGCAGATCGAGCACACCGCCGACCTCGCCCTCGAGCTGTGGGGCCCGGACGAGCCCGGCATGCTCGATGCGGGAGCGCGCGCGGTGATGGGGGTGCTGACCGAGGGGGCCTCCATCGATGCCACCGACACTCGGGTGGTGGATTTGGACACGCTCGACGCGGAGGCGCGGGTCGTTCAGTGGCTCAACGAGGTGCTCTACTGGGCCAGCGTGGAGGGGTTCGTGCTGGTCCGGGCCGAGCTACGCATCGAGGGCGACAAGCTCACCGGCACCGCGCTCGGGCGCGAGCACAGCCAAGCGCTGCTCAAGACGGAGATCAAGGCCGCGACGTATCACGACCTCCGTGTCCAGCGGTCTGAGGGCCGGGTCAGCGCCCGGGTGGTGCTCGATGTTTAATCGAATCGCTTTTTGAATTCCCGGGCGGTGCGTCCACTCATTGGGTGCCCGTGAGTGCTTCCTTGGCTGCAATTCCCACCGTTCCCGCGCGAGCGTCGGCGACGTCCGCGGTGTTGGACCGCGCTCGCGAAGGTGACGAGCAGGCCCGCGCTGCGCTGTATCGAGATCATGCAGGCACGCTCACGCGTCGTCTCGCCCACGCCTGTGGTGACGACGAGCTCGCGCGTGACGTCGCCCAAGACGCGTTCGTGACCGCATTCGCCCGACTCGATCGGTATGCCCAGCGGTCTTCGTTCTCGACGTGGCTGCACGGCATTGCGTTCAACCACCTGCGGGACCGTCGCAAGCGGCGGGCCAGGGAGAGCGCGGGCAAGGCCAAGCTCGCGTTGGTCGAAGGCGACGCAGGGCAGTCGCCCGAGCAGGAGGTGTCTTCACGTCAGGCGGTGGCGCGACTGGACGCCGTGCTCGCAACGCTCTCGCCGAAGCTGCGGGATGCGTTCGTGCTGCGTGTCGTCGAGCAACTGTCGCTGGAAGAGTCCGCGCAGATCTTGGGCGCGCGGGTGGCCACGATCTCGTACCGAGCCCGCAAAGCAGAGGCCCTCGTTCGGGCCGCATTCGAAGATGGAGGTGAAGGATGAGCTACGAAGACGCGATTGAAGCGATGCGCAACCGGCAGGTCGCACCCGCACCGTTCGAGCGGTTGAAGGCCAAACAGGACGCGGCGCCGAGCCTACCGGCGCGCTCGGTCCGCATCGCGAGCAGGGCGACCTTCGTGGCCGCTCTCGGGTTCGTGGCGATCTTCTTCCGCCCGCTGCTCGAGCACGGCGAGCTGATGCGACTTGGGCAGCTCATGCTGCACCCGGCGGCCCTGCTGCCCGGCTCGGTACTCGCGCTTGCGTGGGGGCGACGATGGATTGCGACGCCTCGCCTCGGCGCGCAGCTGTTGTGCCGGTCGGTCTGGTGGTCCAACCTCGTCGTCGGCCTGCTCGTCGCGATGAACTACACCGCAACCCTGGACAAGCTGGCCGGGGCCCTCATCGCGGTGGCCTGCGCCGTGGCGTTGGTGTCGGTGGGGGAGCAGGGACTGGACGTCCAAGAACCCGACCACCCCTTTGCGCCGGTGCGGTTCCGCGGGCACTTGCAGCTCGCACTCGTGATGGCTGCCGCCGATGCGCTGACGTTGGCGTTTTCGTCCCTTCTCCAGCTGCGATTCGGCATGGCGGGGTGGAACCTGTTGGCCACGACGCGGTATGCGGGACCCACGGTGTGTGCGGCAGTGGTGATGGCCGTCGCGGTTTGGGGCGTCTACCGCCTGAGAACCTGGGCGCTGTTCCTCAACCTCGTCGCCAACATCGCCATCGCGTACTTGGCCCTGGAGGGCACGCTCAATCTCTCGCCTTCGGTGAGCGTTGCACTGGCGACCACCGCGGCTGTGCAGAGCTTCATTCCCGTGCCGATCCTCGCGGTCGCGCTCGGTGACCGCAACGCGGGGCAGCCGCTGCTGTCGGGCGCGCGCCGGAGGATCATGCTGGTGCTCGTGACCGGATTGGCGGCGTTCGCAGTGCTCATGGGCATCGTGCCCGGCAGCGGTGACGGTTGGGTGGACGGGCCTGGACGTGCGTTCGTCCGGGGACAGAGTCGGCCGCAGTATCCGCGTAGCGTACAGGTGCGTCGGATGGCGTTTGGGGACGACCTGCGAGGCTGGAACTTCGACGGCGAGCGCTTCATCGGGGCGCACTTCCCCGGCGTCGACTTTCGCGGTGCTTCGTTTCGACGGGCCGCGATCCTCCGGTCCAACTTCGACGGTGCCGACCTGCGAAACGCCGACTTTCGGCGGGCAGATCTAGGAGGCGGCATGGGGGCCCCCCCTTCGATGCAAGGCGTGAGTGTGCACGGGGCGGACTTCAGCGGCGCGTTGGTGTCGACGGAAACCTGGGCGCAGATCGCCGCGCAAGGCGTGGAGAACGTGACGTGTCCCGACGGCACCGCGGCCCAGCCGGACACCGGCTGCGACGGGCGTCTCGGGCTGTTCGCCGACGGGTACCGACAGGTCTTCACGTGGGCGGAAGACACGACACACGGCGATCTGCAGTGCGGCAGCGCCGGGGACCCGATCATCGCCTCCACGTGGCAAGACGACGGACCGCTCGGCCTGATGAACGAGCGCTTCGTCCGGCTCGCCTACGGTCGCATGGTGTCGTCGCACTCGACGATCGAGGTCTTGGCCGATGGCCGTTGGAGAGTCATGTCCGACCGCTGTGGTCAGTTCACGCTGCTCCCCGCGAATGCCGAGGACCCGGCGCCGCAGCTCAGTGGCCCCGGCGGGTCGTAGCGCGCTGAAGCTGAGCGCCCGGCTGGGTGGGCCCTTCGCCGTCGGGGAACTGGCCGGGTCGAAACCAAGCCGAGGTGGTCGTGCCCTCGGGGTCGCGCGGCTTGGCGGGTCGCGTGACCTCGGTGTGATCCACCTCGGGCTGTCCGGCGCGCACGTCGTCGATATGCGAGAACGCGAACTGAAAGCCGCTGTCGATCGACTCGACCACGCTCTGGGTCATGTTGAGAAAGCTGGGCGTGGGCATCTCCCCCAGCGCCTCGCGAACCTGTTCGAGGGAGCGGTCGAGGATCGAGTAGCGCCGCAGGATGCTGCGCTTGAGGTGTGCGTCTTCGGTGCCTTCGAACACCAGGCTCAAGGCGCGTTGAGCCCGGCGGTGTCCCACCGACACCGCGACGACCAGGTCGTGCAGGACGTTGCGCGAGGGCCGACGGGTCGCCGCTTCGAGGCGAGCCTCGAGAAAGTCCGCGACCGACTTGCGGTCTTCGAGCACGATCTCTGCGGGGGGAAGGGCCACGGTGACTCCACCAAAGGTAGCAAGCGCAGTGTCGATCCGGCTCGCCTCGATGATGGGACGGTGCTAACCCTCGCCGGTTGCCATGACGGCCTATTTCGAGAAGGTGGACGAGTATCGGTGGAGGATCCCCAAGCACCGCGGGATGCGTGTGCCCGGGTTGGTGTTCTCCAGCGAAGCCATGCTGTCGAGCATTCAGGATGACCGCAGCCCCGACCAGGTGGTCAACGTGGCCCATCTGCCGGGGATCGTCGGGCACAGCCTCGCGATGCCCGACATGCACTGGGGCTATGGGTTTCCGATCGGCGGTGTCGCGGCGTTCGACCCCGACGAGGGCGTGTTGTCACCGGGGGGTGTCGGCTACGACATCAACTGTGGCGTGCGGTTGATGCGCAGCTCCATTCCTCGCGAAGAGGTCACGGAGGCTCTGCCCGAGCTCGCCACGGCGCTGTACCGTGAAGTGCCGTGTGGCGTGGGCACCAAGAGTGCGCTGCGGCTTTCCAAGCCCGAGCTCGATGCGGTGCTTCGTGAAGGAGCCCAGTGGGCGGTGGGACGCGGCTTCGGATCCAAGGACGACTTGGCGGTGGTCGAAGAGGGCGGGTGCATGGACGGAGCGGATCCCGACAAGGTCTCGCACCGGGCCAAGGAGCGCGGTCGGCCTCAACTGGGCTCACTCGGCTCGGGCAATCACTTCTGCGAGCTGGGGTATGTCGCCGAGGTCTTCGACGAAGACAAGGCGCGTGCCTTTGGATTGGAGCAGGGCAAGATCACGGTGATGATTCACTCGGGGTCGCGAGGACTCGGGCATCAGATCTGCGACAGCTCGTTGGGCCGCATGCTTCGCGCGGCCGCCAAGTACGGCATCGAGTTGCCCGACCGTCAGCTGTGCGCGGCGCCGCTGAGCAGCCCCGAGGCCCACGACTACTTCGCGGCCATGGGGTGCGCGATCAACTTCGCGTTCGCCAACCGACAGGTGATGGCCCACAACGCTCGCAAGGCGATTGCACACCAGCTCGGTTCCACCACCCAGGCGTTGGGGCTCTCCACCGTGTACGACGTGTGTCACAACATCGCCAAGTGGGAGACGCACGAGGTCGATGGCGAGGCGCGACGACTTTGCGTGCACCGCAAGGGCGCCACGCGGGCGTTTGGGCCCGGCCACGAGGCGGTGCCCTCGCGCTACCGTGATGTTGGCCAGCCCGTGATCGTGCCTGGCGACATGGGGCGCTACAGCTACGTGTTGGCGGGCACCGAGCGCGCGATGAAAGAGACGTTCGGCAGCAGCTGCCACGGCGCGGGCCGGCGGTTGTCTCGGGTCAAGGCCAAGCAAAGAGCCCAGGGCCGCCAGCTCTTTCGGGAACTGGAGGACAAGGGCGTGTTCGTTCGCGCCGACTCGCGACGCACCGTGGCCGAAGAGATGCCGGAGGCCTACAAAGACGTCGCCGACGTGGTCGACGTCATGCACGAGGCAGGCATCGCCACCAAAGTGGTCAAGCTCGTGCCGCTTGCCGTCGTCAAGGGGTAGAGGGCGACCCCGGCCGCTTCGTGGGGAGTGAAATCGGCCGAGGTCGCACTCTCGGAGGCACGCTCAGAGGCAGGACGCCATCTGAACGCAGCTGGTGATGGAGGCGTAACACGCAGGGTCGCCCACGCCGGCGCTGCACAGCTGGGCGCAGTCGAGGCCGAGGTCGGGACCCGTACAGGTGGATTGAGCATTGCCGCACGCGGCAAGGCATTCGTCGTTGGTCGGAGGGTCTTCGCCGTCGTCGGGTTCGCCGTCGTCGGGTTCGCCGTCGTCGGGTTCACCGTCGTCGGGTTCACCGTCGTCGGGTTCACCGTCGTCGGGTTCACCATTGTCGGGTTCGCCGTCGTCGGGTTCGCCGTCGTCGGGTTGATCGCCACCGCCGTCGGGCTCGTCACCGCCGTCGTCGGGTCCACCGCCGTCATCGGCCCAGCTTCCCGGGGCGCTGTACAACAAGAGGTTGGGCGTGTCGCCGACCGTGCCTTGGACCGTGTCTCGGGTGGCGGATTCGATCAGCGTCTCCGCGATTTCCTTCGGTGACGCTTCGGGGTGTTCGCCCAGCAGCATTGCGGCCGCGCCAGCCACGTGCGGTGAGGCCATGGACGTGCCGTTGAGGAACTTGCCTTCGGTTTCGGCGGTGAACCACGCCGAGTGAATCTCGACGCCGGGCGCGATCATGTCGACACATCCGCCGTGGTTGGAGAAGTCGGCGAACGCGTCGTTCTGGTCGGAGGCGGCCACCGTCAGGGCTCTCGGAGTGTTTGCCGGGGAGAAGTCGCACGCGTCCTTGCTGTCGTTGCCCGCCGCGACGACGACCGTGATGCCGGCGTCGATCGCCTTTTCGTAGGCTTCGACGATCACGGGGGACGACGGCGCACCCACGCTCGCGTTGATCACCGCGGGCAACTCGGCGTTTTCGATCACCCATTCGATGCCCATCAGGTGTTGAGAGGTCGAACCGCTGCCGTCACAGCCGAGTACCCGCACCGATACGACGTCGGCATTGCGCGCCAACCCGACCGAGTTTCCGACCGCCGTGCCCGCAACGTGAGTGCCGTGTCCGTTGCAGTCGGTGGTGACGTAGGGGTCCGCGACCGCGCTGAAGCCGATCGACGCGCGGCCGCCGAAGACCACGTGGTCGGTGCGGATGCCGCTGTCGATCACGTACACGGTGACGCCTTCTCCCCCGTTGCCGATGTCGGCGGTACTGTCGAGCGGAAGCTTGCGCTGGTCGATGCGGTCGATGCCCCACGACTGCGGTGCCTCGTCGAGCGCGGCCGCGGTCACGACCGCATCCGCTTCCACATAGGCGACCCGGCGGTCCCAAGAGAGGTCTTCGGCGCCCGCTTCGGACAGCTCGACCGCAAACACGCCTCGTTTTCCGTCCAGGCCCTCGATGAGCCGACCTCCGGCCTCCTCGGCCAGCGCTCTGGCGATCTCGCGTCCTGCGTCCTCACCTCCGCCGTGCATCGCGATCGCGGTGTCGTCGATCTTCACGATGTACTGCCCCTCGACGGCCCGGTCGTGGTGCAGGAACACTCCGTGGCCGCCGTTGCCCATGGGCGCGGTGCCTTCGGCACAGCCGATCGGCGCAAGCAAGAGCAGGGGGAGCGCCCAGCGGACGCGGGGTTGGGACTTGGACTTCTCGTTCGCTCGACTCATGGCGTTCTCGCCCTCCGACCGAGTTCATTGCCGACCCCCGTGTGGGGTTGCGTCGGTTCGGCGAGAATCGAGCCTGTCGTCCGATGTGTGAGGTGGCCTGCACCCGGAACACACACCGCTCAGGGGTGCGTGCGGTTCCACCATGCCTGCACCTCGGACCGAACGGGGGCGGTCTCGGGCAGGTCGTCGAGCAGGGCGCGAGCCTCTCGGGTCGCGACGCGGCGGCGCCCGAGCGCCCACTGGGCTCGCACGATGCAGAAGCGGGTGGCGGGAACGCTGGCGCGCCCGGCCTCGGTACGCGCGTAGAGGTCCATCGCATTCGAGGCTGACTCGAGCGCGTCCCGAGGCTGGTCGGCACCGAGTTGGTACTCGGCGAGGTCGGTGAGACTCCACGCCAAGGTATGCACTGGGCCGGTATGGCTTGTCCGAAGGATGGCCGTCGCTCGGGCCTGAAACTCCACCGCCCCCGAGAGGTCGTCGCGGGCGGCCGCCAGCGCAGCCAACCCCTGAAGAGGAGGGGCCAGGCCAGACCCGCTCGCCCCTTGCTGCGACGTGCGGAGTTCGAGCACGCGTTCGAAGGTGGCTCGTGCCCGGTCGAAGTCGCCATCGCGCTGCATGAGTTCGCCCAGCCCCATCAACACGTTGCTGAGCGCTGACCCATGGTCCCCTTCCGCGTTGCGATAGATCTCGGCCGCGCGTTCGAGCTTCGCGCGCGCGAGCGCGTTCTCTTCGAGGACGCGGTGCACCTGTCCCAGGCCGTTGAGTGCGGTGGCGACTCGCAGGTCGCTCGCGTCGTAGGAAGCCTCGCGGGCCGCGAGGTTGGCCGCGAAGTGTGTCTTGGACTCGCGGGGGCGTCCGGTCGCGAGCAGCAGCTCACCCAGCATGTGGTGCACGTCGCCCGTCGTGGGATGCGTGGGCCCGAGCTTGTCGACGAACGTGGCCAACGCGTCCCGCAGCAGCGTTTCGGCCTCCGTCGTCTGGTCACGCATGCGTAGCCGGGCGCCCAGGTTGGCGCGCGCGATCCCGGCAAACAGCCCGGTGACGCCCGCGCTCGAGCTGAGCTGGGCCATCGCGTGCCGCAGTTGTTCGATCTGCGCGTCGAGGTCCGGGGCCAGCAGGGCGCGTTGGTGCAGCACCATGCCGACGGCCGGATGTGCCGGCCCGAGCCGTTCGGTGGCCAAGGTGTGCGCCGCATCCAGCCGGGCCCGTGCCGCGTCGGTCTGCTGCTGGGCCACATCCACCTGCGCTCGGTCGAGCGCGAGGCGTACACGCAGCACGAGATGAGCGTCGGACTCACCGACGAGTGCCGCGACGCGCTCGAACGCTGTGTCCGCCTCGGCGTGCTGGCCTTGGGCTGCCAGCAGCTTGCCGCGCGCGGAGAGGAACGACACGTCGTCGTTGGGGAGGCGTGCGGATGAAGCCTCGGCGTGCCGGTCCCACTGCGAAGCCTCGTCGAGCTTCGCCAACTTGACGTAGGCATGCACGAGTCCGGCGGCGGCACGAGTCAGCAAACCGTCGTCGTGGAGCTGCTGCCCTTCGAAGTAGGCCTGCTGCAAGGGGTCGAGAACCTCGGTGTATGCGGCGTTGGCGAGGTGAATCTCTCCGATACGCAGCAGTGCCGACGCGCGCGTCGTCGGGTCGACGCCCTCGGGGAGCGACGTCGCGTGCTGCAGTGCGTCGTCGAAGTGCCCCAGCCTTTGGGCGAGCAGCGCCGCGGCCAGTGTGGGGTGCAGCGCAGCCTCGTCTTGCAGGTCGTCCGCGCTGCATTCCGCGGGATCGGGCAATGCGGCCACCGCCTCGATGGCATGGGTCCGCGCCGTGGCGTCGCTGTCGACGAGGGCGGCACCGAGGCGCTCGTAGTCGGACAGCGCGTTCGACAAACACCGGAGTCGTTGCTCGTGCCGCCGCACGTCGGAACTCGGCGATGTGCAGACCTCTTGGTGGGCGGAGTCCCAGCCGGTCTGCCAGTCGCGGGCCCCGGTCACGATGCGTGAGGCGGTCGCGTCACCCCCGATCGATGCGATGGCGGCGGTTGTCTTCGCGGCACGCTGGCTCTGTCTGGCACATGCGTCGGTCTGCGTGTCGCCCGAGCTCAGCGACATCCACCCCAGCGCGCCCACGCCCACGGCAACCGCCAATGCGGGCAAGCGTCGGGAGCGACCGTGACTGTGTTGCAGCGCCGTCAGCAAGTCCTCGACGGACGCGTAGCGTCGATCCGGGTCGGTGTGCAGTCCTCTGGCGACGGCGGCGAGCAGGGAACGCGGTACGCCGCGAATCGTGGCGCGCCGCGGTTGCTGGCGTTCGACGTCCTTGCGCAGCTCGTCGAGCGTGTCCCCGTCGAAGGGGCGGGTTCCCGTCAGCGCTTCCCACAGCGCAACGCAGAAGCTGTACTGGTCGCTCTTGGGGCTCGGCCGTCCGCGTTCGAACAGCTCCGGTGCCATGTACGCGGGGGTGCCCATGATGAAGCCCGTTTCGGTGAGGTCGCCGATGGGATGGCCGCTGGGCGTGCGTGCGGACTGGGAGTCGAGTGCTGGGTCGACGATGCGTGCGAGGCCGAAGTCCAGCACCCGTGCCCGGCCGTCGGGTCCCAGCATCACGTTGGAGGGTTTGAAGTCGCGGTGAATGATACCGACGTCGTGGGCAGCGGCGAGGCCTCGACCCGCCTCGAGCATGACCGTCAGCACTTGGCGCCAGTGACGGTCCGCCTCCGCCAGCCAGCCGCGCAGCGTGGGCCCCTCGACCAACTCCATCACGACGAAGACGCCGGGCCCGGGGGGAGTGTCCGAGCCTCGCAACGTGTCTGGAACCTCGTCGAAGTGTCCGACGTCGAAGACCTCGACGACGTTGGGATGATTGAGCGCAGCCAATGAGCGTGCTTCGGTGAGCAATCGTTCGTTGGCCGTCGGGTGCTGCGACGTGACCCGCAGTAGCTTGACCGCGACCTCTCGCTCGAGCTTTGGGTCCTTCGCCCGAAGGACTTGGCCAAACCCGCCTTGCCCGAGTTGTCCCAGAAGGACGTAGCGGTCCAGCGCGCTGGACCGTCTTGGCGTTCCGAACAGCGACGCGGTGACTTCGTCCAAGACACGGTTGCGCTCGATCGGATCGCCGAGACCGAAATGAAGCGCCGGACCCAGCGGCTCCGTCTCTTCCTCCGACTCCACGCGGTGCCCAGTATACCGGGCCGGTCTCGAGTGTTAGCGTTGTGGCGTTGGACGACGCGCGGACCGACCTCGAACTGTTGAGGGCCTGGAAGGCGAATGACCGGGATGCCGGCAACCTGCTGGTGCGGCGTCACTTCGATGCGGTGTATCGGTTTCTGTCCGGCAAGACGCGGGGCAACGTCACGGACCTCGTGCAACGCACGTTTCTCGGGTGCGTCGAGGCGCTCGACCGTATGCCTCCTGACGTGCGCTTCAAGGCGTTCCTGTTCGGGATCGCGCGCAACCAGCTGCTGATGCAGCTTCGAAAACAACATCGGCGGGCGCGGGTCGAGGTGGATGACCCGCAGTCCGGCGTGGCGTGGGGGCCCACGGTCAGCGGCGCCGTCGCGTTGCGGGAGGAGCAGTCGCTCCTGCTCGTGGCGATGAAGAACCTCTCGTTCGACCACCTCGAAACGCTGCAGCTCTACTACTGGGAAGAGCTGTCGGTCGCCGAGATTGCGAGCGTGCAAGGGGTGAGGCCGGGGACGATCAAGTCCAAGCTCTTTCGCGCTCGCAAGCGGCTCGAGGAGGAGATTCAGAAGGTCGCCAAGCGCCCGGGCATGGCCGAGCAGACCATCGGCAGTCTCGAGGTCTCGATGCGCTCGTTGTCGGGTTGTTTCACGCCACCGGGCTGACCACGCGCCGCAACCTCGGTCGTCATGCGGCCGGTGGCACCTCCTCGCAGGATTGGGCGACGATCTGGGCCAGCGCAGCCCCGACCGTTTCTTCATAGTCTGGAGGAGGGCCCGCGAGGCTGCCGATCGGTCCCCACACCGGCTCGCCGCTGAGCGACGACAAGAACGCGTGCGCTGCATTGGTGTCCGGAGTGCAGAACTCGCTGAACAAGCCAGCGCCGACGATGCAAGCATCCGCGCCGCAGCCGGCCTTGGCTGCGCGGACCTGGGCTTCGAGGGCGGCGGCGTCTTCGACCGCAAAGCTCTGGTCGCCCTCGTCGCTGAGAATGAACAACAGGAGGACCGCGCCTTCGTCTCGCACGAACCCCGCGTTGGCGGTCGCGTTCTCGGGGGCAAAGACGTGTGCTGCCCCGGCTGCGTTGAACTCGTGGTTGCAGCCTTGGCTGCCGACTCCCGCTGCGCCCGCAAACCAGTTCCCGAGGGCTTGCATCGAATCGGCGTCGCCGGTCGTGGCGTCGAAGTAGTTGCGGCCATCGAACGAGCGCAGTCGTCCCTGATAGCCGTCCCCGGGCACGGTGCCTTCGGACGGGGAGACGTAGGCGTCCGACATCAAGATGGCGGACTCGGCCGCCACGCAGTTGATCTCGGTGTGGGGAGGGTTGTTGCCGCCGCAAAACGACGATGTGGTGACGCCCACGTGCACGCTCGTGCCTTCGGGCAACGTCGCATCCATCGCGTCGACGAACGAAGGAAACGCCGCGGTCAGCTGATCCTGGTACGAGGTCATCGAAGCCGAGTTGTCGATGACGAACAAGATGTCGACCGCGTTGCATCCGGCGGCCATGCCGGGGCCATCGGGGTCCGCGTGCCCGACATCGAGCAGGAGGCCGCCACCGCCCGAAGAGCCGCTGGACTCCGCGTCCTGGTCGGGGTCGAGATCGATCCCGCCGCTGGTTCCCGCGGACGTCAGTGTCGGGGGTGCATCGGCCGGCGCGTCGTCGCGCACCACGCTCTCGCACCCGCCGAGAAGAACGGCCGCCACGGCCCCGTACTGAAGAAAACGTGTTCCAAGGTGCATCTCGATCGCCTCCGCCGGGACGCCGTGCATCCCGTCAGAGACTCCATTGCCGCTGCGGCGGATCGGTTGCCGCGGTGGTTCAGCGCATACGGCTGGCCCACCGCTGTGCGGCTTCGCGTGCGGGGGGCTGTCCGGTCTTGCTCAGCCGCAGCAGACGTTGCGGGCCCAGCAGTGCAGGGCCTTCGTCATCGAGGCGGGGGGCGAGCGTGCGCGCAAGCTCGGCGTCGGACTCGAGCCATCGCGAGAGCGTCTCGGGCGGGAGTTGGTAGAGCACCCGTGGACACGCGAACCAGCGCTCGCCGACGGTGCGCACTTCGGCACGCTCGTGGTGAATCAGGAACGGCAGCAGCACCGCGACCTGCTCGGGATCGGTGTCGCGGACCGCTCGGGCGTCCGGCTCGCGCAGTGTGTCGACGCTGATGCCGAGCACGGAGGCGAGGCCCTCGAGCACCTCTTCGGGCTTGAGACCGAGCGTGGATAGTGCGTCGCGCAAGGCATCGCTGGGGCTGCGCGCTCGGTGGGTGTCGGGGGAGGGCTCAGCCAGGCGCCGATGCACCAGGTCGTACAGCCAATCCCATCGTCCCCGTGTACCCATCTCCGATCCCAACAGGGTGTACCCCATCGCCTGCAGGGTGCCCAAACGTTCGTCGAGCAAGCGCGTGGCCTCGGGTTCTCGGAGCCACCGCCAGCTCAGGGCCCGTCCGCCCGAGAGCAGCTCGGGCGCCTGGTCCTCACCCGTCTGACGGGCTCTCGCTTCGCGGACGTTGAACAGCCCGCCGACCAGGCCGACGCGCTCCATGAGGGAAAGCCGGACGAACTGGCCCGTTTGCTCCGGGGGACAGAGCGTGAAGCCGCGGCGTTCGATCCAGCGGGGCATGGACGGGTGCTTGATGCCAGAAAGCCACCGTGCGGCCAAGGGTGTAAGGCATCGTTTTCGGCAGGCGTTCGGGGTGGTGATGGCCGCCAAACGAGCGTCTTTGCTGTTTCTCGCCGCACTTCTCGGGGCGTGCGCGCCGATCTCTCGTGATTACGCGCCTGCGTACGACCCGCCGGGCCGGGCGGTCGAAGCCAGTCCGGTCTCGGTCATGGTGGAGTCGACGGGGGGCGTTCCCCTGACCACGTACGGGCTGGGCGACGCGGTGTTCATCGAAGGCCGGGAAGGGGAGGGCTACACGCTGCGGCTCACCAACCACACGCCGGACCGGTACGAGGCCGTCGTGACGGTCGACGGCCGCGACGTGGTGAGCGGCGAACTCGGCCGACCCGCCAAGCAGCGCGGGTACGTGCTCGGCCCCTACGAGTCGATCGTCATCGACGGCTATCGCCGCTCGCTCGACGAGGTCGCGTCCTTCTATTTCTCCACCGTGTACGACAGCTACAGCGCACGCCGAGGATCGGCGGACAACGTGGGGGTGATCGGGGTGGCGTTGTTCGAGGAGAAGCGAGCCCGCTCGAAGCCCAAGCCGTTGACGCGCCAGCGTCATGCGCCCCCCGTTCCCGAGCCGTTCCCCGGTGCACCCGCAGCGGAGAAGTCCGGCGGTGATGCTGCGATGGCGATGGAAGAGGACGCCCACCTCGGCACCGGCTACGGTGCGTCCGCCTACAGCCCCGTCCACGAGACCGAGTTCCAGCGTCGCCGCAAACGCCGGCCCGACGCGGTTCTCACGGTCTACTACGACAGCTTCGACGGCCTGCAGGCACGAGGCATCATTCCTCGCCGACTCGACCCGTACGAGCCCTACGAGCGCCCCGTCGAACGTGTCGACCCGGGCTTCGCACCACCGCCGTGGCAGCGCGACGGCTGAACTCAGCGGCGCAGCGCTCGTTTCACATGGCGCCGCAGCGTGGGCACCACGTCCTGCTCGAAGAACGGGTTCTTGCGCAGCCAGATCCCGTTGCGCGGTGAGGGATGCGGCAACACGATGTACTTCCGCTTCGCGTACTCCCGCCACGCCTGCACGGTTTCGGTGAGCGTGCGTTTGCCGGTCTCGCCGAGAAACCACTGCTGCGCGTAGCGCCCGACCAGCAGCGTGAGCTCGACCCGCGGCATCGCGTCGACGAAGGGTTGCATCCACTGCGGCGCGCACTCGGGCCGAGGCGGCAAATCCCCCGACTTTCCTTTGCCCGGGTAGCAGAACCCCATCGGCAAGATCGCGAACCGACTCGCATCATAGAAGGTCTCCTCATCGACCCCGAGCCACTCCCGAAGCCGCCGCCCACTCGCATCCGCCCACGGCACCCCCGACGCATGCACCTTCGCCCCCGGCGCCTGCCCAACGATCAAGACGCGAGCCTCCTCATGCACCCGAAACACCGGCCGCGGCTCATGCCCCAACACCCCCACACAAGTCCGACACCCCCGAGCCCCCTCCACCAACGCCAACAACCCCACCCGACCCCAACGCCCCCCACCGACCCAAGTTACGAAGCGCGACCCCCCACCCCGTAGTGCCACCCGCAAACGGGCCGCCTACCCAAAGGGGCCCCTGCAGCCGACGCCCCCAAACCCCCACGGACCGCCCGACCTAAACCCCCACGGAGCCGCCGACCCAACCCCCAACACGCCAACCAAGCGAAGCGCCCCCGGAGGGGGTGCGCAGCGGGAAAGAGGAAAGGGGCGCGACGCCCCCAACCCCTCGTGCCGCCCGCGAAAGGGCCCCTGCAGCGGACGCCCCCAAACCCCCACGGAGCACCCGACCCCAACACCAACACGCCAACCAACCAAGCGAAGCGCCCCCGGAGGGGGTGCGCAGCGGGAAAGAGGAAAGGGGCGCGACCACCCAGCCCCTCGTGCCGCCCGCGAAAGGGCCCCACACCCGAAGGGGGGCCCTGCAGCGGACGGCCCCAGAACCCCCGCCGGAGCGCCCCTAACAACTCTCGACGTCGAGCAGCGTCGTCGCCGACATCACGCACTTGGCGTACTCGGCATACTTCACGCGCCCACGCAGCTGCATCTTGTCTTGCTTGTGCTCGATGCAGCGCTCTTGCAGCCCACTGACGAGGCTGGCCTCGCTTTGCGGGTTCATGTTCGCGGAGCGGGCCTCGTCGAGCGTGACCTGGACGATGTGCTCACACAGCTCTTCGGGTCCGGGTGCGCGTACGAAGATCCACCACAGCACCATGAGGGTGGCGGTGAACAAGAAGACGGCTTGTCCGACGCGTCTCATGATCCGCCGTCGATGACCCGGAACGCAGCGCGGCGCTTCTGGACCTGCTCGGTGTCGGCCTTGGGCTCTTGCGCCGTCTTGGCCTCGGAGCTGGCTTCGGCTGCAGCGTCGGCCTCGAGTTGCACGTCGGGTCTGGTGGGCTCGTCGCCCGCGGCCGCCGTGTCGGCGCTCAGGTCGTCGCTCGCGGCCGCCTCGGGTGCGGCCTCGTTGGGCGGGTCGGGCTCAGCCGAGACCGGGCGGAGTGAAGGCTTGGCGGGTCCCGAGCTGCGGGCGTCCCCACCGGCTCGGCCGTAGCGGGTGCGCTTGACCGAGTCGGGCATGTTTTGGTCGAGCACGATGCCCCGACCGGTGGAACGGTCGGCGACGACGTAGACCGCTCCGTAGGGGAACGAGCAACGGGTGACGTAGCCGCCGAACGAGAGGTCGGCACCCAGACCGTCGGCCTCGAAGGTGAGGTCGAGCGGATAGCTCGGGTCGAGATCGATGATCAGTCGCTCACGCCACTGCTCTCGAATGAAGTCGGGGCAGCTGACGCCCTCGAACAGCGCATTGACGTGGAGACGAGGACACCGACCTGCGGCGTACAGCGACTCGATCACACTTTGGACCGGGTGAACCACGAACTTGGGAAGCTTACTCGATGCGGGCGGGATCGGACGAGTCCGCCCTTGGGATTGTTGGTCGATGCGGGCCCGAAGGCCCGCGCTCGACGCGCACAATCGCGCTCAGGCGAAGGCGGCGTGCCCCGTCAAAGCGCGGCCAATGGCCAGCGTGTGCACCTCGTGGGTGCCTTCGTAGGTGAAGACGGTCTCCAGGTTGCACAGGTGCCGCATGATTCCGTACTCGCCCATGATTCCGTTGCCACCGAGCATGGAACGGGCCGTACGAGCCGCTTCGAGCGCCATACGGACGTTGTCCCGCTTGAGCATCGACACCTGAAGCGGGTTGAGCTTGCCCTCCTGCTTGAGGCGCCCGAAATGGAACGCCATCAGCGAGCCCTTGATGATCTCGTTGTGCAGCTCGGTGAGCTTCTGCTGCGTGAGCTGGAACGCGGCGAGCGGCTTGTCGAACTGCACCCGGTCCATCGTGTAGCTGCGGGCGCGCTCGTAGACGTCCATCGCCGCGCCCAGAACGCCCCAGCCGATGCCGTAGCGAGCCTGCGTGAGGCACGACAGCGGGCCCTTGAGGCCGGAGATGCCTGGAAGCATGTTCTCCTTGGGAACCCGAACACTGTCGAGAACGATCTCCCCGGTGACCGAGGCGCGCATCGACAGCTTGCCCTTGGTCTCGGGCGTGCTCAGGCCCTTCATGCCGCGCTCGACGAGGAAGCCGCGAATGACCGGCGCTTCGCTGCCGTGATCGATCGTCTTGGCCCACACGACGCAGACGTCGGCGAGCGGGCTGTTGGTGATCCAGAACTTCTGGCCGTCGATGATGTAGTCGCCGTCGGGGCCGTCCTGCTTGGCGTGCGTCCGCATCGAGCCGGGGTCACTGCCTGCGTTGGGCTCGGTCAGTCCGAAGCAGCCGATCTTTTCGCCGCTGGCCATGCCCGGGAGCCACTTCTCTTTTTGCGCGTCGCTGCCGAAGGCGTGAATCGGGTACATGACCAACGCCGACTGCACCGAGCAGAACGATCGAATGCCGCTGTCCTGGCGCTCGAGCTCCAGCATGGTCAGCCCGTACGCGACCGGGTTCATGCCCGCGCAGCCGTAGCCCTCCAGCGAGCCGCCGAGGAATCCCATCTCGCCGAACTCGGGGATGAGCTCCTTGGGGAACGTGCCCTTTTCGTAGTGTTCTTCGATCGAGGGGGCGATGCGGCGCTTGCCGAAGTCCCGCGCCGAGGACCAAACGATGCGCTCGTCTTCCGAGAGCAATTGCTCGAGGTCGACCAAGTACGGAGTGGCTTCGCGAGGCATGAGCAACGCCTACCACAGCGCCAGGAACGGAAAACCCATCCGAGCTCGGCGCGCGTGGGGCCTAGCTCACGTTGCAGTGGCGCCTTTTGAGGCGAGCGCCGGGCGCTCTGCTACGCTGCTGCGCGGAATGACTGTGCTGCGCACTCTGGCCACGGTTGCATCGCTTCTGTTCTGCTTGTTGGCGGCTCCGTCGATGGCGCACGCGGCTCCCTCCGCCGGCGGCTCGATCAGCACCAAGAACGGCGCCAAGGGCAGCAGCAGTGGGGGCAGCTTCGAGTGGCCCGAGTTGGTCTACGGCGGCAATGCCATCTCGGCACAGTTGCCGCTGCAGTTCGGCATCCTCGGGTATTTGCCCAAGGCTCGCTTCGCGTTTCAGTACGACCGGCAGATCCGGCGCTCGCACTGGGCCCATGCCGGGGTGGCCTTGGTCTTCGACCGCGGCGATTGGAAGAACTTCCGCATGGACGACTGCGGTCTGTCCGCCAGTGGTCTGTGTGGCAAGGGCGGGGTGGTCGGCGTCGATGTATTTGCCGGCTACACCTACAAGTTCTTCCTGCAGGAGCGCCCGTGGCTGGTGCCGTTCCTGCGCGGCTCGCTCGGATGGAGCTACTTCGCCTTGCCCAAGGTCGGAGGCGGCGATGGCAACCGCCAGCAAACGCGCACCCGATCGTGGACGCTCAACATCAAGCCCGGCGGCGGCGTGCGGGTGTTCCTGTTCCCCGAGTTCGGCGTGGGCGCAGACATCAACCTTCCGATCGGGTTCCTCGTGCACCGCGACGTGCCCGAAGGCGGCAGCGCCGACAACAGCGGCGAGTTCCTACTCGGCATCGAAGTCCTCCCGCTGGTCGCCGAATACCGGTTTTAACTTTGGGGAACCTCTCGGTTCCCGCTCCTCCGGGTGGCAAAGCCACCCTACGGGCTCCCTCCAAGGTCGGGCGCAGGGCGCCCTTGCTCGCGACCCTCGAGGGTCGCTCCTCGGGGATCGGCGAGCTGGGAGTGGCGCTCCCTCCAAGGTCGGGCGCAGGGCGCCCTCGCTCGCGACCCTCGAGGGTCGCTCCTCGGGGATCGGCGAGCTGGGAGTGGCGCTCTCTCCAAGGTCGGGCGTGGGGCGCCCTTGCTCGCACCCTCGAGGGGCGCTCCGCTCTCTTGCCGACCACAGCGTCGAACTGCGAACGGAGTTCGTTTCGGGGAACCTCTCGGTTCCCGCTCCTCCGGGTGGCCTCTATTCGAGGGTGAGGTCGAGCCAGTCGGAGGGGGGGAGGGTGCTGGTGGTGGAGCCGCGGTAGCGGACCATGTAGACCTGCCCGGCTTGAACGGGGTAGCCCTCCGCCAGGTCGACCTCGGCGGTGTGGAACCGTCCGGGCTGGACCGCGTACCAGTCCTCCGGCTCGCACGTGGCGGCTTGAAGGATTGGGCCACGAAAGGGAAGCTCGGCGCCGTCGGGGGTACGCACTTCGAAGATGTCGTCGACCACGCCTTCGAACGGCGTCTGGTAGCGGCAGAACGAGACGGGGCTGTCTCCGGGGTTCGAAACCTCTAGACGAATGCCCGTCGGCTCTTCCTCCGACGGGTGCAGCGCGACGACCAACACCGCGTTGGGATCGCGGGGCACCTGCGAGGGAGCCGCGCGCGAACATGCGGCGACGGCGAGCAGGGACAGCGCCCACCCGCGTCGGCGTCGTTCGATCACAGCGCTGCCGCGGCCGCGGCTTGGGGTTGTGCGAGCCGCGAGCGCGCCTGCACTTTCGGGCTGCACATCGCGAGCATTTCGGCGAGATCCGCCGCCACTTCCGACGGCGTGTCGAAGCCAGGCTCGAGTTGGACGCGGATCGCACTGCGCGGACGTGTCACGTACACAGCACGTCCAGTAGGCCCCATCACTGCGAATACCTGTTCCACTGCATCGCGCAGCTCTTGGATCGGGTCGTCGACACCGGCGTCGATCCGGAACTCCGCTGAGGAGGTCAGCGGGGCGCGGGTGTCTAGCGTTTCGACACCGGGGGCGTCTCCGACCGAGGCTCCGACATACTTGGTGCCGTCGCGCCGACCTCCGTGATTGCGCACGTAGACCAACAGCTCCATGTCCAATCGGCCTAACACGCGAAACTGAACGTCGAAAAAAAGCCACCAGACTCTTCGAAATCAGCGGAGGATGCGCTATCCGTTGCGAAACCGTGCATTGCTTGGGCATCGAGTTCATCGGTGCGACGATGTGCGCGGCTCGTTCGACATGACCGAGAGCACCAAATCCGACGCCAAAATGGCGGAGCTCTTGAACGAAGAGCTCGAGGCGCTGCAGCGACAGCGGGACCAGTACGCGCTGGCGATGGACACCGCGACGGATCCGAAGGTCGCGATTCGTCTGCAGCGAACCCTCGAGCGCATCGAAGACGAGATCGAGGGACTCGAAGAGTCGCTGCAGGCTCTGCCTTCTCCGGAGCCGGCCCCCGAGACCGAGGACGTTGCCGATTCGGCGGTGGGCAGCCCCGACTGGGACGACGAGCCGTCGACGGCGATCTACGATCCCGACAAGGTTCGCTCGCAACTCGCCGCGCTGGAGGCGATGAACCAGCAGCAGTCGGAGTCTGAGTCCGAGCCCACGGAGTCTGAGCCGGAGCAAGCCGCGACGGAGCCTGAGGCCGAGCCGGCACCTACGGATCCCGAGCCTGAGCCGGCACCCACGGATCCCGAGCCCGAGCCCGAGCCCGAGCCGGCATCGGCGGAGCCCGAGCCCGAACAAGCTGCTTCTGAGCCCGAGCCCGAGCCGGAACCCGAGCCCGAACCCGCGAATCCGCTGGGCCCGGTGTCCATGGACGGCATGGGTGGCAACACGGGCAAGGTGCCGGCCGAGGTCGACCCGGCACCGGAGCCGAACGCCGTCTCTCACGACGTGCTCGGGGATGATCCGTTCGCGATGCCCGGGCAAGCCGCCGCGAGTGTCCAGGTTGCAGACGCGGCCAGCCCGTTCGGTGCCGGACCGGCGCAGGTCGCCGATTTCGGCAACCCGGTCTCGGTTCTCGACGACGACTTCGAGACCGGCTGGGGCTGGGGAGCGAAGTTCGCTTTGTTCCTCGTCGTTGGCCTGTTCTTGGCTGGCGCCTTCTACATCATGTCGATCGGCTGAACGTCGCGAGGGCGGACTCGAGCCGATCGAGCTCGGCGGCCGTGCCCACGCTGGCGCGCACACAGCCTTCCAGGCCCGGGACCCGCGAAACGTCCTTGATCAAGACGCCGTGAGTCTTCAGGTGCGCGACCACGGCGGGCGCATCGGCGGGATCGTCGAAGCGCGCGAGCACCAAGTTGGACGCGGACGGGAACACCGTCAGTCCTGGGACGGCGCGGAGCATCGTGCAGAGCCGGGCTCGCCCGGCACGTGCGCGGGCGAGCATCGTTTCCTGCTCGTCGGCGAAGCGCGACAGCAACAGCGCAGCGATGGTCAGCGACGTCGCCGAGATGTTGTAGGGATGCCGGACCTTGTCGAGCTCGGCCGCGAGGCGAGGTGCGGCAACGCAGTAGCCCAGGCGAAGTGCAGCACCGCCCACCTTCGACAGCGTGTTCATCAACACCACGTTCTCGGGGAGGTCGGGGCGCCACATCGAAGCACCGGGTGCATAGGCCGTGTACGCCTCGTCGATCACGAACACGGTCTGTGGAAAGTCGGTGAACAGCCGCTCGATCAGCGCTGCGTCCCACAGGTTGCCCGTGGGGTTGTTGGGTCGGGCGAAGAAGCAGAGCGCTGCCCCGCGCAACGCTTCGCGCATGGCGTCTTCGTCGAGTTCGAAGTCCGGCCGGAGCGGCACTTCGACGATCGGCATACCGACCACCGCCGCGCTGTGGTGGTACATGACGAACGTGGGGGTCGGGATCGTCAGGTGCCCTCCGCCACCGCTGAGGGCGGTGAGCAGCGTGGAGATGATCTCGTCGCTGCCGTTGCCGAGCACGATGCGATCGGGTGCGCAGTTCAGGGTTGCGCCGAGCAGAGCCCGGACGTGGCGGCCCGACGTGTCGGGGTACCGTCCCAACTCGACGCCGCGGATCGCTTCGGCCACCGCGTCGAGCACATGGTCAGGCCATGGCTCTGGGCATTCGTTGGCGTGCATGCGGGCCAGCGAAGCATCGGCCGGCGGCACGTCGTATGCGACCAGGTCGGCGAGCTGAGGTCGGAGGTGGCGAGTCCAGCTCACGCGTCGCTGCCTTTCAGCCGCTGCTCGACGGCACGGGCGTGACCTTCCAGGCCTTCGGCGCGCGCGAGTGTCGTGATCGCGTCTGCCTGCTCGCGGAGCGCGGCTTCATCGAGCCGCAACACGCTGGTGTACTTCATGAAGTCCCACACGCCGACCGGGGAACCGAAGCGCGCGGCGCCTGCGGTGGGCAGCACGTGGGACGGACCCGCCGTGTAGTCCCCGGCTGCCTCGGGCGTCCACGCGCCGACGAAGATCGCCCCCGCGGTGGTGAGCGCCGACGCGATCGCATCGGGGTGCGCAACGAGCAACTCGAGGTGTTCTGGCGCGTAGTCGTTGGCGGCGGCGATCATTGCGGAGAGGTCGGAGACCAGCAACGCCGCGCCATGTTCGTGCAGTGACTCGATCGCGATGTCCGCTCGGGGCAGGTCGGCGAGCTGCGTTCGCAAGGCGGCATCGACCGCGTCGGGCAGCTGTGGTGCATCGGTCACGACAATGGCGCACGCCTGCGGGTCGTGTTCGGCTTGGCTGATGAGATCGGCCGCGACGAGCTGTGGGTCTGCAGAGGCGTCCGCCATCACCAGAATCTCACTCGGTCCGGCGATGCCGTCGATGTCGCAGATGCCGAACACCTGCCGCTTCGCGGCCGTGACGTAGGCGTTGCCAGGGCCGACGATCTTGTCGACCCGGGGGATCGTGGCAGTGCCGAACGCGGCCGCCGCGATCGCCTGTGCGCCGCCCACCTCGAACACGCGGTCGATGCCGGCCAGCGTTGCGGCGTGCAGCACCACGTCGCTGGCGCGAGGCGTCAACAAGAACACCTCCCGCACGCCCGCGACCTTGGCGGGAATGCCGGCCATCAAGACCGACGACGGGTAGGCCGCGGTGCCGCCGGGGGCATAGACGGCGACACGCCGCAGCGGTGCCGCCCTGGAGTGCAGCGCCCAACCTTCCTTTTGAACCCCCGAGGTTTCGAACTTCTGCGTGCGGTGAAACGCGTGCACGCGGCGTGCGGCGAGTTCGAGGGCGTCTCGCACTTCGGTCGTGACGTGTTGTCCCGCTTGCCGACGACGCGCCGCGCTCACCTCGAGGTCCGCGGCGGTGATCGTGCGGCCTTCGAACTTCTCGACGCAGTCGAAGATCGCGGCGTCGCCACGGGCGCGAACGTCGGCGAGGATCGTGCGAGCAGCTTCGTCGGCCGCGCCGTCGAGCCCCGCGCTTCGGCTGCACCGGGCTTTCCATGCTTGGGCTGCGTCCGCGGAATGCGATCCCGGCCGGAGATCGATGCGCGGGAGTCCCTCGAAGCCTGTTGCCATGGACCGAAGGTACTGCAAGCGGCACCGCCCCGCTCGCCACGAGGTCCCTGTGGGCTGCATACTGCGGGGGATGAGTGCTCGCTTCGCGACCGCGCGTGCCCTGTGGGTGGGTCTCGCATGCTGGGTGCTCGCCGGATGCCCGGACGAAACGGACGGAGACTCGGACGGCCAGGCCCCGGTCAAGGAGAGCACCACTGGGGCCGGCGGTGACTCCTCGGGCTCGTCGGGCGACGAGGTTGGGTTCGACGGCGCGGACGTGTGCCTCAGCGCGCCACTCGAAGCGCCGGGAACGTTCTTGGGAAGTCTGGCCGACAAAGCGTCCAACGGCGGGGCGTGTGCCCAAGGCGGTCCCGATGCGTTCTTTCGAATCTCGGTCGATCGCCGCAGCGATGTCTGGGTGTCTGCGCGCGGGGACGGCTACGAGCCTCGGATCGGCGTGTTCGGCAACGACTGTGGGGTCGCGTTCGACGATGCGGGGCTGCTGTGTACGGAGGGCGTCGGGGGATGGGTGACCGACCTCGCCGCAGGCACGGAGCTGTTCGTCGCGGTGGGCGGGTCTTCGGCCGAGGTCGATGCCAGCGCGACAGGGGCGTTCGAGCTGGATGTGCGGACCCGCGACGTCTTGTCCGAGGGCGAGCTGTGTGGGCTGGAGGCGTGGGGGCGCTGCGAAGGTGGCACCCGTTGCGATGTGCCCGATGCCGGCGACACCGGGGGAGACCCACCGGAGATCTGCGTGGCGATTCCCGGCGACGACTGCGGGAATGCGATCGAGGTCGACGTGCGGCGCGGTACGGCCTCGCTGCTGATCGAACCCGATGCGGAGCACACCGACGCGCACGAGCATGCGTGCGGGGGCGAGCGTTCGGCCGAGCGGGTGTACCGACTGCGGCTTCCCGACCTGGACCCGGACGAGACGCTCCGCATCGAGGGGGAAGGCGTTGCCGCGCTGGCTGCGCGAGGCCCGACGTGCCTGGTCGAGGAGGAGCGGGCCTGTGGTGCCGACCCCGACGGCCTGCCATCGATCACCCTGTCGGACGTACTGCCGAGCACGATCTACCTGTTCGTAGAACTGCCGCCACGCCCCGAGGGGAGTGAGCTATCTCCAAGCTTCGTTCGCCTCCAACTCGGCAGCGAGTGACTTCGATTTGGAATCCGACCTCGGTTGAGTGCCGCGGGGACCGGGGCTAAGGTCGCGCACCATGTCCCGCAGCCTCTTCACGAGCGAGTCCGTTACCGAAGGCCATCCCGACAAAGTCTGCGACAAGATCAGCGACGCGATCCTCGACGCCCTGATCGCCGACGATCCGCGATGCCGGGTTGCATGCGAGACGCTGGTGAAGACCGGCTACGTCAACGTCGCGGGCGAGGTCACGACCAACACCTACGTGGACATTCCGACGGTCGTGCGCCGGACGCTGCGCGAGATCGGCTACACCAGCTCGGAGATGGGCTTCGACGCCGACAGCTGCGGCGTGCTCGTGGCACTCGAAGCGCAGAGCCCCGACATCGCGCAGGGCGTCGACGGCAAGGGCGTCTACACCGAAGAGCAGGGCGCCGGCGACCAGGGCATGATGTTCGGCTACGCGTGCCGCGAGACCGACGAGCTGATGCCGATGCCGATCGCGCTCGCGCACAAGCTCACCCACCGCCTCGCTGAAGTTCGTCGCCGTGACGCCGAGCGTTCCTTCCTTCGTCCCGACGGCAAGGCGCAGGTCACCGTCGAGTACGACGACGCGGGCAACCCCAAGCGCGTCGACACCGTCGTCGTGTCCACGCAGCACAGCCCCGAGGCCAGCCACGATCAGATCAAGGAGTTCGTCATCGAGTCCGTGGTCAAGCCCGTCGTGCCGGCCGAGCTCATCGACGGCGAGACCCGCTACTTCATCAACCCCACCGGTCGCTTCGTCATCGGTGGCCCCATGGGTGACTCGGGTCTGACCGGCCGCAAGATCATCGTCGACACCTACGGTGGCATGGGTCGCCACGGCGGCGGCGCCTTCTCGGGCAAGGACCCCTCCAAGGTCGACCGCTCCGCTGCCTACTACGCGCGCTTCATGGCCAAGCACCTCGTCGCTGCCGGCCTCGCCGACCGCTGCGAAGTCCAGCTCGCCTACGCCATCGGTGTCGCCGAGCCCGTCTCGATCCGCGTCGACAGCTTCGGCACTGGCAAGCGCCCCGACACCGAGCTTTCGGACATCGTCGCCAAGCACTTCGACGCTCGCCCTGCGCGCCTCATCGAAGAGCTGAACCTGCTGCGTCCGATCTTCAGCCCCACCGCCGCCTACGGTCACTTCGGCCGCGACGGCGACGGCTTCACCTGGGAAAAACTTCCCAAGCTCGAAGCGCTCAAAGCCGAGCTGTAGGGCATCGAAGGGAACCTCTCGGTTCCCCGCCACGTCGGGTGCAACGCGCCCTCGAACGGGAACCTCTTTGGGGTTCCCGTTCTCGCGTTTGGGTGTGCTGGCGGGCGACGGCGTCTCCGCTTTCCCTCATCCAGGCTTTGGTCGCTACAAGTCTGGGCCCCGAGTCGTCGTCGGGTGGATCTGCGCTGTTTCCACGCACACGGTCGCGGTGGCATCTCGAAAGCCCTCGGCTCGAGACTCGGTTCCCAGGTGCAGCTGCATGCACGTCAGCGCTTCGCGCCCCGGGGCGAGGTCGGCACGGACGAGGTCCTGGAGCACGACGCCCGCAGGAGCACCGCCCGGCCAATACAGCGTCGTGCCCGCCTCGACCGCGCCGGCCGGCCGCGCTTCCGCCGTGCCGCCGAGCATGCCGAAGATCCCAGCCATCGGCTTGTCGTCGACGACCTTCGACTCGAGGGACAGCTCGGCAGCGCCACATCGAGACAGCAGCAATCGGACCTGGTCGCCGTCCGAGCGTGTCGGCACGACGATGGCGTCGCCGTAGTCGAGCGGCGGGCGCACCCAAGGGACCGCGCGCGTGCCCAGCCGAGCGTCGAGCGTCTCGACCTCGACATAGTCTGCGCCCCGCTCTCGCGCCGCGACCCGTTCGGGGGAGCGTTGGGGGTGATACTCGAAGCCGCGCTGTTCTGTGGCCACGTCGATCGGGAACGTGTAGCCATCGGCCCACGGCTGACCGTTGGCCATGGGTGCCCCCGGCTCGAGCACGACCGAAGTGCCGTCGTTCTCGTGGTGCGAGATGGTCTCGGTCACGAGCGGCATGAGGGAGTCCTCGTGGACCCACACCTGCAGCTCGAAGCCCGGGCTACGAACAAAGTCGGTGCCGATGCAGTGAATCGGGTGGCCGTCGTCGTCGAGCCAACGATCGACCGACGCGATGCGGCGCCAAGGCCCTCGTCGCTCCAGGAGGCGTCCCACGAAACCCTCTCCGGGCCGCTGCGCTCGAGGTCGAGCACCGAAATCGTACAGGCGAACGCTCTCTTTGCTCGAGGGCTGCGGGTGCAGAGGCGCGTCGTTCCAGACCAAGACGAACGTGTCGGTAGGCACAGGCTCGGAGACGTAGCCTGGCTCGGGGTCCCGCGGGGCGACCGCAGGCGGTCGTGCGGAGGCCGGGGGCGCGGCGTTGGAACTCACGACGGGCGCGCATGCCACGAGGCAGGTGCCGAGCAACGAAGCGGAGACGATGCGAGTGGTCGCGGTCATGAGCGGTCGGAGGAAGGACGCCCCCTTGCGCGCGAGCGTGCACAAAAACGCAACACGACGCTCCCCTCTCGCAGGAGGAGCGTCGTGTTGCGTTCACGGAGAAGGGGAAACGGACTCGGACTCGGACTCGGTGCTTCCTTTCTATGCTTGGATGGTGATCTTGCGCGGTCTGTTGGCCGCGGCTTTGGAGAGTTGCAGTTCCAGCACGCCGTGCTCGAGCTTGGCGTCGATGGCGTCGGCGTCGACGTCGTCCCCGAAACCGAGCGAGCGGACGTAGACGACCTCTTCGTTGCGGGTGGCTTCGAACGTCAGGGTGCCCTCGTGAAAGCTGATGTCGACCTGATCCTTGTGGACGCCGGGGACGTCGGCTCGAACGAGGTAGTGGTCGTCGCTCTCGAAGATGTCGACCGGGGCGGTGACGCGGGGGAGGGCTGGGGCTTCGGACTGTGTGGACAGTGCGGCTTGTTCGGACATCGGAGAATCCTGGTGTGTGAGGGCGCGGGGGTCAGGCGGCGGTGATGGTGATCTGACGCGGCTTCTGCTCGCTGCGCTTGGGAAGTGTGATGGTGAGAACGCCGTCGTCGAGCTTGGCCTCGATGGCTTCGACATCGACTTTCGTGCCGAGCGTGAAGCTGCGCTCGAAGGCGAGTTCGGCTCGTTCGCGACGCAGCGCCCGGTAGCCTTCCGGCACGTCGCTGGACCGCTTGGCGGCGACCTTCAGCGTGCCTTCGTGCACTTCGAGGGACAGGTCTTCGGGGGACATGCCAGGAAGCGACGCTCGCAGGGTGAACGCGTCATCCGACTCTTCGACGGTGAACCCTCGGCGAGATCGCCGCGCCTTCGGGGCGGGGAACATCTCGCGGAACATCTCGTCGACCTGGCGGCTGAGTCCTCGAAAGTCGTTGAAGAAGGGGCTGGGCGTAGTTTTCCACTGCATGAGCATGACGGTGCACTCCTGGGGTGAGGGTCCTCGGACCACGCGCCGACCCACGAGGATGGACGGAGAGGGAAGGAAGGCGTGAAACGGTCACGCGGTCCGAGAGAGTCTGCGGTTGTGCCGCGGTCTAGCGGCCAGTCGAGGAGCACCCACGCCGCGCTTGCGGCCTTTCTTGGGGGGTGTCTCGTCGACCTCGACGCGAACCTAAGCCTCGCCCCTGAGGTGTCAACACGGGCGCCAAACACTTTTTTCGGGGCTGCCCGATCGGGCGGCCCGTTCCGTCTCACCGTGCGCGAAGGCCGTCAGGGCTGCGCAGGCAGTCGCGCTCGCAACCACGCACCCACGGCCTGGGCTTCGTCGGCGCAGACGTTGTGTTCCATCGGGTACTCGTTCCAATGGAGTTTGCCGGTGCTCCAGGCGTCGAAGTCGTTCTTCGCTTCTCGGCCCCACGCCGTCGGTACGACGGGGTCATAGGTGCCGTGGGCGAAGAACACCTCGGTGGCGCGGTTGGCCTCGTTCCGCTCGGCTTCGAACGAGCTTCGGATGACGTGGTAACCGGAGAGCGCCATGATCCCCGCCAGCGAGTGCTCGTGTCGTGCGCCCACGAACAGCGCCATCGCGGCGCCCTGAGAGAAACCAGCGACGACCGTTCGGGACGAGTCGACGCCGCGCTTTCGTTCGCGCTCCAGCAGAGCCTCGATGAGCGTGGCCGACTCTCGGATGTCCGAGGCGCTTTCTCGACCCTCGACGTCCTCGAACGTCAGGATGTCGTACCAGGCCGGCCCGACCATTCCGCCGTTGATCGTGACGGGGCGAGGCGGCGCATGAGGGAAGACGAACCGCACGTGTGGACAACGCAGCTCGGGCACGATCGGCTCGAAGTCGTGACCGCTGGCGAAGAGTCCATGCATCCAGACCACGGAGGCGGTGGCGTCCTTGGGTCCGACTTCGACGCACTCGAGCAGGTCAGTCACGGGCCGCCTTGTAGCACGTGATACGGTCGGCCCGTGGAGGCACCGAGCGCGCGGCGACCGTGGGTCGCGTGGGGGATGTCGCTGCTGGGTGCTGCCGGCTTCTTGTGGATCGCGTCGACCTATCTCGACGTCGACGTCTGGCCGGAGGTGTTCACCCTCGAATCTCCGGGGCTGCTCGCTGCCGCCGTTGCGATGCACGTGCCCTACGCGATCGTGCGCGCGCTGAGGCTGCAGTACGTGTTCGACCCGGTCGTGGCGCGGGCGGGTGGCGAACGGCTCAGCCGGTGGCTCCTGTATGGGAGCGGGTTCGTCTCGTTCTTGGTGTTGCTGGTGCTGCCGCTCAAGCTCGGTGAGCTCTCCCGCCCGGTGTTGCTGGCGCGTGGCCGACAGCCCGGGTTGGGGTTGCCCGAAGCCGTGGGCGGCGTGGCGCTCGAGCGGCTCGTGGACGGCCTCATCATCGTGGCGATGCTTTTCGGCGGACTCGCACTGTCCGAGGTGCGATTGAACAGCAGCGTCGCCGACGTGCGCGCCGTGGGCATGGGCATGTCGGCCGTGTTCGTCGTCGGGCTGCTGGTGTTGATACTCGCGGCGCGACTGCCGGAGCAGGCGGTCGCGGTCACCGAGGCGATCTCCGGTCTGTTCGGAGCCCGCGCGCGCGAGTTCATGAGCGCCCTGGTGGCGCGGGTGGCCGGGACCATGCGTGGAGTGCTCGCCCTCGACCATGCGGTGCCGTTCGTCGGGTGGTCGCTCGTCTACTGGGCGATCACCGCGGCGCAGCTGTGGCTGGTGCTCGAAGCGTGCGGAATCCATCTCAGCCCGGCGGCGGCGGCCACCACGGTCGCAATCGTGGGCTTGAGCATTCAGCTGCCCGGAGGGCCCGCGCAGGCCGGTACGTTCCAGGTCGGGGCGGGGGCGGCCATGACCCTGTACCTCGAGCCAGGCGCCCTCCAGAGCCACGGGAGCACGTTTGCGGCGGTCATGTACGTGCTTCAGTTCGTCGGGGCGGGGGTCCTCGCGCTGCCCGGGCTCGCCTTGCTTGCGCGAGTCCCGGACCCACCACCCGAGGCGGAATCGGGCTCCGAAGGGCCGTAAGCGCGGCGTTCGCCCCCCGTTGCTGGGCGAGGCGGGTCGCAGGTATGCTCCGCCGACGTCCCGCCGCCTTGCGCGCTAGCCGCAAGACTCTCGGAGAGGCTTCATGCTCGGTTTTCACGCTCTGACCACTCGACTGGCCGACACGCGCTTCGGCATCGCTGCGCTCGCGCTCACCCTCGCGGTCGCCCCCGCTTGCAAGAAGTCCAAGGGGACCGACGCTCCCGGCTCCGGCGGCGCGGCACCTGCCGCCGACGGGGCTGCGGGTGACCGGATCAACAAGGCGCGCACCAACGAACTCATTCGCCTGGCCAACGACGACCTCGCCAAGGGTCGCTACATCTCGGCCGCCAAGCGAGCCGAGGAAGCGCTCGAGGCCGACGACGCCAGCGCCGACGCCTACGCGATCCTCGGTGCGTCCCGCTGGCGCGCGGGCGACTTCGAGGGCTCCACCACCGCCTACGAAAAAGCGGTCGAGCTCGACGCGAAGAACTTCGGTGCCGTGCTGGGTCTCGGTCGCAACCTGCAAGCCGCGGGCGCGCACACGCGGGCCATCGAGCTGCAGGACGGCCTGCTCGCCGACGACAAAGAGCAGATCGATCCCCGTCTGGCCAAGCTGTGGAGCTACTACACGCTGGTCGACGCCGACGCTGGGGTCAAAGAGCTCGACGAAATCTTCAAGTTCCTGCCCGCCGAGGACCCGCAGCTTCCGCTGGTCCAGGCCTACGCTGCGTTCCTGCGTCCGCTCGAGGGCAAGGGGCCGTTCTTCTCCATCGAGGGCGACAAGGGCTCGATGGACGCCGGTATCAACCACGACATCGGCATGAAGTACAGCAGCGCCATCATCGGCGGCGAGTTCTCGCGGGTGATCTTCTTCGAGAACGTCGAAGAGTGCATCGTCGACGCCGAGCTCGTCGCCACGCTGGGCTTGAAGTCGGTCGGCAAGATCACGCCGCTGGGCCAAGAGGCCGAGACCGATATCGTGCTGGTGCCGGAGGTGAAGTTCGGCGAACTCGCGATGAAGAACGTGCCGGCCATCGTGCAGCCGCTCGACCCCTACGGGGCGGCGATCGGCGAAAAGCCCGGGCTCATTCTCGGACGCCAAGCCATGCAGGCGATGGGGTCGTTCACGTTCGACTTCCCGGGCAACTCGATGACGGTGACCAAGGACGCGCCCGCCAGTGCTCCCGAGGGCACGGTCGAGCTTCCGTTCCTGCTGGTGAGCATGCACGTGCGCAACGCACCGGTGGTGCCCATCGCAATCGACGGCTCGGAGCACTCGTTCTTCGTCTACTTCGGTGGTGTGTACGGTTCGGGCCTTGCCATCACGCGCAAGCACTACCTCAAGAGCGGTCACCTGCCTCGCGAGCTCGACAACCCCGAGGACGAGACCAACGGCCTCAAGATGGTCTACCTCGACGAGATGGACATCGGTGGCAACAAGCTCGGCGGCATGGGCGGCCTGATCCTCATCAACGCCAAGCCCGACCAGAACCTGGGCATGTTCCTCGAGAACACCGCGTTCGAGATGGGCGGCTACGTCAACACCCGACTGATGTCGACCTGGGCGGTCACCTACGCGCCGTCCTCGGGCAAGGTCTTCGTCAAGACCCCCTAGACGGAGCGTTCTCCGTTCGTTGCACGAGCCACAGCGATTCGGTCGCTGTGGCTCGTTCGTTTTGTAGGAGACGACATGCCGCGATGGCTCGATAGACTGCTCGGCCGCGTGCCGAGAGTGAACGACTGGACCCAGCTCGAGCTGGGCCCGGTGGAAGTCGTGGGCACCGTGCGCGCGCTCGAACAGATCACCGACCCTGTCGGCGGCGCTCGGTGTGTTGCGCTCGAGTATCGTGCGTGGCCGCCGAGCACGACGCTGGGTATCGATGGTGCCGCGGTGGTGGGAGACCGTGCGTTTCAGGTGTCGGTCTCTCAAGCCGTCGACTTTCTTCTGGAGTCGAACGGACGTTCCTTGCTCGTCCGCCCCCAGCGAGGGGCCGACGTGTCGGAGAAGCACGCCGCCCTCGAGGCGCAGTTCGGGTTCAACCTGCGAACCGAGGTCCATTGCGTGGGGGCTGGAGATGAACTCGTGGTGAGGGGGCGGGTGGTGCACCTCACCGCGGCTGGGGGGAGTCCGCATCGCACCGAGCCCCACCTCGCGGTCATCGAAGCCGCGCAGCTTCGCCCGCGCTGACTCAAGCCTGTCTCATTCGGGTCGATGGGGCGGACATGGGCCAGCCACAGTGGAGCCACCACGGACGACGTGGGACCTGGGCGACCCGTCGAACGCCGAGCGCACTGCTCGTGTGTGCGGAGGCGGACCGGCCGCACGTCGAACTCGCACGTCCCCAACTCGAACTGCAGGGCATCGACGTCAGCATCGTCACCGATGCAAGACCACCCGGTACGTTGCGTGCGGCTCTGGCACAACTCCCCGCACCCGGGGTCATTGCCGTGGTGGTGAGTGCCACCTTCGATCGGCATGCAGCGCGGGCCCAACTCGAGGGACTCGCCGCGGCGGTCGGCCCCGGTCACCGTGTCTTCGTGCTCGACCTGCGGCATCACCCGAGCGTCGTTCGACAGGTTCGTGCGGTGTCTCGGGTACTCGAAGGCCTGGAGCGTGCGTTGGAGATCGAGGGGCGGCACGGCCGTCTGCAATGCTCGGCGAGCCACGGCGCGGCGCTGGCGGGTCAGTGTGTGGGCAGCGACAGCAACGCAGGGACTCAGCCCCTGAGGGTCGTGCATCCTCCGTTGCTGCTCAGCCCCGCGCTGTGCGAGGCGTGCGAAGTCGTTCCGGCGGAGTATCGAGTCGAGGTGCCTCGGCGGCGGCGCCGTGGCAGCGGCAACACGTTGGAAACACAGCCCGAGATCCTCGCCCCTGGGCTATCGCAGCCGTATTGGTCCGGCGAGTAACCACGAAGAAGGCCGGCTGCTGACGCGGCCGGCCTTCTGGGCATGAAGTCGGGGATCAGCCCTTCTTCTTTTTCTTCTTCTTGCCCTTCTTCTTTTTCTTCTTCTTTTTCTTCTTGCCGCCAGCGTCCGGCGTGGGCTTGGGCACCGGCTTGTCGTCGGCAGGCTTGTTGTCGGCGGGCTTGTCGTCGGCAGGCTTGTCGTCGGCGGGCTTGCTGTCGTCGGCCGGCTTGTCGTCAGCGGGCTTGTCGTCGGCGGGCTTGTCGTCGGCAGGCTTGTCGTCGCCGGCGGGCTTGCCCGCGTTCTTGGGCTTGTCCTTGCCGGAGCAGTCGCCCTCTTTGACCGCGTCCTTCTTGAGGCAGTAGCTGCCCAGACCGGTCATCTCGTCGTCGTTGTTCGAGAAGCGAGGGCCGCCTTGGAAGGAGACCGAGCACTTCTTGGGCATCTCGGTGAGCGCCTCGGACAGGAACGTGGTGCCCGTCATGCGCGTGGTCTCGCCGGGCTGCAGGTAGTACAGCTCGGTGCCGAAGAGGTAGGCCGTTTCGACCCGCTCGGTCTTGCCCACGGTGCAGGTGACCTTGGCTTTCACGCCCGACTTCTGGTCGATGGGCTTGAGCGCCTGGATGTCGGCCTGAAGCTTGACGTGGAACTTGTCGCCTTTGCCACCGTAGGGCTCTTCAGCCTTGATGCTGACGTTGGCCACGGCGAGGGACTCTTCGCCGATGGGCTCGGCATCGCCGGGGGCCGCAGCATCCGGGTCGCACTTGCCGTCGGTGGTCTTGTCGTCCTGGTAGCAGACCTCGTGAATGACGGTCTCGACGTACTCGCCGAAGGTGCCTTCCTTGGGCTTCCAGACCGACACTTTCATGTCGCACTTGTTCGGGGCTTCGGCGAAGCCGAACGAGGGGTTGAAGAACAGTCGCGCTTCGCGTGCGACGGTCTCACCCGACTCGAACTTGAACGGCGCTGCCATCAGGTGCGCCTGCTGGAGGTCGACGAACTTGGTCTCGCCGACGTCGCATGCCGCCTTGAAGGTGATGCGCGAGTGGTTGTCCTGCACCTCGTGCACGAGGATGCGGTAGGGCACCTTGAGCGAGTTGGTGCCGCCGAAGCCGGCGTGCTTTTCGACCGCGAGGGCTTTGACCTCGAGGGGTTTTTCCTGGTTGGACATCGCCGGAGCCAGGATTTCGGGGTCGCACTTGCCCACCTTGGTGGACGAGCCGTCGTAGCAGGCGTGGCGCAGCTCGATGGCCGTGGTGCTCGAGCCGCCGCCGGAGATGCGGAAGTCGAACTGGCAAGGCGCCATGGGCTTCTTGAGGCCCTCGGTGAAGATGAAGCCCTTGAGCTCCGCCTCTTCGCCTTCTTTGTACGCCGTCAGCTGCTTGCTGTAGTCGGTGTTGATGTAGGCGATGTCCGAGATGAACGCGTCGCCGTCCTTGCACGTACCCTTGGCGCGGATATAGGTGCCGGAGTCGATCGTCTTCTGGAGCTTGCCCTTGGCTTTGACCTCGAGCGAGGCGGGGCTGAACGAGTTGCCCTGAGACTTGATCTCGATGTCCGAGAGAAGGATGGGCATGTGGCTCTCGTCCACTTCCTCGACCTTCGTGATCTCGGCGAGTTTGGCCTCTTTGGCCTCGAGCTCGGCCTCTTTCTTGGCTTCTTCCGCGGCTTTGGCGTCGGCTTCAGCCTTGGCTTTGGCCTCTTCCTCTTCTTTCTTTTTCTTCTCGGCGGCCTCTTCTTCTTCCTTCTTCTTGGCTTCCTCGTCCTCTTTGGACTTGTCGGCCTCCTTCGACTCTTCTTCCCCGCCGGTCAGCTTGTCGCAGCCCGAAGCGAGGGGGGCGAGGGAGAGGAGAAGAGAGAGGCCGTAGTGCAGACGGTGGCAATCACGGGTCACGGCCATGGCGGGAACTTTCTCTGATCACGACGGGTCGCGTCCACGCCAGTCGCCCTTCGCGACGTTTTTATTTCGAACCATGGTCGAACCAGGACAAGTCCCCTTGGGGACAGGTCGGAATGTCAGTTTTTCGGCCGACGGGCCTCTCAGCGTGGCAGGTCTTCGATCGGGCCAACCGTGATCGCATCGGGTCGACCACTGATGTAGGTGGCTCTCACCCACGATTCTGACCTGACGCCGCGGGAGATCCGAAGCTCGTCGATGGTTCCGTCGAAGAAGCGGGTCGCGGTGGTGCCCGTCGTCGGTGCGCCGATCGTGGCGGCCTGCATGGCGTCGGACAGAGGATCGCCTTCGCCAGGCGTCACGACGGTGGTGCCGAGGAGTTCGCCGTCGATCCAGAACTCGGTGAGGTCGCCCGGGTGGGTGAGCACGACGACGTGGGCCCACTCGGACAGCACGAACTCGTCGCTGTTGCACTGCCGTTCATCCACCGAGTAGCCGTAGTTGATCTCGATGTGGTGGTTGGGCCAGTCGCCGCGAAGCATGAGCGACCATCCGAGCGTCGCGCTGGGGTCGTCGGCTTTGTCGAAGATCCGCTGATAGCCATCGAGGATGCCCTCGGTCGGCTTGATGCGAGCCTCGACGGTGAAGCCCTCGTCGCGAAGGTCGGCGAGCGAGTCCGAGGCCGGAACGTCGAAACGATCGTCGACGCCGTCGAACACCGCGGCGGACCCGAACAGACCGGGCTCGTAGACGACCTCTTCGGATACGGCCGTGCTATCTCCATCCGTGGCATCCGTGCCGTCTGCGAGGTGCCAGACGGCCGAGAAACGGTCGTCCCAGACCGCGCCCGTCGCCGCAGGGGTCGCATCGGCGTTTCCGCCGTAGGCCCACACCTGCAGCGCGAGGTCGGGCTCCGCGGCAACCGAGACCCAGGCCGTGGACTGGTCGATTTCCCAGGCGAGCATGTTGCCGGCTCCATCCACGAGCACCGTGCTCGGGTCGTCGCGTAGCTCGGCGGCGAGCTGCAGTGGGATGGGCAGCGGAGACACCGGCTCATCGATCGGCATGCCTTCGAGCGTGAAGGCTTGCCTCCGCGTCCAGGCGCAGTCCCACCAGTCGTCGGGGCACGCTGACGATCCGGTGGAGCTGTCGTCGCTGCCCGTGGACTCGCCTGCACCGCTCGAGGACTCGGCGCCGTCGGTGAGTGAGGTGGTGAGCGACGTCGTTCCCGGCGGGTCGCTCATCTCCGCGCCGGTGCTCGCGTTGGGTTCTTCTTCGACGCACCCGCCCCCGAGCCCATCGCCCGCGAACTCGCCGTAGCGCCGACCCGACTCGCACGCCGGGTCGTCGAAGCTGCAGTATCCCGACGCCTCGCATCGACCCTGCGCACCCGCGCCCTCGCAACCGGTGTCGTCGAGGCACTGGAACACCGACGGCGAACATGCGCAGGCCGCACTCACAACCCCCAGCAACCACGCTCTCCCTCGCCACCCCACCGTCCACCCCATAGTAGCGAACTCACACCCCCCACCGCGACGCGCGCAATCGAACAGGGCACTCCCAGCCCCACCCACACCGCTCGCAGTCGGAGCAGGAGCGCAGCGACGAGCGAGGGCGAAGCCCGACCTTGGAAGCCTCTCGTCGTTCTTCGAACGACTGCCGGCTCCGCGATTCTCTTCGAGAATCGCTCCGGGTGAGCTGCGGGCCTCTCGTCGTTCTTCGAACGACTGCCGGCTCCGCGATTCTCTTCGAGAATCGCTCCGGGCTTAGCCCCCGCAGCGAGGGAAACCGAGAGGTTTCCCTTAACGACTAATACCCGCGGATTTTTCGGATTTCGCGCAGGTCTCGCTTGCTGGGCCGGCCGAGGCCGCGCTCGCGGTAGACCATCGGGTCGACGGCTTCGCGGGGCGGGGGTGGTGGCGTGTGGTCGACGTAGAGCTTCTGGGCCTCGGACGCGGGACCGCGGCGGTCTCCCAAGGCTGCGATCTCGAGGATGCGCAGACCGCCGGGGGTGCGGACCTCGAGGTTCATGCCGACCCGGACGGTCTTGGAGGCCTTCACCGAGTGGCCTTCGACCTTGACGTGGCCGGCCGCGCAGGCCTTGCCCGCCATCGAGCGGGTCTTGAAGCAACGTGCGGCCCACAGCCACTTGTCGATGCGGACTTCGCTGAGTTCGGTCATGGCGCTTTTCCGAAGGCTTGGGCCCACGCTCGCTGGGCGGAGCGCGAGAACCCTTCGAGAAGAGTATACGACGCGGGCAAGAAGACCAGCGTCATCACGGTGCTGGTGAGCAGGCCGCCGGCGATGACGATCGCGATCGCGTGGTAGTAGACGCCGGCCAAGGTGGGGTGATGCACCAGCATCGGCAGCAGCCCGAGCACGGTGGTGCCCATGGTCATGAGGATTGGGCGGAGTCGATCTTCGCCGGCCGTGCGCAGTGCTTCTTCGCGCGTCATGCCCTGTGCTCGCAACTGGGTGACCCGATCGACGAGCATGATGCCGTTGTTCACCACCACACCGATGAGAATGAAGAACCCGACGATGGCGGTGGTGTCGAGGGTGGTGTCGGTGAGCCACAGAGCCCACGGCGCACCAAAGCAGCCGAGCAGGCACGTGAGCAGAATGCCCAGCGGCTGTAGGTAGCTCTCGAACAGCGACGCCATCACGGCGTAGACGAGCAGCAGGCAAAGGCCGAGGTTGATCAGCATCTCGTTGCCGACCTCCTCTTTCTGGCGCCAGGCCGTACCGCGGCCCCAGCTGTAGCCGGGCGGAAACTGAAAACTCTCGAGCGCGTCGGAGATGGCCGCGAAGTTCTTCTCGCGGTCGGGGTCCATGAAGCGCACTTTGACGGTGGCTTCGGTTTGCCGATCGACGCGTTGAATCCAAAACGGACGTCGCGCGATTTCGATGTCGGCCACCGACGAGAGCGTGAGCTCTTCCCCGGTCGGCGTCTCGAGCTTGAGGTCGCGGAGCATCGCCACACCGGCGCCGCCCTCTTCGGGAATGTCGGCGCTCAGCCGCAGCTCCAGGTCGCCTCGTTCCCCGCGGGTGGTGCCCAGCGGCAGACCTTGGAACGCCAGCGAGACCCGCTCGGCGACCTCGGCAGGCGTGAGGCCCACGCGGCGGAGTCGGTCGTCGCGAAGCTGGACGTGAAGCTCGCGCGCGCCTTCGTCGAACGGGGTGATGATGTTGTCGAATCCACCTTGCTCCGGCTGGGCGCGGTCTCCTTTGGGCAGGTTTCGCTCGAGGTGGGCCGCGACGCGTTCGCTCAAGGCGATGAGCGCACCCATGTCCTCGCCCTTGAGAGCGAACTCCACCACGTGTTTGTCTCGGTTGCGTCGCCAATCGAAGTCGCGCTCGGCCACGCGATAGGTGACGCCGACCTGCGGCGGCAGGGCGCGGGTGAGTTCTGCCTTGAAGGCGTTGGTCTCGGCTTCGCTCTGAAACGAACGCCCGGGGTAGACCCGGCAGTTGCCCCAGTAGTCGGAAAAACTGCAGGAGACCGCTTCGATGCCGATCGCATCTTTGTTGGCGAGCAGTGCCTGCTCGAGGACCACCACGTGCCCCTCGATCTGGTCGTAGCCCCTGCTGCCCGCGAATTGCAGACGGATGGGCAGGTTGTTGGACTCGAAGTCCGCCTCGCCCAGCTCGAGCTCCATCGACGACAGCGGCACGTACGCCGAGCCTGCGAGCGCGAGCCCGAGCAGGATCGTCAATCGGGGCACCCGCAGCGTGAGGGTGACGAAGGCCGCATACGCGCGCGAAATCCGAGAGAGGATGGGATGGCGCAGGGTCTTGGCGCGAGGCTTGAGCACCCGCCCCATCAACAGGGGAATCGCGGTCTGCGAGACGGCAAGACTGGCGATGAGTCCGATGGCGAAGGTGGTGCCGAGCGGACGCAGGTAGATCAGCATGTCGTCGTGGCTGTCGGTGGCCACGAGCGGAATGAACACGATGATCGTGGAGAGCGTGGAGGCGATGGTCGCGAACCCGACCTCGCGCGCCCCGTAGCGCGCCGCATCCAGCGGCGAGTGTCCGCGTTGAGCTTGCAGCGCGATGGCTTCGACGATGACGACGGCGTTGTCCACCAGCATGCCGACGCCGAGCACGAGCCCCAACAACACGATGCAGTTGAGCTCCTCTCCGCGCAGGAACAGGAAGCCGCCCGCAACGACGACGCTCATCGGAATCGACACCGAGGCTGCGAGCGTGGTTGTGCCGCGATGCAAGAACGCGAACAGGATGACCAAGCCCAGCACCCCCCCGTAGATGCCGGTGTCGCGCAGGTCTCCGAGGGTCTTGAGGATCGTTTCGCCCTGGTCCTCGATGACCAGCAGATCGATGCCGTCGAGCGCAGGGTCCTGGTCGAGTTCGACCATCACTTTGCGAATGCGTTTGCTGACCTCGACCGCCGACGCGCCCGCTTGCGCGTAGACCTCCACGTTGATCGCACGTCGCCCATTGAGCCGGCGAGCACGGCGTTCCTTCTTGGCGTGGGCTGAGACGTCGGCGACTTCGCCCAATGGGGCGAACCGAGACGCCGCGTCGGCGGGGGCGGCAACGCCGTCGGGTCCGATCTGTCGGGGCTCGGCGGCGCGGCGCGGCAACGGAATGCTGGCCAGGAGGTCGGGCCGTGCGCTGTCGCTGGGGGCACGCAGTCCGGACGCATGCTGGGCGTCGCGCAACATCCCCAGGCTGCGGCCGGTTCGGGCATCGCGAACCGCCTGGCTCAGGTCGCCCAACTCGACGCCGCTCTTGTCCACCGATTCGAGGTCGACCTTCACCTCCAGCTCGTGTGGAGACACGCCATCGAGCTCGACCCGTGCGACCCCCGGAACACGTTCGAGCTTTCGAACGATGCGCTCTTCGATGAGATAGTAGTCCTCGGAGAGGTCGGTGCCGCTGGAGACCTGCATCTCCATCATCGGGTCGTCGAAGTTGGTGTACGAGCCGATGAAGACGTTGTTGACGAACGAGGGCAGGTCGCCGCGAATGCGTTCGATGCGGTCCCGAAGCTCGAGCTTGCGGGCGTCGATGTCCGTGCCCGGCTCGAAGTCGAGGTTGACGCGCACGCCCCAGGACCCGCTACCGACCTGGATGCGTTCGAGGTCGCGGACGGTCGCGACCTGCTCCTCGATCGGACGAATGACCTCTCGCTCCAAGACCTCGGGGCTGGTGCGCTCGATCTGCACGCGCACGTACAGCCGCGGCTTGGTGTTGCTGGGCAGGAACGACAGCGGCATCGAGAACAGGCCGATGACGCCCAGCAGAAGGACCGCGCACAGAGCCATGCCGACCGTCACGGGACGGTCGAGAGCAAGGTCGGAGAGGGCCCAGCGCCGCATCCGGCAGAGCATACCCGCATCCCGAGCCCCGCCGCTCGTCGCTCGCGCGCTCCGTTTGTCCGCCGACTCCGCCGCTCGTCGGAGCGTGCGGGCCCCCGACCCCGCGGGGAGACACGGTGTCCACATGCGCTTCACCGCCCTCGTGTTCACCGCCGGTCTCCTCACCGCCTGCGCCAACGACCCCGACGTGCCGTCGGCGGGCTCGACGAGCACGCCCGGGTCGACCTCCGAGGTCGCCTCTTCGGACGCAACCGGTGAGAGCGGTACGGAGGACTCGAGTACGGAAGACGCCTCCTCCAGCAGCGGCGAGCCTGGGTTGGAGCCGATCGCGCTCGACGAGGGGTGGGTGCAGAGTCTGCACGGCGCCTGGCTCGGTCCCGTGACGGACACGCCGATGGGAGACCTGCCTCAGTTCTACTGGGAGTTCGAGTGGACCGACGAGGACGCCCTGGTCGGCGTCGCCGACAGCGGCATGGGCTTTCGCTTCGAGCTCGAGTTCGCCGAGCAGGACGGGCAGTGGACGATGACCGAGACCGGCACGCTCCCGGGCAACCTGACGCAGTCCTACGTGCTGCACCCGGTGGCCCGAGAGGGGGCGCGGGTGCGTTTCGAGGTGCTCGAGCGTCCGGGGTTCCTGCAGGTCGACCTCGAGCCCGGCCCCGACACGTTCGACATGGTCGTGCTGCTTCGCGGGGAACCACACGGAGCGTTCGACCTCGGCCGGCCCGGGTGACGGGCGCCTCGCCGCGGACGCGTTGGGCGTTTTGCGGCTACTCTTGCTGCCGATGCCGGACATCGTCAGCCCGATCGACCACGCGGTTGCGTTCACCTACCACGAGCTGTCCGAAGTCGAAGCGTTCGCAAAGCTGGATGCTGCTCAGGCCGCGCAACGCGAGTGGGCCGAGACGCCCTTGGCCGACCGCGTGGCGCTGTGCACCCGCATGTTGGATGCGTATCGCGCCTCGCTCGAAGACAACGCGCGCGCCATCACGAAGATGGTTGGAAAGCCGTTGGCCCAAGCGCGGGGGGAGTTCGAAGGCGGGGTGGTGGAGCGTACGCAAAGCTTGTGCGCTCAAGCGGCGGCGGCGTTGGCCGACGAGGTGCTCGAACCGCGGGCTGGCTTTCGACGTGTGGTGCGACGGGAGCCGGTGGGGGTGGTGCTCGACATTGCGGCGTGGAACTACCCGCTGCTCGTCCCGATCAACGTCATCGTGCCCGCCGTGCTGGCTGGCAATGCGGTCTTGATCAAACACGCCCCGCAAACCGCTCTCGTGGCGGCACAGCTCGAGCAGGCGTTCTCGGATGCGGGAGCCCCGGCGGGCTTGGTGCAGGGGTTCATGGCCTCGCACGCCACCGTCGCCGATGTCGTGCACAGCCGTCGGGTGGGGGCACTGGCGTTCACCGGCTCGGTGCGTGGTGGTCACGAGGTGATGCGCACCGTGGCGTACGACAACTTCATTCCGACCGGCTTCGAGCTCGGGGGCAAGGATCCCGCGCTGGTGTTGCCCGATGCCGACCTCGAGTTCACGGCGGGCAACCTCGTGGACGGAGCCTTCTACAACGCCGGGCAGTCGTGCTGCGGGATCGAGCGCATCTATGTGCACGCCGACGTCTACGACCGCTTCATCGAAGCCTACGCGGCGGGTGTTCGTGGGTATGTGCTCGGCAACCCGCTCGACGACGGCGTGACCCTGGGTCCGGTGGTCAACGAAGCTGCTGCGACCCGCGTTCGGGCCCACAACGCCGACGCGGTGGCCAAGGGCGCGCGCTCGCTCGTGCCCGCCGACGCCTTCGACGTGCCCGACCTTTCACCGTGTTACCTGGCGCCGCAAGCCTTCGACCAGTGCAGCCACGACATGGCCCTGATGCGCGAGGAGAGCTTCGGCCCCACCGTCGGCATCATGAAGGTCGTGTCGGCCGAGGAGGCGGTCGCGCTGATGAACGACTCGGTCTACGGCCTTACCGCGTCGATCTGGAGCGCCGATGACACGCGCGCCGAGGCTCTGGCCCGGCGGATTCAGGCCGGCACCGTGTTTCTCAACCGCTGCGACTATCTCGACCCCGAGATGCCTTGGACCGGTGTGAAGGACTCTGGCGTGGGGTGCTCGCTCGGCCGCCACGGGTTCGGCCAAGTCACGCGCCTCAAGAGCTACCACCTGCGAACTACACTCCCCACGTGAACCGATGACGCCTACCGACGTTCCCTCGCTCGCCGCATTCCTCGACCAGCACGGCATCACACGCCACAAGATCGGCGTCTTCGACATCGACGGCGTGTTGCGTGGCAAGTATGTCAGTCGCGACAAGTTCCTCTCCGCCGCTGAGAAGGGCTTCGGCTTCTGCGACGTGGTGTTGGGCTGGGATGTGAACGACCAGCTCTACGACAACGCCAACGTGTCGGGCTGGCACACGGGCTATCGCGACGCGCCGGCCGTGCTGGACCTGTCCACCACCCGTGTGCTTCCTTTCGAGCCCAACACCGTGTTCGTGCTCGGCGGGTTCTCGGGGGCCTACGAGGCCGTATGTCCACGCGCGGTGCTTCGTCGCACGCTGGAGCGTGCCAAGGCGATGGGGTTCGACGTCAAGGCGGCGTGCGAGTACGAGTTCTTCGTCTTCGACGAGACGCCCCACAGCGCGCGGGAGAAGGGGTATCGCAACCTCACCCCGTTCACGCCGGGCATGTTCGGCTACTCGACGATCCGCAACAGCGTGCACTTCGACCTCTATCACGAGTTGCTCGGCGAGATGGAGGCGCTCGACTGCGAGCTCGAGGGGTTGCACACCGAGACCGGTCCCGGGGTGCTCGAGGCCGCCATCACGGTCGACGAGGCCAGTCGTGCGGCGGACAAGGCCGCGCTGTTCAAGACCTTCACCAAGGTGCTGCTTCAGCGTCGCGGCTTGATGGGCACCTTCATGGCCAAGTGGAGCAACGACTACCCGGGGCAGTCGGGCCACATGCATGTGTCGCTCGAGCGGGCGGGAACCAACGCGTTCTTCGATGCGGATGACAACGACGGGCTCAGCACCACGATGCGGCAGTTCCTCGCCGGCCAGGTCAAGTACATGCCTCAGGTGCTCCCGATGGTCTGCTCCACGATCAACGCCTTCCGTCGGTTGGTGCCGGGCATGTGGGCGCCCACGTCGGCGAGCTGGGGTATCGAAAACCGCACCACCGCGATTCGGGCGATCCCGGCCGGTCCCAAGGGAACGCGCAGCGAATACCGGCTCGGTCCCGCCGACGCCAACCCCTACCTCGGTCTCGCCGCTGCGATCGCCACGGGGCTGCGGGGCATCGAGGAGCAGCTCGAGCCGACGACGCCGGTGCGCGGAAACGCTTACGAGAACCCGGGCGATGCCGAGCCCCTGCCGGGTTCACTTCAGGCCGCGACGAGCGCGTTCTCGCTGAGCACTGCGGTGCGCGAAATGTTCGGGGACACCTTCGTCGAGCACTACGCCGCTACACGCGACTGGGAGGTGCGCGAGCACCAAAAACACGTCGCCGACTGGGACCTGCAGCGCTACTTCGAGATCATCTGACCCGTTCGAATCGGGCCACAGAGTTGTCTGTCGGCCTCGACCGCGCCACGATCGAGGTTGATGATGCGCTTGGTCCCATGCGCGGCGTTCGCATTTTCGTGCGGGTGCCTCATGGCCAACCCGGAGTACTGGGCCGAGACGGCGACCGACTCTGGGGGCGGTGGCGCTTCGAGCTCTGCAGCAGCGACCGGGCCCACGAGCTCCAGCGACGGCAGCCAAGGGGCGGGGAGCGGGAGCGCGGCGACATCGTCCTCGTTGCCCGGATCTTCGACTTCGGGACTCGCAGGCACCACGTCTTCGAGTGGAGAGTCTTCGACCGGTGAACTCGGGGATGAGTTCTGCGCGGACTCCGACACCTTGATGATCTGCTTGCAGTTCGACGTCGAGACGCCCGCGGACATCATCGACGAGTCCTCGCTCGCGCACCCTTTCGCGGTCAGTGGCGGCGGCCTCGTCGACTCTCCGTGGGGACGAGCGCTGCATCACAACGCCTCCACCGAAGCCGACGTCGACTGCATGGGCGACTGCGTGGGCGGCCCATTCGTGACCTACGAAGCATGGGTTCGTGTGGCGGTGTTTCCGACGGAAGAGAACCGAGCCGGCATCGTGGACAAGGACGGGTTCATGGGCATGTTCGTCACCGACACCCAAGCGCTGCGCTGCGTGACCCAAGGCGGCACCGTCCAGGGCGGGAGCATTGAGCTCGACACGTGGGTGCACGTGGCCTGTGTGCTCGACGGCGACGTCGCCTACGCATACGTCGATGGAGCGATGGTCGGCGAGCGGAACATCGACCCGAGCCAGCCTGTCGACTCGCTGGCCACCGTGGCCATCGGGAACAACGCTCCGAACCCCGACGACCCGCTCGATGGCGACCTCGACCGGGTGAGAGTGTGGACCGAGGCCCGGACGGCGGTGCAGATCGCCGAATCGGCGACCCCGTAGCACTCGCGCGCGAATGCGGCGACCATGAGGGGGTCGCATGAACGCACCATCGGGCAACTTCAACTATCCGACCGCCTACCGCATCGGTGCGGGGCGCCTTCGTGAACTCGCGTCCGCGTGTCGAGAACTCGGCATGGCCAAACCTCTGGTCGTGACCGACCCGGGCGTAGCGGCGCTGCCGTGGTTCGAAGGCATGCTCGAAGGGCTCGACCGCGAAGGGCTCGGGCGGGCCGTGTTCTCCGCGGTCCAGCCCAACCCGACCGGCACCGACGTGGCCGCGGGAGTGAAGGCCTTCATCGACGGCGAGCACGACGGCATCGTGTTGGTGGGCGGTGGGTCGGCGATGGACGTCGGCAAGTCGATCGCACTCGTGGCCCGAAACCCCGGTGATGTGTTCGACTACGAGGACGTCGGCGACAACTGGACGCGAGCGGACCCCGCCAAGATCCCCCCGATGGTGGCCGTTCCGACCACGGCGGGAACCGGGTCGGAGGTCGGCCGTGCCGGGGTGATCGTGGACGAGCGCGACCACGGCAAGAAGATCATCTTTCACCCCAAGATGCAGCCGGGCCTGGTGTTGGCCGACCCGAACGTCACGCTCGGTCTTCCCGCGGGGCTCACCGCGGCCACGGGCATGGACGCGCTCGCGCATTGCTTCGAGGCCTACTGTGCGCCCGGCTACCACCCCATGGCCGACGGGATCGCGCTCGAAGGCATGCGGCTGGTCGCCGAGTTCTTGCCGCGTGTGTTTGCGGACGGCAGCGACGTGGAGGCGAGAACCCACATGATGATGGCGGCATCGATGGGTGCGACGGCGTTTCAAAAGGGGCTGGGGCTGGTGCATGCGCTCAGCCATCCCCTCGGGGGAGCCACGGGCCTACATCACGGCACCGCCAACGCGATTTTCCTGCCCTATGTGATGGTGTTCAACCGTGACGTGATCGAGGCGCGAATGGAGCGTCTCGCGCGGTTCTTGGAGTTTCCGCAGGCGGGCTTCGAGGGGGTGATGCAGTGGATGCTCGCGCTGCGCTCACAGTTGGGCATGCCGCACACCCTCGAAGGCGTGGATGGATTCGACGAAGCCATGGCCGCTCGTTTGGCTCCGATGGCGGTCGCCGATCCGTCGATGGGGACCAACGCGAAGCCCGCTGACGCCGCACAATGCGAACGGGTGTTCATGGCTGCGTTGCGCGGGGACCTGGACGACGTGGGGTAGACCGCTCGTTTTGCACGGGGAACCTTGCCCCTACGCAACGCGGCCTTCGGCGTCTATGCTGGGCAACGCGTGCGCCAGGGAGGAGAGCGTCGAAACATGCTGCGGGCCTTGTCGGGCCCGCTCGCGGGAGCAACCTTCGAGGTCGGGGCCCGGGTGCTCATCGGGCGTGTTCCCGCGTGCGACATCCTGCTGGTCGACGTCGAGGTTTCGCGCGAGCACGCGATGATCATCAGCGATGGGGATCAGCCCACGCTCGTCGATCTCGGGAGCAGCAACGGCACGTTCGTCGGCGGCAAGAAGGTTCGCCGGGTGCCGCTCAACCCCGGCGACACGTTTTCGATCTCCAACTCGCAGTTCATCTTCGATCGCGCTGCCCCGATCAGCACCACGCCCGTGCTCTCGACGCAGTTTGGCATTCGTGCCCAAGCTTCAGAAGACGGCGACTCCAAGCCGACCCGGGAAACCCCCTCGGTCGATCAGCAAGGAGGGGTGACGTCACCCACCCGCGACACCCGGCGCTCCCTGAGTGCGATCGACGACGATGCCGAGCCGCGCCCGTCACTGCCCAAAGCCGAGCCCGCGCCCGCGTCGAGCGGTGGGGCGAGGCCCACCGTGCGCCTCGAGGCGGCCACCGAAGGTGCAGCCGGGACCGAACCTGGCGCGAGTGACAAAGCCACGGTCGAACTCCGAGCGGCCGCCGAGGCCGATGCGCCGTCGCCCCCTTCGGCTGAAGAAACGCTTCACACCCGGGTGACCGCGTCGCTTGCCGCCGTCACCAAGTCCGAGCCGCAACCCGAGCTGTCGTTCTCGCCGCCACCGTTCCCCGAGAACGCCTATGGCAACGGCGACCGCTCCAAGTCTGGGGTCCCCGCCCCGCAAGCCCAAGCGACGCCGTCGGAGACTCCGCCCGACGGGGCGTATGTCGGTGACTTGCTCGCCGACCTCACCGCGTACCGCTCGTTCCGATTGCGACTGCAACGCGGAGAGATTCCCTCCGGTGAAGAGGTCGCGTCGATGATCGACATGGAAGCGGCGTTGCGCGAGCCTCCGCCCGAGGCCGACCCCCGGCGGGACGTGGTCACCCAGCGCTTCTTTCGGCGCTTTCCGTTCGAGGCGCCGGTGTGTGCTCGGTTCACGGTCACGGGCACGACCATCGAGGTCAAGGGCACGGTGTCGAACCTGTCGGTCGACGGCCTGCGAAGCTCGCTCGAGCTCGGGGACCTGACGCCGAGCAAGGACCAGCTCGCGATGCTGGTCATCGACCGTCCTCGCGAGGGTCGAATGGGGCGCTACTCGATCACGGCCCGGGTCGTCTACAACCACGAAGACAACGTCGGCTTCGTGTTCGCAGGTGTGCCCAGCTGGACCGAGCGCGGTGCGTTCGAAAACATGGACACGGCGGTCAAGCTGCGTCCCAAGCTGCCCTGACAGGTGCGAAGGTCAGTCGCGTCGCAGCGCGGCCGCGTGGGCGACGAACGAGCCGACGTGGGCCAGGTCGTGGCTGAGCTCGAGATCGACCGACGTGTTCTCGTACAGGGCGTCGACGACCGCGTCGCATACCTCCGGCGTCGCGCAGCGAGCTCGAGTCTGGCCGACGAGGTCGAACGTGGTCGCGTCGACCCGCTCGACGAAGTCCGGCGGGAGTTCGATCTGAAACCGAGCGCTCGGCTCGGCACGGTGTTCGGAGACGACCTCCATCAAGTCGAAGCTCGGTACATCGCCCGCCGACGGTGCGATGAGGGCACGGACTTCGTACGAGGTGCCCCACGCCGGTTCGAAGCCCGCGATCTCGCGTGCATGTGTGATGCCCGGACGGCTGCTCTCCACGACGCGCAGGCAGTAGCCGGGCTGCCCATCAGGGCAGGGCTCGCGGAAGTGGTCGATGCGCAAGGTGACCTCCTGGGGCGGCTCCAGGTCGCAGGCAGCAAGTCCGAGAGTGGAAACGATGCCCAAGGTCAGTGCGAGTCGGCGCATGGCGAGGTCCGTGGCACCTCCTAGCTGTGCAACGCGTGTGCCACGGTACGGCGCTCGAAGCGATGAACACCGCAGGGGCCGCTACGCACCGATTTCGAGCGGTTCGGGGAGCTCTGCCCCAACGGGCGCAGAGCCCGGGGGCAGGGCAGTCGTGTCGCGCCACGGGGGGATCCGTGGCGGCGCTGTCATGGCTGCCGTTTGAACGCGAAGGCGGCGTTCTTGGAGCGAAGCACCATGCCACGGGCGCGCTTCGAGGTATCGAGCGCAAACGTGACGCGGTTGCCGGAGTGATCCTTGAAGAAGAATCGGCCGCGGCCCATCGGGTGCATCCAGGTCAGGCCATGCCCGGGCACGTCGAAGTAGAGCCGGTCCCCGAACGCGCGCACGTGCACCGTTTGCAACATCGCGAACCGCTCGGGGTCGGTGAGTTCGGCGTAGCGTGACCAGGTGTCTTCGGTGAGCCGATATGTGCCCACATACCGAGGGTAGGTGCTGGGCGCAATCTTGACCTCGTGCGCTTCGCGGCGCCGCTCGGGCTGATCTCCGTAGACGAGCATGGCGACGTCCTGCGCGACGCGACTGGCCGGGACGACCTCGGTGTTGCACAGCACGAGCACGGTCGTGTCGTCGTCTTGGAAGTGGATCATCGACCCGTTGAAGCCGTCGATCGCCGCGGGAAAGCTCAGCACGGTCTGGCCGTAGCCATGATCCACGGCCAAGCCGTAGCCGTAGCCGTGTTCGCTGGCGGAGACCATTTCTTCGAGGCTGGACTTGGAGAGGATGTCCCCGCCGTACAGCGCGTCGTTCCACTTGACCAGGTCGACGGGCGAAGAGACGAGCCCTCCTGCGCCCCCGAAGACCGACATGTGGATCGGGTCGGCGGGGTCGAGCATCTCTTCGTCGTTCCACACTCGGCCGTGGGCCTGCTCGTGACCGATGCTCGGGTCGTCGTAGACGTCGCCGAAGGTGGACTGGGTCATGCCTGCGGGTTGAAAGAGGTTGTGCTCGACGTACTCGGCGTAGCTCTTGCCCGTGGCTTGCTCGACGATGGCGCCCAGCAGGTAGTAGTTGGCGTTGGACGGGCTGAACTCGGTGCCCGGCGAGAACTCGAGCGGCAACGACGAGAAGCGCCCGACCAACTGCTCGGTGGTGTGGGCCTCGTCCTTCCAGGTGTGGAAGTACGGCAGGGCGGTGTAGTTGGGAATGCCCGAGGTGTGCCGGAGCAGCTGGCCGACGGTGATCTCTTCGCCGTGCGGGTAGTTGGGCACGAACTTGGAGACGGAGTCCTTCAGGGACAGCGCGCCGCGGTCGCGGAGCTGCAGCACCGCCGCTGCCGTGAACTGTTCGGTGAGCAGACCGAGCCGATAGCGGGTGGTGATCGTGTTGGGCACCGTGTCTTCGGCGTCGGCCCAGCCGAAGCTCTGGGTCGACACGAGTTGGCCGTCGCGTGCGACGACGATCGAGCCGTGGAACTTGAACGCGGGGCCCCAGTCGGCGCCGTAGTCGGAGACGATGCTGGCGATCGCCTCGTCGAGGGTCTCGGGGATCGGGGCGCCCGGGGTGCCGTGTTCTCGGAAATGCGGGCGGCCCAGTGGATCGGGCTCGGCGTAGCGGTTGCCGTCCGCGTTGCCATCGCTGGCATCGCCCGCGACCGAGGCGAGCGTATCGGTGTAGGGCCCTGGGGCGAGCGCGTAGACGCCCGCTGTGGCGAGGCTGGCTCCGAACAGCAGTCCCAGCGTGATGCGGCCCCACGGGCGGCGGGTGTTTGCGCCGTGTTCGGTGGGGTCGGCCGCGTCGTCGCTGCCCAGGGCACCCGGGACTTCGGCGAGCCGGAGCTCGGGCGAGGTCTCGGCTGCGACCACGCGCGCAGCAAAGTCGCGCCCGACGATCTGCTCGACCATCGTCTCCATCGCGGGGTCGGAGCGCCAGGCGTCGAGGGCGTGCTCTTCGAGCGAATCGATATCGATGCCATCGATGCCGTCGATGCTGGTGCCTTCGTCGGGTCGGATTCGGTTGCCGTCACGCATGGTAGACCTCCTCGAGGGCCTGACGAAGGCGCTTGCGCGCGCGGTTGAGGCGGGACTTCACGGTGCCGAGGTCGATGCCCAGCGCGCTGGCGATCTCGGCGTATTCGAGTCCATGGTACTCGCGCAGAATGAAGGCCGCGCGGTACTCGGGGACCAGCTCTTCGACGGCCTGCGCGATGACGCGGGCGAGCATCTTGCGTTCGGCGGTTTCGTCGGCGCGAGCCTTGGCGACGAGGTGGGTGGCGGCGGGGCTTTCGAGGGGACGGGTGTCGAGCTTGCGGCGGCGCAGCTCGTCGATGGTGCGGTGGGAGGCGATGGTGAGGATCCAGGTGGAGAGACGAGCCGGTCCGTTGCGATCGAAGTTGGGGAGCGCGCGAAACACGCGAAGGAAGGTCTCCTGCGCGATGTCCTCGACCAGGGCCGCGTCCCCCCGCCCGCGAAGCATGCGAGAGACCAACGCGATGACGGGCCGCTGGTAGCGCTCGACGAGCGCCCGCCGGGCTCGCCCGTTGCCGCGTTGGGCACTCGCGACCGTGAGCTCGTCCAGCTCGGGGCATCGCTCCGGGCGGGATGGCATGGGTTGCACCTGATGCGCCGGGGTCAACGGATCTGGTTCACGGCCGGGCGGGCGTGGTGTTCCCGCCTTGAGGACAAATGTGTCCATGGAGGTCGAAGTGCGCTGGGGCGGCGCGGGGGTTCCCTCTCTTGAACCGTGATCTGGACCCGCGGTTCGCGCAAACCGTATTCTCCGCGGACCCGTGATGTCCCGCCGAGCATGGAGCGCGATCGGCCTGCTGGTGGTGCTGCTGGTCATCTTGCGCCTGCCCACCGTGGACACGGGGCTGCACATGGACGACCTCGCGCAACGGGCGATGGTGCAAGGCGACTACCCCGTACCGCGCGCGGTCTGGGATCTGTACACGTTCTCGACCGGTGAGCCGGAAGAGGTTCGCGCGTTGACCCGCGCCGGCGCCTTGCCGTGGTGGTCCGACCCCCAGCTGCGACTGAGCGCGCTGCGGCCCCTGGCCAGCGTGTTGGTGTGGTTCGACGTCGTTGCGCTCGATGCTCGCGCCGCACACGTGCATTCTCTGTTGTGGTGGGCCGCGATGTTGCTGGCGTTGGGGTGGGCGTTGCACCCGCTGCTCGGCACGCGGTGGGTCTGGCTGACTGTCGCGTTGTACGGGCTCGACGACGCGCACGCAGTGCCCTTGACGTGGCTCGCCAACCGGGCCGCCCTGGTCAGCGGGGTGTTCGGATGGCTGATGCTCGGCGTGTACGTGCGGGGCATGGCGTCCTCGCGCACGCGGTGGCCGTGGCTGTTGGCTCTGTGTGCGGCATGCATGGCTGCGGGCGAGTACGGGCTGTCCGTGGTCGGGTACGTGGCGGTGTTGGCGTTGATCGTGGACCCGCGACCGGTCCGCCAGCGCATGCGCGCGTTGGCACCCATGCTCGCCCCCGTCGTCCTCTATCTGCTGCTGCACCGCCTCGGCGGGTTCGGGGCCCAGTACTCGGGCGTCTACATCGATCCCGCTGCCGAGCCGGGGGCGTTCCTCACCGCGCTCTTCGAGCGCGCGCCTCGGTTGCTGCTCGACATGGCGACGGGGGCCCCGCTCCTCGTCTCGGAAGGGTGGTCGCTCGCGGGAGTGTGGGGTGCGGCGGCGGCGGTGCTCGGCGGACTTTGGGCGCTGGCGGGGTGGCTGCACGATGCGCCCGAGCGACGCCGGATCCTGCGGTGGGCGTTGCTCGGGGCCCTCGTCGCGGTGGTACCGGTGTGTGCATCGTTTCTCTCCGAGCGGCTCACGGTGTTGGCCTCGGTCGGTGTGCACATTGTCAGCGCGGGCGTGCTGCTCGCGGTGCTGGAACGCGCTCGCTCAACGCGGTGGGTCGTGGCCATGGTGGTGGGGGCGGCGATGCTCTCCGGCCATGGGTGGGTCGCGACGAAGTCATCGTGGGCCAAGACCGACACGATGCGCCGCTTCAATGCGGCGGGTCTGACGTTGGCCGAGTCGATGCCGGTCGACGACACGGCGGCGGCTGATGAACGCTGGGTCCTGTTGGCCGCGGGCGACCCGATGATGCTCGTCTACCCGCCCCACCTGCGTGCGCAGGGTGGGCACCCGCGACCGGAAGCGTGGACCGTGTTGTGTCTCGCCCCGGGACCGCTGACGATGAAACGCGTCTCGGACTACGCGCTCGAGATCACCGCCGAGGCCTGGTTGCAGACACCGCTCGAGCAGTTCTTTCGGCGTGTGGACCGACCCTTGCCCGCACGCAGCGGGTTCGAGGGGATGACCGTGGAGGTCGTGGGGTCGAGCGAAGGCGTTGCGCAAACGCTGCGGTTCACCTTCGCGCGTCCGCTGCAGGGACCGGGGCTGCGGGTGATGAGCGTGGGCATGCGCGGTGTGTTTCGGTACCCGCTCGCAGGCGTCGGCGCCACGATGCCGCTGGCGGGGGGCGTCGACGCCATTGCGGCAACGTCTCAGGGTTCGTGAGGCCTCGCGGAGATCCGCAGACGCTCAGACTGGTAGAGTCCGGATGCGATGTCCGACGAACGCAAGATCCCCCGGGGGCGGCTGAGTCGGGTCGCGAAGCTGGCCCGCGCCGGGGCGAGTTCGGGCCTTGCCCTGCTGCGGTCCAAGAACGCCTCGGGTACGGCGGACAAGGTGGCGGGTATGTTGGGGGACCTGCGAGGGGTCGCGACGAAGGTGGGCCAGATGGCCAGCTACGTCGACGGGCTGATCCCTCCCGAGCACGCCGACGCGTTCGAGCGCAGCATGGCCAAGCTCCGTGCCGCGGCGCCCAGCAGTTCCGAGGCGGACATTCGGCGCGCGGTCGAACAAGAACTCGGGGCACCCCCCGAAGCGCTGTTCGCCGACTGGGATGCCACGCCGCTTGCGAGCGCATCGATCGGGCAGGTGCACCGCGCGACCACGAACGACGGTCGGGCGGTTGCGGTCAAGGTTCAGCACCCCGGCGTCGCCGAGGCGATGGAAGCCGACATGCGCAACGCCAGCTTGATGGACTTTGGGTCCCGTGCGTTCGGGTTCGGCAAGTTCGAGGTCGGCCGTCTGGTCGACGAGGCCAAGACGCGGTTTCGCGAAGAGCTCGACTACGGTCTCGAAGCGCGGCGCTACCAACGGTTTGCGGCCCTGCATGCGGACGACGCCACCATCGTGGTGCCCGAGGTCATCGTCGACCGCAGCGCCTCGCGCGTGCTCACCACGACCTTCGTCGAGGGCCTCGATTTCGAGCAAGCGTGCGAGGCCCCCGAGGCCGACCGCCGGGCGTGGGCGGAGACGCTGTGGCGGTTCGTCTACGGGTCGATCATGGTGGGCGGGATCTTCAACGCCGACCCGCACCCGGGGAACTACCGCTTCTTGCCCGACGGCGCGGTCGGGTTTCTCGACTTCGGCTGCGTGCAGCCGATCAGCAACTACAACCGTCGGCGTATCGTGTTGGGGCATGCCGCGTTGGCCGAGGGCGACTTTCGGGCGTTCGAAGGGCCGATGTCCGAGATGCTGCATGCTCGCGACGGGGTGCATCGCCGCGAGATGAGCGAGTACATGCGTTTCGCGGTGTCGCCGCTGCTCGACTCTCCGTTCCGCATCACGAGGGACTTCGCGGGAGAGGTCGTGCGTCGTTTCCGTGCCATGGCCAAGACGATGATCGGCCTGTCGGGCAAGGACTACGCCGCGATGCCCGAGGGCATCTTGTTCCTCAACCGTTTGCAGTTCGGGTTCTACTCGGTGCTCGCTCGGCTCGATGTCGAGGCCGACTATGGAGCCGTGGAGAAGTCGTTCCTGCCCGACGCGATGGCGGCGATCGAGGGACTGCCCGACTCCAAGGTCGTGCCGCGCGAGTCCTGAGGCCCAAATCACAGCGGTTCAGGTCGGCCGCGCGCGGTCATGCAACCGATCGGGCCTGTGCGGCGACTGCCTCTGTGATGGCTCTCGCTGCAAGTCGAACGATCGAGGAGCACGACACGCATGTCGCGGTGTTGCAACTTGCACACACCCACCGACGTGTTAACGCGGCGCAAACATGCGCCTGGAGCCTGCATCGTCCGCACCCTCGTGAACGTCGGAGTTGATATGCGCACCCAGCCACCTATCGAGGCCGAAGAGAGCCAAGTGGGCATGCAGTGCTCACGTTCCTCTGTCCTGCATCACCGCCTCGGCGCCGCGGTGAACGACGACCACGCGCGGCTCGACCTGTACGCGTCGTTGATGGTCGGCACCGTCTACGTCGAGTCGATGCGAATCCTGCTCACCGACGACGGCCCGCGTGTCGAGTTCGAAGCCGTGTCGACGAACCGCGGTCCGGCGGTGGTCGCCTTCTCCTCGCGCTCCCGCGTTCGTGACTCCGGGGTCGAACCGATCGCGTTCGAGTACCTCGTGCACGCGCTGCCCGATGGCGTCGGCATCGTGCTCGACCCCGACCACGAATGCCTGCTGGTCGAACCCGAAGACGTCCGTACCCTTCGCGACGCCAACCCACTGCTCGCGCATTGACGTCTCTCGGTCGGGCGCGCCCGGGGTTCTGCGGGGCCCCCTTCGGGTGAGGGACCCCTTCGAACCCCTCGCCGGGCGCCGGCCTACGTTCGCCTCATCCCTTTTTTCCCGCTTCGCATCCCTTCGGGATGCTGCGCTCTCTTGCTGTGGAGGGGGGCGGGGAGAGTCGCGGGCTCCTCGCGGGGTTGGGCATACGTTCGCCTCATCCCTTTTTTCCGCTTCGCATCCCTTCGGGATGCTGCGCTCTCTTGCTGTGGAGGGGGGCGGGGAGAGTCGGGGGCTCCTCGCGGGGTTGGGCATACGTTCGCCTCGTCCGGCGTTTGTTTTCAGGCGATGTCGGCGGCGGAGGGGGCGGCGGAGCGGAGGGTGGGGACGAGTTCCATGGCGCGCAGGAGGAGTTGGCGCTCGTCGTCGGTGATTTGGGAGTCGGCCAGTGACACCTGGAACAGTTCGTCGAGGATCGTCTGCCGCATCTCGCGGAGCTGTTGAAACTCGTCGAAGTCGATCTGCCGGTCTTCTTCGATGCGCATCACCAGATCGTTGAAGGTGTGGAGCTGGGTGTCGAAGCGCCGCAGCAAGGCGCGTTCGTCGGTCGTGACCTCGCCGTCGGCCATGGCGATCGCCCGCATGCGCCGCATGACATCGTCGCGGTCGGGGTTCGTCGCTGTGGTGGCGGCGACGACCGCTCGGGCCGAGCCGTCGACGGTCAGCATGGCGAGCACCATGCGCCGGACGAGCTGCGAGCGGGCACCGAGCGGGTCCAAGTGGTGCAGTGCGTCCAGCAGGTCTCGAACCTCGAGTTCGAGCGTGGCCCGCAATGCGCGTGCGATCTGCCGGGAGGTCAGTTGCACGACGTGGGCGGGGACCGCGAACCGCTGGGTGACGAGTTCGACCGCACGCTGGTCGCCGTCTCCGGTGAGGAACGGGGCGAGCTCGGACGCCACGCCCACTACGCTGCCCAGCAAGCGACCGACAGCGTCCGCGATGTCCGACTTCGTCGCGCGGCCGCCGTCGTTGCACGCGATGCATGCCGCCTCGACCAGCGCTTCCTTCCAGACCCCGCGCGAGGCCGCCGCGAGGGTGGGCGTGAGCGCGTCGGCGGAGAAGTCCTCGAGGCGTCGCGCTTGTGCATAGCCGGAAGCGGCGCTGGTCAGGCGCGCAAGGGCCGAGGGCCCGCCGATCGCCCAACCGGGCTGCTCGCGCAACGTGGCCACCAGCGATTGAAAGATGCGGCTCATCGGACCCGCCGCGGATTCGAACTCCCCGCCGCCCGAGGTCGCGAGCGCTTCGAGATCGGCGTCGTCGACGTGTTTGCGAAGCAACGGCAGCTCTTGGGTGACCGCGAGCACCAGGACCCCGAAGCGGAACACCGCGACGCGTGCTTCGGCGGAGACCTCGAAGTCCTCCAGCAGAAAGTCGACGATCGAGCAGGCTTCGTGCACGAGCGTGGATCCCCGAAGCTCCGCCTCGAATGCTTCCGCCCCTTCGGTGCCGTAGTTCTTCACACACTCGCGGCTCGATGGGGTCTCCAAGTCGATGCCCACGCCCGTGTCGAAGAGTTCTGCGACTTCCACGCATGCATGCTAACAAGACCACGTCGCCCATGCTGCGCCCTTCCGAGCTCGTCACCGTGGTCATCGAAGTGCCCCGCGGCAGCTTCGTGAAACGCCGTCCATCGGGCGAGGTCGACTTCGTGTCCCCGTTTCCCTGCCCGTACAACTACGGGAGCATCGAGGGCACACATGGCGAGGACGGCGATCCGCTGGACGCGATCGTGCTGGGGCCTCGCCTTCCCTACGGGCTTCGGGTCTGCGTGCGCGCGATGGGCTGGGTGGACTTCGTCGATGCGGGGGTCCCCGATCCCAAGTGGGTCTGCACCACAGGAGAGGTGCTGCCGTCCGACCGGTCGGGCGTGGAGCGGTTCTTTCACGTCTACGCCGGGTTCAAGCGGGTGCTCTACGCCTTGCGGCGGGCCGAAGTCGGTCGCACCGCGTGCCTCGGTTGGGTCGGGCCGCAGAGCTGATAGCCTGCGGTGTGCCCCTGATCCCGCGTCGAAAGGACCTCTCTGCGTTGTTCGTTCGCGCGGTGTCCCGCGTGCCGATGCGTTCGGTTCGCCTGCGGCCCAACCACGTGGCGGCGCTCTTCGATCTTCGGCGGCGTGCCGCGGGGCTGCGCTGCAAGACGGCGCAGGTCGGTCGTTTCTCGATCCCCTATCTCGAGGGAGGCAATCCGCAGGGCACCCCGGTGGTGTTGGTCCATGGGTTCAGCGACACCAAGGATTCGTTCGTCGACACGTGCCGCGCCCTCGGTCCCAACTACCGCATCGTGCTTCCCGACCTTCCCGGGTTTGGCGAGGCGTCGGCGCCACTCGATTTCACCTACGACCTGGCGTCGATCGCTGACGTCGTCGCGGGCTTCTTCGATGCGCTCGGCCTTCGCGACGCACACGTCGTGGGGAGCTCGCTCGGGGGCGCGGTCACCGTGCAACTCGCATTGGCGCGGCCGGGGTTGGTGCAGTCGGTCTCGCTGGTCTCGGCGGCGGGGCTGCGCATGCCCACGCCCAGTCCACTGCAGCTTCGCCTCGATGCGGGAGAGAACCCGTTCGTGGTCGACTCGCACGAGGGCTACGACGCGTTCATGCGCTTCGTCCTCGAACGACAGCCGCCCATTCCGGCGCCCATCCGTCGGCACATGGCCGACGTGTTCATCGAGCGTGCGTCGCTCAACGCCAAGATCATGGCCGACCTGCTTGCGGGGGACATCGACCTGACCCCGCGCTTGCCCGAGGTGCAGGCGGACGCGTTGCTGTTGTGGGGGGATCGGGACCGTCTGATCGACATCTCCGCGGGGCGGGCCTATCACCAGCACCTGCCACGCTCCCGCATGGTGATCTTTCACGGCATTGGGCACTGCCCGCAGTACGAGTGTCCCGCCCAGACCGGCGACTACGTGGGGCGTTTCATCGAGTCGCTCGAGGCTTGAGCCAGCGTTGCGAGCTCGGCCTCGAGGGTGTCGAGGCGAGGATGCGTTTCACCGAGGTCTTGCGCGAGGCGGGCCCGCAACGTGGTCAGATGTTCGCGTCGGGCGGCGAGCCACCGGAGGAATGCCGGGCCTCGTTCTGTGCGCAGACGAGGTCCGAGCAGGATGTCGGCGTCGTTCCAAACGGTGCCGCGTGTTCGCGGGTCGAAGGCGAGCGTGAGGTAGACGTGCCCACCGGACTCGGTGAGCTGCTCCGCTTCGAGGGACACGCCGCGCTTGGCGAGGTCGCGCCGCACGTCGACCCACGCGGTGTTGGGCTGGAGGACCACGCGCCGCGTCTGCGCCAGTACGTCGGGGTGGGCATCGAGCAGCTCGAGCATCAAGTGTCCGCCCATGCCCGCGATCGCGATGGTCGCGACCTCGCCCGGGACCAGTGTGCTCAGACCGCTGCCCTGGCGGACATCCACCTGGCGCTCGAGCCCAGCGGCACGCAGCACCCTGCGGGCCTGCGCCAGAGGTCCCGGCCGTAGATCCGATGCGATCGCCGACGGAATGCGCCCGCTTGCAACCCACCACGCGGCGAGTTGGCCGTGGTCACAGCCGATGTCCGCGGCGGGCAGACCCTCGAGCGCCAGATCGGCGACAGCACGCAGGCGGTCCGAGAGGCTGCGGGTGCTCGTCACGCGTCCTCGCGCGCGCCGACCCGTTGGCGCCATGCCTCACGAACGCGGCCCGGAAAGACCGCATACGCGCACGGAATGACGACCAGCGTGAGCAGGGTGGACAGCGCCAAACCGCCGATCACCGCCACCGCGAGCGGCTGGCGGAGTGCCGCGCCGTCTCCCAAGCCCAGCGCCATCGGAACCAGACCGAGCACGGTGCTGGCGGTGGTCATGAGGATCGGACGCACGCGAACCCGGCCGGCGTCGATCAACGCATCCTTGGTGGCCAGGCCCGCGCCGCGTCGGTCGTTGACCGCGTTGATCAACACGATGGCGTTGTTCACCACGATGCCGCCCAGGACGATCACACCGATGCCGACCATTGCGGACAGCGGCGTCTGGGTGAAGAGGCACGCGAGCACGACACCGGCCAGCGCCATCGGCACGGTCCCGAGGATCAGCATCGGGTGGCCGAGGCTTTCGAAGCTGGAGGCCATCACGACGTAGACCAGGAACACCGACAGGGCCGCGGTGAGCAGCAAGCTCTGCATCGAGCCGGACATTTCGTCGGCTTGGCCGGAGAGCTCGGTGCGGACCAAGGTGTCGTCGGTGGTGTGCTCGTCCAGAACGTCGTGCACCCGTTGCGCCAGCGCGCCCAGATCCACGCTGGTGGTCTGGGCGGAGATTCGAAGGCCGCGCCGCCCGTCGATGCGGCGGACTTCCGAAGGGCCGCGCGCGGGTTCGACCGAGGCCACCGAGCTGAGCAGCACGGGCACACCGCCCGAGATGCCGACCTGGATCTGAGAGACGTCTTCGGCGCTGCTGCGGTCGACGCGAGGGAACATCACCCGCACGTCGAGCTGTTGGTCGGCGGCGTACATCTTGGTCGCCACCTCGCCCTGAATCGCACGTTGCACCGCGCTGGCGGCCTCGTCCACGGTGACGCCGAGTCGTCCCAGCCGTTCGCGGTCGAAACGAACGCGGACTTCGGGGCGTCCGTCGAGGTCGTCGGGCACGACGTCGACCAGCCCCGGCACCGCCCGCAGATCGGGCAGAAGGCGGCGGGCGTGCTCGGCCGAGCGCACCGGTTCTTCGCTGAACACGAGCAGCTCGATCGGGGGCGCGAAGCTGACGAGGGAAGGGCGCCCTTGCTGCAGCGTGGCATTGGGTTCGGGGTTCGCGGCGCGAATGCGTTCGATGAGGTCGGCCTCGATGGCGCCCCGTTGCTCCTCGGGCGCATCGATGCGTACCGAGAGCTGACCCAGGTGCGCGCCCGCGGTGCCCCCGGTGGCGCTGCCGGCCGAGCTCACCGTGCCCACCCGCGTGAACCGGCGTTCGACATCGGGCAGCCCGGCGATTGCATCGCTCATCGTGCGCAAGGCAGCGGTGGTGCGCTCGAGCGAGGCGTCTCGGGGCAGCGTGACCTGTACGAAGAACTCGCCCTGGTCGAGCTCGGGCAGCAGCGTGCGGGGGCTGTCGCGAGCGAGGCCGATCGCAAAGGTGCAGCCGACGACGGTGCCGATGAGCAGCAGCGCGCGCACGCGCAGGAGCTGCCGCATCAACTTGGGATATTGGCGTTCGAGCGCCTCGTAGCTCCACGTCAGGGGCCGTGCGGCGCGATCGAGCAGCCATCCACCGGCCCCGATCACATAGCCCGCGATGCGCACGGTGAGCGCGACCGGCCAGGTGAGCACGGTGATCAGCAGCGAGCGAGGTGCGGGGTCGGGCGTCGAGGTGGCCCGGTGTGTGTCGGGGCCCAGGCTCTGCAGGACGGGGACCAGCGTGAGGCTGACCGCCATCGAAGACAGCATGCTGAAGCTGACCGCGAAGCTCAGGTCCGAGACGAGCTGGCCCGCCACGCCCTCGACGAACGCCATCGGAAAGAACACCGCCACGGTGGTGAGCGTGGAGGCCACCACCGAACTCGCGACTTCGGACGCGCCCTCGACCGTGAGCGTGTGCCGCGGAACGGCGGCGCCATCGGCTTCGGCCTGCTCGCGGCGCCGGGCGATCGCCTCCAGCACCACGATGCTGTTGTCGACCAACATGCCGACGCCGAGCGCCAGGCCGCCCAGGCTCATGACGTTGAGGCTGACGCCGAGGGCCTGCAGCGGGATGAAGGTCGTGAGCAACGAAATCGGAATCGCCAGCGCGATCACGACGGTCGACCGCAGGTCTCGAAGAAAGAACAACAGCACCGTGACCGCCAGCGCACCGCCGAGCAGGGTGTTGTCGCGAACCTCGGCGATCGCCGACTCGACGAACTGCGCCCGGTTGCTGAGCATCGCCACCTCGTGGCCTGGCGCCAGCGGCAGGTTCGGAAGGGCGTCGCGAATGGCGTGCGAGACCGCGACGATGTTGGCGTCGCCCTCGCGAAAGACGGCGAGCTCGATCGCCTCGCGCCCGTCGACCAAGGTCAGCTCTTCGCGCTCCTTGGGGGCGCGGCGCACCGTGGCGATGTCGCGCAGGCGCAAGATGCCGCCGCTTTGACCCGAGCGCACGATGATCTCCGCGACCTGCTCGGGGGTGCGGGCTTCGTGCAGGGTGCGGACCAGGTAGCGGCTGTCTCGCTCGGTGACGGCACCACCGGGGCGGTTGACGTTGTCGGCCTGCAGTGCCGCGACGACCTCTGCGGTCTCCAGGCCATGCGCCGCGAGCCGGCTGGGGTCGAGTTCCACCAGCACCTCGTCCTCTTGCCCGCCGTGCAGCTCCACCGCTGCGACGCCCGGCAGCTTTTCGAGCTCGCGTTTGACGTAGCGGTCCGCCGCGTCGCGCAACGTGGACAGGTCGGCGTCGCTGAGGTCGGCGCTTCCGCCGGTGTCGCGCAACGCTAGGCGCACGATGGGCTCCTGTGCCGGGTCGTAGCGCAGCACGAGCGGGCGGTCGGCGCCCTGCGGCAAGCGGACTCGGTCCAGCTTTTCGCGAACCTCCGCCATCGCGTGGTCCACGGCTGTGCCCCAGGCAAAGTCCAACACGACCTCCGAGACGCCCTCGCGGGAGGAGGACTCGACCTTCACCACGCCCGGCACCGCGCCGACGCGTTCCTCGACCGGGCGTGTGATCAGCTCCTCGACTTCGACCGGCGCGGCGTCGGTGAAGTCGGTCTGGACCGTGATGGTGGGGTAGGAGAGGTCGGGCAGCAGCTCGACCGGAAGTCGCGACAGCGCCACCCAGCCGAACAACAACAGGGCGACGGTCACCATCGACGTGGTGACAGGACGGAGAACGGCCCCTGCGATCAGACGGTGCATCTACCCGACGGGTTCGGGGTCGCTGGTCTCGGCAGCGGTGCGGGGCTTTGCGTTGGCGGACTTCAGCGGCATGCCCTCGGTGATGCCGGCTCCGCCTCCGGTGACCACGACGTCGGCGTCGGCCAAGCCCGAGAGGATTTCGACCCGGGCATCGCCCTCGAGGCCGGTCTGGACCTCGGTGCGCTTTGCCTGGCCATCGGCGAGCACGTAGACGTGCGGTTTGCCATCCACCTCGAACACCGCGGTGCGAGGAAGGGACGGCGTGTCCTTGCGGGCCGAGACCAGCACCTTGGCGCGGGCGAAGGCGCCCGGCTTGGCAGCGGCCGGAAAGGACTCCGCGCGAACCGTGAACTTGACGGTGCCCGTCATCGGGTCGACCACGGGAGAGCGGCGCGCGATTTTGGCGGTGGCGACACTGTCGTCGACCAAGGTGATCTCGACCGACGCGTCATCGGCGACTGCGGCGGCGTCCTTTTCCGGGACGTGCAGTTCGAGCTCGAGCGCACCGAGGTCGGCGATCTTGAACAGCGCGGTCGAGGTGGTGGCGAGGTTGCCCTCGTCGACCAGACGCTCGACGATCGTGCCGCCGAACGGGGCGCGAACCCAGGTCTGCTTGGCTTGAAACTTGCTCAACTTGAGCGCGGCTTCGGCTTCGTCGACTGCATAGCGCTGCTTGTCGATCTCCTCGCGCGAGATGACCCCACCTTGCGCGTTCTGCAGACGCTTCAGCTCGCTGCGCAGGTTGTCGAGCTGCACCTTGGCCGATGCCGACTGCAGGGTGAGCTCCCGGCCGTCGAGCTTGAGCAGCGGGTCGTTCTTCTTGACGACGTCCCCCTCTTCGACCGCGATCGACTGAATGATGCCGAGCTGCAGCGCGTAGAGCTCGGCCTCGCGCAACGCCTGCAGCGTGCCCGAGGTCTGGTAGTAGCGTTCGATGGTCGCCGGCTCGAGCGAGGTGGTTTCCACCAGGAGCGCCTCGCGAGCCTTGCGTTTACCGCCGGGCGGCCCGCCGCCGTGTCCATGCGGACCCTTGGCTTCGCCCGAGTCGCAGGCGAGACCGAGCCAAGCGGCAGCAAGTAGGATCGTGAGCCGGGCGGACATGGAAAGCGTGGCCGACGCGAGGCCGTGCAGCGGGTTTTATGCCATGCTCCCGCCCATGGGCGACCGGAAAGCGGCTCCGGACCGGGAACTTCTGCTCCAGAACCACCAGTTCCCGTGCGACTACGTCATCAAGGCGTTCGGACCGGCGGGCTCCACGTTCGAGGCGGACGCGGAAAGCTGCGCGGCTGCCGTCGTGGGGACGGACCGTGTCGCAGCGCACACACGTTTTTCGAGCGGCGGACGTCGAAGCTGCGTCACGCTGACTCTGCAGGCGAAGACCGTCGACGAGGTCATCGCCACCTACGAGCGCCTTCACGGCCTCGAATCTCTGCTTCTGATTCTGTGACGAGCGTCACGACCCTATCGACACCCCGGCTGTTCCAATGCCCGCACCGATGCAACGAACCTCTCTTGCCCCTCTGTCCCGCTCGTTTTCGCTGATGGCCCTCGCGCTCGCGCTGACGGCATCGGCGGGTTGCCGACCCAAGGCGGTTCGCGGAGGCGAAGGCACCGAGAACCCCAATCTCGACAACGCCGCGATGTCGACCGGCCTCGACCGCAAGGATCTCGAGGACCTCATGAAGAAGAACATGGGGGCGCTCACCACGTCGCCGGTCTGGAACAACTGGAAGGGCTCCGAGAGCCCCCCGGTCATCGCGATCTGGCCGATCAAGAACGACACGTCCGAGCACCTCGACGACCAGATGCTCACCCTGCTCTCCGACATGGAGACCGAGCTGATCAACAGCGGTGTCGTCGCCGTCGTCAGTCGCGAGCGCCAGCAGGAGCTGATGGCCGAGGCCAACTTCCAGCAGGGTGCCGACTTCAACCCGGCGATGGCCGCCCAGATTGGGCGTCAGATCGGCGCGCAGTACTTCCTCACCGGAAAACTGCAGGCGGTCGACGAGCGTCAGCGCGGTGAACGACGGGTCCAGTACACGTTGTTCATGCAGGTCCTCGAGGTCGAAAACAGCCTCGTGCGCTTCCAGACCAAGTCCGAACGCACCAAAGCCATTGTCCGATAAGGGCGATCACTTCGAAACGTCGGCTGTGGCTTCGGTCTCCCTCACCGTGCGGCGCGTGTTGCTCGGGGCAACGCTCGTCCTCTCCTCGTGCGCCACCTACTCGGAGCGCACCGACGATGCTCGTCGGGCGCTTCACCGGGGCGACTACGCGGGCAGCCTTTCGCACTGGAACAAGGTGCTCAAGGTTCGCGAGGCCCACGACATCCCGGGCAAGCTCAAGAAGAACTGGGAACTCGTGATCCTCGAGCGCGCCACGGTGCTGCAGGCGATGGGCGATTGGGAGACCAGCGCGCTCAACTTCGAGTTCGCCGACAAGCAGCTCGAGCTGCTCGACATCGCCAAGGACACCGCCGGCAACATCGGCAAGTACATCTACAGCGACAGCGCCACCAAGTTCAAAACATCGCCGACTGAGAAGCTCTCGCTCAACGCGATGAACTTGATCAACTACCTCGTCCGCGGAGACCTCGGCGGTGCCAAGGTCGAAGCCAAGCGCTTCACGGTCATGCGCAACTACATTCGCGACTATGACCCCGAGGGCGAGCACGGGGCATTCGGTTCTTATCTGGCCGGCTATGTCCACGAGAGACAGGGCAACTACAACGAAGCCCTGCGGTACTACGACGAGGCGCTGGCCGAGCGCGACTTTCGAACCCTGCGCGAGGTGATTCCCGACCTCGCGGCCAAGGGGTCGTATCGCGGCGAGCGCATCAAGGACTACCTGCCGGCCAAGGCCACCCCCAAGCCGGCGCCCAAACCGGCGCCTAAACCGGCGGTCGCGCCCAAACCCGAGCCGACGCCGGAGCCCCCCTCGGAGCCCGCGGAAGAGCCGGGCGACCCGTCCATTCAGCGGCCGTCCTCCAAGACCGAGCCATCGCCGGGTGCAGAGGCTCCTCCTCCGACGCCCGAACTCGGCGCGCTGGCCCCCTCCTCGGGGTGGAACGCGGTCCGTGCGGGGGCAGGGGACAAGGGCGGCGAGGTGCTCGTGGTCGCCAAGATCGGCCGGGTGCCCTACCGGGTGCCCGAGCGCATTCCGATCGGCCTGGCCATCGGGTTGGCGGGCGCCTACGTCACTGGCGACACCACGATTCTCGAGTACGGGATGTTCAAGTTCGTCGTGTATCCCGAGCTGGTGTCGGCGGAGAACCTGTTCGAAACCGCGACCGTGAAGGTCGACGGGCACGCGATTCCGATCGACCTCGCCTCCGACCTGGGCAGTGAAATCGTGTCCGAGTTCGAGGCGCTCAAGCCCAAGATCATCGGGGCAGCACTCACCCGGATGATCACCCGGGCGGCGGCGGCCGAGGGCGCCCGCGCGGCCGGCAACCAGGCCGAGGGCGCGGGGGGCTTGGTCGGCTTTCTCGCTGCAGCCGCCGTCGAGGGCACGATGGTCGCGCTCGACAAGCCCGACACCCGTTCGTGGACGACGTTGCCCGACCGGGTGTACGTCGCGCGCTCACGGGTGCCGGCCGGTTCGCACCAGGTCGTCGTCACGGTCTCCGGCCCCGGAGGTCGGGAGACTCACACCACCGACGTAAACGTCCCTGAAGGCGGGTTCGTGGTGCTTGACGTCACGACGTTGCGTTGAGGCATGTGTCATGGTTTTGGAGATGACACGCCGACGCCTCCGACGACGCACCCGTTGGGACCGCTGGGTCATGGCTGGCCTGCCGCTCGCGGTCGGGCTCACCGCCGCACTCGCCGGGCAGTCCGAAGCCTCGGCCGCGGTGGGCGGTCGGCAAGGCATCGAGATCGAGGGGGCGCAGGATCGGCGCGGCTTCTACATCGGTGGGGGTCTCGGCTTCGGCGGCACCTTCTTCTATATCGACGACTTCATCCCCGCGACCCGGCTCGAGCTCGACTTCGGTGGGGGCGTCACCAAGAACTTCACCCTCGGGGCATCGCTCAACGTCATGCCCTATCTGCGTCGCGACACGGGGGTGGCGTTCGGCGGTGACGTCGAGGCGACGGGGTACATGTGGCGCGGCCTGTATGCACGCGGTGGCCTCGGGTTCGCGGGCGTGCCACGAGCCGACGAAGACACCGGCGACGACCGGCCCGGGCTTTCGATCGGGCTCGGCGGCAAGGTCGAGGCCGGCTACGAGTTCTGGCTCAGCGCCACCACGGCGATGGGCGTGGGCGTCACCTACGACGCGCGGTTCGTGCCCGGCACCGCATACCCGCGCCAGACCCTGCTGATCGGCCTGCGCATCACCCGATTCTGAGCACCGTCGGCTCGGGGTACACTGCTGCCTCGAATGCGGGTGGGCGCGAGCGTGGCGTTGATGGCGTTGTTGGGGCTCACGGGCTGTGGGCTCCCCAGCGCATTTCGCTGCGAGAGCAATGCGGACTGCCAGCGCGGATCGCAAGAGGCCGGACGTTGCGAGACGGTCGGGTACTGCAGCTTTCCGGACCTCGCCTGTGAGTCGGGCCAGCGGTTCGGGGAGTTTTCGGATGTGCTGGGGGGCAAGTGCGTTCCGCCGTCGGGCGGCATGGGCACCACCGGGGGCAGTGCGTCCGCCGAGGGCACGACCGGATCGTCGGGCGCGGGTGAGACCACCGAGCCCACCACGACCACGTTGGAGCCGACGACTGCAGCGCTCACCTCGACCGGGAGCAGCACGACGGGCGAGGCCACGGCGGGAGAGTCTTCGACCGGCACGGTCGAGGGCGCAGACCTGGTGCTGTGGCTCGACTTCGAGTCGGGCGATGCGGACAAGAGCGAGTACAACCACGCGGTCTCGTGCTCGACCGTCTGCCCCACGGGGGGTCCGGGACCCTTCGGCAGCGCCGCGATCTTCGACGACCAGTATCTCGAGGTGGCGGCCCACCCTGCGCTCGAGTTCTCGGGTCCATTCACGCTCACGGTCTGGGTTCGGGTCGACGAGATGAACCCGCTGGGGCGCGCGACGATCGTTTCGCAGGAGTACGGGGAAGGGGACGTGAGCTACGACGTGAGCGCGCAGGACCTCGACGGCGACGCGGCGTTCGACCTGGTGTTGGCGTCGGAAGGCGTGGGCACCGGGGTGCCCGATGTACTGGAGCCCGAAGCATGGACGTTCGTGGCGGTTCGTTTCGCAGAGAACGATCAGCGGGTGCAGGTCGACGGTGAGCAGGTCTCGGAAGACACGCTGCGTGCCCCTTCGGTGCAGCTCGCCCCGCTGACGATCGGCGGCATGCCGACGATCGGGTTTCCGTTCATCGGCGGCATCGACGACCTTCGCTTGTATCGACGCGTGCTCACCGACGAAGAACTCTCGGCGGTCCGTGCAGGCGAGGCCGTGGACTAGAAAGCGGCAGGAGCACCACGCTACCGGCAGAGGCGGCGAATGGAGCCGTCGGCCTCGAAGCTCGAGTAGCAGGGGTCTTCACCGGGGTGCGTGAGGCCCCAACAGCATTGCTTGCCTTCGATGGGCTCGCCGATGCCCGACTCGGGGCAGGCGGCGTTGCGTTTGAGGCAGCAGCCGTTGTCGATCTCGACGAAGCTCTGGCAGTCGTCACCGCAAGCGACGGCGGGGCGCTCGTTGGCCGGGTCCTCGCACAGCGGACCGAACTCGGAGTCGAGGCGGTCGGGGTCGAAACGGTCTCCATCGCACCATTCGGGGGTGGTGCTGCCCCCGTGGAGCAAGGGGATGGCGTCGTCTTGAACGCCGTCCCCGCAGAAGCCGCAGCCCGAGCGGTCCCAACGACAGTCTTCGCGACACACGGATGTGGTGCCGGAGCTGTACGGCTTGGTCGACGATGGCAGTGGGGGCACCTCTTCGTCGATGGACCCTCCACACAGTCGTTCGGCCGCGAGTCCACCCACGTCGGCGTCGCATTCTTCGCCCTCGTCGATCTCGCCGTTGCCGCAGGCGTCGCACTCGGAGTAGTCGAACGTGCAGAGGTCGCTGCACTGCAAGGCGCCGTTGTCTCCCGGGCAAACCTTGCCGTTGAGGTTGTCCCTGTCGCACTCTTCGCCGCGATCGATGTCGACCGTGCCGTCCCCGCACACCGAGCACTGGGAGATGTCGTTGATGAGCTGGCAGGTGTCGGGGTCGCAGGCCGCGGTTCCGAACAACCCCGGGCACTTGTCCTCGTAACTCGAAGGCAACGCCGGGTCGCACTCTTCGCCTGCGCGTTCGTCGACGTAGCCGTCGCCGCACGAGATCTCGTTGTCGAGACTCAAGAGGCAGGCGGGGCCCCCACCGATCAGGAGGGCCGCCCCAATTGCGAGCGAGCGCCGCACTGGCGGGATAGTAGCTTGCAATGGGCTGCGTCCAAACCCGGCGGGGGTATAGTCCCGGGCCATGGCGCTTCAGAACACGACCTTTCTCCAGGCGTGCCGCGGCGAGACGCCCGCCCACACGCCCCTTTGGCTCATGCGGCAGGCGGGTCGGTACTTGCCGGAGTATCGCGAGGTTCGTTCGAAGGTCTCGTTTCTCGAGCTGTGTCGGACCCCTGAGTTGTGCGCGGAGGTCACATTGCAGCCGATCGATAGGTTCGGCTTCGACGCTGCGATTTTGTTCTCCGACATCCTGACGGTGTTCGACGCGATGGGCGTCGAGGTCGAGTTCTCGCCCGCCCCCACGGTGGCCAACCCGATTCGCACCGTTGCAGACGTGAACAGGCTGCAGTTCAGCCCCGCGGGCGACAAGCTGGGCTACGTCTTCGATGCCGTGAAGGCGTGCAAATCGGCGCTGGCCGACCGAGTGCCGTTGATCGGCTTCTGCGGTGCGCCGATGACGACGGCCTCGTACATGATCGAGGGCAGCGGCAGCAAAGACTTCGTGCACACCAAGTCGATGGCGTTCTGCGAGCCCGCCGTGTTCGGCGGCATGCTCGAGAACATCACCACCCTGCTCATCGACTACCTGCGTGGACAGGTCGAGGCCGGCGCCAACGCGCTGCAGATCTTCGAGAGCTGGGGCGCCGCATTCTCGGTGGAGGATTACCGGACCCACGTGTTGCCCCACGTCAAACGCTTGGTCACCGAGGTGAAGACGTTTGGGGTGCCGGTGATCCTGTTCCTGCGCGGCAACGCTGGCCTGATGTCGCTCGCGGGCGAGACCGGGGCCGATGTGATCGGCGTGGGTTGGGACATGGCGCTGTCGGACGCGCTGGATGTGGTGGGGCGCGACAAGGTGGTGCAGGGCAACCTCGATCCGATTGCGCTGTTCGCTCCCGAGGAGGAGATCACGCGACGCGCGAAGTCGATCATCGAAGCGGGTCGCACCGCGCGGGGCCACATCTTCAACTTGGGCCACGGCATTTCGCGGCTCACCGATCCCGCCAAGGTCAAACACCTCGTCGACGTGGTGCACTCGGCATGAGGCGCGCCCTCGCGGTCGTGGGGCTGCTCGTCGGGTGTTCGCCGACGACTCCCGCCGCCTCGCCCCCGTCTGCGGCTGTGGCCGAGCCGCCGTCGGCGGTCGACGAAGCATCGGCGCAGGCATCGGCGGCACCGCAGGAGGGCGCACCGATCGAACTCGACGTTCCTTTGATGTCGGGCGACGCCGAGCCGCTGGCGTCGTTGCGCGGCAAGGTCGTCGTGCTGTTGTTGTCCTCCACCGATCGCCCCGGATGGGCTGCCTTTCGGGCGCACTACGAAGCGCGGCTGCGGGAGATCGGACGTCAGCGACTGGTGGTCGTCACCGTCGCCAACGACGCGGATCCGGAACGGCTGCAGGCGGAGTGGGATCGAGATCCTCCGCCGTTCTTGCTCGGCTGGGATCCCGACGGAGCGTTGGCGCTACGGCTGGGCGTCGCGGCTCTTCCTGCGGCGTTCGTGCTCGACCCGCGAGGGCACTCTATGGGCAACGTCGCGAGCGTCGAGCCGCCCGCCTTGGCCCGACTCGACGGCTGGATCGACGACGTCTTGCCTCCTCCGCCCCCCGAGCCCGAGCCCGAAGAGCCGCCTGCAGAAATCTGAAGGCGTCCTCCTCAGCGGGTCGTCGAGGACTTGGCGCGAAGCGACACGAGGTGGGCTTCGATCGAGGTCCAATCGGGGCGCAGCTCCAACGCGCGCTCGAGGTGGCGAATCACCGCCGCGCGGTCCGAGTCGTGGCCGCGGGCGTGCAGGGCGATCGCCAAGCTCACGTGGCCGCGTGCGTGCTCGGGGGACTCTTCGACCAGGAACTGAAAAATGCCGATCGCGTCGTCGAGCTGCTTGGCCTTCTGAAAGGCGACACCGAACTCGTGCAGCACCCCGGGTCCGTACTCGCCGGCCCACACCGTGCCCAGCAGGAGTTGCCGCGCCGCGTCGGCGTCGTGACGCACCAACAGGCCTCGGGCGCGGTCGAGCGCGAGTTGTCCGGGGCGGGCGAGCGTCTTGGCGCGACGTTCGAAGCGACCACGGCAGCGCGCGCACGGGGTGGTGGGCGCTTCATCCAGCGACGCCACGGATGGGTCGCGCCGCATCACGCAGTCTTCGCGGTCGTGGTGGTGCAAGCCGAACGTGTGCCCGCCCTCGTGCATGACCAGCTTGGCGAGCCGCTGCGCATAGAGATCGGGATCGCGAGACTGCAGCCGCGCCGTGGAAATGACCGCGATGCGATCGGAGAGGCTGGCCAAGCCGAACACGAACGGCTTGCCGGGTTCGTAGATGTCGTGTGCGGTGAGGTCGATCTCGATCAGCGCATCCGCGGCCCGGTCGCGAAAGAGCAACTCGAGTGCCTTGCGGGCGTCGACTTGCCCGCGCTCCTCGTCGAAGGCCGACGCCAGCACGTCCATCGGTCGGCTGGAGCGGACTTCGCAGCGAACGCGAAGCTGATCCAGTAGCGCTCGGCAGGCCAGCCGGGCGTCGGCATCCGGCACGGACCCGACGGCACGCACCACCACCAACGGGGGCCTGCGACTCTCGTGTTTCTTTCCCGCTTCCGCCGCACCCGAGATCGACGGCACGCTGAGCCCCCACAGCGCGATTGCTGCAAAGACGGCCCAGAGCAGACCGGAGGGGCTGAGACGGGAACGGAACATCGGAATGTCGGCCCCGGTGGGGCCACGACGATCCACGGTACGTCCCGCTGCAGCTCCGTCCAAGTAGGAAAATGTGCTAATCCCCGACGCGGAGCGTTCATTGCCCGCAAAGCGCCGGTTCTCGGCGTTTGGAACAGCGTTGAACGAAATCGCTCGAACGATGTCGAAACCCCACGATCGTGCGCCCGCGTCGCAGGGCGAAGGCTCCCGGCCCAACGTCGGCCGCGCCGGTTCGCCCCCGGCGCGCGACCCGATGTGGACGGTGCGCGAGTTGATGCAGTGGACGCAGGAGCGATTCACCAAGGCGGGCATCGATGGCGCGCGGACCGACGTGGAGTACCTGCTCGCCGCGGCGATGGGTTGCGATCGCATGTCGCTCTACGTTCGCCACGACGAGGTGGTGTCCTCCGAGGCCAAGGACGTCTTTCGCGGCTGGGTGAAACGCCGACTCGCGCGGGAGCCCGTCGCGTACCTGCTCGGTCGCAAGGGGTTTCACGCCCTCGACCTCGAGCTGGAGGTCGATGGGAGGGTGCTCGTGCCTCGGCCAGACACCGAGCATCTCGTCGACTGGTTGCTCGAAGAGCTGTCGGTCGACGATGCGGATGGTGCTTCGATCCTCGATGTCGGCACCGGGTCGGGCGCGGTCGCGCTGGCGATCGCGAAAGCTCGGCCGGGGGCAAAGGTCACCGCCTGCGACATCAGCGAGGACGCGCTGGCGCTCGCGTCGAAGAACGCTGCATCGGCAGCGCTCGAGGTCGCGTTTCATCGCTCGGACCTGATGGCCGACGTTCCGGTGCCCGAGCGTGGCTGGGCCGCGATCGCAGCCAACCTTCCATACATCCCCTCGGCGGAGCTCGATGCGCTGCAGCCCGAGGTCGCGCGTTGGGAGCCTCGGCTCGCGCTCGATGGCGGTGCGGACGGGCTCGACTTGATTCGCAGGCTCGTCGCCCAAGCGCGGCAGTCGCTGGCGCCCGGTGCAGGGCTCTACCTCGAACTCGGGCACGACCAGTCGGCAGCGGTGCAGGCTCTGCTGCAAGAGGCCGGCTTCGAGCGTGTCGCCGCGCGCAAGGACTACGGGCAGATCGAGCGCGTGGTCCGGGGCTTTCGGCCGGCATAGCGCGCGTTTTTTGGTCGGGTCCCACAGGCGGGCTAGCGTGCTGGCATGATGCGCGCTGCCTGCACCCTTGGTCTGCTCACCCTGCTGTCGGGCTGCATGACCGGCGACGGCATGGCGTCGAAGATTCGCGACACCTCGACGGCGTACAACCGTGCGCTGCGATGGGGAGACATCGACCGCGCGGTCGCGTACGTGCCTCCCCAGTCCCGCGACCTGTTCCTCGCCCGCCACGAGGTGACCGAGGACAAGCTGGTGGTCGTCGAGTACGAGGTCACGCGGCTCGACCTCGACCGAGAGCGCGGTGTTGCCGCGAGCCGAGCGGAGATCGTCTGGCACACCGACCGCGATCTGGTGGTGGAGCACACGATGGTCGACCAGCTGTGGCAGTTCCATGACGGTCAGTTCGTCCTGGTCGACGAACGCCGTGCTGGCGGGACGCCGCTGGGCATCTTCGCCGAGGTCGCAGAAGACCCCCATCCCTACCTCCCGGGGCTCGAGGCGTATCGGAAAGAACACAAGATCGGCGAGAAGAACAAGTACGGGGACAAGTCCCGTCGGCGTCGCCGCAAGGACAAAAAGGCCGCGCCGGAGCCTGTCGCGGTCCGCTAACGGTGTGCTGGCGGCCAGACGATCGTATCTTTGGCCGCCATGGACCTTCGTCGCACCGAGCGTTCGCCGTTCACTGCCCCGTCGGGCAGCGGTGATCTGATCGGCGACATTCAACGGCAGAACCGCCGCCGCGTGTTCAAACGCGCCGCGCAGATCACCGGGCTCGGACTCGCGTTGCTGCTGGCCGGCTTGGGTGTCAAACACCTCGCCGACGAGCGAGACCGCGACCAGGTGATCGAGCGTGTGCACGGCCAGTACGTGCACGGCACGGTGGCGGATCTGGTCGGCGCGGTGGAGCTGGCCGAGCTGGGCCTCGAACGTCACCCCGAGCACGTTCCGTTGCGAGGCGCCCGGGCGTTGATGCGCGCGCACCTGTGGGCGGAGTTCGGTGCCGGGCACGATGCTGCCGTCGCGGCGGTGGAGCAGCTCGCACCTTCGTCCGCCAAGACCATCGCCGATGGCATGTTGGCGTTCGCGGCCGGGGACATCGATGCGGCCGCGACCGCGCTCGACGTCGAACTCGAGGAGTCATCCTCGGCGTTCGAACAGCTCGAACTGGACTGGCTGCGCGGCATGGTTGCCGCCGCTCGGGCAGAGACGGACCCCGAGGGGTTGCGCGAAACGGTGGAGGTCCTCGGCGCGAGAGTCGAAGCCGGAGATGCCGGAACTTCACTGCGTCGGGTTCACGCCTACCTCTTGCTGCTCTCGAACGATGCTGACGCTGCGCTCGCCATGTTGGCGGCCGCACGAGAGCAAGCGCGTTCGCACTACGGGCTCGCGGCCGACGAAGCCCTGTTCAACGCGCACCTGCATCAAGAACTGGGTGGGGTGGCGAGCGTGGCCGATCAGCTGCTGGCCATGTCCCCCGAGGCTCTCTCCCCCCGGGACCGAGCCCATGCGGCGCTCTCTCGCGCGGTGGCCCACGTCGCCGAGGGCGAACCCGAGGAGGCCCTCGAGCGGCTGGACGAAGCGTGGCCCAACCTGGCCCCGTGGAACATGCTCGCGCGTCGCCTGGCCGTGCAGACGTCGCTCGACGCTGGAGATACCAGCCGCTACGAAGCGTGGCTCGACGCTTCGGCGTTCGGCGACGATGAAAAGGCGATCTACGCCGCCTGGGCCACGCTGATCGGCGGTGACGTGATGAAGGCGTTGTCGCAGCTCGAACAGGCCCCGCAAGCGCATCCGTGGGTGGGCTTGTTGCAAGCGCTGGCGCTGGTCGAACAAGGGCGCTGGGAAGAGGCCAAGCCCTGGGTCGACCGGGCGGGCAAGCTTCTCCCCGGGCGGCACGACCTCGAGGTCGCGGCGGCACGTGTCGACCTGCGTCTGGGCGACAAGGCGCTGGCGCTGCGCCGGCTCGAAGCCTTGGCCGAGCAAGAAGCCCACGCACCGCGAGCGTTCACGGGCCTGGGCGAAGCACACCTTCTGCAAGACGGTGAGGCCAAGAGCGACAAGAACGCCAAGCGTGCGCTGCAGGAGGCTGTCGATCGCGAGCCGGTGCCCGCCGAGGCCCAGTACCTGCTCAGCGGGATCTGGCATCGGCGTCGCATGAAGGATCCGCAGGCGGAGCAGAAGGCGCTCGACCTGCTGCGCAAAGCCTCCAAGACCAACCCTCATCGACCGCGCTATCGCATCGCACTGGCGAGTTATCTGGCCGATCTCGGCTACACCGCCGAAGCGCTGGAGCGCATGGACGCCTTGGAGGGCGACGTGGGGGTCGGGTGGCAGTTCTCTCTGCGGCACGTGCGTCTGTTGATCGAACGCAGTGGTCCGCTCGACGACAAGACGGTCGAAGCGTTGTTGGCGGACGCCGAAAAGGCCGGCGCGGAAGTGTTCGCCCTCCGCAAGGAGAAGGCGAGGCTCGCCCTGCGACGGGGCACGAAGGAATCCCTGGACACCGCACGCGCCGAGTTGGAGGCGCTCACCAAAGAGCGCCCGGCCGACGTCGATGCGCAGGTGTTGCTGTCGATGACGGTGCTCAAGCAGTTCGATCGCAAGGGGGCCGATGCCGTAGCGCGCCGGGCCGTTGCGGTGGTGGCCGAAGATGATGTCGGGTTGCTACGGCTGGCGCGGGCCAAGATCTCCGCTCGGGTCGGCCGAACCGCTCAGGCCGCGCCGATGGCCCGCTCGGCCTGGAACGCCATGTTGGCCGCCGAGTCTCGAACCACGGCGGAGCTTCTGGACGCAGGTGCGCTCACCACCCGCCTGTGGACGCGCCGCAAGAAAGACGCCGTCGCGCTGCGCGTCGCTCGAGAGCTCACCGACCGCGTCGGCTATCACGCGGACGCTTGGACGATTCGGGCCCGCACCGAGCTCGCGGCCAACGAAGCGTCGAGTGCCCGCACCAGCGCCAAGAAGGCGCTCGAACTCGATCCGAACAACCCCGGGGCCCACGAGATCCACGGCCACTGCCTGCTTCGCTTCGGCGACAAGAACGGCGCCCGCAAGGCCTACGAACGCGCGATCGAGCTCGCCGCGGACACCGAAAAGTCCGCCTACCGCGACAACCTCAAGCGCCTGCAGTAGGAACCGGTCGGTGCTCTAGGGGCTCGAGAGCAGGATGGTGGTGTCGTCGTCGGTCTGGTTGGTGACCGCGATGTCGCCCACGCCGTCGCCGTTGAAGTCGGCGACCGCGATGGCCGAGGGGCCTTGGCCCACGGCGAAGGTGTAGGTCTCGTCGAAGGCGCCCAGGCCATTGCCGACGAGAATGGTGACCGTTTCGTCGGTGGCGTCGACCGTGATGATGTCGAGCTCGTCGTCGGCGTTGATGTCGGCGGCCGCGACCGCGACGGTTCCGGCACCGATGGCGAAGGGCACACCGCCGCCGAATCCACCGACGCCGTTGCCCAGCGCGATGTTGGCGAGACCCTCGGTGGTGACCACGGCATCGTCGTTCATGTCGCCGTTGAAGTCGGCGATGGCGAACGCTGTGGCGGCAGCACCGACCGGGGTGGTGGAGGGCGCACCGAACAGGCCCGCGCCGTTGCCAGCCGCGAGCACGAGATCGGAGCCGACGATCGCAACGATGTCGATGTTGTCGTCGCCCGAGAAGTCGCCTGCGAACACGTCGGGGGCGGCACCTCCGACATCGATCGCCGTCGCCGCAGCGAACACCCCGGTGCCGTCGCCGGGCAGCATCGAAACGCCCGCGCTCGTCTTGGCGACCGCGACGTCGAGGAAGGTGTCTTCGTTGATGTCCGCCAGGCTCACGCGAAGCGGGCCGTTGCCACCAGCGTCGAAGCTGCTCACTTCGCCGAATGTGCCGTCGTTGCTTCCGAGCAACACGCCGACCGTGTGGTCCGATTGGTGGGTGACGACGAGGTCGAGTCCGCCAGCGCCATCGAGGTCGGCCAGGGTGAGCGAAGACGGGTTGTTGCCCACCGGGTAGGTGGCGTCGGCTACGAGAATGCCGTTGCCCAGGCCCAGGCGAACACCGACTGCGTTGTCGGTGCCACCGGCGACGATGATGTCGGCGTTGCCGTCTCCATCGATGTCACTGGCCACGATTGCGCGGGGACCGGCCGGGGCGTCGAAGGACAGGCCCTCGATGAAGCAGACCTCTCCCGGGTTGACGCTTCCGTCGTTGCACTCGCCGGGACCTGTGGTCTCGTCGTCGGTGGTGCTGCTTTCGGTGTCGTCACCCGTGGTGGTGTCGGTATCGGTGCTGCTGTCCGTGGCGTTGGAGGTGGTGCTCGATGGATCGGTGTCTGAGGAGTCCGTGCCGGGACCGGTCTCGGTCCCTGATTCGGTATCGGTGTCCGTATCCGTATCGCCGGGAATGCTGGACGAGACGATCAGGCCGTAGTACGCGGCGATGGAGTCGTCGGTGCAGGTGACGACACGGCTGTCGAAGTCGAGGCCGATGCGGGGCAATGGGGTGTACGAGCCCCCGATGTCACGGCCGATGACCAGCTCGTTGGGGTCGCGTCCGCTGACCTCGGCGGGGGTGAAGGTGTACTCCAAGGTCGCAGCCTGCTGGAGGGCCAGCTGCGGCGTCACCCGGTACGAGGCGCCCAGAGCCGCAGGTCCATCGCCGGTGGGTTCGATGGTGAACTCGGTCAGCGCATCCAGGGCGCCGGGCGGAATGGTGATGCGGAGCGCGTTGACCTCGAGGACACCGCCGTCGGGCCCGATGGCCTTGGATTGCATGCCAGCGAGCAACGGATCATCGGACTCCGTGCAGCCGAAAGGGACTGCGCAGGCAAGTACGGCTGCGAGGAGAGAAGAGCGGCTCCGCATGACCGAGCAAAATTAGCATGGAGTACCGCCCTATCGCACCTTCTAGGCGCCTGTGGTCACGGGTGCTGCGCATGGACGCAGGAACGCGTGGAGCGCAGGGGCTCGCTTCTCGAAGAGGCGCAGGTCCCACCCGCGTGACCCTCCGAGCCACGCGAGTGACGCGAGCCCTGTCCTTCGTGGACGTCAGGTCGCGTCGGGCGCAGGAGTGTCGGCGCCGCTCTCGGGAAGCGCGGGCTTCTTGATGTAGTCCTGGTCGACTTCGCCGTCGAGCGCGTTGAGGAACGTGACGATCGAGCCCAGTTCTTCGGCGCTCAGGGTTCCCTTGGCGAGCTGGTGCTCGGCCATCTTCTGGACGATCTCCTCGAGTGTCTCGACCGAGCCGTCGTGCAGGTAGGGGCCGGTCTTGCTGATGTTGCGCAGCGAGGGGACCTTGAACGAGTACTTGTCGGGCGCCGATTTCGAGACCGCGAATCGCCCCTCGTCCTTCAGATTGGGCCAGGGTTTGACGTTGCCGAGCTTCTGGAACTGGTTGCCACCGAGCAACGCGCCCGAGTGGCACTGCGTACACCCGACGTCCATGAACGTCTTGAGCCCAGCGGCTTCCGCATCGGACAGGGCCGACGCGTCGCCCGCGATGAACGCATCGAACTTGCTGGGGGTGACCAGCTTGCGTTCGAAGGCGCCGATCGCCTTGGCCAGGTTGTCGTAGGTGACGGGGTCTTCTTCCCCGGGGAACGCGGCCTTGAACGCGTCGACGTAACCCGGCATCGAGTTGAGGGTGGTGAGGACCCGCGCTTCGTCGGGCATCGCCATTTCGACCGGGTTGAGGATCGGGCCTTTCGCCTGTTCTTCGACATCGGCGGCACGGCCGTCCCAGAACTGCGCCAGGTGGAATGCGGCGTTGTAGACGGTGGGCGAGTTGCGGTCACCGAACGCGTTCTTGTGACCTTGCGAGGTCTTGGCTCGTTTGCCGTCGACCTCGCGCACGTCGACCCCGAAGCTCGCCAAGTCGTGGCAGCTGTTGCAGGAGATGTCGTGGTTCTTCGACAGGCGCGCGTCGTAGTAGAGCATGCGCCCGAGGTCGGCCTTTTCCTTGGTCCAAGGGTTGGCGTCGTTCTTCGCTTCGGTCTGCAGCGGTTGAAACAGAGGCTTCGCTGCGGCCAGCACCTTCGCGGGGTCGACCGCCGGAGCCGCGGGGGCACCTTCAGGCGTGGGTTCACCGTAGGTGCGCGGCGAAGCAGGCTTGGGCGGAGCCTTGCCCGTGGAGGCATTGTCATCGCAACCCGACGCGAGGCTGAGCGCGGCGATCGAAGCGACGAAGAGGGCGCGGTAAGTCTGCGGAGTGAAACGGTATTTCGTCATCGTGGTCGAACTCCTGGCCGTTCCCAGAACCCTTACCCCCATGCTCGACCGACCGCAACGTTTTGCGCGCTTCGACCCCCGCGCACAGCTTGCTGGCTGCCCTCGCACCTGTCACCGTTGTTCCATGACGAAACGCCGCGCAATGGGTCGAACCTCCACCCTCGTGAGTCTGGTCGCGCTCGGTCTCGTCGGCACCGCGAGCGGGTGCTCGGGCAAGGGCGAGGCGACGGCGGCGGAGCGCCTGTGGGTGTCGACCGTGCCCACCAGTCCCAAGCAGCCGATCAGCGCATTCTTGGCCACCAAGGCCAAGGATGGAAAGTACATCGGAGCGTTCTTCACCGGGTCGCTGTATCGCGGAGGGCACAACGTGTTCACGTGGGTCCCCAAGTCTGGCGGGGCCGAACTCACGTTCTTGCAGGACAACTCCAAGGCCAAGCTTCGCTTCGAGACCTGCAAACCGAGCAAGGGGTTCGACCATTGCCTCCTCGTCAAAGGCGACCCGACGGGGACGGGTCGGTACCAGTCTCGCAAGCGCTGGACGGTGCGACGCGGCAAGTCCGACGTGGCGCCGTCTCAGCTCATTCCCAACACCATCGCCGCGCTGGCTGAAGACGACGAAGACCTTCAGGCGCTGTTGCAGCCTTGAGCTCGGATCTCGAATCGGCAGGCGCGAGCGCGGATACGGATGCGCTGCTCGAGCGTCTCGTTGGGCAGTTTGCCTCGCCGTACGACTTCTTGCGGGAGCTCGTACAGAACGCGATGGATGCGGGCAGCGACCTCGTCGAGGTCGAGCTGCACCAGCACCCCGGCTCGCACGCGGCCGAAGTCGTCTTCGAGCTCGTCGTCGTGGACGCCGGCGCGGGCATGGACGAGGAGATCATCGACGGCGAGTTGACGCGCTTGTTCGGCACCTCGAAGACCGACGACCGCACGATGGCGGGTGGGTTCGGCATCGGGTTCGTCAGCGTGTTCGCGTGGGCGCCCGAGCGGGTGTTGGTGCAGACGGGTCGGCAAGGGGACGCCTGGGAGCTGCTGTTCGACGAGACGCGTCGCTTCGAAAAACGGAGCGTCGACATGCCGGTCGAAGGCACGACGATCCGGCTCTTTCGGCGTGGGGCGCCCTCGCAGCGGCGCAGCATCGCCGATGCGATCCGTGATGCCCTGCAGCGGTGGTGTCGCTTCGTTCCGCTCGAGGTGACGTTCGAGGATTGCTCGACACACGACGGGCCGGAGACGATCGGCGACGCGTTCGAGCCTTCGGACGTCGCTGCGGTCGCGCATTGGGAGCGAGGTCCGACACGCGCGGTGCTGGCGTTCGGGCCCGACCCCGAAGGCGTGCTCCTGCGCCGGGGTCTGGTGTTGGAGGAGGGGACCACTGCGACGCTGTTTCCGACGTTGGCCGAGAAGGAGCCTGCGCCCACGCTCGAACACTTGCTCGTGCGGCTGGACTCGCCGCTCTTGCGCACCGGGTTGGCGCGGGACGGGGCAGTGCAAAGTGGAGAGCGCGAGGGCATCGAGGCGGCGCTCCGGCCCGCGGTCGCGGAGCTTCGTCGCGCGCTCGCGCAGCGCATCGTGGACGTGGCCGCGTTGCCGCGGTGGAGCGCCCAGTCGGCGGACCTCTACTCGCATCTGCACGCGCACCTGCAGCTCGAACACTCCGCCATGCAAGACCTCTCGGCGTGGGCGCTCGTGCGCTTGGCGACCGGGACACCCGTATCGGTCGAGACCCTGCGCCGCCGGGCCCGACACGGCGTGGTGGCGGTCGCCGATGAGGGTCCGCTGGAGCTGCGACTGCTCGCGCTTCGATCCGGTATTCCCGTCGTGCAGGGGCGCTGGGACATCGACGCTCCGTGGCTCGTCTCTCTGCTGTCGCGATTCGACCTCGAGCCTCGCCCGCTGACACGCGCGGTCAGCCGCGCCCATCCCTTGGACACACCGCCCGGCCTGGCCAAGCTCACCTTGTCGTTGCTCGGGGGAGCGCTGCGTCCGGCCGCGGTGCAGTGGTGCGAACTCGAGGATGCCGACGCCGATGTGCTGGGCGGCATCGCCATTGCGGAGGGGGGCGTCGTGACGGGCGCATCATGGACGGCGCAGCGCCTTCGTGGACGAACGCTGTGGATTCGGGCCTCGCATCCCGTGGTGCAGCGTGCGGCCAGGACGGCGCTCACGCGGCCAGACGTGGCCGCGTTCGGGCTTGCGACCGCAGCGCTCGTGCGCGGGGACGAGGACGTCGATCCGTTGGTGGAAGCGTGGAGGGCGTTCGAGTGAATGTTCTGGATGCGCTGGTCGAACAGGCATCGCTCGCGAGCGGCGACGCGGCACCCCTGCGTTCGTTCACCGCATCGGCCCAGGCCGGCGTGTTGGCAATGCGACGCGCCAGCAGGCCGTGGGCTTTCGCGACCACGTTGCTCCGCGCCGCGCGGCAGGTCCCGGGCCGATGCGTCGCGCGCCTGCGCATCGATGTGCTCGACGGGCAACGCGTGATGCGGTTCGACCTGCGCCAGACGTCGGACGACTGGAGTTGGATCGACTTGACCGGGTTGCTGGAGGCGGCGTTGCGGGACGATGTCACCGACCCGCCGTCGGTCCGCTGGCGTTCCCTCATCGGGGCCACGGTCAATGGCGCGCTGGCCATGGAGCCTCGCGCCGTCGAGCTGCATACCCCGGCGGGGGCGCGACGCTGGACCCTCGGTGATGCGACGAGCGATGCGGACCCGTATGTCCTGCAGCGGATGACCAGTGACGTCGAAGACGGCGGTGTTTCGCTGGTGATTCGCCACCGAGCCGAAGGCGTTTCCGCGATCTGGGCGCGCTGGACCGGGCGGCACGAACCCGAAGAGGAGGTGGCTCGGGCGTGGAGTGAAGCGCTCGGGAAACCTGTCGATGGGGACGCGCTCGGCGATGGCGTGGTGGTCGAGTCCCTTGCAGAGCGGGAGTCCGTCTGGCTCGGAACGCTGGGGCGGTGGTGGCCGGCCGAGAGCGGAGGGCTGTTCCTTCGCCGCGATGGCGTGCGCATTGCCGAGTTCTCCCAGACCGTGTCGGCGCAGGGCGGGCCGGCGTTGCACGGCGATATCGAGGCCGACGGTCTGGGCCTCGATGTCGATGGACGCGCGGTGCGGACGGACGCGGCGTTGCACGGCGTGATCGCGTGGCTGGCTGCGCCCGAGCTCGTACCGCCGGCCGTCGTGACCGACTCGCATGGTCAGGCACGGGCCCTCGAAACGCTGCGTTCGACCGACGAAGTGGTGTTCGTTTGGCCGCACCAGGCGGAGGCTGCAGCCCACGTGGGGCACTGCACGGTGCTCACCCCGCCGCAGCTGCAGTGGCTGACGGAGCACACCGAGGCGACGCTCGTGCCGGCCGACGTGTTGCTGGAGGCCAAGGCGCCGCGCCGGGTCGACCTCACCGGGTTGCACGAGGGCAGCGTGGGGCCAGTCGGCCTGGGGGAGGTCGAGGGCGCGCGCGTGGAGGCGTTCGTGCATCGGCACCCCGTGGCCCACCTTGGGCGGGTCGAGGTGCACGGGTTTGGACGCGTGGTGTTCGAGGCGTCCGCCGAGCTCGTCGGAGTGACGGTGGTCTGCACGATGCCCGCGGGCGGTGTGGATGTTTCGGTCGCGGCGGCGCTCGCCGAGGGGGCGGTCGAACGTGCGACGGCGTGCGCGGACTTGCTGACGCAGGCGGTGCTGTCCGCGTTGCCCGAAGGCCCCGCGCGAGCGCGTGTCCCCTGGTACGCGCACCGACTGCGTCGCCTGTCGCCCGCGGGGATCGAGCTGCACTACCGCGCACACGGGGATGGAGTGCGACTGGCGTGGCGCGACGAGCCGCTGCTGCAGCTCACGGTGGCGCACGAGCGCGACGGCACACCGCGTACGGCTGCCGAGGCGCTGGAGCGACTGCGAGACGTCGGTGGCATCGTGGTCGGCGAGCCTGGCGGACGCTGGGTCACGCTCGAGTCGTCGGTGCCCGCCTGGGTGCCGTGGTTGCTGACCGAGGGAGGGGCAACGCTGCTCGGTCAGTTGGTGGGGGACTCGGGTCTGTGGCGCATGCCGATGGTTCCCGAAGCTCAGCTGCGGCCCGCATCGCTGGCGTCGCAGTTCCACGTCCGGCTGCGCCCTGCGAGGGCGACCGAGCTTCGCGAGCAGCTCCACTCGGTGGGACGCGCGCGAGAGTGGTCGCGGCGAGCCCTCAGTGGCCACGCGCTGTGGGCCCGCGCGAGCGGAGAGGATGCGCTCGAGCTCGACCGACTCCCGCTGGTTGTCGTGTACGACCCTCGTGCGGCCCAACCACGGCGGAGGCAGTCGATCGAAGCGATCGCCTCGGCCTCGATCGGCGGGGTCGTGCCGCCGGGCGCGGGGCATCGCGGCCTTCCGCAGCCGGTGGTCGAAGCCGGGCCCGCGGTGGCACACGCCCTGGTCGAGTTGGGTCTCGTCGCAGCCAGCACGGCGCACATCGGTCGGACGAAGAGCGAGCATCGGCCGACGCCACGCGCCGCCGAGACACGCACCGTGTGGCTGCGGCAACGCATCGTGGACGAGCGTGTCGTCGGTGCGCTGACCCTTGCCGAAGGCCCGCCGGGGGTCGAGGTTTGGCGGGAAGGACTTCGGCACCGAACGTTGGTGCTCGCGCCCCCGTTCTCGTCGGTGTCAGGCCGGGTCTGGCTTCAAGGGGCAGGGGGAAGCGACGGCACGCTACGCCCGATCTTGCAGGCGGAGGCGTCGTTGCTCGCGACCGCCGCGCGCCGGGCGGTGCTGCTGGCCGTGCCAGGGTCCGCGCGGGCGCGAGCCCTGCGGGCGTTCGTGCTCGGTCTTCCCGAGCCGCCGAAACCCGAGCCGCCCGCGCACACGGTGGTGCTCGGGTCGGATCGTCTGGCGGCCACGCTGCGCTACGCGTTGGGCCGCTCGGTCATGGTCGAGGTGTCGCGCGTCTCGTGGAGTCTCGTCCGTGACGACGAGGGCCTGCAGCGGGTGCGTCTCGGAGGTTTGCATCCGCTGGTGCGAGCGGCGCGGAGTGACGACGCGAGCGCGTCCGACATCGGTGCGGCCGCGCTCGCGGCGTTGGTCGTGTTGCATCGGGCGGAGCGCGTGTCTCTGCGTCAGTTCGACCAGGGCGTCGAGCGCGTGTTGGCGGCCTTGGAGTGACCCCGCCGCGGTGGTAGACCCGGTCGATGCAGCGCGCGGCCTGGTTGGAGGAGTCTCCCTACACGCTGATGCTCAGTGCGGGATTCTTCGGTTTCTTCTCGCACACCGGGTTGCTGCGCGCGTTGGAAGACCGGGGGCTCCAGCCCCAGCGGGTGATCGGAGTCTCGGCGGGCTCGCTCGCAGGGGGCCTGTGGGCGAGCGGCATGGATGCCGGCGCCATCGCGGACGAGTTGGTGTCGCTGCGACGGGAAGACTTCTGGGACCCCGGGTTCCCGTTGGGGGGACTGCTGCGCGGTCGCAAGTTCCGCAACCACCTCGCACTGCTGCTGGGGCGGTTGGGGATCGAGCGCATCGAGCAGACACCCACGCGTTTCGCCCCCATCGTGCACGACGTCTTGCGGCGCAAGCCGTTGGCGCTGCAAGAAGGACCGCTCGACGAGGCGATCGTGGCGTCATGCACGGTGCCCGCGATGTTTCGGCCGGTCTGGTCGAAGGGACGCGTGCTGGTGGACGGCGGTGTGTCCGACCGCTGCGGCTTCACGGCGCTCGAGGGCGACCGCCGGGTGCTGTTGCACTTCTTGCCCACGCGGCGGCGGGTGAAATGGGGCGCGCCTGCGCCCGTGCCCACCGCTGTGCCGGGCGCGGAGTCGATGATGTTGCTGACCCCCGACCTGCCGAAGGTCACCCCGTTCGCGCTCGAACAGGGGCCCATCGCCTACGCGCAGACGTACGAATACGTGCAGCGCTGGCTCGACGAAGACTGCTGACGCGGCTCAGCCGACGGGCTCGGTGACAGGGCCCGTGGTGCCCTCACAGCCCCACTGCCAGTTGTCGATGAACGCGTAGCTGTCGAGGATCCCGTCGGCCAAGTCGAAGATGGCGAGGACGACGGTGATCTGCTCGCCGGGGGTGACCGGTGCGGTGGTGCTCAGCCAACGTGTGCCCGCGTGTTGCCGCATGCAGGTGCCCGCAAGCTCGGGCAGGGAGCCGCCATCGTCGCGGAAGTCGAGGAAGCCGGCGTTGAGGGAGATGGGATCCCCGTCCTCGTCGAACGAGATGTTTCCGGTCCAGCTCTCGGACTCGAGCCATCCGACGTACATATCGTTGTACTCCTCGCCGAAGTAGAACGGGTACTCGGTGGAGAAGAACGCGAAGTCGTAGCTGATCGAGCTGCTCTGGGCAGGGACCTCGGTGATGATGCGCATCTCTGCGTAGTCGAACGCGGCGCCACCTTGGTTGAACTGATCCGCGATGGTGTTGGAGCAGTCGCCGGTGCCGAGCAAGGCGGCGTCCATCGTGCAGTCGCCGGCGACGTTGGTGGCTCGAATCGGGTTGGGGAGCGTCGCACCCGGATCGGGGCTTCCGATCAGATCGTCGTTGCAGAACGTCGGGCCGCCATCGTTGTCACCGAGCGGTGTCTCCGAGTCGAGCTCGGCGACCGACCCACTGCCGATGACCGCGAACGAGGAGCCCTCGCGCGGAGCCCAGGTGTCGGTGTTGCCGAACCCCGTACGCACGCCGAGCGCGGCCGCGTCGCCTTGGGTGGTGGCGGTGACCTGGACTTCGCCTGGGCAGCCCAGCCCGATGGCGTGAAAGAGGTCGGTCGTGCCGTCGTCGCAGGGCACATGCGCGACCTCGTCGCACGAGTCGGGGCAGTCTTCGCCTTCTTGGCAGTCGATTTGCCCGCCGCTCTCGCTGTTGCCGAGGTCCAGCTTGATCTCCCCGGTTTCTCCCATGCCTTCCGAGGGATCGAGGGTGTCGATGCCCGTTTCGCTGGCGGTCGCTGTGGCGGTCAGCCCCCCAGCGTCCTCACCTGTACTGGAGTCCTCGCGCTCCTCCAGGGCACAACCAACCAAAAGGACCAAGATGCTCGCTCCGACCCGAGTCATGGTGCGCAACCGTATCAAGGGCGGCAGAGCCTTCCAACGAGCGCAAAGCACCCGAAGAGTACGTGCCGCGTAAAGCACGGTTTCTCCCTTTGAAGTTTCGGTGATGCTGGATAGGAATCCTGCTCGGGGTATCGAGATCGACCCTCGTCCGTGCGACCCTCCGTGTCTTCTCGCCTTCGCATGGCCGACTCGAGCGCATCCACCACGACTCACGCAACGCTGACCGACACCGGGCTCGAGCTCGCCGGGTTGGGGGCGCGCTTTTCGACCCTCGTCGCTTCGCTCCAGCGACCGCTCGTGTTCTTCGACATCGAAGCGACGGGCACCGATCCGCTGAGCGATCGCATCGTCGAGCTTTCCGTGTTGCGTGTGGGGCCCGACGGTGTGGAGCCGATTCGGACCTGGCGGGTGAAGCCGGGCATTCGCATTCCGATCGAGGCGACCGAGATCCACGGGATCTCCAACGAAGATGTCGCTTCGGCGCCGTCCTTCGAAGACATCGCCGACGAGGTGCTGGCATCGCTGGAGGACGCCGACTTCGCAGGCTTCGCAATCGGTCGGTTCGACGTTCGCATCGTGCAGGCCGAGCTGGTCCGCGCCGGCAAGACATTGGACGTCAGCGCCAAGCGAGTGATCGACGCCCAGGTCATCTATCACCGCCGCGAGCCTCGCAACCTCTCCGCGGCCCTGCGCTTCTACAAGGACAAAGAACTCGAAGGCGCCCACGGTGCAGCCGCCGACACCATCGCGTCCCTCGAGGTGTTCGCGGGTCAGCTCGACCGCTACGAAGACCTCTCGCTCGACGTCGACGCGCTGCACGAACTCTCGGCCAGCCACAACGGTGCCTACTGCGACCAGAGCCGCCGCTTCGCCTGGCGCGACAACGAACCCGTCTTCAACTTCGGTCGCCTACGCGGCCGCAGCCTCCGCTGGGTCGCCTCCGACCCCACCGAACGCCGCTACCTCCGCATCTTCCTCGAAGGCCGCTTCGAAGACGACGCCAAAGCCATCGTCCGCGACGCCCTAGAAGGCCGCATCCGCCAACGCAAACGCGCCAGCTAACCCCGCCCTCCCAATCCGTCGCGCCGAGCGAAGAGAAAAACGCACTTCGCAAGAGCCCCCAACGGCCGCACCCGAACGCACCGCGAACCCGGGGCAGCTGTGACTTCGCGAGAGAGCGAAGTGCCCCCGGAGGGGGTACGGAGCGGAAAAGAAGGCAGGGGTCGCGAGCACAACCCCCCTCGCAGCCTCCCATGAGGAGGCCCCTCTCACCTTCGGTGAGGGGCCGACGAAGGGAGGCGTAGCGCAAACTCTTGCCGAGCGACACTGTCACCAAACCGCGGCTCGGCAAGAGAGCGAAGTGCCCCCGGAGGGGGTGCGGAGCGGAAAAGAAGGCAGGGGTCGCGAGCACAACCCCCCTCGCAGCCTCCCATGAGGAGGCCCCTCTCACCTTCGGTGAGGGGCCGACGAAGGGAGGCGTAGCGCAACCCCCCGCCGAGCGACGCCCTCAATACTCGGGGTCGCGATGTTTCGCGACCTCGACCCGGGAGCCCTGCTGGATGAACTTCAGCGACGGCTTGTCGAGCATCACCGTCGTCCCCGCTTCGACGCTGTGCGTCAGCCAGACGTTACCGCCGATGGTGGAGCCTCGGCCGATCACCGTATCGCCGCCGAGGATCGTCGCACCCGCGTAGATCGTGACGTCGTCTTCCAAGCGGGGGTGCCGGCGTTCGTCCGACTTGTCTCGGCCGTTGCGGACCGAGAGCGCGCCGAGGGTGACGCCTTGGTAGAGCTTCACCCTCGCCCCGATCTCGGTGGTCTCGCCAATGACGACCCCGGTGCCGTGGTCGATGAAGAAGCTCTCCCCGATCGTCGCACCTGGATGAATGTCGATCCCGGTGCGGCTGTGCACCTGCTCGGACATCATTCGCGGAATGAGCGGCACGTCGAGTTGCCACAACGTGTGGGCAATGCGGTGGACGGCGATCGCTTCGACGCCTGGGTAGGCCGTGATGATCTCGGGTGCGCTGCCCGCCGCAGGGTCGCCGACCAGCGCGGCCTGAACGTCGGTGTCGAGGATCGCCCGGATCGCCGGGATCGCCCGGATCATCTCGATTGCGCAGGTGTGCGCACGTTCCTGGTGTGGATCGTCGCAGGTGGGTTTCTCGCCGGACTGAGCACGGAGTGCCTGTGCGACCGCGAGCTCGAGCCCTCGCAGCGCGCGCGCGCACCGTTCCCCGACGAAATAGCGGCACGTCAGCTGGTCGACATGCTGCCGTACGAAGTAGCCAGGAAAGACGATTGAGATGAGATCGTCGAGCAATGTCGCCACCTCGGCGCGTGAGGGCAGGTTGAGCCCGTCGAGGTGGTTGATGTTTCCGTGCTCCGCGTATGATTCGACGATGTCGTCGATGGCGCTCGCGAGGACGCGCTCATCGGTCTTGCCGCGCATGCGCCGACGATAGCAGTCGGCTCGTCACATGGTCAGCAGTCGCGCAGTCGTGAGCCAATCTTGGAGCGCCGACACACGCGCCGATAGACTGGTCGCTCACCGCACGGTGACGGAGCGACTCGTGGACTCGCCCTCAGATTTCTATACTCAGGATCGTAGTGGCGACGGCCTTCGTCGCCTCGTGGCTCAATCCCTCATGGCTCATGGGGAAGACCTTCCTGCACCCCAGGTCGCCGCGTATTTGTCGGGATGGTCGAGCGCACTTGCCTTGGTGCGCCGGACTGACCTCACCATGCCTTCCGCGTCGGAGGATCTGCACCGCGCCGTCGCTGCCGTTGTGACTGCGCTCGACGCGGCTGCACGATCCGTACTCGACGAGGAGTAGGCCGGATCCGATTCCCCCTAGGGCGTTTCGGGCCGGATCGAGACCGGCGCTTCCATCGGCGGTGACACGCGGGGTTGGCGCTCCGGTGCGCGCGGAGGCCACTCGATCTGATGCTTGATCATGCGCCGCTTCAGGGCGTGCCGGGTGATCCCGAGGAGCTGCGCTGCCTCCACAATGCTGCCCGCCTTCTGAAGGGCGGTTTGGCACAGGGTGCGCTCGGCTTTGCGAAGGTTCAGGTCTTCCAGCAGGATCGGCATGACCGGAGGATATGCGAAAAGTCGCTAGTGGGAAAGCTATTTCTAGTAATGTCTCATACTGATACGATCGTTTCTAACGCTGTGTGCGCGGGTCGGTGGATATCGCTGTCAGGATCACGTGGAGGTCGAAAACGTGCACTGCGGCGCGAAGATGCGCCGATCAGCCAACGGGCTGGTGTCTCAATGCGCGACAGTGCACGTCTATGCGCGCTTCGGAACACCATTCGGAGGCCGATGTTCGGAAATGAGCATTTGTGGATTCACTATGTTGAGGCTGCCCGGGCGGAGCGCGCGCAGTTGCACGAGTATCCGGGAAGCCATGAACGATCGCGCTCCGAAGCCCAGGGGTCTGCCGCCCCCATATGGGCGGAGCACCTTGGTTCTTCGGGGATCCGGCGTTTCGCCATTACCATGACGGGCCCGTGCCGGATGACGGTATCGCAGTGAAGAGCGCCGCAGCTCGCGTCCTCCTGGTCGACGACGACGTCTCCCGCAGTGCGACGGTACAGCGTTCCCTCGAGGCTGCCGGGTTCGCCGTCGTGCACGCGCGTCGCGAGTTGGATGCGCTCGAACGACTTCGCACCGAGATGTTGGACGCGGTGGTCTGCGACACCCGTGCGCAGGACGACCTCACCGGGCGCGTCGTCGAGTGGGTCGGTCGCTGTGCGCCATCGATGCGGTTGGTGGTGCTCGGGCAGCAGGCCGGTATCGCGGAGCGCTTCGGGTCGCTGGGCGTACGGACCGTCGATGACCCCACCGACCACGATGGGCTGGCCGACGTGCTGGGCGGCCTGGGTCTACGACGAGGGTTCTTTGGAAACTCGATCGAGGTCGAGTTGTTCGACTACGTGCAGATGGTCGCGCTCACGGGCCGCGACAAACTCGTCGAAGTGAACACGCCGCGGGGCCTCGGTCGAATCTGGTTCGAGCACGGCGACATCGTGCACGCGGAGTTCGACGAGTTCCGAGGCGAGCTGGCCTTCTACAAGATGTTGGCGGCCGGGCGCGGACTGTTTCGCGAAGCACTTCCCACGCCGCCGCCCAAGCGCACCGTGGTGCGGTCGAGCACGCACCTGCTGATGGAAGCGGCGCGGCAGACCGACGAAGGCACGCTGGGGCAGACGGGTACCGTCGAAGAGGACGAGGAGACCTCCTTCAGCGACCTGATGGAAGATGCGGACACCGGAGAAATCCCGCTCCGGCAGCCGCCTCCCGAGAACGTTCAACCGCTGCCCGCTGCGACCGGCCCCAACCCACCGGTCATCACCGACGCGGAGGCCAGTGGTGCCATGCTGGCAGCCGCGGCTCGGCCCGCCCCCGACGAGGACGACTTCGCCGCGCTCGTCAGCGACGCGATTCAGCTGGAGGGGCTGGAGCTGCCCGGGTCGGCGGAACTCGGCCCGGCCGACTCGATGGTCGGCTCGATCGCAGACATCGAAGCCGCGGTGGGTCGAACGCCGACCAAACCTCGTGCCGACGAGTCTCAGAACCAGATGGCCGCGGGGCACGCGGTGTTCGAGGATCCCGAGACACGCGCCGCCATGCTGGACCAGTTCTGGCAGTTCGAGGGCATCAACGGCGTCGCGATCATCTCTTCGACGGGCAAGGTGCTCGCCGAGGACATGCGCAACAACTCGTCGTTGGTCACGCTCGCCGGCTTCTACATGCGCGGCGCGGCCCGCATCGCACGCACGCTCGGCTACAACGTGTTCGATGGCATCGTCGCGCGGTCCGTGCAGGGTCAGCAGATGGTCATGGTGAGCATGGGCGCGGCGTCGGCGGTGCTCTCGGTCGAACCAGGTGCCGACCCCGAAGCGGTGCGTGATGCAGTGATGGGGGTGGAGTGATGGACGCCAGAGACCAGTTGCTCGAGCTCCTCGAAGAACTCGGCGCGGTTCCGGGAGTGCGCGCGGCTCTGATTGCGACCGCCGATGGAGCGATCGCATCGAGTGGAAGCGCGGCGATGCCTCTCGAAACGGCCAACGACGTCGCAAAGACGATTCGCCGGATGACGGTCGCGTCCTCCACGGTCGGGGTGCCGCTCAAAGACCTCCTGATCAACTTCGGCCCGGCTCGCATGATGGTCGTTCCCGTCACCGAGGATGCGACCGTGGTGAGCCTGCTCGAACGCGACACGGCCGTCTCTCCCGTGCGTCGCGTGCTCAGCATGCAGATCGATTCGCTGCGCTCGTTGCTCGCCGACGACGAGGACGAGATCGACGTCGACGTGGTCGATGAGACCGAAGAGGAGATCGAGCGCATCCTTCGCGGAGAACTCGGCCCGGTGTTGCAGCGGATTCGCAGCCAGTTCCGCGAGTTCGCACAGCAGGCGGGCTTCGGTCCCGAGCGTACCGAGGCGATGGTGCGCGAGCAGCTTCGGGAGTGGCTACTGTGCTGCAACCCGTCGACGTACACGTTTCCCCTGTTGGTCGACGGCCTCGGCCAGCTGCTCAACGATGCTCCGGCGGCACGTGCCGGCTTCATGGAGCAGGTGCAGGGCACGATTCGCGCAGCCCAGGGCTGATCCAGTGCTGACTCAGCGCGCACGACAAACGCCGCGAGCCCCAACGGGCGCGCGGCGTTGTTCGTGAGGCGGCAGTTCAGCGGGCGCGCGCTCGAAGCTGACAGACGCCGTCGTTGCTGCGGCCCACGCTTCGAATGGTGCGTTGCTGGTTGGCCGAGATGCGCTCACCGGCGAGCTCGGTGTGCACCATGCGAATCATGACGTCGCGGAGGCTCTGCACCTCGTAGCAGGGGATGTGCGGCTCGGCGTGACCATTGCCGACGCCGGAGTCGTCGGTGAGGAACACGTACTGACCCCCGGTGCCTGCCGCTGCAGCGCGCATGACGATCTCGGCCTCGGACGCGACACCCGACGCAGCGACGGGGTAGAAGGCCGCGCCCATCGACCGAAGGTCGTCCACGGCGTCCATGGTGCGCCGCATCTGCTCGGGGTGCGGCGGCGCATCGGCGACCAGGAACACCACCTTGGCCGAGTCTTGCGACCACGAGAGGTGGGCAGCATCGTCGAGTCCAGCGTCCATCGCCTCGGGGTAGTCCCCGCCACCGCCCGCGCTCTGCCGGCCGAGGTGGTCCTCGAAGCGGCGCAGGTTGTCGGTGAAGTCGAACGAGCGGCTCACGAAGGCGTCTCCATCGTCCCGGTAGACCACCAGCGCAAAGCGTTGGTCGACGCGGGGGAACGAGCGCTCGATGGTGCGGGCGATGTTGCGAAGCTCGACCTTGAGGTACTCGATCTCGTCTCCCATGCTGCCGGTCGCGTCGATGACGAGCGCGATATCCACGGCGTCGACCGAGTCGGCCTGCACGTTGCGCATGGTGATGGTGTTGATCGTGCCTTCACGAACGGGCACCGACATGCGCTCGCGCCCGTGTTGAATGGTGGCCTTGACCTTGCCTTGGCGGCGGTGCTCGGGCGGGAGATCCCAGCCGGCGAAGAAGACCGCGCGGCCATCGGTGCCGGTGGGCACACGTGCACCTCGCTGATCGGTGTCGAGGCGAACGTCGGCGTCGTGAATCGGACGGCCGCTGGAGTCCACCACACGCACGATCGTCATCTCGCCGGTCACACGATCGGCCACGTCACGGGTGTCTCGCTGCTGGGCCATGCGCTCGGCAAAACGCGTGAGCACGTCGGGGTTGAGCGTGTCGTCGAACGCTCCCGCGGTGAGGCGTCCGGCTTGCAGCTGCCGGTCGAAGTCGGGCTCGGGCTCGGGCTTGGGCCGAGGCCTGCGTGGCTTCCGGCTCTTCTTCAGCGGCCCACGCTTCGCCTTGCGCTCAGCACGTCGACTCCGGCTACGACCCGAGGCGCTGTCGCGAGCGATTGCCGCGTCAGCGGCCGGGGGCGGTGAGGGCTCGGCCGGAGCCGGAGCTTCATCAACCATCGCAGGTTCGGCTTCTTCGAACGAGGCCGTCGACGGAGTGGCTCCCGCCCCGTCGTCGCCACCCTCGTGGGCGTAGTCGGCATCGTCGTCGGCGTAGCTCTTCTCGCTCGCCGCCGAGGCTCCGACGTCCCCCGGGGCATAGCCGGCATCCCCTGCGGGCGCGCTCGAGGCCAGCTCGCGGGTGGGCGACGGGGCGCTTTTCGAGGCGGGAGCGCAAGCGGCGAGGGAGGCGAGGGCGAGAAGAAGGGGCAGGCGCTTCATGTCAGCCCGAACGCCCGACCCCCGCACTCGGCTTACACGCGGACCCGAGTTTTTTCGCGAGACCCGAAAGCCCCTCGTAGACCGCCAATTTCAGCAAAATGCCCGAAATCGACCAGCCCCGCTTGACGCCCCGCGACCTTCCGCGTACATACACCGCCCAACCGCAACCTGCCCAGGTAGCTCAGTTGGTAGAGCACTGGACTGAAAATCCGGGTGTCCGTGGTTCAAATCCGCGCCTGGGCACTGAAACCCCCGCAGAGCAACCTGCGGGGGTTTTGTCTTTTCGAGAGCTCAGCCGGGGCGGGGCACGGCTTGCTCGAAGCATTGGGCAAGTGCGGGCTTGACTCTCGGTAGCCAGAACCGGCCGGACCTCCATCCCGGAGGGAGGTCGGGACTCTTGATCCCGAAAGGCTGCGTTCCGCCCTCGTAGTAGTAGAGGTGGCGGTCGTCGGCCGAGTAGCGGCCGGCGCAGAGCAGACGCATCACGCTGCATCGGTTTCGCACGGCCAGAACGGAGATGTCGATCCATGCGGGGCATCGTCCGTCCCGGTACAGAAGGCTGGTCACGCGCTCCGCCGTGTCGGCCTCGACGACCAGGCCGTCGTCGCTGGGATAGACGACCTCTTCTGCACGTCGGTTTGCGTCGTGGGACTGGTTGAAGACGATCAGGAACTCCGCGTCGAGCGGGAGTCGGTTCTTCACGAAGCGTTGGCCGAATCGCAGTGCGGCATAGGTCGCGGCGCACAGCTGAGTGTGGAACTGAGCCTTCCGCATCTCGCGACCAGGAGAATACGGTGCTGCGAGGGGGCTTCTGACGTGAACCGAACTGTCTCGTCATGGCCGTGGTTCGGGAGCTCACCCGGGGCGGGGCAGCGTGATCCAGAACGCGAGCTTTCCTGCAGGTGCGGGGTGGGTCGGGTCCTGCACTCCGCCGTTGCGTTCGATGACCGTGATGGAAGCGGTGTTCGATGCGTCGCAGGTCAGCAGCACGCGCTCGAGGCCCAGGCCGTGGGCGATGGGGAGGGCTTGGCGAAGCATCTGCGTGGCGAGTCCTCGGCGACGGTAGGGCGGCCGGGTGTCGTAGCCGATGTGGCCTCCCGAGGCGAACAGGGCCTCGGTGAGGCTGTGAAAGATGGCGAGGCGTCCGACGAACTCGCCGTCCTGCACCGCCCACAAGTGCGTCTTGCAGGGGCGGTGCTCCGTCGCTCGTGTGGCTTCTCCGAGTTTGAGGGCGACGAACGCATCGAAGTCACGGGCGGCCAGCGCGAGCTGTGGGCCTGTCCACCACGGGAGTCCGTCCGCTCGAAACTCCTCGACCGCGGCCAGGAAGCTGTCGCGGTAGCGCGGGGAAGGGCGGACCAACTGCATGGCTTCAGTCTCGCGCAGCGCGTCGCTCACCGGCAGGGGGTCCCGGACACTTCGGCGAGGTGGAGGGAATCGTCGTGCGCGGAGAGAACGAAGCGGTGCTCGGTGGGGTCGAGCAGGATGTCGAGTGCGCCGCCTGGGGTTCCGGGCTCGCCGACGTGTTCCCATCGCAGCTGGCCTTCGGCGTCGAGCATCAGCACCCAGGTTCGGGTCCACGTTGGGTTGGGCCCTTCGATGCCGCGCGTCTCTCCGGCGACCAGGAGGCGCTCTGCCTCGGCGTCCCACACCATCGAGTCCAAGCTGGAGTTGGGTCCGTAGGCGTATCGCTCGCTCCAGCGCTCCTCGCCGTCCGGGTCCAAGCGGTTGAGCTGCGACGAGTCGGCGTCCGCGGAGAGGACCAGAATGTCTCCGTCGGGGAGGCCCACGATGTCCCGCGGCCAGGTGTCGGTCGAGAGGTCCTGCTGCCACTGGAGCGCTCCGTCGGACGACCGTCGGACCACGCGCAGGCCCACCGCCACTCCCGTCAGCTGGACGATGTCTCCCGAGGGCATGACATCCATGCCGCCCCGGCTCCAGTTTTGCGCGATGGGGCCGCCGCTGCCGACATCGAGATCCCACAGCGTGTTGCCGCTGTCGTCGATGCGAATCGCTCGGAGGTCGTTGCCTCCGACGGAGCCTTCCCCCGTGGTCGAAAGAACGAAACCGCCGTCGGGGTGGCGCTCGAGGTCGAGGTGGGCCCAGACACTGAGGTCGATGCGACCATATTCGTGTTGCCATGCCTGCGCACCCGCGGCATTCAGCTGCGCAAGCCACACGACGGCGGGGTTGGGTCCACTCCTGCGACCAGCGACGATGAACGTGTCGTCATCGAGGGCCAGGACGTTCTGCACGAACAGGGTGGTGTCTGGCCCCGCGAGCTGCTCGTGCGCCCACACGGTCTCGCCGGCGGTCGCTCGCAGGCTCACGCCGTCGCTGCTGGGAGACCCCGCGAGGACGATCCCGTCGGTCACGGGGGCCAGTGCGCTCGCGGTCGCCGCGTTCCCGCCGGCCTCGAGCACCGTGTACGTCCACTCGTCGCAACCGACCGGGTCGTCCGTATCGGTGATGAAGTCAGTGTCATAGCCGCCGCCTGAGCTGTCCCAACCCGAGTCGGTGTCTCCCGTGTCCGCGGACCCCTCCGACGTGGTCTGCGATGCGTTCGTCGTGGCCTCCGTCTCACCCGTCGTCGATGCGTCGGCGGAGCCGGTCGAGGTTGACGAGGGGGGAGACTCGGTCCCGGTGGACGTCGCGTCACATGCGACACAAGCCAGAACTGCGCACCACGCTGCCTGCAGGCGAATCGTCATCGGACTCCTTGCATTGCATGGTTGGTTCCGACGCGGGATTACGAACACTTGCGCGTCCCGAGTCGGCGCCTCACGACATCGATGTCAGGTCGAGGGTCTCATTCGCGCACGAGGGCATGGCCGCAACCGTTGCTTTGGGTCGCGGCGGCTATCCCCTCCGTCGGGCGTTCCATGGCGGCGGAGAACAACCCTTCGCCCTCGATGCCGAAACGAGCGACCGCGGTCGCAACCGCGGTGGCCACGCGGGTGTATTCGTCGACGGCGATGGTGTCGTCGACGTCGCACGCGAGGTGATAGCAAGGGTCGTAGGGCTGGCCCTGCTCGCCGCCGTAGAGCTGCGCTTCCTGGTTGGACTTGCTGCCCTCGGCGCCCGTGAAGAGGCCCCCGGTGGGGATGTCGGCGTCGAGAAAGGGGCCGTAGTCGGAGCGACCGTCGAAGCGCGCTTCGGTCACGGGGAGGCCCAGGCCTTCGAAGTACTCGTGAAAGAACAGCTCGAGTGCGTCCGAGCCTGCGGGGCCCGCGGTGCCATACCGTGAACCGTCGCCGTCGTGCACGAAGCGCACGAAGTTGGGCGAGCCGATCATGTCGAAGTTCAGGTAGAAGAGCATCGACTCGCGCTCGGCCTCGGTCAGGGCGTCGACGTAGTGGCGAGAGCCGACCAGGCCGATCTCTTCGGCGCCCCACCATGCGAAACGCACCGTGCGGGCGGGGTCGCACTGCGCCAGGCGTTCGGCGATGGCGAGCAAGGCCATGCTGCCGGTGCCGTTGTCGTTGATCCCGGGCCCGGCGGCGACGGAGTCGAGATGGGCGCCGAACATCACGACCTGTCCGGCATCGGTGCCCGTTCGCTCGACCAGGATGTTGTGCGTCGTGCGGACCTCGGTGACCGCGTCGACCGAGAGCGTCGCCTCGGTTCCGCCTGCTTGGGCGAGGGCTTCGCCGATCGCGTAGGACGTGACGACGGTCGGCACGTTGTTTTCGTTGTCGGGGTCGATCCCGGCCAAGAAGGCGTCGAGCTGGTTGTCGTTGCCGCCCTGGTTGAACAGGATCACGCCGGAGGCACCGTGTTCGACCGCCCGGTTGACCTTGTTGACGAAGGTGCACGCGCCCCGCTGGACCAGCGCAATCGCTCCGGGGGGAAATCCGTCGAAGTCGTCGGGCTGGCAGCCGCTGTTGTTCTGATTGTTGTCGACGCCGCTGAGGTTGACGTCGATCGGAACCACCGGGGCCGTCACTGTGCCTGCGCCCGAGTAGCGGGCGGTGAAGAAGTCCTGTTCGGGGACGTAGCTCTCGGTGCTCGTGCCGAACGATGCTGGGGAGAACTCTTCGAACACCGGCGTGTCGAAGGCTTGGGCGGTGGTGCTGTCGTAGCCCGCGGCCGTGAGCCTCGCGCGGACGTAGTCGGCGGAGGCGTCGAAGCCGGGCGTGCCGACCGATCGGTTGCCGTGTTCGTCCGCGATCGCTTGCAGCTCCGCGAGGTGAGCCATCAGGGACGCGCCATCGATGCTGCCCGCCAGGTCGTCGCAGTCGATCTCGGGCACCTCGGGTCCGGTCGGGTCCGGCGTGGACGTGGTGGCGTCGTCCGCTGCGGTCGAGCTCGTTTCGGCGGCGGTGGTGGTGCCCGGTGGCGTGGGGTCGCTGTCCGCGGAGTTCGCGGTGCTCGAACCCAGGCCCTCGGTCGACGATCCCGCGCCTTCGGTTTCTTCGACTCCAGCGGAGTCCCCGCAGGCGATCGGTGCCGCCGAGAGGACTGCGCAGCTCAGGACGATGACGCGGCCGCTCATGGGCCTAACCTGCCGGCTCCTCGGACTGTTGTCACGTGCGCAGGGCCCGAGTCCGCCGGACCGCGCGGTGGCGATACAGTGGCGCGGTGGGCCTGATCGCACCGACGCCGACGCCGTACGACCCGCTGGAGTGGGATACGCTTCCGCTTCCCGAGAAGCTGAAATGGGTCTGTCGGGCGTGGGTCGTGCAGGGCTACGGAACGCCGCCGGCGATCTACGGGGCCTACCTGCTCAAGATTGCGGCGTACGCGGGCGGCTGGGTGTTCTTCTGTGGGCTGTCGCCGAGCCTCGGATCGCTGTCCGAGCTGAGCAGTTGGTGGGCCCATCCGGTGGCATTCGAAAAGGCGATCCTATGGAGCCTGTTGTTCGAGGTGCTGGGCCTTGGGTGCGGGAGTGGACCGCTCACCGGGCGCTACATGCCTCCCATCGGAGGGGTGCTCTACTGGCTTCGGCCCGGGACCACCAAGCTCGCCCCGTGGCCCTCGCTGCCGCTCACCGGCGGGCACCGCCGCACTTGGGTGGACGTGATGCTCTACGCCGGCTTGCTGGGGGTGGTCGTGCACGCCCTCGCGTCTGCCGATCCGCGGTTCGAGAGCTGGGTGCTGGTGATCGTGGTGATGGGCCTGCTCGGCCTGCGTGACAAGACGATCTTTCTCGCCGCGCGCTCCGAGCACTACGTGGTTGCGGCCGTGTGTTTCGCCTTTTCTCCGGCTCCGCTCGCGGGCGTGATGGGCATACAGGCGGCGCTATGGTTCTTCGCCGGGGTCAGCAAGCTCAACCACCACTTTCCCACCGTGGTGAGCGTGATGACCTCCAACAGTCCGACTTCTCGCTCGGTCTGGTTTCGCAAGCGGATGGTCCGCGGCTACCCCGACGACTTGCGACCCTCCGGCCTGGCCACCGCAGCCAGCCACTTCGGTACGCTGCTCGAGTTCTCGGTGCCGATCGTCCTGCTGCTTGGAGACGGCGGCACGGTGACACTGGTGGGACTGGTGCTGATGGTGGCATTGCACGCCTTCATCACCAGCAACATTCCGATGGGGGTGCCGCTGGAGTGGAACGTGATGGTCGTCTACTCCGGCTTCGTGCTGTTCGGTGCGCACGACCTGCATCTGGTCGACGTGGGGTGGCCGGTCGGCGTGTTCCTGCTGGTCACGATGGTCGGCATCCCGGTGGTCGGCAACCTGTGGCCCACCCGCGTGTCGTTCCTGCTGTCGATGCGCTACTACGCGGGCAACTGGCCCTGCAGCGTCTGGCTGTTTCGCGACGAGGCGTGGAAGAAGCTGGACCGCCTCACCAAGACTTCACCGTGGGTGTTCGACCAACTCGACGGGACCTACGACCGGGGCACGGCGATTGGACTCGTCGGCAAGGTCATCGCGTTTCGAGCCATGCACCTGCACGGACGTTCGCTGCCCACACTGGTGCCCAAGGCGCTCGAAGGGGCAGGGGACTTCGGCCGCTTCACCTGGCTGGACGGCGAGATCGTCGCCGGCCTCGCGTTGGGCTGGAACTTCGGGGACGGCCATCTGCACAACGAGCGTCTTGCGCAGGCACTGCAGGCGCAGTGCGGGTTCGAACCCGGTGAAGTGCGCTGCGTGTTCTTGGAGTCGCAGCCCCTGCATCGGCAGTCGTTGGACTATCGGCTGTACGACGTGGCCTCCGGAGAGCTGGATCGCGGCACGTTGAGCGTCGCCGAGCTCCGGGGCCTGCAGCCCTGGGACCCGATGCAAACCCCCACGCACGGCTGACGTAGGCGCAGCAAATTTTCGTCCGGCTACGGTTCGGGTCATGGTGAGGGTGCGGTGTTCACCCTCTCCAAGCTGGTGCTCGGCACGGTTCTACTGGCGGCGACCCCTCAGGCGCCCGTCGGCGCGCAGCACGTGGTGCGCAAGGGGGATACGTTGTGGGAGCTTGCACGGGCTCGTGGCTGTACGGTCGAGCAGGTTCGCAAGGTCAACAAGCTGGAGCCCGGTGGGTTGCGTGTGGGCATGCGGCTCACGCTGCCCTCGTGCAAGCCCGTGCCTGCCCGGGTGCACGTCGTGTCTCGTGGGGACACGCTGTCGAAAATCGCTCAGCGGTATCGCGTGAGCGTGCCGGCACTTCGCGAGCACAACCATCTCGACTCGGACGTGATCCGCGTTGGCCAACGTCTGACCGTGCCGGGTGGTGGAGCGTCCGTGGTGCCGACGATCCGCATGGTCAAGGGCCAAAGCGTCGGGTCTCCGCAGCGCGGCAAGCTGGTCGAGCCCGAGCGACTGCCGCAGAGCCGCAAGTACTACCGTCGTCGGCTTCCGCGGACTTATGCCGCCGCGCACGTGATCGATCAGGTGACGGCCGCGATCGATGCGGTGTCGCTTGCCCATCCCAAGGCGGGGCGGCTCGCGATCGGAGACCTTTCCGACGCGGATGGGGGCTCGTTGTCGGGTCATCACTCGCACCAGTCCGGGCGCGATGTCGATCTGGGCCTGTACTTCATCGGGCGCCCGGAGGGGTACCCGAAGGAGTTCGTCGCCGCCTCCAAAGGCAAGCTGGACGTGGCTGCGATGTGGACGCTGCTCGACACCCTGCATGCACAGTCGAAGAAGGCCGGCGGCCCCACCAAGATCTTCTTGGACTACCGCATCCAGAAGCGCATCTACCTGCATGCGCGCAAGCAGGGGGTGAGCAAGGCCAAGCTGAAGAAGATCTTCAGCTACCCCGATGGATACTGGGCGAAGGGGCGACTCGTGCAGCACATTCGCAACCATCACGACCACGTGCATGTGCGCTTCGGATGTCCGCCCAAGGACAAGCGCTGCAAGGGCGATTGACCCGCCGGTGGAATGGAGCCAATCGCTGAGGCGTCGTGGCGCCGACATGAAACGGCTTCTTCTTTCGAGCGCTCTCGTCACCACCGCATGCGCTGCCCCGACACCGCCCGCCAGTCCTGCGTCGGTCGAGGTGTCCGAGCCCAGCACGGACTGGGCCGGCATCGTCGATGCCGAGGCCCGAGCGCTCGGCGAGGCTCATCCGGGTGCACAGGTACGCGTCGTGGTCTTCGATGCGGATGCGGGCGAGGTCCTGGCCACGCACGGTGACGTGAGCGCACCCACCCCCACGGGGTCGACGATCAAGCCGCTGACCGTGTGGGCGGCGTTGGCCGTGGGGCTCGACCCGAACCTGGAGATCGACGCGTCTGCGCCGCTGAAGGTCGGGGAGCAGACGATTCAGGATGCCGCGAACAACGGCGTGCTCACGCTGCCGCAAGCGATCGCCAAGTCGTCCAACATCGCCGTGGCCCGCGTGGTCCAGGCCGTGCCCTGGCAGGAGGTCTACGCCGCGGTTCGAAAGCGTGTGCCGTTGCCCGACCCCGAGGGCATGACGCTGGTGGAGGCCGTTGGGCAACTCGACGGGTTCGCGACCCGTGTCCCACTCGAGGCGTTGGTCCGCGCCTATGCCTCGATGGAACACGAGCCCCACGGCGACGCCGTACTCGACATGCTCCGCCTCGCGGTGACCGAGGACGGGACCGGGCGGCGGGCTGTCGTCGACGGGCTCGAGGTGTTGGGCAAGACCGGGACCGCCCGGATCGAGGGGGTCCAGGATGCGGTGTTCGTGGGACGGGCCGGCGACGGCACGCGGGCCGTCTGGATCGGCGTGTCGGTGCACGACGTGCCCGAGGACGCCTACGGAGGATCTGTCTCTGCGCCCGCGTTTGCACGCATCGCGGCGGCGGGCTTGGGCGATTGAGCGCCACCGACGGTTTCGACCCAGCGTCGTAGACGGGCTTCGAGCGTGTCGAGACGTTCGGCCGCTCCGGGGGGGAGTTCATGCGTCGCGCCCAACACCGTCGCCTTTCCGACCGACTCGGCCGCGACGACCTCGAACATCGACCGCGAATCGGAGATTCGAATGATGACGCGCCGGTGCGCCCGGGTCCCGCTCAACACCGGATCCGACGCATACGTGTCTTCTCGCTCCGGCTGCTCCTCATGCAAGACCGTCGTTCTCTCGATACCGATGACGGCGCTCCGGCGCACGCGGCTCACACTGGTGGGTCGGCGAAGCAGCAATGCGTCCGGGGTCAGCAAGACCCCGTGCAGGCCAGGGGCCGTCCATCGTTCGGGGGCGGTCTGGGACCCGACGCTCGATGAACGCAGTCCGTGTTTGACGAACCGGGAGGCAATGCCGACGAGCCCGGCGGTCAAGATGACGAGCCCGGCGATCGTCTTCTCCGCCATCGCCAATCCGACTCCGACCGCGACGGTCACCAAGGCGACGAACGGAATCGCGGGCGCCGGTGAGGTGCGGTCCATGGGGGCGATTGGGCCGACCTCGGGCAGGGCGAGGTAGACGGCTCCTCCATCGAGCACGCGTTCGGTCCACTCCTGGGCTTTGGCACCCGAATCGATCCACGCCTGCTCTTGGGGGGAGAGCGCGCTGAAATCGAGGTTGAACTCCAGCGCGGCGGACATGGGGCGATTGTACTCCGTCTCACGCCGCGTCTCGCCACGCCCGAGCGAAGCCCCCGCTGAGGACGAACCGCGGGAACGTGACCCATTGTTCTGCCGTCAAGCGGAGCACGGCTTCGAGCGGGGAGCGGAACGGTGCCGGTGGCATCTCTTTGCGGTGTCCACCGCCTTGTGCTCCCACTGCACCCACCATCGACAGCAGACCGGGAAGGAACGACCACCAGGGGCCGACCCAAGGGCCGACGAGCAGAGCGAGCGTGCCGGCCATGAACAGGGGGACTGTGATGGCATGCAAGACCAGGTTTGTGCGATCGCGATGGCGCTCGGCGTATCCGGACCACTGCACGGAGAGAAGACTGGTGGTCTCGCGGGGGTCGGTCATGGGGTTGGGATATCCGCCCGGCCCCGAAGCGGCTTGGATCAACTGGCTACGGCGTTGGCCGCAGGGAGGACGGCGTCATGCCCAACATGCGGCGAAAGGTGCGGGTCATGTGCCCAGCGTCCGAGAACCCGGCCGCGTGGGCGGCTTCGGTCATGGAAGCGCCGGTCACGATCGCAGCCGCCGCGCGCTGCACCTTGAGCCACGCGAGGTAGGGACGCAGGGGAACGCCGACCGACTCGGTGAATGCATGCATCAGGCGGCTGGGCGAGAGCTCGACTTCGGACGCGAGACGCTGCAAAGAGGTGTCCGCTCCGGGCTCGAGCGTCGGCAACAGCTCCAGGACGGCGCGCACCTTCGGGTGGAGCACGCGGGGCGGGGAGGGCGGGAGCCCGACTGCGTCCAGGACTCGGCGTGTCCACGCGACCCCCGGCGCACTCATGATCGCGAGCGGGTCGGCGTCCTGCACCAGCCGATCCCTCGCTGCAGCATCGAGCGCACGCACGGCTTGGTCGGGCCGCAGTGAGGCGCCCACGCGGCTCTCGGGATCCAGAAACACCAACAGGATTTCTATGCCGTCGGCGTCGAGGGCGTGGGGAACGTCGGGCGCGGTCAACACGCCAGGCGCGCGGACGGTACCCGCCGGAGTCTCGATGGACAGCTCCCCCTCGAGCGCCAGCACCAGGTGCATGCCATGGTGCGAGTGGGTGGCGCTCTTGGAGCCGAGCCCGCGGGTGGCGAGCAGGGGCGGCCACGTGGGCGGCATGTCCGAGCTTGGCGGCAGAGTCCCAGGCGCGCCCAAACGCATGCGTCGAGGGTACGCTGCGGCGGTGAGTCTGTCTCAACATCGAGTGACGCGGTTTGCGACCGCCCTGCGCGAAGGAGGTTCGCTTCCGGGGCTGGTCGAGGTCGAGACCGGGGAAACCGTGGTCGCGAAGTGGCGCGGTGCGGGCCAGGGCGCGGCGGCGTTGGTGGCAGAGGTGATCGTCGGCGAGATTGCACGCGCGGTCGGCTTGCCGATGCCCGCGCTCAGCACCGTGATGCTCGACGCGGCGCTCGCCCGCAACGAACGAGACGCGGAGCTTCGCGACCTGCTGATCGCCAGCGAAGGGCTCAACCTGGGCATGCAGTACCTCCGCGGCGGTCTCAACTTCGACCCGGCGGCGGCGATGTCGGTCTCGCCCGAGCTCGCGGCGCGCATCGTGGTGTTCGATGCGTTCGTCACCAACGTGGACCGCACCCCTCGCAACCCCAATCTCATGTGGTGGAACGACGGGCTGTGGCTGATCGACCACGGGGCTGCGCTGTATTGGCACCACGGATGGGACGGGGTCGTGGCGCGGCCGGACCGTCCGTTTCCGATGGTGCGCGACCACGTGCTGCTCCCCGCCGCAGGGGACGTCGCGGCGCAGGGCGAAGCCTTGTTGGCGAAGATCACGCCCGAGGTCGTCGAGGCTGCGGTCGCAGCCGTGCCCGAGACTTGGCTTCCCGACGATGACTCCAATCGGCGCCGTGGATACATCGACTTTCTGGTGCAGCGGCAGGCGGCAGGCGACACGGTCTTGAAGGAGGTGGTCGATGCCCGCGCGAACGTTTGAGTACGCGATCGTGCGGGTGGTGCCGGACGTGGAGCGTGGCGAGGCGCTCAACGTCGGTGTGGTCGTCTACTGCGCCGAGGCCGAGCATCTCGCGTGCCGCATCGAGCTGCCGCGCGCGTGCCTGGCCGCGATGGCGCCGGCACTCGACCCGGAGACGATCGCAGCACACCTACGCGGTGTGGACTGGGTGTGCGACGGCGATCCGCGAGGCAACCCAATCGCCGCACTGCCGCTGCGCGAGCGGTTTCATTGGCTCGTGCACCCTCGCAGCGCGGTACTGGTGATGTCCGAGGTGCACGCCGGGATCAGTGACGACCTCGACGTGACACTGCAGCGTTTGTTCGCCCGGCTGGTCGCGCGTCACTGCGAGCAGTAGGACGGCACCCAGCTGGGCAGGCCCTCTTCGAACGGCGAAGGCGTCGTGCCGAACGGGTGGGCCATCATGAAGTCGAACGCGATGTGCCGGTCGCTCGTGTAGAAGTGCCCCTCTCCGTGGTTGCACATCAGCGCGTACCCACCGCGCGCTTCGATCACGCTGCGAAAGACCTCGCTCGACTGGTCGAATTGCAGGCCACCCGCAACATCGCTGGCGCCACCGTGAAAGATCATCGAGGAGATGACCTGGTCCGGGGCGTCGGAGGGCGTGTTCTCGGAGTAGATGCCGCCGGAGATCGGCACCGTGGATGCGATGTACGAGGCACGCCGAAGGGCGGCCTGCGAGGTGTGCAGCGCACCTGCGCTGAATCCTGCCGAGTGAATGTGCCGGGCGTCGATCCCGGGTCCCGCGGCTGCACATCCGACGATTTCGTCCATCAGGTGGAGGTCGTCCTCGCGCTGGGTCGAGGTGAGGAACCACGGAAATTGCCCCGTCGCCGGGTCGTTGTAGGGCATCACCAGCATGCCGCCCATCGCGACGATCGCTTCGAGGTCGTCGAGCGCATCTTCGGAGTTGGCCGCGCTGCCGCCGGTGCCGTGAAACCAGAACACGAGCGGCCCGCCGCCACCCGCACTGGGGTCGAAGTAGACCCGTGCTTGGCGAGGTCCGGTTTCGCCGGGCTGAAACTCGAGGTCCCCGGTCGCGAACTCGGGGCAGGGGCCGTCGGGCGTCGGCAGCACCGGGACGGGGTCGTCCCCGCCCGTCGTGTCCGCGCCGCTCGTCTCGTTGCCCGTCTCGTCTTCGTTGGTGTCCGAGCCGGGGGATGTGTTCGACGTGCTGCCCTCGGCCGCAGTGGTCGGGGAGGTGCTCATCGAGTCTCCGCTGGTCGACGGGGCGGCACCGCTCGAGCCTTCGGTGTCCGTGTCGGCCCCACCGGCATCGTCGCCGCAGGCGGACAGCACCAGAGTCAGACCGAGTACGAGCGCAGATTTGCAGTCCATGGCCGCAGCCTACCGCATCCGCGAGGTGCGGCTAGGTGCACTGCGGCGACACTGCGCCGGGCGGCTTCACTTCGACTGCCCACCGGCCGTCGCTACCCTCTTGGAACGAGGTCTGGACCGGGAGGAAACGGGCGATCACGTCGGCGTTGGTGCGCGTGTGCAGCGACGGCGATCCGGTGACGAAGCGCCCGCCGCCAGCGAGGGCCATCGGAATGAGCAACTGATCGGCGAGGTGCTCGTCGATCGGGGCCTGGGTGTCGAGAAAACGCTGCATCTCCTCGGCGGCGTCTTGGGCGACGTCCTCCGCGCGTTTGCCCTTGCTGCCGATGCCCGAGACCACCGTGCAGCCGCTGTCGAACGTGGCTGCCAGCAGGAGGGCGTTGCCCGGCCCGGGGGAGTCGACCCGCTCGGTCTTTGTGGCGCTGCGTTGCCAGCCGAGGGCGCCTACCGCCGTGCCGACCTCGCGCCGCGCGATGTTGACGGGCAGGTTGGACACCAGTGCGTGTGCGTCGACCCCCCGTGCCTCGCCCCGACTCTCCCAGCTGCGCGGGACCAATGTGCTGGGACGCAGCGTTGCTCGCAGCCGTCCGCCGCCGGCTGGAAAGAACCCGTGCCGGTCGAGTTCGAGGTCTGCGTCCACACCCATGCGCCGCACCTGGGGCAAGAACGTGCGGGCCAGAAACTCGAACGTCGGCGCCATCGGGTTGTGGGTGCCGCCTTCGATCACGACCTGCGAAGGCATGTCGGCCAGCAGCAGCGGCCAGAGGATGGTCTGCAAGACCAAGGTGGTGCTGCCGGCGGTGCCGATGGCGACCGTGTGCTGCCCCGGCCGAATCTCTTTTGGCGCGAAGCGAAGCTCCATGCTGCCGACCGCGTCCCCGCGCAGCTGTGCCCCGCTGATCTCCGCAGCGGCACGCACGGCCGCCAGATGCTGTCGACGCAGCCCCGGCTTCGCTCGTTTGGCGCGGATGTTGCGAAACAGCACCGGGGTGCCGGTGATGACAGCAAGCGCGAGCGAGGTGCGGAGGATCTGGCCTCCGCCCTCGCCCTCGCTGCCATCGATTTCGATCGGTGCGGTCATCCTCAACCCTTTACGCAGACTACCTGCCGCAGGGTATGTACCACTTCGACCAGGTCCTGCTGGGCTTGCATGACGGCGTCGATCGACTTGTAGGCGGCGGGGGTCTCGTCGATGACGGCCGCGTCCTTGCGGCATTCGATTCCTTCGGTCGCCTTGGCGTGGTCTTCGAGCGAGAACCGTCGCTTTGCCTCTGCGCGCGACATGGCCCGGCCGGCGCCGTGGCTGCACGAACAGAAGCTCTCGGCGTTGCCCTTGCCGCGCACGATGTACGAGCGCGTGCCCATGCTGCCGGGAATGATGCCCAGTTCGTCTTCGCCCGCCCGGACGGCGCCCTTGCGGGTGACCCAGACGTTGGCGCCGTAGTGGTGCTCGCGGGCCACGTAGTTGTGGTGGCAGTTCACCGCTTCGAGGTCCGCAACGAACGCGGGCAGGCTGGGCACGTTCTGCAGCGCGCGCAACGCGTTCCGCATCATGAGTTCACGGTTGCGCCGCGCGAAGTCCTGCGCCCAACCGACGGCCTCGACGTAGTCGTCGAAGTACTGCGAGCCCTCGGCGAAGTAGGCCAGGTTCTCATCGGGCAGGTGCACGAACCACCGCTCCATCTCCTCCTTGGCCTTGGAGATGAAGTACGAGCCGATGCGGTTGCCGACGCCGCGCGAGCCGCTGTGCAACATCACCCATACTCGCTCGGACTCGTCGAGGCACAGCTCGATGAAGTGGTTGCCCGTACCGAGCGTACCGAGGTGATGCAGGTTGTTGCTCTTGCCGACCTTGGGGTGCTTGTCGACGATTGCCGCAAAGCGGGGCTCGAGCGACGCCCAGGCTTCACCGACGGGGCGGGGGATGTCACCCCACGCGCCGCGGTCCTGGCGAGAGCGACCGCTGCTGCGGCCGTGCGGGACGGCACGTTCGATCGCCGCACGCACATGACCGAGCGAGTCGGGCAGGTCGCTGGCGGTGAGGCTGGTGCGCGTCGCCATCATGCCGCAGCCGAGGTCGACGCCGACCGCCGCGGGCACGATGGCACCCTTGGTGGGAATCACGCTGCCGATCGTCGCGCCCATGCCCCAGTGCACGTCGGGCATGGCGGCGACCCATTTGTGCACGAAGGGCAGCTGCGCGATGTTGGCGAGCTGACGCAGGGCCGCGTCCTCGACCGGGACACCGCGCGTCCACCGCTTGACGGGGACCGAGCCAGGGACGTGGTCGACTTCGTAAGTGCGCGTCGTGTTCATGCCCCCGTTCGAGAGCACGTGGCGTGCTTCGATGGGGTTCTCGTAAAATCAACGGGTTGCGGGCGAACGTGTGCTCCGTTGCGATGCAGATGTATACGAGGATATACACTCGTATCGTGCCGAAGAAGACGGTCGTGCTGTCGATGCTGGGCTCCACGCTCGACAAGGGGACCGGGCCCGGCCGCTGGAATCGCTGGCGGCCGACGGTCGACCTGCATCGACATGAAGACCTCCTGGTCGACCGGTTGGAGCTTCTCGTCCCAACGCCGATGAAGGCGCTGGCCGAGCGAGTGCGAGAGGACCTCGCGTCGGTCTCGCCCGAGACGACCGTGCAAACACACACTCTCGACTTCGCCGACCCGTGGGACTTCGAGGAGGTCTACACGGGCTTGCTCGACTTCACGCGAGGCATGCAGTTTCGCCCCGCGCGGGAGGACTACCTGGTGCACATCTCGACCGGGACGCACGTGATGCAGATCTGCTGGTTTCTGCTGACCGAGGCGCGCTTCGTGCCGGGACGCATCCTGCAGACCTCGCCCGACGTCGGCAATCGCGGGCCGGGGCACGTCCGCATCATCGACCTCGACCTCTCGTCGTACGGCGCGATTCGTTCTCGCTTCGAAGCGCAGCAGCGCGAGGACGTCTCGTTCCTCAAGCGCGGCATCGACACGCGCAACGCCGCCTTCAACACCCTGATCGACGAGATCGAGACGGTCGTGACACGGTCGCGGGCGCCAATCCTGCTCACCGGACCCACGGGCGCGGGCAAGACCCAACTGGCCCGACGCATCTACGCGTTGCTTCGCGAGCGCGGCGGGGTGGAGGGAAGTCTGGTGGAGGTCAACTGCGCCACGTTGCGTGGCGAACACGCGATGTCGACGTTGTTCGGCCACAAGCGGGGGGCCTTTACCGGTGCAGTGCGCGACCGTGCCGGAGTCCTGCGCGAGGCGGACGGAGGGGTGGTGTTTCTGGACGAGGTCGGGGAGCTCGGCTTGGACGAGCAGGCGATGTTGCTGCGCGCGATCGAGGACAAACGCTTCATGCCACTGGGCGCAGATCGAGAGGTGAGCAGCGCGTTCGGGCTCATTGCCGGGACCAACCGCGACCTTCGAGCACGGGTGCGAGAGGGGGCATTTCGGGAGGACTTGCTGGCGCGCCTGGACCTGTGGTCGTTCGAGCTTCCCGGGTTGGCCCAGCGTCCCGAGGACATCGAACCCAACCTCGAGTTCGAGCTCGACCGCTTCACCTCGGAGCAAGGACGCCGGCCTTCGTTCACACGCGTCGCACGAACCCGGTTCCTAGACTTCGCGGCGTCGAGTCGTGGGCGGTGGCCCGGCAACTTTCGAGACTTCAGCGGCGCGGTCACTCGGATGGCCACGCTGGCTCCCAAGGCACGCATCACACCCGCGGTGGTGTCCGCCGAGATCCAACGCCTCGACGCGCGGTGGGTCGACGCGGGCGACGTCGAGTTTCCACGCGTGCGGGAGGTTCTCGGCGACGCGGCGGACCTGGACCGTTTCGATGCTGCGCAGCTGGAGGAGGTGTTGCGGGTGTGTGCGTCGGCGACGACGTTGTCGGAAGCCGGACGGGTGTTGTTCGCGGCTTCACGGGCCCGGCGGCGTTCGGTCAACGACGCGGACAGGCTGCGCAAGTACCTCGCGAAGTTCGACCTGGATTTCTCGGCCGTCCGCGGACGCTGAACGATCAGAAGCAGGCGCGCTCGGGGCCTGCGTCCGTCTGAACCTCTTCGCAGCGCATGCCGTCGGGGCACGGCAGGCCATCTCCACAGTCGATCGCGCAGACTCGGGCACCGCTGTCCAAGCCGATGTCGAGGCAGAACGCTCGGCCCAGGTTGCCCGGATCATCGGGGCAGCCGCTGGGGTCGTCGGGGGCGGCGCACTCCCGGGTGCAGAAGCCCTCTTCGCCGGCTGGAAACACGCAGTACGGCAGGGGCGCGCATGCATCGGGGGACCCGCACGGCGAGTAGACGGCGCCGGGCGCTTCGGGCTGCACCCCAACGTCGTCGGTATCGGCGGATTCGGACGAGGACACTTGGCTGCCGCAGGCGACGAGGCCGAGTACGAGGAGAAGAGCCGCACGGACGCGCACGAGAGCAGTGGTACGACGAGCCGGTGGGGTTGTTCCAGGACCTCTGGCATCGCGATGCAATCAGGATGTTCGTGCCAGGACAGGACCGGGCAGAGTGAGGTTGGTATGCTCTGCACCATGGCCGAACAGAAGGTTGTCGCGCTCGAGCGACCCGTGGCTGCGTCAGGGCTCCCCGCTGAATTGCCGGCGGGTGCGGTGCTGGGGTGGGTGGAACGCGTCGACGACGACGGCATCTGGGTCGGGACCGAAGATGGCGCCAGCGGCCCGATGCTCGCCCTGTCGGTCGCGCCGCTGTCGCGGTCTGAACTCGAGGCCGCCGTCGACGACCGTCGTCCCGCGGTGTTGCTGTTCGTCGTGGGCACCGGGCAGCCGGTCTTGCTCGGCTTGCAGCAAGCGGTGCCCGCCGTCGAGGTCGACGCCGGCGACACCCCGCTCACCGCAGACGTGGACGGCAAGCGGGTGCGCATCGACGGTAAGGACGAGATCGTGCTTCGGTGCGGCAAGTCCAGCATCACGATGCGCCGCAACGGTCGCATCGTGATCCGCGGGGTGCAGGTCGAGTCGCGGGCGGCGGGGCGCAACCGAATCAAGGGCGGCGCCGTCCTCATCAACTGAGTGCACCCATGAGCCAGATCCTTTGGGACGTCGTCGAGGAACACCTCGACGAGGCCGAGTACTTGGCCGAGGTTTGGCATACCAACCTCGATTCTCCGGCCTATCTCCGCGATGAGTTCGAAGCCGGACCGCAGGAGCGGCTGTTGGCGCATGTCGACGGGTTGGTCGTGGGCGGCGATCCCGTGCGCACCGACCTGCTCGAAACCACGCTCGCAGACGAGGAGACCGAGCAATGGCGTGCGTGTGCGGCCGCGCTCGCGCTGCTCGAGACCCCTTCGTCGCAAGTCTCGGCGTGTTTGTTCCACGACCTGCACGAGCGCTCCGAGGACGTCCGTGCGGGCATCGTGTCGGCGCTCGCCATGAGCGGGCGCAAGGACATCGACGTGCGCATCACCGATGCGCTGAAGAAGCCCGGCGATCTCGAGCACCGCATTGCGCTGGCCACCGTCGGCGGGCAGCGGGGTGTGAACCCGGGCAACTTGGTCGACGACCTGCTCAAGCTCGAAGACCCGCGCTCGCGCGCCGCTGCGGTCTCGATGCTGCCGTACGGCGACCGCCGCTACCTCAACTGGGTCGAGCATTGCTTGGCCAGCCCGGACCCGGCGTTGGCCACCAGCTCGGCGCATGCGGGATTGATCATGGGCTCGGGACCGGCGTGGCAACACGTCGGCAAGCTCGGTCTTGCCGCCGAACCCGATGGTGCGGCGATGGTGTTGCTCGCCGGCCTGGCCGACGCGCGCATCGTCGAGCGGCTGCAGGGGCGACTCGACGAAGAGGAGGTCCGGCCCTCGGTGCTTCATGCGCTGGGCTACAGCGGACGGCGCGGCGCAATGGAGGCCTGCCTGCAGTGGCTCGACGACGAAGCCGTCGCCGCGCTGGCAGGCGAGGCGTTTGCTGCGATGACCGGGCTCCCCTTGGACGACGACACCTACTGGGACGACGTCGAAGAGGCCGAGGACGAGGATGAGGACGAGGACGACCTCGACGCGGATCTCGAAGACGAGGACCTCGAGGAAGACCTGTCGTTGTCGGCCCAAGAAGAGCTGCGCATCCCCAAGCCCGATGCGATCGCGCAGTGGTGGAGCGAGCACCAGGCGCGGTTCAACGCCAAGACGCGGTACATCGCTGGGCGGCCTGCCGATCAAACCGCCGTGGCGCATGCGATGCGGGTGCTCCCGCTCCGGCGGCATCACGCCCTCGCCTTCGAGTTGCTCGTGCGGTCCAAGGGCCAGGTGAACGTGCGCAGCCGTGCGCTCACCTTTGCCTCGACGCCCGCGCTTGAGGCGCTGGTGGGCATGCCGCGCATCGACGGCAATCGGGTCTACGGACAGCACTGATTCCGCCTGGAAGAACCCCGGAAGGACCGACCTCGGGCGGTGTCTGAAGTGCAATGCGCTTGCGGCCTCGGCCTCTCACGTCTGTCCTTCTCCTCGCCCTGCCGCTGACCGCTTGCGGCGACACGTCGCCCGCGGCGACCACGGACACCGATGGTCTCGACTCGCTGTCGTCCGGGTCCTCGGGCGACACCACCGGCGAAACGGCCAGTTCCACCGGCGCAGGGTCGGGTACGGGGACCTCGCAGGGCGACACCAGCACATCCTCGGGCGGCGACACGGACCCGGGCTCGAGCACTGCAGCGGACGAGACCGGCACGACCGGTGGTGAGTCGGTGTGCGAGACGGTGTTGTGCGGAGACGCCGAGGTCTGCTGCGACAGCGGGGACGAGTGCGTGCTCGGTGCGTGTCTCGACGCCTGCGACTCGGGGGTCCGATGTGGCGAAGCGCAGGACATCTGCTGCGACGGCGGACAAGTGTGTCTGGCAGATCAATGCGCCGATCCCACGGGGGCGTGTGTCGATTCGTTCGACTGCGAACTCGGTGAGTTCTGCGAGCCCACGCTCGAGCAGTGCCTGCCCCAGTTCGACCCGGTCGGCTGCGAGTTCATCCCCGAGTTCGAAGACGTCGACGTGATGCTGGAGTGGAGCTTCGAGGCGGACGAGGTCATCTCGATCCCGGTCGTTGCCGACATCGATGGCGATGGCGTGCCCGAGGTGGTGGTCAACATCACCCAGCAAGACGGGCTCAGCTGGCCCGGCGGCAACATCGTGGTGCTCGACGGTCAGACCGGCGCGGTCGAACTCGAGGTGCCGCACAACCCGGCCGGCGACTCCTACGGCGCGCACGGCCGTTCGACGATCGGACTGACCGATGTCAGCGGTGACGGTCTGCCCGACATCATCTACGCGTCTCGGCCCGAGACGGGGGGCTCGCGCATCGTGGCAATCGACAGCGCGGGCACGCTGCTGTGGACCTCCCACGACGCGGGAGGAGCCGTCGAGCGGTTCACGGTCGAAAACGGCGGTCCGTCGTTCGCGAACTTCGACGACGACGAAGAGGCGGAGATCGTCTTCGGTGCCGCGATGCTCGACCACGACGGCCTGGTGGTCTGGAACCAGGGTGGAAACGGCGCCGCATTCGGGACCAACAACGGCTACACGGGCGGCATCTCGTCGCTGGTCGACCTCACCGCCGACGGCTACCCCGAGGTGGTCTCGGGGCGCCAGGCGTGGTCGGTCGACTGGGTGCAGATGCCCGGGGTCGATCCGGTCGTCACGGTCACCCCGCTCTGGGATGCAGGCGGCGACGATGGGTACCCCGCGATTGCCGACGTGGACCAAGACGGCAACCCCGAGGTGATCTTGGTGGCCAATGGCCAACTGCGGGTGCTCGAGGGGGACAGCGGGCTGGCATGGTGCGGTGTCGATCCCACCGAGGCGATGTGCAACGCCGACCCGTCCTTGCGTGCAGACCCCGTCGCGATTCCAGGGGGCGGCCGCGGTGGACCGCCAACGGTTGCCGACTTCGACGGCGATGGTCGTCCCGAGCTCGCGACCGCCGGCGGTGGTTCCTACACCGTCTACGACCTGTACCGGGCCGGTGAGGAGATTGTCGACGGCGCGACGCCGTCTCTCGGAGACGTGTTCGAGCGCTGGTCGGGCGCGACGCAGGATCAGAGCAGCAACGCAACCGGCAGCAGCGTGTTCGACTTCCAGGGTGACGGTGCAGCCGAGGTGGTCTACGCCGACGAGTGCTACATGCGCGTCTACGATGGCGCCAGCGGTGACGTGCTGCTCGAGGTCGAGAGCAGCAGCGCCACGATTCACGAGTATCCACTGGTGGTCGACGTCGATGACGACGGCAACTCCGAGATCCTGGTGGTGGCCAACGACAGCGGAGCCAACTGCACGGGCATCCCCGGGTACACCGAGCGGCGCGGCGTGTTCGTGTACGGCGATGCGTTCGACCAGTGGGTCGGGACACGTCGGGTGTGGACGTCGCACGCCTACCACGTGACCAATTCGACCTCGGCGGGTAACGCTCCGGCGACCGAGGACGATAACTGGGCGCAGCCGGGTTTGAACAACTACCGACAGAACGTGCAGGGCGCGGGGGTGTTCAACGCCCCGGACCTCTCGGTCGACCTCGTGGCCCAGCTGGGCATGTGCAACGATGGAGCGCTCGACGTTGTCGCGACGGTGCGCAACATCGGGGCACTCGGCGTGCCTTCGGGGATCGAGGTGAGTCTGTACGAAGGCGTCGATGCCACGGGCATGCTCGTCGGCACCGAGTTGACGGCCGACGCGCTGTTGCCGGGACAACAAACCCAGGTATCGTGGACCGTCCCGTTCGTGCAGGGTGACCCTGCGATGGACTTCTTCGTGACCGTCGATGGCGCGGACGTCGTGGCTGGGGCCATCGACGAATGTGTCGAAGACAACAACGGCGCCCAGGTTCTGGGCGCAGAGTGCTTTTTCCCCGGGTGACCGAGACCGACCAGCCCCTTCCCAAACCTCTCTGGCGCCGCGTCCTTCGTTGGGGGGCGATCGGCACGGGCGTTGTCCTGGTGGGCACGCTCGGCTTCGGATCGGTCGTGCTCGCCCAGGGCTGGGAGGCCATCGGCTACGCGCCTCAGGGGGATCGGCTCGCCGCGATGCAGGCGTCTCCACAGTGGAACGACGGGGTGTTCGAGAACCCGCAACCGCTGTGGAACGACCCGGTGGGCATGTTCACCGAGTTCCTCGACCCCGAGGACAACCTGGTACCAGACGCTCCGCTGCCGGTGGAGGCCGTCGAGCCCGAGCGCTTCGAAACGCCCCCGAGCAGCGGCCTTCGCATCACCTGGTTGGGGCACTCCACGTTGCTGATCGAGATCGACGGGCACGTGTTGCTGACCGATCCGGTTTGGGGAGAGCGCACGGCTCCTGTGGATTGGCTGGGCCCCGAGCGTTGGTACGCGCCGCCGCTTGCCCTCAGCGACCTGCCCACGCTCGACGCGGTGCTCATCTCGCACGACCACTACGACCACCTCGACTACCCGACGATCGTGGCGCTGGCCGACCACGACACCACGTTCTTCGCCCCGCTGGGGGTCGGTGCGCATCTCGAAGCGTGGGGGGTGCCGGCCGAGCGCATCGAAGACGTCGACTGGTGGGACGTCCGTCAGGTGGGGGCGCTGACCGTCACGGTCGCGCCCGCCCGGCACGCCTCGGGCCGCGAGATCCTCGACCAGAACCGCACGCTCTGGGCGGGCTACGCGGTCCGCTCGGAGCATCACAACGTGTTCTTCTCGGGGGACACGGGGCTCTTCCCCGGCATGACCGAGATCGGCGAACGCCTCGGACCCTTCGAGGTCACGATGCTCGAGGTCGGCGCCTACGGCCAGGCTTGGCCCGATTGGCACCTGGGCCCCGAGCAGGCCGTGCGTGCCCACCAGATGATGAAGGGCGGCGTGTTCCTGCCCGTGCACTGGGGGCTGTTCAACCTGGCCAACCACGGCTGGACCGAGCCGATCGAGCGGGTGATGGTGGCAGCCGAGCGCGACGGCGTCTCGGTGCTCACGCCGCGGCCGGGCCAGAGCCTCGAGCCCACCACCGCGCCGCCGCAGGAGCGTTGGTGGCCGCAACTGCAGTGGCGCACCGAAGCGGAGTACCCGATCGTCGCCACCAAAGTGGACGACTGAACCCCACCCCAACCAATGCAACGGCCGGGGCCCGACGAGGGAACCCCGGCCGACGTGTTGCCGCAGGACCTACTTGCGACGACGGCGTCGCATGCCCAGCACCAAGCCGAACAGGGCGAGGGCCGCGGGCGCTCCGTCGTCGCCGGTGGTGCAGCCGCAGCCGTCGTCGGTGTCGTCGGCACCGGACCCGATCGAGTCCGACGTGCCTTCGGTGTCCGAGTCGGAGGTGTCACCGTCGGAGTCGGAGTCGGAGGTCTCGCCGTCGGAGTCGGAATCGGAGTCGCTGGTGCTGCTCTCGTCACCGCCGCCCGAGCTGTCGCCTGCGCTGTCGCCCGTGGTGGTCGGGTCTTCGTCGGCATTGAAGTCGATCACGATGTCCGCGAGGATCTGCGGCTCGGTGAGGGCGTCCTCGCCCGTGCAGCTTACGTAGTCGTAGGTCCACTGGGGCGTGATGACGTATGCGTCTTCGGCGGGCGCACCTTCGGAGCGGACCACGAACTCGAGCTGAATGCTGCCCGACACCGGGATGTCTCCGATGGCGACGCCTGCTGCGAGGCCAGCCGCGTCGACCGCGTTGCCGTCGATGTCGCCGGCGGTGCCGTCGATGCTGAAGCTGTCGAGCCCGAGGCCCTCGGGCAGCTCGGCGGTGAACACCAAGCCGGTCGCATCCACTTCACCTTGGTTTTCGATGTCGACGGTGACGGTGGAGGTCTCGTCGATGGCGAGGTCGGTAGGCGTGGCACCGGCCATTGCGCCCGAAAGGTCGGGAGCGTTGACCTCGATGCCGAAAGCGACGACGGTGGGAATGTACGAGTCGCTGGCGGTCTGGGTGCGAATGACCGCTTCGGTCTGACCGTTGGCGAGCTGGTCGTCCGCAGCGGAAACCGGCACCCGGGTGATGTCCCAACCCTGGCGTCCCCCGACCACGTTGTCTCCTGCGATGGCGTCGTGGTTGACGTCGCCGTAGGTGCCCGCGGTGTCGAGCATGCCGTCGGCGTCGTTGATCTGCGAGCAGAAGAAGTTGTCTTCGGGGTTGTTGGGGCCCGCGAGGTTCACGAACGGTCCCGCGTCGGACTGCGCGATCGCGAAGCTGTCGCCTTCACGGTCGGCATCGCCTTCCATCGCGCTGACGACCGCGTAGCCGTCGAAGTCGCCCTGGGGCGGGGTGCAGAACCCCTCGAAGGTGTAGTCCTCGGTCGCGTCTTCATCGACGAAGGACCCACCGACGAAGATGGTGAGGTTGCGGACCTGCTCGCCCGCGGTGCGGTAGGCGACGACGAGCGTCCAGCCTGCGGTGTTGAGCTCGTCGATCAGCGAGTCCTGCGTCGCGGGCACACCTTCGGTGGCGTAGAAGCCCGCGCCGTGGGTCTGCACGAACTCGGTGACGTCGGCCGAGCGCATGTAGTTGTTGACCGGGAAGCCGCCGTTGGCCGTCTCGGCGTAGTCCTCGGCCGTGTCGCCGCTGGGCGTGACGAGGATCGAGTCGTCGCCGTAGGAGAGCGTGACCGGGGTGTCGAGGTCGGCGGTGACGTTCTCGGTGCCGTAGAAGGTGCTGCCGCCCCAGATGAGCTCGGCGTAGAGCACCTGGGTGTTGTCACCGGGAAGGAGCAGCTCGGCTTCCGAGCCGTTGAGCGTCCAGTCGTTGGTCGTCCCTGCGCCCCACGGGTTGGCGGCGACCTCGGGAAAGTCGTCGACGCTGGCCTCGTCGAGGGTGAGGAACGTACCGATCGAGTCTTCGGTGCCGGGGCTGTTGAGGTCGAGCGCCTTGCTCAGACCAAGGGTGTTTCCAGTGGCGGTCACGTTCCCCGCCGCGGTCTCGCGGAATCGGAGTTCGGTCGCGTTGGCCGTGGTCGACGCGAGGCCCACCGCAAGACAAGTCAAGATCGAGAGGCGTCTCATGCCCGGAGTGTGTGCAAATGGAGCACCGGGTTTCTGTGAGCCGGCACGCGCTTCCGCAAAAAACGCCGGGCGTGTGGTCATCCCGCTCTGTATGGTCTGTCCAATGCAACGGACGCATGCCGCGGAACCCCGCGCGGGACGAGCGCTGGAACTGGTCGAAGCACTGCAGGCGCGTTTCGCCGGTCGCCTTGGCGCGGTGCCGGGCGCGAAAACGTACCTGCCCGTGGGATGGGTTCGAGATGAAGGACGCCACGGGGGCGGGGAGCGCTTGCAGGCCCCGGCGTGTGAGGCGTTCAACCGCGCGTCGGTGAACGTGTCGCAGGTGCACTACGACGATGTGCCCGACCGCCGGCTCAGCTCCGCGACCGCGTTGTCCACGATCGTGCATCCGTCCAATCCGCAGGCGCCCTCGGTGCACATTCACATCAGTTGGACCTCGATGCGTTCGGGCAAGGCGTACTGGCGTCTGATGGCGGATCTCAACCCCTCGATCGCCAACGATGCCGACCGCGACGCGTACGATGCCGTGCTGCGCGACGCGGCGGGGTCGCTCTACGACGAAGCCAAAGCCAACGCCGACCGATACTTCTTCATCCCGGCGTTGGAGCGCCACCGCGGCGTGTCCCACGTCTACCTCGAGGGCTACGACTCGGGGGACTTCGAGGCCGACCTCGCGCTGGCGCAGCGGTTCGGAGAGACGGTCACCGACGGCTACGTCGATCTGCTCGAGCCCGCGTTGGCACGTCCGTACGGCGAAGCCGACCTCGACGCGCAGCGGGCCTATCACACGGTCTACCTGTTCCAGGTGTTGACGCTCGACCGCGGCACCACCTCGGGCCTGCTCATTCACGACCAGAACGATGTCGGCACCCTGGGCTCGTTGCCCTCGGTGGTCGACGCCACGTTGCTGCGTTCGTGGGCCGACCGGGTGCCCGAGATTCAGGTTCCGCTGGTGCACGGACTGGCCGATGCTCTGGGTGACGATCCCAAGGCGACGGTCGACGAAGCCCGCAAGCGCAGCCTGGCCCAGGTCGTTCGAGAGCACTACCGCGCCAACCCGGACGCGCTCGACAAGCAGGCGACGGGGCCCATCATCCCCACCACCGTCGCCAACCACGGCCGCGCCTGAAACACCGCCGCCCCGCTACATCAGCCCCGTGTCCATGAAGGAGCGGGCGGTGTCGAGGATCGTGTCTTCGATGGGCATGTACTCGATGCCCAGGGCGCGCTTCGACTTGGCGTTGTCGAGCTGCCGTTCGACGTCCAGGTTGCGCCGAAGAAAGTCCCAGCTCAGACGCTTGTCGAACATCGCGACCGCGTACATCGCGAAGTTCGGCATCTGAAACTTCGGGACCGGACGATCGGCATATTGGGCGCGCAGCGTGTCCGCGAGCTCGCGCATCCACACGCCCCGGTTGGAGAGGATGTGGCGCCCGGTTGCCTCGGGCCGAAGCAGAGCCTCGAGGTGGGCACGGGCAACGTCGCGCACGTCGACGATACTGAAGCGAAAGCGGGGCGCGAGCGGAAACTTGCCGCTGAGCAGGTCGTGCAGCACGTTGGGGGAGGAACGCAGGTGCGGCTTGATGAAGACGGGGCCCAGCACGAGTCCCGGGTTGATCGTGACCACCCTGTAGTCCGCAGACTCGGCTCGCTTCCACGCCTCGCGTTCGGCGAGAACCTTCGACAGGGGATACGGAGCCCGGTGCACGTCCGAGTTTTCGTTCCAGTCGTCCTCGTCGAATCGATATGAAGGGTCCTTCGTGTCGTCGATGACGGCCGCAATCGAGGAGGTGACGACCACCGTGTGAACGCCCTGTGCGGCGTCGATTGCATCGAAGACGTTGCGGGTGCCATCCACCGCGACGTCGACGATGTCGCGCTGTGGGTCCTTGGCGTGCAGACGCACGGCGGAGGCCGCATGGACGACCGCCTGGCACCCCGGCACGTGGTCGTGAAACGCCCCGGGTTTCATCAGGTCGGCGGCGACCAGTTCGAGCCGCTCGTCGGCGCCGTCCATGGCCCGCAAGTGGGCGGTCTTGGCCTCGTTGCTCGGGTCGCGCACGGTGGCCCGCACCTCGTAGCCCGCCTCCAGCAGTTGCTGAATGATGTGCGAAGCGATGTAGCCGGAACCGCCGGTCACCAACACCCGGTCGCCAGGACGCAAGGTCGACATGCGGTCGACCCTCGCGCACCTGGGGATGCGGAGCAAGCGAGTCGGCCCGGGATCAGCCCTTGCGGGGTCGGGGCTGCACGCAGACCACCGACGCGATCTCCTGGTCCAGCCAGGGCGACGACCGTCGGGTGCGAGGATCGTAGACGTAGATCGTGTCGTCGTGAGGGCCGCGCTGTCGCGTCCAGTAGGCGGCTTTGCCCGTCGCGCCGCCGCGGTGGATCTCGCGAGCTTCGCCGCGGGAGGGCAGCCGCCAGCCGCCGACGCCGTCGACGTCGAGACCGCTGCAGGCTGCTTTGGCCTCGTCCCAGCCGACCTCGTCTCCGTCGGCCGATGTGGCGGCGAAGTTGTCGCGCGAGGCTTTCACACGTCCGGCTGCGATGGCGCTCCGCAGCCCGGCGGCGGCGCGCGACGCTTTTTTCGCGGCGGCGGGCGACAGCGGCTTGGGCGGTTTGGGCTGCCGCTTCGGCTTGGGCGGCTGTGCTTGTGGGGCCGGCTCGGCGGGCGTCGCCTCGGTTGCGGGGGCGGGCTGTGCCACGGCGGACGATTCGACGGGGGCAGCCGCGGCCGGCTCGACGTTGGCGGGCTCTGCCTTCTCGGCGGGCGGGGGTGTCGGCTCTGGCTCTGGCGTCGGCGCGGTGGACTCGGGCACATCGCTTCCCGCTGCGCCCGCGGCCGCCACCTGCATTCGCGCCGCCGCGGCAGACGAGGGCGGCGGTGTCTGGGGAGCGTGGGACTGCTTGCCACCGCTGAGGACCAGCGCGGCCACCCCAGCGACGGCGAGCACCGGGAGCACCCGGGAGGTCAGGACGGAAGCCTTCTGGGCGTCCGCTTCGTCCACGAAGCCGAGCCACACGCGTCCTGGGGTCTCTCGGGTGAACGGGAGCATGGAAGCGTTGTGGCTGCCGTCGGTGACAATGACGTCACACGGAAGCGAAACGGGTGTCTCGAATCCCGCTCAGCCGCGGTGCGGGGGGCGAACCTGACCCGCCTCGGGAACGGCGAGCTCGATCTCTCCGTCGACCATCTCTTCGGGCGGAGCGACCAACTCGCCCACCAGGGGCCTCTCGATCGGCATCCCACCTTCGACCACCTCGAGCGGCTCCCGGTCGTCCTGCTTGGTCTTCGTCTTGTCGTTGTCGCAGGGCTCTTTGGGCTCGGGGGCACCGATGCCGCCCGCTTCGATGTGCACGCGATCGTCGGGCGCCGAGTCCCCGGCGTGGGGTGTACATGCGGCCAGTGCCATCGCGAGCCCGAGGCCTGCGGCAGCCGCGGCGGGACGACGCGTCAATCGGCCGAGGGGGATGAGCTGTGGCGCAGGCTCGGGCTTGAACTGCACCTTGCCGCTCTTGTCGCGAGCGTACGTGACGCAGAGTTTGGTGCCGGCGCGCTCGTCCAGGAGGGCCTTGGCGTCTCGCTCGGTCATCATCGACAGGTTGTGGACGTTCTTGTCGCAGTGGCTGCAGTGACTGACCTTGGAGCCACGGTCGAATCCGATCGCATCGAGGTCGATGGGGCAGGGGCCGGTGATCGGAAGTTTGGAGCTGTCCATCGGAGAGTCGCCACGGATCAGCGTGCGATTGGATCTACGGGGGCGCCGTTTTTTTCAGGTCGACCTGCCCAGGGCCTCGACGGGGCGGTGCGGTATCGTGACGCGCGGTGGCGGACTCCAACACGGGCACTTTCTCCCCCGGGACGGTCTTCGAGGGGAAATACCGGGTCGACAGCCTGCGGGGCCGCGGAGGCATGGGCGAGGTCTATGCCGCGACGCACCTCCTGCTCGACAAGCCCGTCGCGGTGAAGGTGCTGCTGCCCGACTACGCCGAAGACACCGAGATGGTGGGGCGAATGACCCGCGAGGCGCGGGCGGCGAGTGCGACCGGGCATCCGAACATCGCGTTGGTCACCGACATGGGCTGGACGGGCGACCGACCGTTCATCGTGATGGAGCTGCTCGAGGGCGAGACGCTGCATGACCGCATCGGGCGCGGGCGCATCCCCGTCGAGCAGGCGCTCGTGTGGATGGACCAGCTGCTCGATGCGCTCGAGGCCGTGCATGCCAAGAACCTGATTCACCGCGATCTCAAGCCCGCCAACTTGATGCTGGTGCCTGGGCGCGACGGTCGGGTGGGCATCAAGGTCTTGGACTTCGGGATTTCCAAGCGGGTCGATGCAGACGCCGACGTCACGGCGGCGACGGCCGCAGGGGAGCTCGTGGGAACTCCACGGGCGATGGCGCCCGAGCAGGCGCAGGCGCTGTCCGATCTCGACGGCCGTGCCGACCTGCATGCAGCGGGTTCGGTGCTCTACACGATGTTGACTGGAGAGCCGCCGTTCGCCGGCCCCACGGTGATGGCCGTGCTGTCGCGGGTGCTGGAGGGGCGTTTCGAGCCCGCTTCGGTGCGCAACGCTGCGGTTCCGCCCGGCCTCGACACGGTGATTGCGAAGGCGCTCGCGGTGGAGCGCGAGCATCGGTACGCCGACGCACGGTCGATGCGGCTGGCATTGGCGGATGTGCGCAAGCAGCTCGCCGACGGTGTGGCGTTCACATCGGCCGGACCTCCGTCGATCGAGGGGGGGCTCGACCTGCCGCGAGAGCGGACGATGCAGACGCCCGCTGGCCCGTCGGCGGAACACGTGACGCCACCGACGCTGACGTCCATGGCCGAGCCCATCGTGGCAAGTCCGCCTGTGACCACCGGACCGGGGCCGCTCGAGCTCGACGTTCCCGAGGGGTGGCGCGCTGGACAGACGGTCGCCTCGCAGCCGCTCCCCAAACCCCGCCGATCGATCAACTGGGGATGGTGGATCACGGTGGTCGTCCTGCTTGGGGCGGGGGTCGCTGCCTGGTCGCAGTGGGACGTGCTGACAGGAGTCGCGAGCGACCTGAGCGACGAAACAGGCGTTGGACGCAAGGGCGAGCCCGTCCTGATCCTTGTGGAGACCAAGCCCAAGAACGCGATCATCTACGTCGACGGTGTACAGAGCGACGACCGACCGCTGCACATTCCCAGCTCCGACGAGCCGGTAAAGCTGCGCATCGTGGCCGAGGGCTACGAGCCCCGAGTGATGCAGGTCGTGCCGACCCGAACCCGTCGCCTGAAGGTCGAGCTCGACCGCGCCAAGCGGTAGCGAGCTTCAGGAGCTGAACTCGCCGGCGAGGTCGCGCAGGTTGAACTGCTTGGTGACCATCGTGAGCTCGCCGACTTCGAGAATGTCGAGCTCGCGCACCATGGTGTAGTCGGGCTCGTCGAAGTCGCCGGGGACAACCTCGACGAACTCGGACAGGTCGAGTGCGGGAATGTCCTCGTCGGCGCGGGGCGAGGGGGCGGGACGCGGGGGCGGTGGGGGCTCGAACGATGCTTTGACCGCGAGCAGGCGGCCGTTGTTCGGGTTCCAGCCCAGCCCGCGCTCGACCAAGCGCTTGGCTTCGTCCGCGGACGCGGGTTGCTGGCTCAGCATGACGGCGAGCCGAGCGACGACCTCGGCCGCCTTGTCCTTGCGACCCAGCTCCGCGAACGTCTCGGCCATGCGCTCGAGCGCGTCTGGATCGCCGGGTCGCTCGTTGAGCAGCCGCTGAATGGTGACGGCCGCACGGTGCAGGTCTTTGCGCTGAAGGTGCGCCCGCATGAGCATGCGCAGCGTGGCGACGTCGTTGGGTCGGTGCTGGAGCAGCTGGTCGGCGACGAAGATGAAGCCCTCCCAGGCTTCGTCGCGGAACAGCTCGGTGGAGGCGTCTTCGAGACACTTCACCAGCTCGCCGTGTTTGCCCAGGTTGACGTACCAGTCGAGCACCTGTCGCCAGCGCTGCGGTGTGGGCTGGGCGAGCGCGGCGAGGCGGTAGGCATGCAGCCCAACCTCGACGCGGCCGTGCTGCAACGCGACGTTGGCTGCTTGGTCCAGGGTGCTCGCGGCCTGTTGCGCTTGGCCCGAGCGGTACAGCATTTCGCCGACCTTCAGCTGGGTGTCGGACTGGGGGCCCTCGAGGCGGACGATCTCGGCGTAGGCACGCAGCGCATTGCGAAAGTTGCCCCGCTCCTCGGCCCTCGCGGCGGCGGTCCGATACATGCCGATCGCAGGCGCGACATTGCCCTGGGCGAGAAACTGCGCCGCTTGAGCCATGTGCACCTCGAAGTCTGACTGCTGCTGCGGCAGCGGTGGGGACGCATATCGAGCCATGGGGGTCTCCGAGCCTTGAAACGCCGCGACACCGTGAAATCGCGGGACCAACCAAGAGAATACCAGTCGCGGTGCGGAGGCGATCGCGCGAAATCGGGCGCGGAGCTGTCGCCACTGCGGCCCGTCTTCGGCCTGAAAGGGGCGCGAGACCGGCCGATGGCCGGCACATGCATCGCGCGCTGCCGTCGTTGGCCTGGGTCCTTCTCATGCTGCCTGGTTGCGGGGACGCACCTCTTGCCGATGAGCCGCTGGGGGGCGGCCACGGCGGAAGTGGAGGTGACGTGGATCCGTCGGCTTCGGGGGATGCCGACGGAACTGGAGGGTCGGAGGATCCCAGTAGCGACGGCAGCGCGAGTGGTGCATCTGGTGGCGGCGAGGATGGCTCCGGATCCGGCGGCGACGAGTCGACCGGAGGCGACAGCATCGAGGGCGTCTGCGGCGACGGTTGGCTCGACACGGACGAGTTCTGTGACGATGGCAACACCCGCTCTGGAGACGGGTGCGAGTCCGACTGCACCTCGACCATCGGTGTCGCAGCGTTCTCGGTCGGTGGGGAGCACACGTGTGCGGTCTCCTACGCGGGGACGGTGCGCTGCTTCGGTGACAACACGTGGGGGCAGCTCGGCTTGGGAAGCACCGATACGATCGGTGACGACGAGACTCCATTGGAGCACGACCGCAACGTCAAACTTCCCGACGTGGGGGTGGTCGCTGCGGGCCTGAACCACACCTGCGCGCTGACGCTGCAGCACGAGGTCTACTGCTGGGGGGACAACCGCCTCGGCCAGCTGGGCTTGGGTCACACCAAGGCGTGGGGAGACGAACTCGGCGAGGTCCCCGAGCGGGTCGAACTCGACGGCCCCGTGTCGGCGATCGCGGCAGGAGAATCCCATACGTGCGCGCTGCTGTATGGCGGGGAGGTCCGCTGTTGGGGCAGCAACGCAGTGGGTCAGCTCGGCCACGGCGATGGGTTCGTCGGAACCGTGGGAGCGGGCGATCTGCCCTACCCGAACGTGCTCGATGCCCCGCGCGTGCCACTGGGCGAGAACCCGACCGTGCGAAGCCTGTCGGCGGGGCGGGGGGACCACACCTGTGCCGTGTCCGGCCTGGGGGAGGCCTACTGTTGGGGCGAAGGCGCCGACGGTCGGCTCGGCTCGGGGGACGTGAAGTCGATCGGACTGGACGTGGAACCGGCGGATGCGGGCGGCGTCTCGATCTCCGAGGTGCCTCGTGCCGCGTTTGCGTCCACCCGCCACACGTGCGTGGTGACGGCGGAGTACGGCCTGCAGTGTTTCGGTGCCAACGACGACGGTCAGCTCGGGCTTGGCCACCAGGACAATCTGGGCGACGACGAGGGCGTCGGCGCGGTGTCGTTCGATCTCGGGCGGGAGGCGATCGTCAGCGCGGCGCTCACCGATCGTTCGAGCTGCGCGCTGACTCGCCACGGCACCGTGTACTGCTGGGGGTCCGGAGCGGATGGCCGTCTCGGGTACGGGTCCACCGATGCGATCGGGGACGACGAGGTTCCGTCCGCGGTCGACGGCTACGGCCCGGTGAAACTGCTGTCGGCCACGACGGCCATCGGCGCGGGCAGTGACCACGTCTGCGCCCTCACCGACGACGCTCGCCTGCGTTGCTGGGGACTCGCCGATGGGGGCCGCTTGGGCCAGGGCATCGACGACATCGGTGCGTTCGGCGACGAACCCCAAGAGCGCGAACCCCCAGTCGTTCGCATCTTTCGCTAGCAGGGTGTCGGGGCCCCGTTGGGGCGAGCGTCAGAGCTTCTGACCGCGCAGGACTTGGCGGCGCTTCTTTCGGGAGCCCGCCGCGTTCAGTTTGACCTGCAAGGTGGCGTTGTAGTGCGGGGATGCGAGCACCCACCCCTGGTTCTTGAACTCGACGACACGGGCGCCCAGTGGGCCTTCGCTGGTGCGTAGGCGGTACAGAACCTGGCCCGCACGGTCCGCGACGGCTTGCTCGAACACCAGCGAGGTGCCTTTCTCGAAGCTGATCGCGATCCAGTCCTCGCCCCAATCCGTCGCGATGCCGGGCGTCCCTCGGCGAATGACGACCTGCTCGATCAGGCGTCCCCTCCTCACGATGATGCGCCCGCCGCTGATGTTCTCGGCCCGGGACTTCGCATCGCGCTCGAGCACGATCCGGTGCGCGGCCAGGTACTGCAAGGAGTCCTCGGCCTTGCCCTCGGACTCGGCTGCTCCGGCACCGCCTTCGAGCCCGTCGCGGACCGATTGAGAGAAGTAGATCCTTCGAGTGCATGCGGTGCTCATCAGGAGCAGACCGAGCACCATCCAACGTTTCGCCACCATCGTGGCCAACATGTGACGTCGGCGCCGGCGCTGCCAGCGAGCTGGAGCACACGGTGATCCACTGCACCCGAACTGTTGCTTCGATGCAACGGTCAGTGCGACGAAAGGTCCATCGACGCATGGCTCTCGCCAGGCTCGGGGACGTCGTACCAGGGCAGGCCCACCAGATCGTTGCGCTCGAGTTCGGCGATGACCTCGGCGCCGATCAGGACGATCACCGCGGCGACCTCGAGGCCGAGGAGCAGCACGACGACGGTCGCCAACGAGCCGTAGATGACCTCGACCAGCGAAAGGTTGGCGAAGTACCAGGCGAGGGCCGAACGCGCGGCCTCCCAGAGCACGGCGGCCACGATGCCCCCGACGAACGCACGGCGGAGCTTCACGTTGACGACGGGAAGCACCCAGTAGAACGACGTGAGCAACAGGACGAGACCGACGAATCCCAGCAGCTTGATCAGGGGGATGCTGATCTCTGGCCCACCGAGTTGATGCCCGAACAGCATGATGCCCGCCTGGGGCAGGGTGTCGAGCGCGACCATCAGCCCGGTGAGGACGAAGATCACCGCGGTCATCAAGCTGACGTAGCCCAGCGGTAAGATCGCAGACACCCACCATCGCCGACTGTCCGAAGGCCGATCTCGGCGAAAGACGGTGGCCATCGCGTCTTCGAGCATGCGAAACGCCAGCGAGCTGAACACCAGCATGGCGCCCAGACCGACTGTGCCGACCACTTCTTTTTGGCCGAGAAACGCCTCGAACGCGGTGGTGAGATCTTCGGCCCGACCTGGAAGGATCGTCTGTGCTTGAGCGCCCAGCGTCGTCATCAGCTGCTGCTCGTCGAACACCGTCGAGAGCACGACGAGGATCAACGCGATCAGCGGGACCATCGACAGCAGCGAGTTGTAGCCGAGGGCGCCGGCCAGTAGCAGCCCGTTGTTTCGCCGGAAGTTGCTCAGGATCCTCCGCAGGAAGCGGAACATCCGGCGCGCCCAGCTCACGGCTCGGACTCCTCACGCGGTTCGAGCAGCCCGGACACGAGGGCCTTGCGGAGAAAGTCGAGCACGGCCGACTCGACCTGCTCGGGTGCGTCGCTGCACGCTTCGGCGTAGGCGTCGATGAGTGCGCCGACGGTGTCGGTCGTGGAGGCGAGATCGAGAAGCCGCGCGGCGGCACCGGAGAGCGATTGGTCGGGGGCACGCCCGTGGGGACACACGAATCGGAGTTCGGAGCCGCTGCCTTCGTCGAAGGACTGGGCCTGCACGAGCTGTGACCCGGGAGGCGGCCCGACGCGGCACGCTCGAATGTCGGTGGGGGCGAGCGTGGCGATGGCGAGCGCGGCTTCGAGACGCTCGATCGCTGCTGCGTCGTAGACGGTGTTGTTGCGAGGCTCGACGCTGACCGCCCACGCGGGCTCGCCGGGGGCCGGTTTGCGCACGACGAGGAGTGCGTGCCGGGTGTTCTCGATGCCCAGGGCCTCGCAATGCGCGAGGTAGCGTCGGGCGGTTTGTGCGTAGACCTCGCCCAAGCTGCTGTCGGTCGCGGCGGCGTAGCCGAGCGCAAGCGCGTGTTTGCCGTGGCCTCGGGCGTCGATGACCGAGAGCTGGAGCGGCTGGCTGGGCAGTGCGGCGCGAATGCGTTGCAGGGCTTGGCCCTCGGCCGGGGCGGTGTCCATCAGCACCAAGGCCTTGGCGCCAGGGGCCATCACCTCGGGCAGCTGGCCCAGCATGCGCAGCGCGAGTTCGTCCCCGCGAGAACCACCGTGCAGGTAGGTGGTGCCGTCCACGTCGGGGGGCTGCGGCACGAACGGTGGCTGGGCGATCACGAGGTCGAACTGACGACCCTCGACGGGTGCCAGCAAGTCGCCCGCCGCGGTGGTGATGTCGAGCTCGTTGAGTCGGGCGTTCCAGTCTGCAAACGCGACCGCGCGGGGGTCGAGATCGATCGCGGTGACCGACTCCGCGCCGGCTCGGGCTGCGGCGAGGGCGAGGGACCCAGCCCCGCACCCGACGTCGAGGACGCGGGCGGGCATCTTCGACGGCAACGCGGACAGCAGCTCTTGTGTGGTGGCGCCGGGACCCATCACCGGGTCGTGCAACGCGTCGGCATCGTCCGAGCCGACCCACACGCCACCGAAGGGCAGAAGCCGCAGGTGGCTGCGCAGTCGCTCCCCTTCGGCCCAGAGCACGTCGCATGCCTCGAGCGCGGTGGCGAGGTCGGGGGTGAGGGCACGGGCGACCTCGTCACGCCCGACCGTGTCTCGGTAGGCGAACAGCCGCGCGAGGACCGGCCCGGCCCCGGGCTGGCGTGACAGCCACGCCTGGACGAGCGGAAGCCGCACCGCGTCGAACTGCTGGGGCGCAATGCGCTCAGCGTCGGCCACGAGGCGTGCGTCGTAGTTTGCTGCACGCAAAGCCTCACGAAGGGCCGCCAGGTGGCGGTCCGGGAGCGAACAGAGCGCCTCGACGTCCACGAGATGGCCGATCACCGCACCCGCAGACCTACCACGGCCAGGCGGGGAGCGGTGAATCTCACGCGCGCGGCTCGTCGGGGGTGCCACACCCTGATATATAGCCTCACCGCCGCATGGACGACGCCGTCGACCTCGATGCTTCCGACTCCGGGTCCGAGCCCGGGGCAACGCCTGCGACTCAGGAGTCCGCCGAGTCCCCTCGCCTTCGCCGTATGGCGTTGGTCTTCATCGGTGGTGTCTTGGCGGCGATGGTGGTGGCGTTCACGCTGTCCACCGTGCGCGGCCCCAGCGGCCCTTGGCTCGGCGAGTACTTCGAGGGCAAGGAGTTCGAGGGCGACGCGACCATTCGCTACACGCGCAAGCTCGAGTTCGACTGGGGCAAGGATCGGCCGTTCCGCGGCATGCCCAAGGACAAGTGGTCGGCGATCTACACGACCTGCCTGGTCGTCGAAGAAGAGGCCGAGTACCGCTTCCGCCTCACCTCGGACGACGGCAGTCGCCTGTACATCGACGACGACAAGATCGTCGAGAACTGGGGCCCGCACTCGCCGCGCACTCGCAACGGCAAGATGTTGCTCGAGCCGGGCACCTACGAGCTGGTCGTCGAGTACTTCGAGGCCTCGCACGGCGCGGTGCTGAAGCTGGTGGTGGCGATCGGCGAGGGCGAAAAGCACAAGACGCTGCCGCCGGACATGTTGCGGCAGCCCTCGGACGACTCCGAGAACCGCTGCGGGTAGGGGTAGGGCCCTCACGCTTTGGGGCTGAGCCGGGGTTCTTCCGTGCCCCCCTTTGGGTGGGGGGGCACTGCGAACCCCTTGGGTCAGGGGGGTTGTTCGGGCCCTTTCTATCTTTAGCGCTGCGCATCCCTTCGGGATTGCTCGCTCTGGGGTGGCCCCTACCTTCGGCCTGAGCCGGGGTTCTTCCGTGCCCCCCTTTGGGTGGGGGGGCACTGCGAACCCCTTGGGTCAGGGGGGTTGTTCGGGCCCTTTCTGTCTCTAGCGCTGCGCATCCCTTCGGGATTGCTCGCTCTGGTGCTTTGGAGGGTGGCGCACCCCTTCGGGATTGCTCGCTCTGGTGCCTTGGAGGGTGGCGCTCACCCTGGGGATTGCTCGCTTTGGTGCTTTGGAGGGCGGGGCTCGAGCTCGGGGGCTACTGGTTGGTGTCTACGCAGGTGCCGACTTCGTTGCAGGTGGAGTTGGAGGTGTAGCAGCCGAAGACGACGTTGGAGCACATGAGGTTTTTGGTGCCTTCGCAGGCGGCGGTGCAGAGGGTGGGGTCGCTTTCGAGGCCGGTGCATTGGGCGTCGCAGTCGTTGCTGGCGCACAAGGTTGCGATGTTGGAGCAGGCGGCGGCGCAGTCGACTTCGGTTGGGTCGAAGGCGCAGTCGGCTGCGTCGCAGGTGAGGATGGCCATGTCCATCGAGCAGCGGCCTTCGCCCGCGTCGCCGGTGGTTTCGGGGTCGGCGGTGGTGGGAGCCTCACCGGAGGAGGCGTTCGTGGTGGTCATCTCGTCGCCCGTGTCACCGTCGTCCGTGTCGCAGGCGGCGAGGGTGCAAGAGAGCAGGAGGCAGGAGAGGAACCGCGTGGTGTCGAACATCGAGCGGTTCTCGACAGCAAAGACCGTGCCGTCTCCCGCGACGCTGGATCACGAAGGCCCTGGGTCAGGGGGAGCGGACGGCGGTGGGGACCGCGTCAGCTTTTTCTGACGGAGGTCCCAGCGTGTCGTCGATCCAGGCGCGCGCTTGCGCTCGTTGTTCGCGACCGGCTTGGCCGGCTTCGGTGAATGCGGCGAGGGCAAGATCCGCGGCTTGTCGCGCCTGGGGTCCGCGCGGGGTTTGGGCATGGTGTGCGGCGGCGAGCGTGAGCGCGGTTTCGCCTCGCTGCGCGGCTGCGATGTCGTGGTCGACCCGGACTTCGAGCGCACGTTCGAGCATCGCGATCGCTTCGCGGGGGTGTCCGGCTTCGGTCGTGCATCGGCCCAGTGCCGTGAGCGGGTAGGCGACCTCGGGTGCGTCAGGGCCGAGCGCGACTTCGAAGATCGCCAGCGCGCGTTCGAAGTAGGGGCGGGCGCGGTCGCACTGCCCGCGCTGCACCCACAAGTCTCCGATGTTGTGGGCGCCGATGCCGACGGACGGGTGTTCGGGTCCGAGTTTCGCGAGCGCGATCTCGTGGCCGCGCGTGTGGTGTTCGAGCGCGCCCCCGAGGTCGCCTTCTTCGACGTCGAGGTTGCCGAGGTTGGTGAGCGCACCGAGCAGTTCGGCGCTCTCGGGCCCGTGTTCGCGTTCGAGGATCTTCAGCGTGCCCAAGAGCGAGACGCGGGCCTCGTCGAACCGTTGCAACGCCATGAGGCTGGGCGCCTGGTTGTTGAGGACGTCGGCAACCAGGGCGTGCTCGGGTCCGAAGTGCTGGCGCCGAATCGCTTCCGCACGGCCGAACGCCTGCAACGCTTCGTCGTGCCTGCCTTGGGTGCGGTACTCCAGCCCCATGTTCATCACGATCGTCGCGACGTGCGGGTGCAGTGGGTCCACGCGTTCTTCGTAGATCGCCAGCGCCCGCTCGCCGAGCGCGAGGGCGTCCTGGGTGTTGGCGGAGCGCCCCTCGACGACCGCCATGTCCGCGAGCGTGTCCGCGATGGCGGGGTGGCCTTCGCCATACAGGGACTGGCGAAGGCTGAGCACCTCCTCCAGCAGGGCCCGTGCTCGGCCATGGTCGCCTTGCTGGTCGACGACCATTGCCAGCTCAGTCAACGCGCCCGCGCGCTCGCGGAGAAGGTCCTGCGATGCAAATCCCTGCTCGGCTGCACGAAGGTGTTCTCGTGCCGACTCCAGCGCGTCGAAGCGCCAGCGGACCGTACCGAAGACCCAGTGGCGGCGAGCTTCGAGCGCGGGGTCGGGCGGGAGCCGACCGACGGTGGCCGAGGCGAGCGTTTCCCATCGGCCGGCCTCGTCGCCGTTGCGTAAGCGGTCACCGGTCAAGCGCACCATCTCCAGGCTTGCGATGGCCTGCCGGCGCGGAAGTTCGCGTTCGGTGGCGAGCGACAACGCCGACGCGGCATCGCCGAGCGCGGCGTCGTAGTCGGCGCGAGCATCGAAGACCCGGCTTCGTTCCAGCAGTGCGTCGACGCGAAGCTGAGGGGTCGCTTCGTCCGAGGCTGCGACCGCTGCATTGGCTTCGGCCGAGGCTCGCTCGGGAGTGCCCGTCACGCGGGCGGCGACGCTGCGGGCAATCGCCTTGGACACCACGTCGTCGCGCGTCCGGTCGGCGCCAACGGGCAGCGCGACTTCATCGAGGCAGTGCAGTGGGGGCGGGAGGCTGAGCGTGAGATCGAGGGCCCGGTCTGCAATGGAGGGGGACTGTGCCGCATCCTCGAGCACCGCCACCGCGGCTTCGAGATGGTCGAGGCCCCGGTCCAGGCAGGCTTGGACCGCGTGACCTTGTGCGGCCGGTGAACTCTCGCGTCGACGGCAGGCGTCGACCGACGCGTCCGACCATGTCGCGGCGAAGCGGTCGACGCGGGCGAGCGCACGATCGGCGGTGTCGGAGGCGTGTGCGCGCTGGCTGGCCAGCATCGACGCGCGTGCGTCGGTTCTCCGCGTGTCGTTCCACGCACGTTCGAGCGCGGCGTGCCCCGCCGCGGCGCAAGGATCGGCGGTGGCGTCCGCGGTCACCCATGCCGCCAGCCCCAACACGCCGACTGTGCCGCCGGCCATCCACCATGTTGCACGACCGCTGCCCGTGTTGCGCCGGCCGAGCGCGTCGGCGAGGGATTGCATCGAGGGATGTCGCGCTGCGGGGTCGGGTGCGAGGCCTCGCAGCACGAGTTCGTGCACCCAACGCGGCACATCCCCGCGCGCGTCCGGAGAGGGGACGCCCGCGTCCATCGCTGTGCGCAGCTCGACCGCGTGGCGTCCGTGAAAAGGGCGTGTACGGTACAGCGCCTCGTACAACGCGACACAGAACGCGAACTGGTCGGTGGCCTCGCTCGCGCCGTCGCCGTCCATCAGCTCGGGTGCCATGTAGCCGAGCGTGCCGACGGCACTGTGGGTGGCGTCGTGGTTGGCGGAGGACACGGGCACTCCCGAGTCGGATCCTCGGGTGGGGCCGTCTTGCAGGCGGGCCAAGCCGAAGTCGAGCACCACGATGCGTTCGGTGTCGCGCTCGACCATCACATTCGCTGGCTTGAAGTCGCGGTGAATCACTCCCGCGGCATGCGCGGTGACCAAGGCATCGGCGGCCTGCACGAACGCCGCGACGACGTCTTGCCAGGTGCGCTCTGGCGCCCGCATCCAGCGGGCGAGCGACTCCCCCTTGACGTGTTCCATCGCGACGAACAGCTCGTCGTCGAACACCCCGACGTCGTGCACCACCACGACGTTGCGATGCCCGAGGCGAGCGAGTGCTCGCCCTTCGCGTTGCAACCGAGCGTGCGCTTCATGGCCGCGCTCGTGTTTCATGATCTTGAGCGCGACGGACCGGTCGAGTTGCGGATCGTAGGCCGCGTAGACCTCGCTCATGCCCCCACGACCAAGCGGTTCGAGAATGCGGTAGCGCCCAACCATCACCCCGCCGCGGAGTCGGTCACCGCTTTGACGCTCGGGGACTCCGTCCACGGCCGAGTCTGGGGCGGTCTGCGTCACTCGGCAGCCAAACCCAGGTCTTTGAGCATCTGGTAGAGGTACTTCGGATTGACCCCCAACAGCGCAGCGGTGGTCTTGTGGTCACCACCTGCAGCGGCCCGAGCCTGTTGCACGAAGCGTTTCTTGAACTCGCGAACCGCGTTCTTGATGTCGAGCGGCGGAGCGTCGGGGTCTGCGGCCGCGCCCGCGATCTCGGGCGGCAGCAAGCTGGCATCGACCGTGGACCCTGGCGCCAGAATCACCGCGCGCTCGACCACGTTGCGCAGCTCTCGGACGTTGCCGGGCCACAGGTAGGTTTGCAGCGCGAGGCGGGCGGCGGGGTCGAAGGCTCGGGCAGGGGAGCCGTACTCGGTGGCGAAGCGCGAGAGCAGTCGGTCGGCGATCAGCAGGACGTCGGCGTCGCGCTCCCGCAGGGCCGGGACCTCGAGCTCCAGTACCCGAATGCGAAACAGCAAGTCTTCACGAAAGCTCCCCTGCACGACGCGTTCGCGCAGGTCGGCGTGGGTGGCCGCGATCAGCCGGACGTTCACCGCTTTGGGCGAGGAAGACCCGACACGTTCGAACTGTCCCTCTTCGAGCACCCGCAGGAGCTTGGCTTGGGCCTCGAGGGGCAACTCGGCGACCTCGTCGAGAAAGAGCGTGCCTCCATCGGCGGCTTCGAACCGGCCGATGCGGTCGCGGTCGGCCCCCGTGAACGCGCCGCGTTCGTGGCCGAACAGTTCGGCTTCGACGAGGTCGGCGGGAAGCGCCGCGCAGTTGAGCGCCACGAAGGGGCCGTCTGCTCGTCGAGATTGGGCATGCACCGCGCGCGCGACGAGCTCCTTGCCCGTTCCGGTGTCACCACGAATGAGCACCGTGGCCTTGGTGGGGGCGACCTTCGTGATCGTCCGCATCAAGGCGAGCATCGGCGCGGATTCGCCGACGATGTTGTCGAAGTCGAAGGTCGAGCGAAGGGTCTCGACCTGGGCTGCGACCGTCCGCCGCAGGTCGTCGAGCTCGACCTCGCGCGCGACCAGGGGCGCGATCATCTCGGCGAGGGTGCTCGCGGATGCACGGCGGGCGTCATCGAATGCTGCCGCCTCGGCGGGATTGTCGAGGTAGAGCACACCGAACGGTTTGCCGTCATGGCACAGCGGAGCCACCAGAACCGCCTTGAGGCGGAGGCTCTGGACGCTCTTGGCGTCGGCGAATCGGTTGTCGGCAGCCGCGTCTTCGACGACGAGCAGGCCGGCGTCCTCGAAGGCGGCTCGGAGAATCGAGCGGGAAAGCTCGGCTTCGGGCGTTTCGATGCGAAGCGATGCGAACGCGCGTGCGGTGACGAAGCGCAGGCCGCCGTCACCATCGCGCACCGCGATGAATCCCCGTTGCGCACCGACTTGCTGCATGAGTGCGCCCAGCGCGACGTCGAGGGCTTCGCGTCCAGACCCGTGCGCCACGGCACCGAGCTGTTGCAGCAGCGCAGCTTCGTCCACGACTCCGGGCTGCGCCTCCCGTCCCGTGAGGCGGCGAACGAGGCGCTCGAGCGCGGAACCGGGGTCGTCGGCCACGACCACAGTATATCGTCGATGGGTTGACCCTTGCCGGACGCAATTGGTAGGCATCAGATGTCGAGATGGCACGAACGACTCCCACAGCGGTGACAGTCTTGGGCGGCTTTCTCGGAGCCGGAAAGACGACGCTTCTCAACGCGCTGATCGCCGCTGAGACGTCGCGGGACTCGGGTCGGCGTCTGGGGGTGTTGGTCAACGACTTCGGGGCGATCAACATCGATGCAGAGCTGGTGGTCGGTGTCGATGGCGACATGATCAGTCTCGGCGGGGGCTGCATCTGCTGCAGCATTCGCGAAGACATGGCCAGCTCGATCTTCACGATGATGCAGCGCGTCGATGCGCCCGAGCACCTGGTCATCGAGGCCAGTGGTGTGAGTGACCCTGCCGCTGTGGCACGCGCGATCGCGTCGCCTCAAATGGAGGGGCTGGTCGACCTCGACGGTGTGGTCGTGGTCGTGGACGCGGAGGCCTACCTGGCGGCTGGATTTCGTGAGCGCTTGGTGACCGGGGGCCAACTCAAGGCGGCGGACATCGTCGTGCTGAGCAAGACGGACCTACTCGAGCCCGAAGCGGTCGAGGCGGTGACCGCCAAAGTTCGCAAGGCGGTCCCGCGAGCGCGGGTGGTCACGGCCGAGCATGGGCAGGTTCCGCCCGCGTTGTTGTTGGGGTTGCATTCGGACACCGTGCCCGAAAAGGGCCATGTGCCGGTGGCGTTGCACGATGCGAATGCGCCGATGCCCGAGCACGACCACGGCGCCACGTTCACCACATGGAGCTACACCACCGATGTCCCGCTGTCGGCCAAACGCCTCAAGCGGGTCATCGACGCCCTTCCGCCGTCGGTGTTTCGCGTCAAGGGCGTGGTTCAAGTGGCGCGGGAGCGGGTCCGGCAGGCGGTGCTGCACGTCGTGGGTCGTCGCGCCGAGCTCGAGCTGGGGGCACCGTGGGGGGATAGTCCGCCCATGTCCAAGCTCGTGTTCATCGGGGCCCCCGGCAGCGTCGACCCTGTGTCTCTGACGGACATGCTTCGAGGCTGCGAAGCCCCCAACGGCGAAGAGGGCGGGGGCATGATGCGCTGGCTTCGCGAGCTGTTCTGAGCGCGAAAACGTCCGGGGTACCATCGTGGTGATGACTCCGTCGCCGCCTGATGTGACTCCCGTGCCACCGTCGAACCCACGCGGGCGCGCGTGGGCGTTGGTCGGCGCCTCCTGCCTCGCCGGGTTGCTCAACTTCGGCGTGTTCATGGCGGTGGGGCGAGACCTGGTGGTGAACGGCATCGCGTTCGCGGGGTTTGCCCTGCTTGCGTTGCTGCAGTTCGGGTTCGCGGTCGCGGCGATCGTCGCCGCCGTGAAGTCGCTGCGGGCGAAACACGGCGGTGTGATGCCGTTGCTGGTCGCCATCGCGTCGACGTTGGGGGCACCGTCGGGATGGTTCCTCGGGGTGCTGGCCTCCGGCCTGTCGGGATTCTCGGGTGGGGCGTGGGGGCGGCCGCTTCGCATTCGCGGGCGGCAGCTCCATCCGAACCTTCGCGACGGCGCGGACTGGACCCGCGGCGATCGCCCGGACCCGACCGGTCTCGACGAGGCCACGCGCCGAGCCTTGGCCGCGCTCTGGCTGCACGACGCACAGAAAGAGCACGCATCGGTGCCTGCCTTTTCGCGGGTTTCCTGGATGCTGGCCGCCGTCGGAGCGCCCGCGGAGCTGCTGGCGGGCGCACACCAAGCCGCAATGGAGGAGATCGAGCACACTCGGCTGTGTTTCGCTTTGGCCGCGGGCTACGAGGGACGTTCGCGGACCGTCGAAGCGATGCCCGACCTGCTTCTGGGCATGGACTTTGGCCCCGATCCCCTGGTGACGCTGGCGGTCGAAAGCCTCGAAGACGGGTGCTTGCTCGAGGACTACAACGCCGACGTCGCGGCCGAGTGCGCATCGGTCTGCACCGAGCCGGCCACCCGGGGTGTCTTGCAAACGATCGCGGTCGAAGAGCGTTCGCACGCCGACTACTCGTGGGAGGTCCTGGCGTGGGTGCTCGAACGCGACCGCGCGCGGGTGCTTCCGGCGATTGAACAGGCGTTGCAACGTTTGCACGAGTACCCGCGACCGACAGCGGTCAGCGAAGACAAGCGCGACTTGGTAGCGAACGCTGATGCGGAAGCATTGCGGGCACATGGTCGGCTGCCGGATGCCCGCTGGGCTTCGATCTGGCAGGAGCGGCTCGAGCAGACGACCACCCGGGTCCACGCACTGCTGGGACGCACGCCCGCATCGGCGGCCGCCTGAGGCAGTGTATTCTTCGCCAATGGGACGGTTGTGCGCGGTGGCGTTGGGCCTGGTGGTGTCGAGTGCGGGTTGTTTCTCGGACCCCCCGGCGGGGACCACCTCTGCGGGGGAAGCATCGTCCACGTCCGATGGAGGCTCGACGAGCCGGAGCACGGCCGCCAGTTCGGGAGCTCAAACCGAGTCGGGCGGCGGCTCGACGGGGGAGGTGGCGTCGACCGACGCAGCGTCGTCGAGCGGTGATGCGAGCTCCACCAGCAGCGGGTCAGGCTCCACGACGGCAACGACGGTTGCGGACACTGGCTCGATGGAGACCGGGATGCCTCCGCTGGACTGTCACCCGGGCTTTGGGGATCTGACCTCGGTCGTGCTTGGTGGGCCGGAGGTGATTCCATTCTCGTATCCGCTGGGCCTGACCGACGTCGGCCTGCGTGTCGTTCAGGGGGATAGCGAGGCGTTCGGCAGCACGGACGGGGTCAGCATGGACGGCACCGGTTTCACCTGGAGCTTCAACATCAACGTGCCGCTCGTGGCGTTCATGCCCGGCCTGGCAGAGGTCCGATTCTCCGGCGACGACGGGGGGACGCCTGTCACCGCGATGTGCCAGGTGATGCTCGTCGATTGAGCACCGTTGGGCTCACAAAGGGCCGACGAGCTGGGCCCACAGCTCCAGCCCGCACAGGATCAGCATGTAGGCGGCCAGGGCTCGAAACACGACGCGTCCGACGGTCCACGGTTGCGAAGATGCTGGGTCGGCGGGTTCGTCGATGGGGAACAGCAGGGGCAGGCCGACCACGAAGTAGACCGCGTAGCCCCACGAGCCGAGCCACAGCATGCGGGTACGGTCGGCGTAGGCAAATGCCCCTTCGATGAGCGGGTTGGCCATGGCCAGGGTCTCGGCAAACGCGACTGCATAGGCGAGAAGCAGCACGAGCAGGGCGCGGGCAGGAGCGCCCTGAGGCCGCAGGCGCCGATACACCACGGTGAGCGCCACGTAGTAGCTCACGAAGTAGGCCTGAGTGAGCGGGTACATGAATAGCGGGACCGTGCCTCCGCGACGCCCGAGCACCGGGGACTCGAACGTCCACGTGACGTCGAACTCGTAGCGCATGCCCATCAGGTCGAAGAAGTACGCGGTGCCGAAGTAGGTGCCGCCGAACACGAGAATCGCGGCCCACACGTTGAGCTTGAACCAGTAGCTCTGCCACCACGGTCGTGCGTGCCGACGCGGGTCCAGGAGCGCCGGCAAGAGCACCGTTGGTGCCGCAACCGCCACGGAGAACAGCATGAAGCCGACATCGCCGAAGCTGTGGATCCAACCGGTGGCCATCACGAGGCCGACCGCCGCCATCCACACCGGGGTGTACAGCAGGAACAGTCGTTCGGCCCATGCCTTGTCGGGGTTGGCCGACAGCCAGCCCGCGCTCATGCGGCAGGCCGGTGGGCAACGAGCCAGGCGTGGGGTTTGGGGTACAGGCGGCGGAACAGGTCCTCGTCCATGCGGTCGAACGCTTGTTCGATCAGCAGCGCGCTCATGTCGTCGTCGCCGCGGCGGTCGTGGGCCCACCCGAGCAAGGTGAGCGCGAGCTCGGCCGACGTCGTGTCGAGGGCGAGTCGCGTCCACGGGTGCAGGTCGGGCGGGAGCAGCGAGACGTCGTTGGCGGCGAAGGCCAACATCAAGCGCACGTTCACGTGCAGGATTTCGAAGTACTCGCCCTCGGGCGCATTCTTGAGGTCTTCGAGTGTGCGGCGGGCTTCGTCGAGACGGCCGACCTGGGCCAGCAACAGCGCCTCGTTGAATCGGTTGATCCACGGCCAAGGTCCCGCGGCGCGTTTGCGGGTGCCTGCCAGCAGGGTGCGGGCCCGCTGCACGTGGGCGAGGGCGCGGACCGGGTTGCCGCGGCGTAGCTCCACGCCACCGAGGTTGTGCCAGGCGAGCGCGCGCACCATTTTCGAGGCGGTGCGGGCGTTGACCAGCGCTTGAAGTTCGGCCTCGGCCGCTTCGAGTTGCTCGGCGGCGACCATGGCGGCCGCATTCTTGAGGCGCTCGCCGTGCCGCCACGCGTTGCCCACGACCCCCAACGCACCGACGTACAGCAAGCTGAGCCAAGGCATGCCCACGGCGAAACAAAGGCCGATGCCCGCGAGGCCGAGCGATGCTGCCGTGCCGAGGGCGACTGCACGCCCGGCCTTGTAGCGCCAGACCGGACGCACCTCGCCGTTGCGCCCGACGTAGACGAACTCGTCGCGGGCTGCCGACCGCAACGAGTCCGAGAGTTTCATCTGCACCGGCTCGGACGCGCCGTCACGAACCGCGAGGGCCCGGGTCTCGGCGTCGGTGTCCTCGACCGTCATGCCGACCGAGAGTGGCCGGCCAAGAAGGTCACGTCAATCAACGCCGTGCGACGACCGGGTCGACCACGCTCGGAGCGCCCACGGCAACCGCTGCCAAGGCGATCGCGCAGACTCCTGCGCCAGCGAGCGTCGCCAGCCCGAGGGCGCGCGCACGGGAGCGTGCTCTTCGGGCCCAGCCCGAGGCCTCGAGTGCGATCGCAGCGCCCACCAGCAACCCCGCCACGACGCTCATCGGTCCGTCCGCCAGCATCAGTCCCGCCAGGCCGAGCAAGCCGGCGAGCAGCGGAAGCAGACGGACGGGCCAGTAGCCCACAGGCGTGTCGTGGCGCATGAATCATGCGTAGCGGAGCCGTCGGTGTTCCCCAAAAAAGCCGTATTCTGCGGACGGTGGCGGCACTGAGCGGAATCCGAGTGGTCGACTTCACGCTGAACCTCCCGGGGCCGTACACGACCATGGTCTTGCGGTCGATGGGCGCGGAGGTCATCAAGGTCGAGCCCCCGCGCGGCGACACGGCCCGGATCTTTCCGCGCATGTTCGAGATCCTCAACGCCGGCAAACACAGCGTCGTGGCGGACCTGCGGGACGACGCCGCGAACGCGTCGGTGCGACGCCTGGTGGCCGAGGCGGACGTGGTGGTCGAGGGCTTTCGGCCGGGTGTGATGGCCCGGTTCGGGCTGGGTCCACAGCAAGTTCGCGAGGCGTTTCCGCGGGTCGTGTATTGCTCGATCAGCGGTTTCGGGCAGGACGGACCCTATCGAGACCATCCTGGACACGACCTCAACTTTCAGGCGCTCACCGGCGTTTGCCACATGCTGCGAGACGACCGCGACCGCCCGCTCGGTGGTGCCATCCCGTTCGGGGACCTCTCGGCGGCGATGTCAGCGTCCACGGCGATCGTCGGCGCGTTGTTCGAGCGCGAGCGTACCGGGCAGGGGCAGGTGCTGGACGTGGCGATCGTCGATGCGCTGCTGAGCTGGGCCTACGTCTGGTCCGAAGGACTGACGCCTTCCGACGCTACGCTGGCCGACGCCGCCGAGCCCACCGCGGCCGCCTTGCGCCGCGCTGGCGAGGCGTTGCCCGGCGGCCTGGGCTCGATGGTGGGCAAGCTCGCCGACAGCCTCTCCGCGGGTCGCGGCCGCGCCACGCTGCAGCGGGTGAGCGACAAGCTCCGCCAGACCAAGCGGGTGCAGAGCATGGAACGGCTGCGCCTGCACACGCTGCCGCACTACACCGTCTACGGCACCGCCGACGGCCGATATCTCAGTATCGGTGTCGTCGACGAGGACAAGTTCTGGCGAAAGGCGTGCGAGGTGCTCGACCTCGGGGGCGCCGCCGGGTTGCCGCTGTGGGGCCGTTTTCTCGCCGCTGCGCCACTGCGTTCACGCATCGCCGCGAAGATTCGCGAGGCCCCGCTCGAGGTCTGGGTGACGCGCTTTCGCGAGGCCGGGGTCCCCGTTGCTCCCGTGCTCTCGGTCGAGGAGGCACTCGAGGACGTGCAGCTTCGGACTCGGCGTCCTGCTCAGGGACCTGTGCGCGGCCCCTGGTCGGTGGGAGAGCCGTTCGATGCGCCCGCCCCCAAGTTGGGCGAGCACACCGATCGATGGCTGTGAGTCACACGCGCTGCCAGTGATCGAGTTCGTCTTCGATGCTGGCGAGCTCGATCGAGGCGGTGGCGAACGCATCGCCGAAGTAGACGATGTCGCAGAACAGGTTGCAGTCGGCGCTGCCACACTCGCCGGCGATGCCGCACTCGAGCTGAAGGCCCCAGCCGGCGCAGTCGAGGGCATCCCAAGCATCGGGCTCGGGGCTCTCGTCGACCGCCTCTTCGTCCGTGGACGAGGGGACCGGGGCGGTGTCGTCGTCGCCTTCGTCCTCTGCGACCAGGGGACGGACCCGAGCTTCGGCACAGGAGAGGTTGAGCACGACCATTTCGTCGTTGTCCTCGGCGAGCTCTCCGTTGACCGAGAATGCGAGCTGGTACTCGTGGTCGGTGGCGTACAGATGTGTGGCGCTGAGCGTGCCTGACAGGCCTTCGCGCAGCAGAAGCACGCTGGTCCCGGTGGTGGACGCTCCGTCCCAGCCACCGACGAGGCGCTCCTCGATGATCTCCTCTTCGTCGAGGCCGGAGGGGCCCCCGGAGGACGAGCAGGCGCCGAGCAGGAGAGACGCACAGACGAGTCGAGATGCGAAGCGGACCATGACGAGTGCATCCGGGATATCGCCTCGTCGGGATGGGCCAAAATTTTCGGCAGAGGTGGGAGCGTGTCATACGCCGCGCCCGATGCAGACGAAGCACGTACTGTGGGTTCTCCTGGGCGGGTTGGCGGCCGGTTGCGGCAGCGACTTTGCGAGCGCCCCGGCCGATGCCGACACCGACACTGGCGGCATGGACGAGGTTCCAAGCCCCACTGGGGTGAGCGCGGGCTGGGGCGACGAGACCGGCAGTGGCGAGGGCAGCGGGGACGGAGGCGGCTGCGGCGACGCGCCGGCCTGCTCCGGCAGCACTCCGTTTTGCGTCGAGGAAACCTGTGTCGGTTGCGATGCTCTGGACAACCCGGATGAGGCCTGTGCCGTCTCGGATCCCGAGCACCCCGTGTGTTCGCCCAACGGTTGTGCCGAGTGCGGTCCGTCGGACGACTCGATGTGCCTTTCCGAAACCCCGGTGTGTGGTGACGACGGTGTGTGTCGTGGCTGTAGCGCCCATGACGAATGCGACACGGCGTGCGACCTCGAGACCGGGTGGTGTTTCGACGAGGCGATCGTGCTCGGCGAAGAGGGGGACATCGAAGCGGGCGCGCTGTCGGCCGTGCTCGAAGGTGTCGAGCCCGGGGAGCGGGTCGCGATCCGCATGGCTCCGGGAACCCAGTGCGTCTTGGACACCTTGCTCATCGACGACCAGCGGTCGGTGGCGTTGCTCGGCGAACCCGGAGACCGCCCGTGCATCACCTCGTGGGACGACCGCGCGGCGATTACCGTGGGAGATGGCGGCGCCCTGTACCTGCTCGACGTGCGGATCGAGGAGTCGTACGGCATGGCAGTCGAAGCGCGTGGCGCTGCGGTGCATATCGAACGCTCCGAGCTGGTCAACAACAGCGGTGGCGGGATCTCGGTGGCGCAGGACGCCTATCTCAGCCTGCGCAACTCCATGGTGGGTGGGGACCGCAACAACGTGTCCGTGATCTCGACCCACAGCTCGACCGTGGACATGACCTACGCCACGATCGTGGCGGGCTTCGGAGACGCGCAAGGCGTGGTCTGCGACGGCGACAACGCGGTGTCGATTCGCAACAGCATCGTGCTCAGCGAGGCTTCGCTCGGCGAGATCGACTGTCCGCAGGCCGATGTCAGCTACAGCGCGCTGGAAGCGGTGTTCGGCGAGGGCAACGTCGCGGTCGGGGCGGTCGACACGGGTCGATGGTTCGTGGACTACACACGCGGCGACCTGCACCTGCGGACCGACGACTTCGGCATGCCCTTCGAGGGCGTTGCGGTCTGGTCCAAGGACGACCCGCTGGTCGACATCGACGGTGATCCGCGCCCGGGCGTCGCCGACGCGGAGGACTGGGTGGGCGCAGACGTGCCCTAGCTAGAACCGTCCCCGGGAACCTCTGGGGGGCGTTGGGCCACTGTCACCGCGTATGCGCGACGGTGGCCTTCGTGTTTGTGCACTCGCCGGGATGCTGGTCGTCGGCTGTGACGGAGCGCCGCCGGATGGTGCGGACACGGACAGGCCGGGGACCAGCACGGGTTCGTCGAGCGGCGCTCCTGTGCCCATGGGCTCCTCGAGCGGAGGCATGACGGGCGGGGACTCGGCCGGCGGCGTCTCGACGGGAGGGCCGGGCGGCGATACTTCGGAGACGGGCACGCCAGACCCGGAGCCCGAGCCCGAAGCCTGTCCGGCGGGCACGCTTCCGCCGGGGCGCTACGAGGGCGTCACGCTCGAACACGGAGGGCGGACCCGGTCGTACGACCTCTACGTTCCGCCGACGGTGGACGTCACCGAGCCCGCGACGTTGGTGCTCAACTTTCACGGCCTGTACGGCAACCCGACCCAACAAGCCTCGTTCTCTCAGTACGACGCCGCGGCGGACACCGCGGGCGTGATCGTGGCGTATCCCGCCGGCGTTTCGAACTCCTGGAACTCCGGGGTGTGTTGTGGCGGAGCGCAGAGCGAAGGGGTCGACGATGTTGGTTTTGCACGGACCGTGGTCGAACACGTGGGCTTGGGCTCGTGCATCGATCGGAGCCGGGTGTTTGCGATCGGCATGTCCAACGGCGGCCACATGGCCCATCGGCTCGCCTGCGAAGCGGCGGACATGTTCGCTGGGGTTGCTTCGGTGACGGGGGTGTTGAACGTGTTGTCGTGCACGCCGTCGCGGCCGATCTCGGTTCAGCAGTTCCACGGCACCGCGGATGCCATCGTTCGCTACGACGGCTACGGTCCCGGCTATCCCCCCGTGGACTCGATGATGGAGACGTGGGCGTCCCGCAATGGCTGTGCCCCGGTGCCGAATGTGACGCATGAGCAGGGCGACGCGTTGTGTGAGACCTGGGTCGGCTGCGACGACGATGTCGAGGTGACGCTGTGCACGATCGAGGGCGCCGGCCACTGCTGGCCCGGCAACGCTTCGTGCACGTTCGGGTCGAGCACCACCGACGTGAGCGCAAACGAGGTGTTCGAGCGGTTGTTGCAAACCCAATCTTTGCCCTCGAACTGACCCGTTTGTGGCCGGGGGACGCGGTGCCACGCTCCACTTCCGACCTCACCGTCGAGCGTTTCCCTGCGATGATCAGTGCGGGATGAAGGGGCTGGTGTTCACCGAGTTCTCCGAGATGGTCGAGGACCGTTTTGGGCTCGCGGTGTGCGATGCGGTCGTGTCGGAGTCGAGTTCGGGAGGCGCGTTCACGGCGGTGGGCGACTATGACCATCGCGAGCTGCTGGGCATGGTCGCGGCGCTGTCGCGTGAAACGGGAACCCCCGCGGCCGAACTGGTGGAGTCGTTCGGCTGCCATCTGTTTCATCGGTTCACCACCCAGTTCCCGGCGTTGTTCGAAGGGGTCGGCGGCCCGCTCGAGTTGCTCGAGCACGTTCAGGACCACGTGCACATGCAGGTCCGGCGGATTCACCCCGACGCCACCTTCCCCAGTTTCGAGACGAGGCGCGAGGGGGACACGCTGCACATGCGCTACTCGAGCCCCCGCTGTCTCTCCGACCTCGCGCGGGGGCTGATTCGTGGCTGCCTCGAACACTACGAAACCCCGGGCACGGTCGAGACCGTGCGCGAAACAGAGGACGGATCGGTGGTCCGGTTCACGGTGCGGATCGATGACTGAGCCGCCCTCCGAAGTCGAGCTGTGGAAGCGCAAGGCCGAGCGCGAGCGTCGGGCTCGAAAGGAGGCGGAACGCTTGTTGGAGGAGAAGTCCTCCGAGCTGTGGCACTCCAACGCCAGCTTGGAGCTCGACATCGCCGAGCGAACGGCCGAGCTCGTCCGCGCCAGAGACGAGGCGATTGCGGCCGGCCGCGCGCGCACCGACTTTCTCGCGCGCATGAGCCACGAGATTCGCACCCCGATGAACGCGGTGATCGGCATGGCCGAGCTGCTGCTGATGGACAAGCTCGAGCCGTCGGTCGCTGCGGGGGTGCAGACCATTCGCAGCGCTGCCGATGCCTTGCTGGCGCTGATCAACGACATTCTCGACTTCTCGAAGATCGAGGCCGGCGGGCTGTCGCTGCAGCCGGTGGAGTTCGACCTCGACGCGCAGGTCAGCAGCATCATCGAGCTGATGACCGCTCCGGCGCGTCAAGGCGGGCTCGAACTGCGGGTCGACATGGACCGCCGAACCGCGGGTGTCTTTCTCGGCGACGAGGTGCGGCTGCGGCAGGTGTTGCTCAACCTCGTCGGCAACGCGGTCAAGTTCACCGAGTCCGGCCATGTCGAGGTTCGGACCCGCGTCGTGGACGAGGGCGGGGACCAGGTCTGCGTCGAGTTCTGTGTCTCCGACTCGGGCCCGGGCATTCCCAAGACGTCACAGGCGGCGATCTTCGAGGTGTTCGAGCAAGGGGACGGTTCGTCCACACGGCGTCACGGCGGCACCGGCTTGGGGCTCGCGATCTCCCGGCGTTTGGTCGAGTTGTTCGGCGGTGAACTCTGGGTGGAAAGCGAGGTCGGTGAAGGGGCCCGCTTCTACTTCACCGTGTGGCTCAAGCGAGTTCGCCGGGCGACGCAGGCTCCGATCCCGGGTTGGAACGTCCTGCTCGTCACCGAGGACGCGCCCACGATGGAGGCGATGCGCATGCTGCTGCGGCCTTCGGGGGGGTCGGCCATCGGTGTGAACGAAGGGCTCGCAGCCGTGGCGCAGTTGGCCAACGCGGCCGCGAGCGGGCGAGGTTTCGACGTCGTGATGATGTCGGCCGCCGAGGCTCGCAGCGGTGCGATCCTGCCGACGCTCGGCTCCGTCCCGGCGTTGGCAGGCGTACGGACGCTGGTGTTCGGCGGGCAGGTCGAGGGCGTGACGTCGGCACTCGAGGCGACGCTCAGCCCGTCCGCGGCGGCATCCGCTTTGCGGGCACTGGCCAACGCCGAGGCCAAACGAGCGCCGGGGCCCCGCGCACCGAGCAAGGTGGAGGCGACGATCCTTCTGGTGGACGACAACCCCGCCAACCGGGCGATCACGGCGAGACTCCTCGAGAAGGCAGGCCACGTGGTTCAGACCGCGCGGGATGGGGGAGAGGCGTTGTCGGCGGTGACCGCCGGAGAGTTCGACCTCGTCTTCATGGACGTGCAGATGCCCGGCCTCGATGGGGTGGCGGCGACCGAGCGCATTCGTGGGTGGGAGGCGACACGGGGCGGCCACGTCCCGATCGTTGGACTCTCGGCCGTGACCGCGCCCGAAGAGCTTCAGCGGTGTCGCCGAGCGGGCATGGACGACTTCCTCACCAAGCCGATCCGCTCGGCGGCGTTGTTCGACATGGTCGAGGCGCTGTTGGAGCAGGCCAAACATCGGGAGGCGACCGTGCCGGCCCGGCCCACGATCGCGCAGCGTCTCGTGGCGCCCGAGGTGACCGAAGCGTTCGGAGACGACCGCGAATCGATTCAGCTCTGCCTGGAGGTGTTTCTCGCCTCGCGGCCCGAGTACGCGAAGTCGCTGCAGTCGGGCCTCGATGCTCGCGACACGGATGGTCTGCGCCAGATCGGCCACACCTTGGCGGGGTCGTTCATGGGCCTGATTCGGCCCGAGCTGCTCGAGCAGGCGCAGGCTGTCGAAGACAGCGCCGCCGCGGCCCTGGAGGGGCACGCGGCGGTCGATGTCGCGGTCGAGCGAGCGCAGACGCTGCTCGAAGGGCTCGAAGCCCTCGATCGAGAGGTCCGGGCCTACCTGGAGAGCGCCGAGGCGCAGCGTCTCACTTGACGCCGTGCATCAGCTTGTTGAACGGCTTGTTGAGCACCAGCACCAACACGCCGATCGCCACGATGACGTAGCTGAAGTTGGCGTAGGTCCCGACGTAGGCGTTCATCACGGCTTCGGCGGTTTGCGGCGCGGCGCCTTCGTCCCCGTGGCCACCGGTGAGCTTTGCGATCTCGCCCCCGACGAAGTTGGCGCCCGCGAAGGACAGGAACCAGGCGCCCATCACCGATGCGGTCTGACCCTTCGGCGCGAGCTTGGTGACCATCGACAGGCCGATGGGGGAAAGGAACAGCTCACCCGTGGTGTGGAACAGGTACAGCAGCGACAAGAAGGTGAGCGGCACCTTGAAGTCGTCGCCCGCGAAGGCCGAGCCGATCACGAGCATGTAGAAGCCCAGGCCCAGCTGGAGGAAGGCAAGGCCGAACTTGATCGGAATGTTGGGGCTCTTGCCGACCTTGTCGAGGCGGGCCCACATGCTGGAGAACAGCGAGCCGAACACCACGATGAAGAACGGGTTGAAGAACTGGGTGTTCTCGGCCGGCATCTCCCATCCGCCGATGAAGCGGTCGACGGCACGGTCGGCGAACAGCGTGAGCGAGGTGCCCGCCTGCTCGAACAGCGCCCACCACACGACGTTGATCGCCATGAAGATGAACAGCGCGAGCGTGCGGTGTTTCTGCACCGTGCCCTCTGCCGACGAGGCGCGCACCAGAAGCACGGCGACGATGACCGCGGTCGCCAAGAGCAGCCAGCCCACGATGTCGGCGTTGGTGAGCAGGAAGTACAGGCCGAGGGCAACCGCGAAGCTGGCCAGCACGGTGACGTGCCAGCGGCTGAGGGGACCCGCGTAGGGCTCGTTGAGCAGCTTTTCGTCGGGCACTTCGCCCGCGCCCTCGAGCAAGCCGCGGCCGAGCACGAACTGGCCGAGGCCGAACAGCATGCCCACGCCTGCGAGCGCAAAGCCGTACTCGCGGCCGTATTCGGCGCCGACCCAGGCGCAGACGGTCGTGGCGAGCAACGCACCGACGTTGATGCCGATGTAGAAGATCGTGAAGCCGGAGTCCTTCATGCCCGGCTGGTCGTCGTAGAGCTTGCCGACGATGGAGGAGATGTTGGCCTTGAAGTAGCCGTTGCCGACGATGATCAGGCCCATGCCGATGTACATCATCGTGGTGGCGAGGCTGACGTTGTCGGGGTCGATGACCTTGTGACTGACGAGTGTGAACTCGCCGATCGCCATCATGATGCCGCCCAGAACGACCGCCCGCTGATAGCCCAGGAGTTTGTCGGCAAGCTTGCCGCCGATGACCGGCGCCGCGTAGACGAGCGCGGTGTAGGCCCCGTACACACCGAACGCCGCCTTGTCGCCCATCAGCAGGGACTCGACCAAGTAGAGCGTCAGCAGGGTGCGCATGCCGTAGTAACAGAAGCGCTCCCACATCTCGGCCAGGAACAGGACCCGAAGGCCTGGGGGATGCTTGGGCGAGTCACTCTTGGCTTGCGTCACGGGTCTTGGCTGCCTTGCTGGACCTCCTCCGGGAGGCCGACAGCGCACTCTACGGGGGCCCGGATTCGGGACGCAACGGCTATGTTGTGAGCTTGCTCAGACCCCGGGGCGGCCCATGAGCATGGCGAGCTTTCCGCCGCCGCTGGCTGATAGACCCGCAGCTGTGCGTGGCTGGGACCCCGAGCAGTATCTGCGGTTCAAACGAGAGCGGCGCTTGCCGTACGACGACCTCGTCGCGCTGATCGAACCGCGCCCGAACATGCGCATCGTCGATCTGGGTTGCGGCACCGGGATGTGGAGCGCCGATCTGGCGTCGCGGTTCGACGCGACCTCGGTGTTGGGGGTCGATCTCTCCGAGAGCATGCTGGCGGACGCGGCAAAGTACGCCGACCACCGGGTGCGGTTCGAACGCGCCGACCTTCACGGGTGGACCGGGCAGGGCTACGACCTGGTGTTCTCCAACGCCGCGTTGCACTGGGTCGGTGACCATGCGCGAGTGTTCGAGCGCCTCCGGGACGCGGTTGTCCCTGGGGGGCAGGTCGCGGTGCACATGCCGAACAACATGCATCGGCCGACCCACGCGATCGCGCGCGCGCTTGCGGCGGAAGAACCGTATGCGTCGGCGCTCGAAGGCCGTGTCTCGGGGATGGCTGTGCGTTCGGCCGAGGACTATGCCGAAATGCTGTGGTCGCTGGGCTTCGAGCGACAGGTGGTGCGGGAGTCGGTCTACTTGCACGAACTCCCGGACGCGGAGGCCGCGGTCGAGTGGGTGCGTGGGTCGATGCTGACCTGGTACCGAGAACGGCTCAGCCCCGAGCTCTACGCGCGTTTCTTCGCGGCCTACCGAGAGCGTCTCCTCGATGCGCTGCCCCAGGGATCGCCTATGCCGTTCACCTACCGCCGTATCCTGCTCTGGGCCACGCGTCCGGCCTGAGCGCGGTCGCGGGCTCCGCGTACGCACACAGTCGCAAACAGGGAGGGCCGAACCCGGTCCGGGACACCGATCGGAACGGAGGGCTCAAGGTTGGCCAGGGAGCGTCGATGCGGTCCCAGTGCGGATGACGTCTTCCAAGCTCGCCCTTCTCGTGCCCGCGGTGACCCTAGGCCTGTTCTCGGCCTGCGACTCCGCCGTGAACGAGCCCTCCGCGGCCGCAGACGAGGCCGACGAGGCGGGTGATGCCGAGGATGGGCCCGCTTCCGAGGAGGGCGGTACCGACGAGGGGGATGAAGAGTCCACGCCGAGCGAGGACGAAGAATCGGACACCGGCTATTCGATTCGGGGCCGGACACTTGCCACGATGTCGCACACCGGATCTTCACAGCCGGACGGGCTGGGCGCGTCCCCGCACGCGAGTCTCGACGAGGGGTGCCCATTCGATCCCGCGTCGGAGCCCTGCAACGCCGAGGTCTGCCACGCGGATCCGCACTCGCCCGAGTGCAAGGACATCATCGAGGCGTACTGCGAATCGAATCCGGCCGACCCCGCGTGTGACCCGGACGGTGGACCTCACGAGCCTGGGGACGACCCGGGGCCCGACGGCACGCCCGGTGAGGAACCGCCTCCGGGTGAGACGTGGGCCTGCGAGGCCGACCCGGCGTGGCCTCCGTGCGAGGTCTGCCTCGACCCCGAAACGTCCGACGACGATTGCGGACAGGCGTGGTGGGAGCACTGCAGCGAGCACCCGGGTGATGTGTGGTGCGAACACGACGACGAGCCACCCGAAGCCGTCTACGCCCCGACGTCGTTGTCGGTGCTGGTCTACCAGGTCGAGTTCTCCCTGGACGCCGAGGGCTGTTCCGACCCGATCCTCGTCGGGGAGCCGGACACGCCGCACTACGTGGACTTCACCTCGGGTCCCGAGCTGGTCGACGCCGTGCTTCCACCCGACGGGTCCTACGCCTGCGTGATCATCACCATGAGCGACCACATTCAATGGTCGGTGGACGGGGACAACCCGTGCGCGGGAGAGCACGCCCAAGATGTGAGCGGAGACGAAGGGGTCGAGGAGACGGTCCGGCTGTACCTCTCGACCGCCGGAGACTCGGGCCGAGACGGCAGCGATGCGTTCGAGGCACCCGGCCTCTTCCTCGGCGGTGCACTCGAAGTCGGGCCCGGCATCGTGAGCTCGGACTTCGTCGTGACGTTCCCCGAAGGCGTGCACTACAGGCCCGACCGAGACCGAGCCTGCGAGATGCAGAAGCCCGAGTTCAGTTTCGAGACGAGATACGAATAGTACGGGGTGTGGGGTCGGGCCGCCGAGGTTTGGGGTCCTCGGCGTGCTCGGCCTCCGTTTTCTTCACCCGAATCCCACTCTTCTTGGTGAGATGACCGAGTCGTGGTCTCTGTCCGTCGGGGGCATGTGCGACGATGGCATCGATCGCCCGGGCGACTTGGTCGGACGTGTAGTCGAGCAAGAGCTCTCGGGCCCAAGTGTCGTCCCGTCGCGCGAGCTCGACCAGGGCTTCGACCGCGGCCGGGTGGCGGAGCTGGCCCAGGCTGACTGCGGCGTCTGAGCGAGCGGGAGAATCCAGCTCCGTGATGCGTGCGTCGAGCCAGCGGGTCAGCGATTCGGGTGGTGTCGCCTGTCGAGCCAACCCGGCGGCGGCCGTGTCCATCACGCGCCAGTACGTCTGCGACGAGCCGCAGCGTCCCGGGTCGAACAGGAGCCGCTCGAGGAGTGGTCCGGCCTCCGGTGCCTCGAAGTCCGCCAGCTGCTCGGCGAGTTCCGAGCGAAGCACCGGGTCGGCTGCGTCGGCCAGCGAATCTGCGTGCTCGATCACCGCGCGGTCGCGGTCCCGGCCCAGTCGTTGAAGGGCGGCCGCTCGTGCATGCGTCGGCCATCGCGAGTCACCGAGGACCGCGACGGCCAGCACCCGCGACTCGACGAGCCGCCGAATCGCGGTGTCGGTCGCTCGCATGTCTCCGACCTGCTCGATGAAGCGGCGCAGTGCGTCCAGTGCCGTGGGGGTGGGGCGTTGTGCGAGCGCGCGGACGAGGCGCACGAGCTCACCCTCGCGGGACTGTTCGACGCGGTCGAACGTTCCCATGACAGTGTCCAGTTTAGCGGACGGTCGAAGCGCGGCTAGGGGGATTCGGCGTAGTGGCTCGTGAGCGGTACGTCATCGAGTTCGAGCACCGCGGTGGGCGCGGTGGTGCCGAAGCGATTCCAAGCGTCGACCTCGTGGGTGGTCATGTGCAGCTCGTGAAAGAGCAACGCCCCCTGTGCTCGCGACAGCGGCGCAGGCTCGAGATCTGCGGGCCACCGACCCTCACGAGCGTATTGCTGTCTCGCGAGCTCGTGCAGATCGTGCAGGTGCAGACGCCCGGCGTGCTGGTCCAACAGTCCGCCAATCGCGTGTCCCCAAAACCCACGGTTGAGCCCAAGCCGGGCCGCGCCGCGCGGACCACCGACCAGTGGTGCGTACTGAGAGAGTCCCAACGTTGGGGCATCGCGCACGGCGACCGCACCAGGCGCAAGCAGGAGCGCGGCGAGTGCGGGCTGCATCCATGCCCGTCGCGCCTTGGGGACATGCGCGAGACGCCACAGTCGGGCCCAGCCCTCGACACACAGCAGCGCCATGAAGGGGTACGCCGTGATCCAGTGTTTGGTCCCACCGAAGATCGGCGTGGACGGCATGCTGATGAGCGCGATTGGGAAGACTGCAAAAATGGCGTAGAGCAGCACGTCGCGCCGGGGCAGAGCTGCCGGGCGCGGGCACCAGAACGAGGCGTCGGGAATCGGATCGACGATCACAGCGCGGCGGCGTAGCCCCAGTCCGAACATCGCAGTGACGAGCACGACCGCAGGCACGGTGGCGAACGTCATCACCAGCGGGTAGCCGATCGGCATCGGTGGCTGGTTGTAGTTCCGACCGAGGAACTCCATGTTGTACCAGCTGTGCTGGCGGTGAAAGTCGAAGTACTCCTGCAGCCGCGGCACGGTATCCGCCCAAAGCCATGGCCAGCATGCCCACGCGACCAAGGGGGCGACCACCATCATCGCGACGAGGGGCAGCGGCACCCATGCGCTGCGTGGCGCGGTGCGACCGTGTCGAAGTCGATCCAGCACGAGCTGTAGACCGTGGTGTGCGGCGAGCAACGGCCCCACGAACAGGGCGTTGTGTTTGACCGCGATGGCGAGGCCCAACAACACACCCGTCGCAACCGCCCAGCCCACCGAGGTTTGCGCGCGCCGATACGCCAGGACGACCGCGAGGATTGCGGTTGCGACGGGCACGTCGAACGCGTGCAGCCCGGCGTTGAACCACACACGCGGCAGGAGGATGAATGCCCCCGCCGCCAGCAGACCGGCGATGACCCCGGCGCGGCGAAACCCGGCCAAGAACAGCAGTGCACAGCCGAGGCCCGCCATGATTTGAGCGGGCAGTCTCATCGCCGCCCCTTCGGGCATCAGGCCTGGCCGAGCAGGGGCGTCCTCGGTCGCGGGGCTGGACCCGAGCCACCGCGCAGAGACTCCACCGAGCGTCTTCATCAAGGCGGGGTGCTCGTGGTTGGGCGCAAAGTGGCGGTCGCGGACCTTTCGCTTCATCGCCGGGCCGGGCTCGTGCAGCAGCCGGTCGACCCACGCTGCGTAGCTGCGGCTGGCGTGAAAGTAGATGCCCTCGTCGCGCACGTATCCGGTATTGCGATGGGACAACGACAACGCCCCGGCCACCACGAGCACGATGAGCACGGCGCCCAGCAGTGGGCCCGCCTTGCGTACCCAACCGGGAACGTCTCTCACCGTGCACCTCCCAGCGCGCGAAGCTCGAAGCAGACGTCGCGGCCCTTCGGCGAGTGGCCACCGCGTCCCCAGGTGCCCTGTACGGTATCGGTGAGCACGACACGGACGTCGTGGGGTCCGGGCTCCGTCGAGACGGCGAAGGGGTGCCAGCCTTGGGCGTCGCTGACGGTGAACGTACCGACGAGTTGGTCGTCGACGAAGGTCTGTACCCGTACCGTGGCGTCGCTGCGCAGGCGGCCGTTGAAGTCGGTCACACCGACGTGCCCGCGCAGAGACGTGCCCTGCTCCATCGCGGGGGCTTCGAACGACAGGGGCACGCCGTCGGGCATCGCAAACGTAAAGCAGCGCCGCGGGGTGTACTCGACCTCGGCAAACGCAATTTGGACCGCCCCCTCTTTGCAGGTCCAGCGTTCACCTCGGCGGCGGCAACGGCCCTGCGGTGTGTCGATGCTCGGTGGATCGGTGAGCCAGCTCCGCACGGTGTGTGGGGCGTCGCGAAAGCGGTAGTGCGCCACGGTGAACGGGCCGACGTCGACCATGTCGGTGCGGCCGGGGCGAAGGTCGCCCTCGAGTTCGCGGTCGAGCGCGTCCGACCAGGACTCGCCGAGGCCCACGACGGTGAGCGTTTCGATGCCGTGCAGATCCGGGCCCGCCGCGGCGTCGGCAGACGCCAACGCAGGGACCTCCATACGGGCACGCGGCCCGAGCCAGCCGGTGGCGAGGCGCACCGCATCGGCGTCGTCGTTGGCGAGGACCTCCGCCAGCGTCTGCCAGTCGGCATCGTCGATCGTGTCGCGATAGCTGAAACCGGCCAACACCAGCTCGAGACCTGCGAGCACCGCGAGTCCGGCCAATGCCCGGCGGGCCCAGGGCTTGTTCATGGGCCGCCTCCGTCGAGGTTCAGCGACACGCCGAGCTCGGGCGGGCGCTTGCCTTCCGCGATCGAGGAGACGCGCACATCGACGGCCTGCCCGGCGAGGGGGCCGAGCGACAGCTCGAGCGGAATGCGGCCGGGACGGTGTGGAAGGCGGCGATCGTGCAGCGTCGTCCACGTTTGGGTGCCCGCGCCTCGAACCTCGACGCGGAGCTCGACCGTGCCTTGTTTCTTGCGTTTGGTGTCGTCGTCTTCGAGGGCCGCCCATCCCGTGATGGACTCGCCGGGCGTGACGCCTTCGAAGACCGCGACCGCCGGCTCGCCGTGGCGCCGCGCGAACACCAACGCAGGCCGGATCAACATGTCGGCTTTGGTGAAGCCCGGCTGCACGTGTCGCAGCAGCGAGGCGCGACCTCGAAGTGCGAGCTCTTCGGCGCGGTGGGAGGCGTCGTCGTGCCCGCGTTGCACCTTGACGAACAGTCCGCCGGCGATCGCCACCGTGGCCGCGACCCACAGGATCGGGTGCCCGAGCGTGCCGAGTTTGGCGAGTCCGTGGTCGGCGAGGCGGCGCAGCGGCTCGGCGCGCGGCGGCCACCCGAGCAACACGAGCCCGACGCACGCCGCGAGCAGGGATATGAGCGCGGCGAAGATGTCGGCCGCTCGCCACGCGTGATAGCGGAGGGTGTACTCGCCGTCGGTGACGTCCGCGGCGATCAGCGTGGGCTCGGTGCCATCGTCCCCACCAACCTTGCCGCCGCGAAACTCACCGTCTCGGCGCTGGGCTTGCGTGGCCGACGGCCCGAAGCCTGCGGCGGGTGCTTCGACCCACTCGATGGGGCCGTCGGGACCCTCGAGTTCCCAACGGGGATAGCCGGCCACTCCGAACAGGAGGCGGGTGGGCTCGGCAACGCCGCTGACCTTCACCCGCACCCGGCCCGCGTCGGGGTCGGCTTCGAGGACCTCGACGGTGCCCTCGCCGTGGAGTTCTGCAATGGCGGTGTGTGGCCATGAGGGTCGCTCGATGACCGAGAGCATGCCGAAGCGGGCAACCTCGCCGCGGCGTTTGCGTTGTCCGCGGCGGATCTCGTAGCGCACCTGCGCCCGGTCGAGCAGGTCGCGGGGTCCCCGTTCGGGCTTGTGCACGAAGTTGTCGCCGGGCGTGAACCCGAGCTTGAGGATCGGCGCTCCGTCGGTGAGCGCCGGCAGGTCCATGAACCAGTGAATGTTGCGCTGGTCGTGCACGACGAACCGGTAGTCCGACTCGCGAGCCCGCCACTGGTCCGCGATCCACCCCTGGAGCGCGACGTAGTCGGCGTCCATCTCCGGCAGTCGGGGGATGCGGGCGGTCTGAATGTCGGAGACCGGGTTTTTGGTGAACTCTTCGCGGTGTTGGTGGGCGATGGTGCCCAGCGTCGCGAGCACGATCGAGACGCAGGCCCCTGCCAGCGCACGCGGAGCCGTGCCGCCTCGAGCCCACAGCCTGCGGCCCAAGTGCAGCACGCCGCCGACCAAGGCGCCCGCCATCAGAAACAGGCCGGGCTTCGCCGCGGTGAGAAACCGCTGGTACTGCAGGTGCGTGAATCCTTCGCTCACCAGGTCGAGGCGAAAGACCCACGGAATGTCCCGCGCGGACATGAGCCACAGACCGAGCGCGACGACGGCGAACGCCCGCGCTGCACGGTTGCCCACCAGTGCAACCAGCACGATGCCCGCGGTGACGCAGTGCCCGGCCAGCGGTGGCATCGACTGTGCCCATCGGCCTTCCAACGCGCGCGGCACGAGCACCTCGAGCGGTTGCCACAACCAGCCGTAGCTCGCCATCCACGCCCGGTGGCTCATCATTGGTGCGACCCACCACAGGGCGAGAGCCAAGCCGAGCAGTCCGGCGACCAGTCCGCGCGCGGTCGTCTTGCGCAGCCGCGTGGTCGAGCCCCAGCCGCTCACGAAGACCACGGCTGGACCGGCGAGCGCGAGCACGGCCATCGACATCGGGTGCGCGAGCAGGGCGGCACCCATGGCCGCGGCCGCGGTGGCGATTCGTCGGCGAACCTCGGCTGGGGTGTCGGCGTCGGGCAGGCGCACGAGCTCGGCCAAGCCCAGCCAGGTGAGGCTGGTGGCCAGCGCCTGTGGCCAGACCCCGTAGTACACCGTGTAGATGAAGCCTCCTTCGCGGTAGGAGCCCACATCGACCAGCGCGAGCACGGCCGCGACGACGCCGGGCATCACGCCCCAGCCGAGGGCTTTGCCCGCCCGCAGCAGCACCCACCCCTGGGTGAGGAACACGAGCGTGAACCCCAGCGCGTAGGCGCCCGGCCAGTCGATGAAGCCCAACGACAGCACACGAACCCCGATGACGATGGCGTCGCCGAGCACCGGATAGAGCTCGCCGACCGGCGTGCCGAAGAACCACACCGGGCTCCATCCCCGCAGGTTGCCGCTGCCGAGCTCCTGCGCCCACATCCACGCTCGCGTCAGGTGCACGGTGTGGTCCGCCGACAGCGGCATCTGCCCCCGGGGAATCGGCCACAACACCGCGAGCCCGACCGCGGTCACGAGCAGGGCAGGCCATGCCCGCAGGAGCAGGGCGCCCACGCGCCCCAGCGGCGTATCAGCGAAGCGGGACACCGAGCAGCATCGTCCACGGCAACGGCGTGCGCCGCTGGAGAATCGACAGGTGCCGCCCGGCGAGGTCTTCCAGGCCACGCCGCGAAAAGTGCTGGACGTGGCCGGGGGTGTTGCCGAGCTGGCCGATGTATTTGCCGCGGGCGATGTTCATCGCGCGCCATACCGGCTCCCACGGTGTGGACAGCAAGACGCGGTGTTTGGCGACCCGTGCGACCTCACGCAGCCCCTTCTCCGGGTCGTCCAGGTGCTCGAGCACCTCGCAGCACACGACCAGGTCGAACGACGCGTCGGGGTAGGGGAGGTTGTAGACGTCGGCCTGCTTGGCTTCGAGCGGTTGGGGCAGGTCGGCCGGGACCTGGCTGACGTCGAGGTCGGTGATCTCGAAGCGTGAGGGAGGCGGAGCACTGTGCAGCAAGGCCTGGGCCAGGTGGCCTTCTCCACAGCCGACTTCGAGCACGGTGTCCGCGGCGGCCATGCGGTACAGCGACGTGGCGCCGTTCATGAAGCCGGACATGAGCGCGCGCGCGATGGGGTTGCGCGTGCCGTACTTGTCGTAGTGGTTGCCGACGACGTTGTCGGTGGTCATGGGGTCTCCGTGGTGCGCCATGCCGAGGCGCCTGTGGACTCGACGCCTTCGACTGCGCTGCCTTCACCGCGATCGCGACCGACCTGCGCGTCGAGTCGCCGAACGCGATGCAAGAGTTCTTCGGTGAGGCGCCGATTGCTGGCCAGCAGGTCGCCGAGCAATGCCATCAGCCCGACCAAGAAGGCGAGGATCAAGGCGCCCACGCCGACCAGCAGTGACTGCACGTGGCCGCTGTAGTCGGGGTTTTGCAGGTAGAAGAACGCGAACCGACCGCCGAGCGCGAGGCCGAGCAACAGCAGGGCCAGCGCGACGAACCCGAAGGTCTGCACGGGCCAATACATGTTGTAGGCGCGCAGGATTACCGCGCCGTTGCGCCGCAGGTATTCGGGGATCGAGCTGAACAGCCGCGACTCGCGGGTCTTGGCGTTGGTTGTGATCGCCACGTTTTCGATGACCAGCCCCGCCTGCCCGGCCTGGATGATCGTCTCCAGGGTGTACGTGAACCGGTTGTGCACGAACAGGTGGTAGGCCGCACGGCGGTTGAACGCTCGAAAGCCGCTGGTGGAGTCGACCACTTCGGTGCCGGACGCCCGACGCACCAGGCGCGAGCCCCAGCGTTGCAGCACCTTCTTCACGAACGAGAAGTGCTCGATGGTGTCGGTCTGCCGATCGCCGATCACGACGTCGGCGTTGCCCTCGACCAGTGGGGCGACCAGCCGTTCGATGTCCGAACCCTTGTATTGGTTGTCGGCGTCGGTGTTGACGATGATGTCGGCACCGAGCCGCAAGCACGCGTCGATGCCCGCCATATGCGCGGCGGCCAGGCCCCGGTTGCGGGGGAACGAGACGATGTGATGCACACCCAGGGTGCGCGCAACCTCGGCGGTGCCGTCGGTGCTGCCGTCGTCGATGACCAGCACCTCGATGCTGTCGACGCCGGGGATCGTGCGCGGCAGGTCGGCGAACGTGCCTCCCAGATGGTCCCGTTCGTTCAGGCACGGGATCTGGATCAGCAGCTTGACGGGGGAGGCCATGAGCGGGCGCGGTGTTCACGGGTTGTACCAAGGCTGCCGCCGGGGCGGTAGGATGCCGCATCGACGCCTCGTCCTCGCCGCAGACCTCCCGTCCGGGGCCGCTCGCCGTGGTGCTCGCGGTCTTCGTGCTGGTGGCGTTCGTGCTGCAGGTCCGCGTCTGGGCGTTTCTGTGCGACGACGCGTTCATCTCGTTTCGCTACGCGGAGAACCTCGGTCAGTACGGCATGCCCGTGTTCAACATCGTGGACCCGCCCGAGCGGGTGGAGGGCTACACGAACTTCGCGTGGGTGCTCTTGCTGGCGCTGGGGTCCGCGCTGGGGGTCTCCCCACCGACGCTGGCGCCCGTGCTCACGGTGGCTTCGAGCGCGGGGGTGCTGATCCTATCGGTGCTGCTGTTGCGCGCACTGCTCGGGCACGGCGACGTTCGCCCGCTGCACTTGGGCCCCGCGGTGCTGCTCGTCGCGTTGCCCGAGGCGATGGTGTGGAGCGGCAGCGGGTTGGAGACCAGCTTTGCCGCGGCCGTGGTGCTCGGCGCAATGCTGGCGTGGATGCGAGGTCGGTTGGTCACGGCAGGGGCCCTGGCGGCGCTCGCCGGGCTGACGCGGCCCGATGCGTTGCTGCCGATCGCCGCCTTCGGGATCGGGTGGATTGCGGCGCGGGTGGTGCGAGACCGTCGGCTCTCGGTGGATGCGGTGCCGTGGCGCCGGGTCGGCATGGCCGCGGCGGCCTTCGTGGGCCCGGTGTTGGCGCACCTGCTGTGGCGGCACGCGTACTACGGGTCTTGGGTCCCCAATACGTGGCCGATCAAAGCCCACGGCATGTTGCTGCGCGACACCTACGGCATCGCCTACGTGCAGGCGTGGGTGAACCATGTGCACCTGTGGTGGCTGACGCCGCTGGTGGTGTTGTTGCGCCCGCGTCACGGGGTGCTCGTGCTGCCGATCGCGGTGGTGGTCGGCTACGGCTGGTCGGTCGGCGGTGACTTCATGGCCTATTCCCGCTTCTACGTCGTCGCGACCGCGTGCCTGGGCATGCTGGTCGCGTGGCTGCTCGTCGACGCCTCGACGTGGCTGCAGTCGAAGGTCGGCTCGCGGGGCCCCACCGCGGTGCTCGTGGTGTTGGTGCTTCTCGCCGGCCTGCTCGGGCGCGAGGCCAGGACCCGGCACGCCCATGACGTCGCGCAGGGCGGCAAGTGGATCGACGGCAAGTGGGAGGGCACCGAGGCGATGGACCGCTTCGCACGGGTCGGCCGTGCGGCGGGCTCGTGGATGCACGAGCACCTCCCACCCGACACCTGGATCACGGTTGGCGCTGCGGGGGCGGTGCCCTACGGGGCCAAGCTGCCGACGATCGACGCGTATGGGCTCGTCGACCCGGTGATCGCCACGATGCCCGAGGCCGGCCCGTACACGGGCAAGGGCGCACGCCCTGGCCACCAGCTTCAAGCGCCGCAGCACTACATTCGCAGCCGCGACCCGGACCTCTTGTGTCACGTGGGCTATCGCGGCCCGCGTGCGCCTCCGGAGCGACGTCGTCCACGGGGTTATGGGCGGCGGTATCGCTGGGCCTGCATCGACCTGCCCGAGATCGACGACCGCCACGGCGCGCCGATGCCCGCGGGGGTCTATTGCTGCCGACGCCCACAAGACCGCGTCGTGGGCCCATTCGGAGCGACCCGATGAACGGGCTGCTCCGGGTGCTCGTCGGCGTTTCGGCCGTGGTCATCGCGGTCGTGCTGCTGGTGATGGTGCTGCGCATCGGGTTTCCGCTGGAGCTCGAGTGGATGGAGGGCGGTGTGCTGCACCAGGCCCATCGTTTTGCGAATGGGCGCGCGCTGTATCCCGAGCCGGGGCGAGATTTCGTGCCTTTCCTGTACACGCCCGGGTTTGCGGTCTTGCTCGGAACCCTCGGCAAGGTGTTCGGGGTGAGCTTTGCGCTGGGGCGCCTGATCAGCATCGTGTCGAGCATCGCGATCGGATGGGCGATCTGGCGTGCGGTGGAGCGGGCGGGCAAGCCTTCGGCGCACCGGTTGGCAGCGGTCGCGTTGTTTGCGGCCGGCTATGTGTTCACGTTTCGGTGGCTGGACCTCGCTCGACCGGACTCCCTGGCGATGGCGCTGTGCCTGTGGGCGTTGGTGCTGCTGCACGACAATCGGGGCAGCCATCGCCGTGCGGCGGTCGCCGGGTTGCTGATGGCGCTGTCGTTTTGGACCAAGCAGACCGCAGCCACCTTCGTGCTGGCCAGTGGGGTCGGGGCGCTGCTGCTCGCCCCTCGCATGCTGCCCGCCTATGCGCTGACGATCGCGCTGGTCGACGGTGGCGGCGTGCTGCTGGGCAACGCGCTCACCGAAGGGCGGCTGTGGCACTACATCTACGAGCTGCACCAGAGTCACGCGTTCAACCAGGAGCGGTTCGAGAAGAAAACCTGGGGCATGTTCCTGCATGCGGGGCCGTTCGTATTGCTCGCTGCGGTCGTGTCTTCGGCCGCGTTGGTGCAGCGGTTGCGCGACGCGGAGTCGAAGTGGCGTGCGCTGCAGACCCCGCTGTACTGGGGGCTGATGGCGGGCACGGGCCTGCTCGTGTCGGCGCTGGGCTACTCCACGCAGTGGGCCGAACCCAACGCGTTCATTCCGGGCGTGATGATGGGGGCCGTGCTCGTGGGCGTGCTGCTGCCCACGCGTGGGTGGCCAGCACAGGTGGCCTGCGTGTTGGTGCTCGCGCAGTTGCTCTTCGCGCTGGTGGTCGAGCCGCTGTATCAGCCGATTCAGTCGCAGGGGTGGGGCGCGTGGAAGAAGAGCTACGCGTGGCAGCAGTGGGGCCGAACGGTGCCCTCGGATGCCCGACGCCAGCGTGCCGCGGCATTGCGGGCGCAGCTGGAGGCGGCGCCGGGATCCGTGTTCGCGTTGCAGCGCCCCTGGTGGTCGGTCCTGGCGGGGGGCGACGGGCACGTGGGCAGCATGGGCATCACCGACGTGTTGCCCGAGCAGCGCGCCGAGATTCAGGCCGCGGTGGTGAAGGAGCTGCAAGCGGGCCAACACGCACAGGTTTGGACCGAGGGCGACCCGCCGCGATGGATGATGCGCGGTCTTCGTGGGTACAGCTTGCAGCGTCGGTTGCACGGTCGTGCACGGGTGCGGCCGATGTCTGGGTACATGTCCGAGGCGGGCATGGTCACTCGCTATCGTGCCGACCAGCTGTTGTTCACGCCCTCTGCGGATCGACCGCTGCCGCCGGGCGCTACTGTGGTCGCGGACTTCGAGTCGGGGCGCAACGATGGGTTCTCGGTCGAGGGGGGCGCGTTCGGCCGCCGCGCGACCCGTAGCGTGAACTCGACCGTGCCCGCGGTGGGGCCGATCGGCGGACGCTACTACTACTCCAGCGCTGGACTGCGGGGGGACATGAAGGCGGTCGGGCGCGCGCGCTCGCTGCCGTTTACGCTGCCCGAGGGCGGCACCGTGCAGCTGCTGCTCGGCTCGGTGGGCAAGCGCGAGCGGCTCGGTGCGGCGGTCGTGTTCGGCGAGGAGAGAGAAGAGCTCTCGCTGCCCGACACGCATCTGTCGATGGCACCGGTGACCTGGGACGTTCCGGCACGGTGGGGCGGCCGCGAGGTGCAGCTCGAGGTGTGGGACGAATCGAAGGGGGCCGCGCTGTTTCTCGACGACCTCTGGGTCGTGCCGGGCCGGTGATTCACTCGAGGAAGGACGCGTCGCCGCTGCGCAGCAGGTTGGCGCGCCCGGTCGGCCACTGCACGCAGTTGTCGGCCGAACCGGGGACCGTATACACACGCACGCTGGCCTCATCGGTGTCCTTGAGCGACACGACGATCTCCAGGGTTCCGTTGCCGTCGAGGTCGGCGATCGTGGGGACGGCCATCGAACCGCGCCCCGGAAGCGGGAGCCGGTGCAGCTCGTTGCCGCCCGCATCGAGAATGAACAGCGAGGAGACGTCGGCCTCGGTCGAGTAACTCGCGAACACAACCTCGGGGGAGCCGTCGCCCGAGAGGTCGGCCACGGCGACGCCCGCGGTGCCGGCGGCAGGACGGTCGGTGTATCGCGCAGTCCACATCGGCTGTGCGCTCGCGTCCACGGCGTGAATCCGGCCGTCGAATCCGGCGAACACGAACTGAGGCCCGTCGCGCTGCGGGTCGAGCTTTGCGACGCTCACTTGGTTGGTGATCGCGACCATGTTGTTGCCGTAGTCCCACAAGCCGTCCAAGTAGTCCGGTGCGTGATAGGGCACCTCCCACCCCGGTGGTCGGCTGGCATCGCCCCGTACGACCCACAGCGCAACGCCTTGCTCGCGCTGGTCCTGGGCGGCGTTTTGCACACTGGCGAGCATGACCACTTCCGAGGTGCCATCCCCGTCGACGTCGGCGATGGCGGGAGGTGTGTTGGTGAAGTGCGCCTGCAAGGCGGTGGACTCGTCTTCGGCCCACCCTTGCTGAGCCTGCGCGAGGTCGTGCAGGTACCGGACGCCTGGGGTCTTGGTCGCCGAGAACCCCGGGGCCGCGTCGAAGGCTTCGCCGCTGCCGTGGTGGATCGAAACGTAGGCGTTGTCGTGCGGCACGACCACGTCGTGGCGGCCGTCGCCATCGAGGTCGCCGACGGCGATGTTTTGGTCGAAGCAGCCGGCGAGGTAACACGCGTCGTCGCACCCGGAGCTTCCACTGCCCAACGGCGGAAAGCCGGACACCGCCGAACCATCGCCGTGAAAGGCGTGCATGACATCGCTCGGCCCTCCGCGCGCGGGCGCGACGACCAACTCGAGGTCACCATCACCATCGAGGTCGCCCGCCGCCAAACTCCGCAGCTCGTCCTCCCACGACACTGGGAATCCCGAGACGGTCTGACCATCGGCGTCGACGACGATGAGTTGCTCGCGAGCCGCGAACGCGATCTCCAGTGCGTCGTCCCCAACGAGGTTTGCGACCACCGGACTCGACCAGATCCGCCCCGGGGTATTCTCGTAGCGAAAGCGCAGCGAACCGTCGGCGTTCCAGACGACCAGCACGTTCGCCCGCGCCGCCACCACCTCCGCACGCCCGTCCCCATCGAGGTCGGCGACCGCTGCGGACCCGAGCCAGCCTTCCTCCCACGAGTCGGTCAGGTCCAACAACACCGTGGGTTCGGCCACCGCATCGCTGGGCGCCGCCGCCGGTCCACACGCCGCCGGCGGAGGCGGCACCCCGCCACCCTCGTCCCCGGGCCCATCGGTTTCACTCTTCGCCCCCGAACTCCCCCCACATCCCAGCAACCCAAGCCCGGCAAGCACCCCAACCCAACGCATGCCGCGATCCTACCCCGCAAAACCAACGCAAAACGCCGCCAGCCAAAGCCGACGGCGCCCACGCGTTGGACCTCTTATGGCAGAAGGACGAAAACCGCCCCAAAGCAAGAGAGCGAAGCGTCCCGAAGGGACGCGCAGCGGAAAAAACAGAAAGACCCGAAAGGAAGCCGCCCCCAAGCCGAGGGGTTCGGAAGGCCCCCCTCACCCAAAGGGGGGGCCTGGAGAACCCCGGGACGCGCTCACTCCCAGAGGGTCGAGGGGTCTAGTACCGGACGCGAACGACGTCGCGGGTCAGGTAGACCCGCTTCTTGCCGCCGCATGGGTACGACACTTCGAGTTCGAAGCTCGAGCCGGGCTCGCCACGGATGGCGCGGGCCCACTGCTCGACCGAGCGAAGGCGCTCGCCTTCGATCTTCAGCAGGCGTGCGCCCGGGACGATCTTGCCGTCGGCGGGCGAGCCTTTGATGACGCGGGAAACCACAACGTGCCCTTGCTCGCTCTCGATGACCACACCGATGCCGCTGTACGTGTACGCGCGGTTGACCTGGTGCTGCATGCCGCACTGGCTCTCAGCCATGCGGTACATCACTTGGGCCGAGACGGCGACGGTGCCTGCGAGAAGGATCGAGCCGAGGACGACACGCCGACCGAGACGCCAGCGCTGGAGGGAATTGCGAGTTTCGCGAGAGCTCATTGGGGTTGTTCCGAACGCGTTGAGAGAACCTGCACGCCCGCAGCATCGGGCGACGGCCTCAGTCTTTCATATGGCAGGTGTTGTTGCCACCCCTCGATCGTACCGAGTCGGGGCAGAATGCCTAGCGTTTACGGCGCCTTCGGAGATCCTCGCACTCGCACGACGCGCCAGTTGCGAGGTTCGCGCAGCCTCGACTGGACCCGGCCGGAGTTTCTGCGTTATTTCGTCGGGCCCTTTCAACCGGGATAGCGTTCAAACATGACCCGATCCGCAGCGGTCACGCCCCTCCTCCTGCTCGCCCTCGCCCTGGGCGGGTGCGACAAGAGCTCGACTCCCGCAGCCGCCGGCTCCGATGCCGCGGCCGCCGAAACCCCCGCGCCCGCCGAGCCCGAGGCCGAGCCCGCAGAGGCTGCGGACGATCCCGCACCCGCGCCTGGCGACGAGCCCACGCTTGCCGCCGCCGCTGTGGATGCGTCCAGTCTCGCCAAGGCCGACGCGGCCGAGCCCGAGTCCGAAGCGGTCGAGCAACCCCCCGAGGAACCCGCGGAACTGCCGAAATACACGGTGCTGATCCTCGGCGACAGCCTCATCGCCACCGGGTTCGGTGCGCTGCTCGCAAAGCAGCTCGACGCGCACCCCCAGGTCACCGCCTACCGCAAGGGCAAGAGCGCCTCGGGCCTCGCGCGCCCCGACTTCTTCGACTGGATGGCGGAAGCCAAACGCCAGGTCGAGCTGCGCAAGCCGGACATGGTCGTCGTGCTCATGGGCGGCAACGACGGGCAGGACCTCACCCACCGGAACAAGAAAGCCGGCCGGCGCGTCCCGTGGAAACATGAGAATTGGGAAGCCAGCTACCGGGAACGGATGGACAGCTTCCTGGCCCAGGTGTCCGCGCCCGAGCGCGACATCGTGTGGCTCGGTATGCCGACGATGGGCCTGCGCAGTCTGGAGAAGAAGCTGGTCACGATTCGCGGCGTGCAAAAGGCCGCGGTCGAAGCTCACGACTCGGCGACCTACGTCGACACGGCACCGGTGGTGTCCAATGACGACGGCGGCATGCTCACCCACGCCGAAGTCGGCCCCAAGAAGAAGCGCAAGGCCATTCGTGCGGACGACAAGATCCACTTCACGATGGCGGGCAGCCAATACTTCGCCGACGCGATGTACCCCAAGATCCTCGAGGCGCTCGAGGTCGAGGATGCAGCCCCCGCCGAGGAATGAGCACGCCGCGAAGATTCTCTTCGCCCGTGCGTCTCTCCTATGGATGAGTCGCATCGGAGGCCGGCCTTGAGAGCGTTTGCACTGCTGCTCGTTGCAGCGGGCGCGCTGGGTTGCGCCACGCCCAGCGCTTGGGCGATGCGCCGTGACGCGGGTGCTGCGGAGTTCGCGGCTGGCAAGGGCGAGGACGACAGCGAGCGTACTTGGGTCAAGCACAAGGTCGTGCCGCGAGAGCGGCTGGAGGATCTCGAGCTGCGCTACGGCGTCTCGCGCAAAGAGATCGTCCGCTGGAACAAGAAGCTCCAGAGAAAGCAGTGGATCTACGCGGGTCAGGTGCTGCGCATCAAAGCGCGTCGGGTGCCGCCGCCCCGCGAAAAGATCACCTACATCGTCAAACGCGGCGATCGCTGGGTGGAAATCGCCAAGACCCACAACGTTCGCGAGAGCGACCTTCGCTACTGGAACCGCAAGGTCCCGCGAGCGTTCAAGGTCGGCCAGAAGCTCACCATCTACACCAACCCCATGGAGGTCGCCGAGCCTGCACCGGGGGATGGTGAGCCCGGGGCAGGCACGGGCGTCAAGCCGGACACGCTCACGATTCGTGGCAACGCGTACTCGGTCGGCAAGCCCAATCGCGGTCGCATTCAAAACGGCGTGCAGTTGCCCGAGAGCGAGCACTACACGCTCCGCGACCCCGAGCGCTCCTACGGTTCATCCCATGCGGTGAAGGTCATTCACGACTCGATCGCAGCCTTTCGGGCCGAGAGCGGCTACAAGGGCGAGATCAAGATCGCCGACCTCAGCAAGAAGGGCGGCGGTCGTCTTCGTCCGCACAGCTCTCACCAGGCCGGGCGCGACGTCGACATTCGGCTGCCGCTGCGCAAGGGCGTGTCCAAGGACAACCACAGCGTGTCGGCGATCGACTGGGACGTGTCGTGGGCGCTCATCAAGGCGTTCATCGACAGCGGCGAGATCGAGTACATCTTCCTCGAGACCAGTCGGCAAAAGGCGCTGCGCAAAGCGGCGCAACGCGCTGGTGCCAGTGCCGAAGAGCTGAAGCGCGCGATCCAGTACCCGAGCAAGCGCGGCACCAACAAGGGCTTGGTGCGTCACGCAAAGGGGCACCGCATGCACATCCACGTTCGGATCAAGTGCGCCGACGGCAACGCCCGCTGCCAGTCGTATTAGGTTTTGGGGGGCCTTTCGAAAAGGCCCCCGCCGCTTCGGCCGGCGAAGCCGGCCTGCGCTTCCCCCCAAACGGTCGCCCTGTCGGGCTCGGGTTCGCGTTGCTCACCGCGCATGGAGGTCGTACGGGCTCGGGTTCGCGTTGCTTGCCGGGAGGGTGGGTCAGTCCCACCAGAGGGTGATGGACTTGTCTCGGGCGAGGGCGCGTTGGAGCAGGGTTTGTGGGAAGCTGGGGTCGGCGAAGTCGATGCCTTCGGCCAACGCGGCGTCGGCGGGATTGATGGGAACCCCGGCGGCTTCCATGCTATCGAACATCTCGTCGAAGCAGCCGTAGTGCTGGTGAATGATGTCCGGGCAGAGTGTCTCGATCTCGCCCCCCAGCGGGCCGAGGTCCTCGGGAAGTCGGGTGAACCGAATCTGGACCGATGCAGCATCCGCGGAGACCACCTCGGCGCCGAAGCGATCGCTCCACGTTCGCAGCCGCGCGATGATGTCTTCGGTGTCCACACCGACGTTGATGCCGCTGGTACCCGCCTTGCGAACCAACTCCTCGTTCATGGATGGAGTGTATGCGTTCGGGCTGCGGACGTGGGTCGTACGGGTGGGCGGAACAGTGGGTTCCGAGGTGGAGTACCTGCAGAACGCCGCAGACATGCAAGGCTGGCGGTCATGGGTCACTTGCTCGAGGGCGTCTGGCGAACCGAAGACCATTTTCCGACCGACAAGAACGGCTCGTTCGTGCGGAAATCGTCCAGCTTTCGTGAGCATGTGAGGGCCGATGGTTCGAGTCAGTATCCGCTCGAGGCCGGCCGGTATCACCTGTACGTCTCCTACGCGTGCCCTTGGGCGCACCGCACTCTGATCGCACGCGCGCTGCTCGGGCTCGAGGACGTGATCTCGGTGTCCGTGTGCCACCCGCTGATGCTCGACCAGGGGTGGGTCTTCAGCGAGGGCAAAGCCGAGGTGCCCGACATCGTCAACGGCATCGACTTTCTTCACCAGCTCTACGTTCGGGCCGACCCGCACTTCACCGGGCGGGCAACGGTTCCGGTGCTGTGGGACACGGTGTCGAAGACGATCGTCAACAACGAGTCCCGCGACATCCTCCGTATGCTCACCACCGAGTTTCGACCGCTATGGACGCGCGAGGTCGAACTCGCACCCGCGCCGTTGCTCGCACAAATCGACGAGACGGCGGCGTCTTTCTACGACTCGATCAACAACGGGGTGTACCGATCGGGCTTTGCGCGGACCCAGCAAGCCTACGAAGACGCCGTGAAGCCGTTGTTCGCGGCGCTCGACCACTGGGAGGCACATCTGTCGAACAACCGCTATCTGTTGGGCGACCGGTTCACCGAGGCCGACCTGTGCCTGTTTCCGACGTTGCTCCGGTTCGACCCCGTGTACGTCGGCCACTTCAAGTGCAACCTGCGGCGACTGGTGGACTATCCCAACCTGTGGGCCTACACGAGGGACATCTACCAGATGCCTGGCGTCGCGCAGACCTGCAACCTGCGGCACATCAAGGAGCACTACTTCGGGTCGCATCCTTCGGTGAACCCGTCCGGTATCGTCCCTCTGGGGCCCACGCTGGACTACGACGAGCCGCACGGGCGGGAGCGCGTCGGTCTATAGTCGGCGCATGCAGTCGGCCGCGCTCGCGCCACTTCTTCGACACCCGCTGCACGGTGTCGTTCGTATCGAAGTCGAGCATGTGCGGGGTCGACGGTTTCGTGCCTTGGTGCTGCTCGAGTTCGTCGTCGCGATCCTGCTGTCGTTCATCTTGGTGCCGCTCGCCCTGTTGCTCGTCATCTTCGGCGAGGGGGGCGGAGAGTTGCCCACTCCGAGTTTCGAATCGCTGGGCAGTCGCCTCTGGGTGTATTGGCGGGAAATGCGAGTCCGCCTGGTGGACGCCCAGGGCCACGTCGTTCAGGCCGCCCAGGCCGTGGTGGAGTCGATGGACGAGGGAGACCGCATGTTGGGGCAGGTGCTCGCGCATGCGCATGGCGGGCGTGTGGCGGTGGTCGAACGCATGTCGGGCGGGGTCGTGTCCGCGGTGTGGTTTGGCGGCCGGCCACTGATGCTCGGCCCGGAGGCAGTCGACGAGGCGCGGGCGTGGCGAGTGCTGCAGCACGAGGGTGTGGAGTTGGTCGACGACGGTGCGGGCCGTTGCGCGATCACCTTGTCGAAGCCTGCCCCTTCGCGGATCGGAAGTGCCGTCAACTTCACCGTGCTACTGCCGCTGTACGCCTGGACCGCCTGGGGGCGCGAGCAACTCGCCGCGTATTGGGCCGCAGCGCTCGGCCACGGCACCATCGTGCGTTTCGAGGTCGACGCGCACTCGGTCTCCTACCGAAGGACACGGGGCCCGAAGGAACTCGCCAACGTGCGGGTCGATCGCGCCGACCTGCTGGGAATCGGGCATGCGCCGGTGCTGACACCTGCACCGCGGGTGTTCGTTCGCGGCCCGTTTCTTCGATTGCAGACCGCCGCATCCGCGGTGGTCTTGGACGTGGAGCGGAACGCCGACATCGGCCGCGCCCTCCGAGACGCACTGGTCGGCGCCGCGCACCGCTTGTGGTCGGGCCTCTCCCAGAGCGGAGCGCCCGCACACTGCCCCTACTGCGCGACCCTGTATCCCTACGCACCGGGCGCGAGCTGTCCCAACTGCGGAGCCGCCCCGAGCGCGTTGCACGGCCTGGCCGCGCCGTCACGTTGAGTCGACCGCAACACCGCTGAACACGATGCGCTCGTTGACGCCGCGGAGCTCTTCGAGGCCCGTGATGAGGTAGCGGGGGGAGGCCGGGCGCGGAAGAACCGCCGACAGAAACGCGTGTGGCATCAGCTCGCGAAACACCCGGAGTCCGAGCGGGAGGTTGTGCCCGAGCTTGCGCGGCGATGTGCCGCGTTCGGCCGCGCGTATCAACGCCGTGAACTCGGGACCGAGGCCGTCGTGCGCCGCCGAGTCCTTCATGAAGCGTGCATACAGCGGCTGGGCGGCGGCGATGACCTCGTCGACCGAGAGGTGGCCGCGCAGCAGAATGCCGGCATCCATCGATTGACCGAAGTCGGTCGGGTGAAGGCCGACCTGCGCGGTCTCGATGAGAGCGTTGGACACGAAGCACTCCATGGGCTCGGCGTCGAGTGTCGCGGGGCTCCTCGTTCGCCGCAAACGAGAACTGGCTGGACGGACACCTCTGCGCACCTTCGCGCAGGGATCAGTCACGTGCCGGGGCAGTGGCCAACGCGGTGAGCTCGGCGTCGTCCAGCACCCGTCGATAGACCTGGATGTCGTCGATGTCCCCGATGAACGTGGTGCGAAGCACCTCACTGTCGATGTCCCCGCCGATGACGACGGGGTTGTCGTCCCACGTGACGCCCTTGGTCGGTCCGGTCGTTTCGCCGCGCTCCACCCCGTCGACGTACAGGCGAACCATCGTGCCGTCGTAGGTGCCCGCGATGTGAAACCAGGTGTCGAGTGCGGGCGCGGCGGTGGCGACGACGCGTCCTTGGGTGGGGTTGGACACGACGAACTGCAGGATTGCGGACGTGCTGTTGACCACGAAGAACTCCCAGGAGTTCCGGTTCCCAGCGCCCACCGGCTTGGTCACGATGTGGTGGTAGCTGGTCGGTCGTTCGAGCGCTTCGATGCGTGCCCAGGCGGAGATGGTGAACGCGTCGGCGACGAAGGGGTCGGGCTCGTTCACGGTGATGACCTCATTGCCCGTGAACCGGTAGCCATCTCCGTGCACGGCGGGGGTGATGGTGGGGCAGTCCTCGCATGTGCCGTGCAGTGCGTTGGCGGTGGAGTCGAGCGGCCCATCCGCAGGGTCGTCATCGAGTCGCCACCAGGCAACGAGGTCGGGGTCGAGCGGTTCGGAGCCGGTCGAACTGCTGGAGTCGTCACCCTCGGAGGTCGACGTGCTCGTGTCGTTGCCCGTCGCCGCGCTCGTGGATGGGGTGGAGTCGCCCGAACTGGACGCCGGTCCCAACGAGGTGGAAGCGTTCGGCGGCGGTCCGGTGGTTCCGAACTCGCCGGTCGAAGCGGCCGGAGGCAGTGCCTCGACGCACTGGCCGCTCAGGTCGTCGCCCGCGAACGCACCGTAGCGTTGGCCGCTTTCACAACGCTCGTCGGGAAAACTGCAATACCCCGATGGCTGACACTCACCGGCGTTGCACTGTTCGGAGGTCTGGCAAACGTAGCTCTGCGGGCTGCAAGCCGTTGCCACGCTGACGCCTACAGCAAGCGCTGCCAGCCTCCCCCTCATCGTTTCAGTCTAACATCGTCTGCGGGCACCGTGGCTCAGGCCTCGGCGAGCTGGCGCTGCGCGATGCGTGTGACCACGGGCTCGAGTGCCAGGACGAACGTGGCGAGCATCGCCTGGGGGTCCATCTCGGGCAGGCGCTCGCCGAATGCCGCGTGAAGCTCGATCGCGCCCGCAACCGGGCGTGCGAGTTCGTCCCCGGTGTCTCCCCAGCGCAGGATGTGTCCGGAGAGGACATGGGCGACGGTCGGGGCGAGGATTCTCGGTGCTCTCTGCTGAAGCATCACCCCCAAGAGATTCACGATCTCTTCGGGGAGCGCGTCCCCGATGAGGCGTTCGGGAGCGGGGGGCACGGGGCGCGCGTCTCCGATCGGTGTCCCATCGGGCTCGAACGCCAACACCTCGTGCCACACCACGCCGCCGAACTCGATCGCCGCGGTCCAGCCCGCATCGGTGGCCAGCAGCCGCCGACTGCCGAGCTGGTGCCGCGCGTACGAGCGGCCGTCGATGTAGACGCGTTCGAGGCCATCGCGTAGTTGAATGCAGAGCCCCTCACGCGGCCAGTGCCACTCGAACGGGGCGGGCGAAAACGGCACGTCGACCTCGACCATCGACCCCCGAATGGCGCGCGACTCCACGTTCTGGGTGAAGCGTTCGAGTGCCGACGGAGGATCCTCGACATGGAAACTGTGGCTGAGCGAGTCGAACAACGCCGCGGTCGGGTAGGGGCCGCGGTAGCGCAGTGGCCCAGTCGACGCATGCACACACGACTGTGCAAGCCAGTTCAACAGCGCAGATCCGGCCCCGGGCGGCATTGCGCCGGGCACATCCACCGGCGGGATGAACTGCGGCGTGTCCCATTGGGTCTGCCCGCAGTGGGCCACCACCGCATCACCGACCCGAACATCGTGCGCCCGGTGAAAGAGCGGGTGCGGCTTGGTCTGTGCTTCGAGCACAACCTGCGTTCGGTCGGGCCGCTGCAGCGCGATCGCGTGCAACGCGTCGCCGTTCCAACGCGCCGACCACACCTCGTTGCCATGACGGTCGACCGCTTTGCGCAGGCGACCGTTCGAGGTGACGAGCACGGTTCCGTGAAGGAGGCGAGTCTCCATGCGAGGGGCCAGGCTGTCACAGAACGCACGCGGCCACGAAAAAGGCGAGCGGGAGCCCAAGGGCTCGGCCGCTCGCCGTTATGAGAACGCAATGAACTACAGCTCGACGCAGATGACCGCAGCCGAGGTGTCGTTGCATGGCGTTGTGACAAAACCAGACAAGAAAGCGTCGTCCGAATACAGAAGCCCGTAGCGCAGGTCGACAGTGGACGAACTGCTCGAGAAGTTGCTGCAGTTCTCCGCTGTGTTGGCCGTCCAGTCCGTGTTCATCCCGGTGACGGCGAATCCCCCACTCATGATCGTGTTCAAGAGAGGTGCTGGAATGCCGTCGCGGACGCCTAGGAGAGGCGCTGAGTCCGTAACCCACAGAAGCTCCCCATCGTCGTTCACGTACGCGGTGTACGGCTGCAACGGCCAGTCGACGACAGCATCGGCCAGGTTCGGGGTGTTGGTGACTTGGCGTTGCCCCGGCACCGCAAAGAGGGCGTTGTATCCGGCCTCGCACATCGCATCGGCCGTCGCGAGAGGGTTGGCGCCAAAGTTCCCATCCTCTTGCTCGAGGCCGAACTCTGAGACCACGATTTCCCGCGTTTGGATCGTGCCAGAGCAGTCCGGAGCGCACGCTCCGGGCTCCAGAACGTTGTCGTCTGCTCCCTCGTCACAGGCCTCTGACGGTCCGACGTTTCCGTCGCCGCACGTGTTGAGGTTGCAGTCTGGAAGACATGACTGGTCAAGGCCGTTTGCTTCGAGGCCGTCGTCGCATTCCTCCCCGTCGTCTACGACACCGTCTCCGCAGTAGCTATTCTCTCCCGCGGTTCCGGAGGACCCGGGTGTATCGCTCCCGGAGGTAGACTCGGAGGTTGGGTTCGTAGTCTCAGCGGACGAGGTGGCCGACGTCCCAGGATTCGAGCCGGTCCCTCCTCCAGTCGACGTTTCGTTGTCAGGGGAAGACGTCGTCCCTGCGGAGGAAGAAGTTGCCGCGGAACCCCCATCCTCGAGGGAGTCGTCCGTTACGTTCGGAGAGAAGCAGCCGCCGAAGAGGACACAAACGAGCCCGGCAAGCGAGGGAAGAGCGCAGTCCTGCCTTCTCATAGACAGAAGCGTCCCACGCCGGGCCGGGCTCGGCAATACCTAGCGGAATCGTCGTGTGCTTCGCGCTAGCACGCTTCGCAGTTGACCATCTGGCAACCCTGCAGGGCAATGCCGATGCTGTTGACCGTGGCGTCGCATTCCATCGTGCACTGGTCCAGTCCTTTCACACCCATGTCGAGCTCGTCGAGGCAGGTGACCAGGCAGTCGCAGTCGGGGTCGTTGCGGCACGCCTGAAGCTCGTCGCAGCAGGTGGTCTTCAGGCACATCGAGCACTCGTCGTCGTCCTTCTCCGCTTCGCAGGCGGCGTTGTTGCCACCCGAGGAGTCGCCGGCGGTGTCGGTGTCGCCGGTGGTGGCGTCGGTGTCGGACTCGCCGGTGGTGGCGGTGTCGGACTCGCCGGTGGTGGCGGTGTCGGACTCGCCGGTGGTGGCGGTTTCGGTGGCCGTTTCGGTCGCGGTCTCGGTTGCGGTGTCGGACGCCGAGGCGGACTCGGAGGCGGAGGCCGACGCGGAGTCGGTACCGGAGTCGGTGGCGGTGGCGGTGGCCGACGCGGTGGCGCCGGTGTCACCGTCGTCGCCGTCGTCGCCGCAGGCGGTCAGGGGAAGGGCAAGGGCGAGGCCGAGGATCAGAGCGTTGCGGATCATGTCGAATCTCCAAGCAGGAGCCGGCGCTCGCCGGCTGAGCCCCACCTTCTATCCGAGGGTCTCGGCGTTGCCAAGCTCCCCGCACATCGCCAGAGTCGACCGTGGGATATTGGAGTTTTGTAAGGCTCAGGGCCCACCGACGTAGGCGAGGTACGCAAGCGGTATTGCAACCCCCGCCACCACGAGCACTGCACCCCGGCCAAGCAGCCCCTTTCGTCCGGGGATCATGAACATGCCCGAGACCGCGAGCAGCAGCAGGGCGCCCGCGTAGCCGTCCGCGAAGTAGGTCCAGGCTTTCTTGCCGCGGTTGAGGTGAAGCCAGTTGGCGGCGCGCAGGGCAAAGCGCTCCTTTTGCCCCTCCTCGTAGACCTTGCCGGTCTCGGTGGCCACGAACAGCGTGCTCTGCTCGAGCGTGATCTCCAGCTCACCGTCGGCGGGGCTGTAGATGTCCAGCGGTGTTTCCTCGATGCTCGCCGAGGCCAGCACCATCGCGGCCGCCTCTTGCTCATCTTTGGGGAGCGGGGCGTCCACCACGAACTCGCGTTCGAAGTTGCTGAAGTTGGGGTCCCAGTCGGCGAGGTGATTCACCGCCAACCCGCTGAGCGCGTAGACGAACGTCAGACCCACCGCGAGGTACCCCAGGTCGCGGTGCAGTGCGCGAAGCCAGGGGCGCCACTTGAAGCGCTTCTTCTTGCGCGGTGCCGGGACGCCGCCGTCAGGCATAGCGCTCCTCTTTCCACGGGTCGGCGTGGTTGTTGTAGCCGCGGGTCTCCCAGTAGCCGGGCTCGTCGCGGCGGGTGAACCGAATGCCCGTGAGCCACTTGGAGCTCTTCCAGAAGTAGAGGTCGGGGACCAGGGCGCGTACCGGGGCGCCGTGCGGGCGACGAAGCGGGCGTCCATCGTGTTCCCACACCACCATCACGTTGTCGGCGATGCCTTCGTCGAGTCGCACGTTGGCGGTGTAGCCATGGGCGGCCTCGAAGATCACGTGTCGGGCGGTGCGTTCGAGGCCCGCGCGTTCGGCCAAGTCCTTGACGCGGACGCCTTTCCAACGTGCGTCGAGCATCGACCACCCGGTGACGCAGTGCACGTCCGCCTTGGTGTCGACCACGTTCATGCCGAGCAGCTCTCGAAAGTCGATCTCGAACGGGTTCTTCACCTCGCCGTGGATCTTGATCTTCACGTTGCTGCGGGCGGGGTCACCGGGTTGTCCGCCCATCGGTTTGAGGGCCGAGATGACGCGTTGCCCCGGCGGCACCCGAGGCCGTCCGTCTGCGCGGGTCTCGGCCTTGGCCTCGCTGGTCAGGTGGTCGCTGATCGCGTAGAGGCCACCCCCCATCGCAGCGATGACGGTGCCGGACGCTGCCTTGCGAATGAAGTCGCGGCGAGCGATCGAGCGGGCGAGCGGGGAGTCGGTACGGTCGGTCATGGTGTCGGTGGCGGACAAAGGGTGAAGCAGTGGGACCACGCGCGCCAATGGCGAGGTGTTACGGGCGCTTGTGGCGGGCCGGGGCGTACATCGAGTATCCCTGCCTCGGCAGTTCGGTTACCCATGCGGATCCTGTACGTGGAACCCTTCGAGGGCGGATCACATGCTGCGTTCTCTCGCGCGCTGACGGGCGCGTTGGACGCGGACTGGACGACGTTGACGCTTCCGGCCCGGCACTGGAAGTGGCGCATGCGAGGGAGCGCGGCCTATTTCGCCCAGGCCCACGCCCAAGTGCTGGCCGAGTCGTTCGACTTGGTGGTCGCCTCGTCCTACGTGCCTCTGGCCGAGCTCGTCGGCCTGGCGCCGGCGCTGCACGGTGTGCCGCGGGTGCTCTACTTTCACGAGAACCAGCTCGCGTTTCCGACCCTCGGTCCCCAGCAGCCTCGCGACCACCACTTCGGCTTCACCCAGTTGGTCTCCGCGCTGGCGGCCGATCGGTGTGTGTTCAACTCGGCCTACAACCGCGACTCGTTCCTGGAGGCCGCGGACGCCTTGTTGCGGCGCATGCCCGACGCGGTGCCCAAGGATTGGGTGCAGACGATCCGGGACCGGGCCGTCGTGCTCGGTGTTCCGCAACCGCTGTCGCCCGCTCCGGTCGCGGCCTCGGCTCCGCACCCGGACGGTCCGCTGTTGCTGTGGAACCACCGCTGGGAACACGACAAGAACCCACAGACGTGTTTGCACGGCCTGGTCGAACTCGCTGCGGAAGGGCTCGCGTTTCGAGTCGCGGTTTGCGGTCAACGCTTTCGCCGAGCACCTGCCGTGTTCGAGGAGGTCGAGCCTGCGTTGCGGCCGCGGGCGGTGCAGTGGGGACATGCCGACACCCAGACCTACCGCACGCTGCTCGACACGGCCGACGTCGTGCTTTCCACGGCGCACCACGAGTTCTTCGGCGTCTCGGTCATGGAGGCTGTGCATCACGGTGCACGCCCCCTGGTGCCCGACCGATTGGCGTATCGCGAGCTTTGGCCGGCGATGTTTCGCTACCGTGACGACGACGCGTTCGTGCCGGCCCTGCGCGAGTTGCTCGGCTCCGCAGAACCGCTGCGGGCCGACCGGCGGCACCTCACGGCACCGTTTTCGCTCGACGCGTTGGTGCCTCGCTACGCGGCACTCTTCGAGTCGCTCGTGTAAAGTCCGCTCGATGTCCGTCGCGCGCCCCTACAACTTCTCCGCCGGTCCCGCGATTCTGCCCACGTCGGTCTTCGAGGAGACGGCATCGGCGGTCCGCCAGCTCAACGTGCCGGGCGACGACTCGCTCGAGGCGAAGCTGTCGATCCTCGAGATCTCGCACCGCAGCAAGACCTTCGACGCGATTCACAACGAAGCGATCGCGCTCGTGCACGAGGTGCTCGGTGTGCCCGAGGACTACGAGGTGCTGTTGCTTCAAGGTGGCGCGAGTCTGCAGTTCGCCATGGTGCCGATGAACCTGGGCGTGGCCGGCAAGCCCACCGCCTACGTCGACACCGGGGCGTGGTCGGCCAAGGCGATCAAGGAGGCCAAGGGCCTCGGCGAAACGGTGGTCGTCGCGTCGAGCAAGGCGTCCGGCTACGACCACGCGCCCACGCCGGACACGTGGAGCGACTACAGCGGCGCCAGCTATCTGCACCTCACCTCCAACAACACGATCTACGGCACCGAGTACGCCGCGCTCCCCGACACGGGCGACGTGCCGCTGGTCGTCGACTTCAGCAGCAACATCGGCAGCCGACCGATGGCGCTCGAGCGGGTGGCGTTGGGGTACGCGGGCGCGCAGAAGAACCTCGGGCCCTCGGGCGTCACGCTGGTGTTCGCACGCAAGGACCTGCTCGCCCGAGAAGCGCCGGGCTACGTGCCCACGATGCTGCGCTACGCCACGCACGTCGAAAAGAACAGCCTGTTCAATACCCCCAACACCTTCGGCATTCTCGTGCTTCGCAACGTGCTGCGCTGGGTGCAGCGGCAAGGCGGCGCCGAGGCGATGGCCAAGATCAACGCCGCCAAGGCGGGCAAACTCTACGCGGCGCTCGACGAGAGCAGCCTCTACGTTGGTCACGCCAAGGCGGACAGCCGCTCGGCGATGAACGTCACCTGGACCCTGCGCGGCAGCGACGATGACGACGCCGCAGCCAAGACGGCAGCGTTCCTGGCCGCAGCTGCGAACGCCGGCCTCAGTGGACTCAAAGGCCACCGCTCGGTCGGTGGTTGCCGGGCGTCGATCTACAACGCCTTCCCCGAGGACGGCGTCGACGCGCTGGTCGAGTTCATGAAAGAGTTCGAGCGGACCCAGGCATGACCGACGGACCGCACGACGAGCAGTACCCCGTGTCCGCGCCGGGGTGGGCGGCGCTGGATCGTGTCGGGCTCACGATGTATCCGGGTCAGACCCCGCATCAGTTCACGAGCCCCACCGGCTACGACCTGAGCAGTCCCAACCCTCTCCCCGCGATCTGCGTGTGGGAGGCGCCCGACCAGTGGCACTTCGTGACCTACGGCTTGACCGAGCTGTTCGAGAAGTCCTCGGCCGACCCGGAGATCTCCGGCTTCGGGTTCGAAGTGACGTTCCGGGTGCCGCGCGAGGCGGGTGAAGAAAAACCCCCGTCGTGGCCCATCCGTCTGCTGCAGGGCATCGGGCACTACGCGTTGTCCGGTCAGGGCGGCCTGGATACGGGGCACATGATCGACCTCGGCGGTCCGATTGCCCCGCCGCTCGAGGGGCAGGCGCCCACCGAGCTGTCGGCCATCGTCACCGTGCCCGACCCGACATTCGGCAAGGTCGACACGCAGTTCGGCTCGATCCTGTTCCTGCAACTGTTCGGGATCACGGCCAAAGAGCTCGAGTCGATGCAGAACTGGCCGATGGAGCGCCGGGTGGGGCTCGTGCGCGAGGTCGAGCCTTTCGCCGTGACTCGCGTGGAGCGCGGCGCGTACGAGGACGACCGCAAGACCGCCGCGGCGTGGCGTCGGCACGCCTTGGGTGTGTTGGTGTAGGTCGCCGAGTCTTGGGCGCGGCCCGCCCGGTGCGGTATCGTTGTGCGTGATGCGGGTTCGGAGGGACTACGTGCGTTGGTTGGCTGCGTGCGCGTGCACGCTCGGGCTGACCGGGTGCGCGGGCGGTGCCGACATCGGCGGCGACAAGTCCAGCTTCGGATCCGGTGCCGACGGTGGTGGCTCTCAAAGCAGCACTGGCGGCACCAGTCCGGGCAGCGCGACGTCGGGTGACAGCAACTCCGGCGTGATCACGGCCGGGGGCTCGAGCTCGGGCACCGGTGGTGGCGGAGGCAACTGCATCGACAACGATGGCGACGACTACGGGGACGGGTGCATCGCCGGGGACGACTGCGACGACACCAACGTCGAGATCAACCCCGGCGTGATGGAGCGCTGTGACGAGGTCGACTGGAACTGCGATGGCGACAACAACACCGGGTGCGAGTGCGCCGACGACGGTGTGGGCGCCAACTGCAACCTCCCGTTCGATCTCGGCGTGATCACCGTCGGCGGCATGAAGATGGGCGTGGTCGGCAACGTGCCGGTCGAGAACAACTTCGACTGGTACCAAGTCAGCTTTCCCAGCGAGACCCGCCCCGGTGAGGGCACACCGACGATCAGCTTTGCGATCAACGAGGGCGAGCAGTTCGTCTTCGACGTGCTGACCGACCAATGCGGGGCCGGAGGCATGCCGTGCGGCAACGCGGGCGCGCCCGAAGGACTCGCCGAAGGACTCACCGAGTTCACGTTCGTCGACGATGACCCCGGCTGCTGCACCGAACCGATGCACGCGCTCGTGTCATGGCCAGACCTGGTCTACATCCGGGTCTACCGCACGTCCCAAGGCAGCAGCTGCGCCGCATACCAGCTGCAAGTCTCGCGCTGACGGATCCGCACGCGGACACCCTTCGTGATCGCCTACCATGCGGGGGTGCCGAACCCGCAGATCCTCTCTCGCGCTTCGAGGGGCGCCGATGTGGATTCGATCGTCCACGACCTCACCGGGCGCATTCCGCCCGATGTTCGGGGCGGCGTCGTGTTCTGCGATGCGGAGATGGACGTCGACGCCTTGCGACGTGCGCTCGCGAACCGGCTCGACGGGATTCCGTTCATCGGAGTCACATCCTGTCGCGGCGTCGGCACCGACGCGGGCCTGAGCCAGGCCGCGGGATTCTGGCTGTGTGGGGACGTCGAGTTGGTGACCGCGTCCGCGGTCGACGCGGATTCGCTTTTTGACGGGCTCGAGCGCAAGGGGATTCCGACGGGGGTCAACGCGCTGATCGGGTTCGGCACGCCAGGGGCCGAGTCGAAGATCGTGGACCTGATGCGGGAGCGCTTCGGCGAGGCGCTCGAGCTGACCGGCGGCGGGGCGGCCGACAACGACCTCACCGGTGCATGGCGCGTGTTCGATGCCGAAGGCGTCTTCGACACCGGGACCGTCGCGTTGGCGTTGGCGTGGCCGGGCCGAGTCATTCCCACGTTCAACAGCGGCTACCTGCCGTCCTCGAAGAAGGGCGTGGCGACGCGGGTCGATGGCTTCACGCTGCTCGAGATCGATGGCCGGCCCGCGGCGCAGGTCTACGACGAGTGGACTGCTGGCGCGCTCGGTGATGCGCTCGAGCGGGGCGGTCCCGTCCTCGACCGAACCACGCTGCGACCGCTCGGTGTTTCGCGAATGTCGGTCGGCTCGATTCCCGCGTATCTGCTCGTGCATCCGGAGCGGGTGCGGGCGGAAGACGGGGCGATGACACTGTTCGCTCAGGTGCACGAGGGCGAGAGCGTGACGATGATGCACACCACGCAGGGATCGCTGGTGCGGCGGGGGGCGCAGATCGTGGGTCGTGCTCTCGACCGCGCCGACACCGAAGCCCAAAACATTGCGGGCGCCATGATCATCAACTGCGGCGGGTGCCATCTCGCGGTGGAAGAGCAGGCTTCCGACATGTTGCAGCAGACCCGCGGCGTGCTGCCCGGAGTGCCCTTTGTGATGCCGTTCACCTTTGGCGAGTTCGGCTCGGTGCTGCCCGGTCGGACCGACCACGCCAACCTGATGCTCAGCGCGCTGTTGTTCGCGCAGCCGGGCTGAGCCCCGAGCGCATCAGCCCTTCATGCCGAGCTCACAGGTGAGTCGGCCATTCTTGCCGACGATCCTCCAGGGAGGAAGCGCCGGCAAAGGCGGGGGGGCGTCGCCGCATCCGGGGTCTTCGTCGTCCGCCTGGTGGTCGAAGTCGTTGTCGACGCGGTCGGTGCACGCGGTGGAAGAGTCCTTGGACTCGGGGTCGGGGTTGGCCGTGAGCCACTGATCCGGAATGTCGTTCCAGATCGTGTCGAAGAACGCCTCGTACTGCTTGGCCAGCTCGGGGCTGTGCACGATGATCGTGTTCTCGTCGTTCTTGGTGTCTCCCGACGAGGTCCAGTTCATCGACCCGGTGATCACCGTTTCGCCGTCGACCACTGCCGACTTCATGTGCATCTTGCCGCCCCAGTGTTCGACCTTCACGGCGATGCCTGCGGCGCGCAGGAGCTCGTGTTTGGTGTAGCCGTTCTTGGCCCCCGTGGCGTCGAGAATCACCCGCACGCGGACACCTCGGCGGTAGGCGTCGATGAGGTCGGCGACGATGTGTTTGTGGGTGAGAAAGAAGACCGCGATGTCGATACGGTCCTGCGCCTTGCGAATGATCGGGCGTAGCCGGGAGCTGATCGGGGACTCTTGGGGCGAGAAATGCACCTCGAGTTCGGCGTTGGAGAGCTTCACGCGTTTGGTGCCCGAGGGCTTGGGCTTGCGCCCGTGGTAACGCCCGTCCTCGTACATCTGCTCGAACTCCTCCGTGTACCAGGCCGCGAGGGTCTTGGAATCGACGACGGTGACGAGGTTGGCGTTGTAGCCCCCGGTGCCGGAGTCGCTGACGTTGGTGGAGCCGGTCCAGACGTGTCGCTCGTCCACGACGAAGAACTTGTCGTGCATGATCTTGGCGCCGCCTTCGATCGGCTCGCGACTGGCGTGTGCGGCCAACAAACACGAGTCGCCGAGGTCGTAGGCGAGGCACTGCAGGGGACCCTCGAACCCCTCGGGGCGGTCGCACTTGGGCTCGCGGTCGTAGCGGTCGCGGGACTCCTGCTTGGCGATCTTGCGGTCGGCCTTCAGGTCACTGCGCACATCCCCGATCGCCTCGACCAGCGCCTCGGTGCTCGAGTAGTAGTTCTGGCCTTCGAGGTCTCGGTCGACGACACCGCGTACGGTGACGCCACGGGCTTTGGCGGCGACCAGCGCATCCATGATGCGCGTCTGGTTCCGCATGCCGTAGATCGCAAAGTCGATCGACTCCTGGGCTCCTTCGATGAGCTGGAGCAATGCGGCACAGTGCTCGGCCTCGCAGGCGTCGATCGGGCGCTCGAACTGGTTCGGGTCGTTGAGAATGAGGCGGATCGAGCCGTCGTCGGCGACCGGCTTGCCGTCGGCAGGGGGACGCGACGCGGTCTTGGGATCACACGCGAGCACACCGAGCAGCGAGAGCAGGGGCAGGGCCGAACGCACGGCCGGAGTCTACCGGCTCAATCCCGCCGGAGCGTGTCCTGGGCCCATCGTTTTCGGCTACTGTGGAGGCGATGCATGGGCATGGACAAGGCGGTGGGCAGTGGGGCAATGGACAACCGCCGGGGCAGCCGCCTCACCCTGGCCACCCACCGCATCCCGGGCAGTCGCCCGGCCATCCGCCGCACCCCGGTTACGCCCCGCCTCACGCCCAGGCGCCGCAGCCCGGATACCCGCCGCAGCCCGGCTACCCGCAGCCCGGGTATCCGGGGGCACAGGCGCCCTATGCCGGGCCGCCCGCCCAGCTCACCTCCGGCGTGCTGGTGACCGCCGAGTTCATCATCTTGCAGTGGATGCTGCTGATGACCAATCCGGTCATCACGGTCTACGGCCGGCAGATCCCGTTCAAGTGGAACCGCCCGCAGATCGTGCCCCTTCCGCCGGGCAACCACCCGATCAACATCCACTTTCCGTGGATCTTTCAAAAGGGCAACAGCACCGACGTCGTGTTGCCCGTGCACCCCGGCCACGTCACCGACATCAAGTACAGCACGTCGTTCTTCGTGTTCACGTCGGGCAACATCTCCCAACGCGGCTTTCGCCCTTGGGGCACCTGAGCGACGGCGGCTGCCCTACTTGGCGTGGCAGCTGTAGTCGAGCGTGGCGCGGCCTTTTTGCACGGTGTCGCCGTTGCCCAGGGTGACGGCCATGGCGATCACGTTGCCTTGGTCGTCGTAGCGGTAGTCGAGGCGGCGGTCGGTGGTGCCGTCGCTGTCGTGGTCTTCCTTGATGCGCTCGAGCTGGCCGGCTTTGTTGTAGCCGAAGGTGATCGTCATCGGCGGGCCCTGCCAGGGCTTCTTGACCGTGGCCTTGCGGGCCATGCCGCCGCGCACGTAGACCTTGGCGTCTTTGCGTTTGGCGTAGATCGGGTAGCCCGGGGTGAGGCCGGTGAAGCCGGAGACCTCGATCAAGGTGACGTCCCGTGATTTGCCGCCGTCGGTGAAGGTGGCGGTGGCGACGTTGGCCTTGCCGTCGTAGGCGGGCTCGATGGTGTTCTCGGCCGAGCCGTCGCAGCCCTCGTCGATTTCGACCTTGGTGGTCTTGCCGTCGGCGATGGTGAAGGTGCCGCAGGCGTCGACCTTGCCGTTGCCGTCTCCGTCGACCTTGACGGTGCCGCCTTCGCCCTCGTAGGCGAAGGTGAGCTTCGCTCCGGTGCTCCAGGTGACCTTGCACGGGCCGGGGTGGGCGACCTCGGCGTGGGGCACCTCTTCGGGCAGTGGCTCGTCGGGGTCGATGGCGGCGACTTCGGGGTCGACGGTCTTGCCGTCGGGGGACTCCCACGCGCCGCCGTCGGCCGCGGTGTCCGCGTCGGGTTCTTGCGTGGGGTCGGGTTTGGCGGTTGCGTCGGGCGCGGGCTCGGCCTTGGGGTCCGCCTTGGCCTCGGGCTGAGGCTTGGCTTGGGGCTTGGATGCCTGCTCGTCACCACAGGCGAGGGCGGTCAGTCCAAGGAGGGCGAGGGCGAGGGCGCGCGTGCTCATGAGGGGTCCGTAGAGGGGATACGATCCAGAACGGGTTGCAGTGCTTCTGTTCCGTAAAGCTCCGCGTAGCCCCGTCTGAGGCCGAAGCAGCGGGTTTGTAGCACACATGACGCACACGCTGCGGGCTTCACGAACTCCTCCGCGCTCAGGCCCGGCACGGCGTCGGAGAAGGGCAAGAAGCGCTGCAGGTCCCCGGGTACCAGGCACAGCGGGAGGCCGCACATCGACTCGAAACCGTCGACCGTGAGGCCCGCGGCTTCGCCGAGCCGCATGCCCTCGGCGACGAAGGGCAGCACGTCTTCGTAGCGCGGCACGAGGTCGCGGGTGCGTGGCACCAGGTCGGTCGAGGGGGCGACGAAGCTGACGTTGATCTCGGCTGTAGGCCACCGCTCGGCGACCATGCGCACGAAGTCGGGAAACTGGGTGTAGTTGCGCTGGCACAGCACGAAGTTGAGCCGGGTCGAAATCCCGGTGGTCTGCAACGCGTCGATGCCCTCGAGCGTCGCGTCGAATGTCCCGGGGGCTTCGGTGACTGCGTCGGAGGTCTCGGCGTCGAGTCCGTGCAGCGAGACAAACGCCCGGTCGACGCCGGCTCGCTCGAGGTCGGCGGCCAGCCCTTCGCGCCCGATCCGCGTGGCGTTGGTCTGAAGTTCGACGCCGATGACGCCTCGAGCCTTGGCGTGGCGCACGTAGTCGAGCAGTTTCGGGTTGAGCGTCGGCTCGCCACCGGAGAACGCGACCACGCCACGTTGGGCGGCGATGTCGTCGATCGCGGCGAGCACGTCGGCCTGTGGCGGGTCGGGCAGGTGGGTGCTGACGAAGCAGAACGTGCAGCTTTGGTTGCAGCGAAAGTTGATCCGGATGATGGCCGACGGTGTGGTCCGGCCGTCGGGGGCCCGGTAGACCTCGTGCGTGACGAACTCTCGCTGGGCTTGGGACGCCGGGGTCCCGATGACGGTGAGCCGACGACGCAGGTTGTCGGAGGTCAGGGTGCGAGCGTGGCGTTCGAGCCCCCGCGGGAGGCCAGGGCAGCGTTCTCGGACGGTGCAGCCCGTGCAGGCGTGAGCGTGAAAGAACCCGGGGCGTTTCGCGGCGCCGCGGTTGAGCGCGTAGATGTGGGCGATGGTCGCGGGGTGCTCGAAGGTGCACGGCGGCACGAAGGCCGTGGGGTCGAGGCTCACGCCGAAGCCAACCCGCCGCGCTGCTCTCACGAAGCCGGCCGCGGCCCGGGTCGCATCACGCAGCGGCGCCAGGGCCGAGGGCTCGGGGGATGACGTTGGCACGCCCAGCCAGACGATGCGGGGCGAGAGTCCTTCGTCGGCCAGCACTGTCGGGAGCGACGCCACGTCGGCGAGGTTTGTTGCGACGACCGGCGTCGCGGTTTCCAACGCCATGCCGATGTCTTGGATCGCATGCAGGGTGCCGCGCACCGCATCGCCTGCACCCGGGCGGCCGACGACGGCATCGAGCTGTGGGCCCCACGCGGGAAGGTGCACTCGCGCCGCGTTCAGGCCGGCCGCGTGAAGGCCTGACACGTCGAGTCCGACCCCGTGCGTTTCGAGGATCAGCTCGGCCTCGGTGCGGCTGCGCAGCCATGCGACCAAACGCGGCAGGTCCTTGCGTAGCGTCGGCTCCCCGCCGCTGAGCACGAGCGCGTCGGGACCGGTGGCGAGCGCGTCGAGCAGGCGCTTGCGCAAGCTCGAGCCCCCCGCGATCTCCGGTCGCTCGTGCTCGCGGCGACGGTTGCAGAAGGCGCAGCCCAGGTCGCACGTCTCGTTGGTGAGCACCTTGAGCGTGCGTCTCACAGCAGCTCCTCCGTTCGGGCCGTGGCTCCGCTCGCCCAGGCTCGGGCCTGCGCGGTGAACAGCGTGCACCAGGTGTTGCGGTCGGCCGACTCCGGCGCATAGCGAACCGCACCGTGGGCATCGGTGAGCGTGTCGAGAAACGCCAACCCGCGTTCGATCGCCGCTGCGTGGGCGGTGCGGTCGTGCAATACGAACAGTCGCACCGCCTGCGCGGTCGTATCGGCCCGGCCGGGCCCGCCGTGACTCCACGCCGGAAGGCTGCCGTCGTCGCGCTGCATCGAGCGCAGGAAATCGATGGCACCGTCGACCGAACCGACCCGATCGCTTCCGAGCTGCCGGAGCGCCAGCAGTCCCTCTGCCGCGTAGGCATGGGCATGCAGGTACGTGGTCTCGTGCGGTGGGGTGTTCAGGCGGCCGTCGGCGTCCTGCTGCACGGTCCATCGCTGCAGCATCGGCAACATCGGGGTGCTCCATCCTCGGCGCGCACGCGCGAGGCACCCCACCGCGAGCTTGAGCATGTGCGGCCCCGCGACGGTGCTCCATCGAGGGGGGGCCAAGGGGCGCACGATGTCCATCTCGCACAACCGACGGCGCGCGTGGGTCCAGCGAGGGTCTTCCTCGGTGTCCAGTGCTTCGAGCCCGGTCAGCACGACCGCGGTGTCGAACGCGTAAACGAGACCCGCTCGTCCCACGGTGTCGGCGAGCACCGAGCGCGAGAGGGCGCCCACCACCGCGTCGGGCACGGGCAGACCTCGCAGCGCAAGCCATCGCACCAGCAGTCCCGCCGCCTCGGGGTAGGCGTAGCCGGGATGCTCGGGGTTGACCCACGAGAGCACCTCGGCACCCCGCACCGCATGCTCGCGAAGCCACGTTTCTGGACTCATCCGGTACTCCGTCGGTCGAGGCGCTGCAGCAGGCGTCTGGTCGTGACGACGGACGTACGCAGCGGAGCGCCGGCCAGCGCCGGGTAGGCCTCGCAGGCGCTGAAACAACCGCCGCAGCGCAGTGCGTCGATGTCCTTTCGTGCCTGTCGCACGTTATCCGCGTTCCACAGGGTGGCGAGCGAGTGTTGCCGGAGGTTGCCCAGCGGGCGGTCGTAGAGGTGGCAGGGGTAGAGCTCTCCTTCGGGCGAGACGAACACCGCGCTACGCAACGCCTGGCAGGGCACGCCGGAGGCTTCCCCGCCCGCGACCGCGGCCAGGTTGACCAAGTAGATCGCCTCCATCAACTCGACCAGCGTACGTGGGACACCGCGGCGCGCCAGGTGTCGCTCGAGCAGGTCGCCGGGCGGCACTGCGGCGGGCTCGATGTCGGCGTTGCCGAAGAAGTGCGACGAAGTCTGCAGCCAGTTCCAGTGCCAGCGCCTCAGGTCGAACCCGCGGGCACGCAGCAGGGCCTCGGTCTGCGTCAGCGCCGATGCCGTTTGGGTGCTCACGGTGGTGCCCACATGCACCTCGACGCCGGGCAGCGCTTGGAGTCGGTCCAGCGTTTCCAGAGCCTTCGCCGCCGAGCCCTCGCGCCCGCGCACCATGTCGTGCACCTCGGGCGGGCCATCCAGGCTCACCGTGACGATCAGGTCGATGTCGTCGCGGGCGGCCCGCACTGCGGCCGTCACGGTCTCGATGCGTTCGGTCATCCAGCCGTTGGTCTGAAAATGCAGCACCGTGAGCCCGCGGGGGATCGTGGCCGCGCTGCACAGCACGCGCTCGATGTCGGGGCGCACGAACGGTTCGCCCCCGGTCATGTCCAACCAGGTGAGCCGGTGCATCTGGGTCAGGACGCCCTCGATCTCGTCCGCGGTGAGCCCTCCGGTTCCCGGATGCTCCCACGTTCGGCACATCGAGCACCGCAGGTTGCAGCGACGTGTGATGTCGAAGACGACGCGGGTCGGCGATGGCGGCCTGTGCACCCAGGTCTCGGCGAGACGGGCGATCATCTCCAGGCGGCGACGCACGAGGGCGATCATGCCATGCGAGAGGCTGGTAAGGTGCTCGGGCGTGAGCGACTCTCACTGGTCAGGCCGCAGCGTGCTCGTCACGGGTGCGGACGGCTTCATGGGCTCTCACCTCACCGAGCGCTTGGTGGCGGACGGGGCGAAGGTCAGCGTGTTGGTGCGGCCGCGCTCGGTGACGGGCACCGTGGGCGCCGCGTTTCGCAACCTCGGCCCGGTCGCGGACCGCCTGGTTCGTGTGATCGCCACCGATGTCGCCGGGCCTGACGCCGAAGCGGCGATCGTGGACCTCGCGCCCTCGGTGGTCTTTCACCTCGCCGCCGACGCCTACGTCGAGCGCTCGTTCGAGCATCCACGGGAGGTGCTGCGGACCAACATGGACGGCACGATGTCGGTGCTCGAGGCGGCTCGCCGCGCACCTGCGATCGAACGTGTGGTGGTGACGAGCTCGTCGGAGGTCTACGGCCCGGCCCAGTCGCCGCGCATGCGCGAAGACCACCCGCTGCACCCCACCTCGCCGTATGCCGCCTCGAAGGTGGCCGCCGATCGCATGGCGATGGCCTACCACCGCACCTACGGCACGCCCGTGGCGGTGATTCGACCCTTCAACACCTACGGGCCGCGGCACGTCTACGACGTCATTCCCAAATTCATCGCGCGGGCGCTTCGCGGTGAGCCGTTGCGGGTGTTCGGCGATGGCAGCCAGAGCCGCGACTTCACCTACGTCGACGACATGGTCGACGCGTTCATGCGGATGGGTGCGCATCCTGGGGCCGTGGGGCGTGTGGTGCATTTCGGCACCGGGACGGCCACCACGATCGCCGCGTTGGCCGAAGCCGTGGCCGCGGCGGTGGGCGGTGACGTTCGCATCGAGCGAGCGGAGGCGCGTGCAGCTGAAGTGCAGCGGTTGTGCTGCGACGCGGGGCTCGCAGCCTCCGTGCTGGACTGGACGCCGCAAGTGACTCTCACCGAAGGCTTGGCCCGCAACGTCGCATGGATGCGCGCTCACGGTTGAGCCGGGGCCCATTGGGCCTGCTGGCGCTGTTGCTCGTGTTCTTTGCACTGGCCGCGCGCAGCCTGGCGCAGGGCGAGTTCCTGCACGACGAAGGCTTGCTGACGCACCTGTTCGCGTTGGTGACAGCACGTGACCCCGCGGCAGGGCTGTTCTTGCAGAAGAGCCGCCCTCCGATCAGCGCGCTGTATGCCCTGTTCTCGGGCTCGCTCGACCTGTTCTTCTGGGCCCACATCGTGGTTGGAGGACTCGGCGTCGTGGCGCTGTGGGCTGCGGCACGTGCGGGCAACCACCGCATGCCGCTGTTGGCCCCTGGGGTGCTCGCCCTGTCCCCGCTGTACATCGGAGGATCGGTGGCGGGGCTCTCCAACACCGACGTCGTCGCAGGCCTTGCCGTGTTCGCATGGCTGCAGGCCGCCGACCGCCGGGTTGCAGCGGCCGCGGTGTTGGGTGTGTTGCCGTGGATCCGCGCCGAAGTCGGGGTGCTCGCGATCCTGGTCGCGGTGTTTGCGATCCGTCATCGACGGTGGCGGGAGCTCGCGGCGCTGCCGGCCTTTGGCGTCCTCTACGGCTCGGCAGGCATCGGCTACCACCACGACCCGATCTGGTTTCTGCACTACCCCCCGGCCTTGCCCGAGCCGATGCCGGGCAATCCGTTCTGGGCCGAACACGATGGCACCGCGTCATTGTCCGAGCTGGTCGGCGCTGCTGTTGCGCTCTCCCCGGTCTTGCCTGCGCTCGCGCTGGTGCGGTGGCGCAGCTTGTCGGCCCTCGAACGACTCGGGCTGTGGTTCTGTTTGGCCTTTGCGGTGGCGTTGGTCGTGCTCCCAGCGTGGCGGGTGTTCAACTTCGATCAGTCTCCGCGGTACCTGCTGCCGATCGTGCCGTTCGCAGCGCTGGCGATCGGTCGGGCGGTGGGCGGTTGGCTGGAGGAGACGGATGAACCCGGGGGCTTCGCGCTGCCACTGCTGGCGGTGATCGCCGCCGTGGCCTACGCCGGCGCGTTTGCAGCCCGCCATCCCACGGGGCTGTTCGCGGTCACGGGGGTCGCCGTCGCGTTGACGGCTCAGCGTGCGAACGCATCCTCGTTGGGTGCCGCCGTGCTCACCGTGTTGGCCGCGGTGGGCCCGTGGTTCTTCGCCGACGGCGGCCGCATCGACACCCGAAACACGGTGCCCCACTTGGCGCCGATGGTGGACCGGCTCGGGGAGGTCGTCGGCGACAAGCCCAAGGTGGTCTATACGAACGAGCCGCTGCTCGCCTCCAGCCTCGCGCGGAGAGGACGACTCCCCAACGTCACGGTGATCTACATCGTGCAAGAGGACCAACGCTTCGAGCTCGAGCGGTTGGCCAACCCGCACGTGGGGCAGCGTGAAGCCCTGTGGAACGCCATGACCCCCAACGCCTACGGACGCCCGGTGCGTCCCGATGCGCTTCGGCCCGACACCGTCCCGCTGGGGGCGGTCTTCGCGTTGACCCACGACTCCCGCCTTCCGCTCGTCATGCCGCCCGAGCGCTGGGACGGCCTGCTCGAGGTGGTGCGCCCTGGCTATGACATGAACATCTCGGTGCGGGTGGAGGCGGGCGCCCAATGATGATCTGGCGATGGGGCCCGCCGGCCCTGCTCAGCATCGTCTGCATTGCGGGCCTGGTCGAACGTGTCGTCGCCCCGCCGCCCGAGGCCGGGCGCTCGTCACAGCGGCAGCCCGCGCCGCCCGAGGCGTTCGCACTGCTGGATGGGCTCGAGATCGGTGAACGTCTCGCGGGCTGGACCGTGCTCGGCGTGACCGGGCCGGTCGACCGCACGCTGCAGATCGACGTGGCGCGCGATGACGTGCGGTTCTCGGTGACCGTGGCCAGCCGCGGCGCGCTCGAACATCAGCCGCCGCGCGCCACGGCCAAGTACGACCTGTACTACGGCCACCCGCATCCCCGAGACACCGAAATCCCCGAGAACGCCATTCGGGCGATTCTCGCGGGCGTCGAGCGCCGGGTTCGCCGCAACGAAGCGGACGTCGACGTGCCGGGCCTGTGACGATCGGGTACGGTGATCGCATGCGGTGGCGTGCGTTGATCGGTCTGCTGACGATGCTCTCGCTCTCCGGGTGCGACCAGGTGCGCTGCGTCGAAACGCTCGAACCGTACGAGAAGATCCTGCACGGGTTGCCCGGGATGCTCGTCGCCTACGCTGTGGCGTGGGCTGGCATCGATGGCGCCCGCGCCGTCCTGCGGGTGATGGAAGGGCGCTCCGGTCGCATCGCGGGCATCTGCGCCTTGGGCATCGGCGCCGCCGGCCTTGCAGGACTCGGTGACGTCTATGCCCCGGCGTTGCTCGGCTTGGCGCTCGCCTGCGTGTTGCCGATCCTCTGGGTCGCGCCGCTGGCCCGCAGCGCACCGACCCGGGCCAGCGCATGGCGCATCGTTGGAGCACTGGCCTGCACCGCCGCCGCGGGCGTCGTGCTGTTGTTGCTCGGAGGCGCCAACGCGATGCTGGTCTTGGACGCGGGCCGGATCTGCGCGCCGTAGAGGCTACGCGGGCCGGGCCCAGATCGGCGACGTCCAGGCGCGCTCTTGGATGGAGCGCTGCAGCTGGCAACACCCTTCGAACTCGCTGCCTTCGGGCTGCGGGCAGGTGATGTTGTTGTCGTTGCAGTGATAGGTGCTCCAACGGCAGGTGGGGTTCTCCAACACTCGCACGTAGTAGAACGCCTGCTCGTCGGGGTCGAAGTCCGGGTCGGTCCACACGGTACAGAGCTCGGGGGCACCGCGAGAGAGGTCCGGCGTGCACGTGCTCTCGTCGAGCAGGTCGCTGGGAGGTTCGGGGCATCGGCCGTCGACCGGGTCCCCGAACGCGCAGGCCACGTCGTACACCCGCTCCCGCATCTCGCCCCCAGCCGTGTACCAACCCTTGATGACCTGGACGCGTTCCAGATAGGCGGCGGTGGTGAGCGTTTCGGGGCAGGGCATGTCCGGGCCGCAGATGTCCGGGTCCGCAGACGCGAGTACGGCGATTTGCGGGGCGGTGTCGAGTCCGACGAGCTCTCCGCCCATGGGAACTCCTGCGGCATAGCCATCCGCGGCGAAGGCCTGGGAGTCGCACATGTTGGAGTCCAGGTCGGCACCGCCGAAGACCCGCACGACGGGTCGAGTCCCGCTCGTCGCATAGGTTTCGCGTCGGCGAAGCGCATCGAAAAGCGAGGCCCGTGTGTTTTCCTCCGCCCAAACCACACTCAGCGCTCCAGGTCCGAACATCATCGGGTCCCCCGCGTTGACCGTCTCGTCGTTGCCCAGGATCTGGTCCCACCGACTCTCTACCCCGCCGGTATGCCCGTAGTATTGGTCTTCTTCGACGATGCTGGTCGCGTTGTGGTTGTCGGTGCCGCCGACGATTCCGAGTCGGTAGGGGTTGCTGCCCCCGTTGTCCGCCGCCACCGCCAGGCCGAGCTTGAGAATGTCGCGCACGTAGTTGTAGGGCGAGGCGCACTCGGCCGGGTTCCCGGGGGAAACACACTCGGGGATGCACCCCTCGGGGTCGCTGGGTTGGCCCGTGCAGACCGGGGTCTCGTAGTACGACTCGAAGTTGCAGAACTCGTCGGTGCCCGTGAAGTCGGTGATGCACTCCGAGTAGCCCTTGGCCTGCGCGATCTCGATGAGCGGCTCGATGTCGGCCCGCGCCTGCGCATCGGCTGCACTCGCGACGAGTGAGGTGTCGGCGTACATCTCGCCCGCGCTCGCGTTGGAGTTGTGGGCGATCGTGAGCACATCGCAGTCGATGTCGTCGTTGTCGATGCAGTCGGCGCGGAGTCGGTCGTGCAAGTCCTCGGCGGTCCACGCATCGACGTAGCTCACCGGGGTGGCCGGGACCTCGCTGCCGCGAAAGATCACGTTGCGGTGCAGCATCGAGTTGTTGGGGTAGGCGCTGTACTCGTAGCCGATGAACGCCGTGAACTCGCAGGACTCGTTGGCTGCCTCCGTCGCATCGATCGAGGCCTGCCACGTGTCCCGGGCGGCCTGTTCGCAGTTCGCGTCGTCACACAGTTCGAAGTGTTCGGGCGTCGTGCTGGTCAACACGCCGACGAACAGTCCCGAGGCGACGATGGCCGCGTCGGGGGCGTTGGGGTCTTCGCTGTCGGCGGCCAGTCGGGTGCTCTGGCAGATCGGTTGGTTGTAGCCCACCGCCAGGGGCATCGAGTACTGCGGGTCGGTGCATGTCGCCATCTCGCCGAAAAACTCCGAGTGGTCGGTCACGGCGGCGAAGTCGAGCGTGCGCCGCAACTGTTGGGTACCGGGGAGTTCGGTGCGGATGCTCTGACAGTTCTCGTCGAACGGCGCCAGGTCGAGCGCGGTGCCGTTCTTTGCGAAATCCAGCGCCTCGGCCGGGCCGTAGCAGTCGTTGCCGATGATGAAGCTGTCGAACGAGTTGCTCGTGTGCAGGTGCAGCTCGCCGAAATACGCGTGTTTCTCTGCCGCGTAGTCGTCGCACTCGCCCTGCACGGGCGGCTCGCCCGTACCGCTCGACGTCCCGCTCGTGGAGGTCGTGTCCGTCGGGGACGCGCTCGTGCTCGCCGTGTCGGTGGCTTGCGTGCTCGCGGTGGAACTCGCCGTCGCGCCGGCCTCCGTGGTGCTCGTCGCATCGCCGCTTCCGCTGCCGTCGTCGTCGCCGCATCCACCGACCAGAACGGGGAGGGAGGCCATGCAAATGTAGAGCGGGGTCTTCATGGTGTCGTTGCTTTCACAGGAGGGCCCAAAGGCCGGAGGTTCGTTCGAGGAGCCAGAACATCGCGAGGCCCCCGATCGGAAGGTCGAGCGAGGCGATGGCGGTGGCGTGGCGGTTGGGTGCGACGCGCTTCGACAGCGCGAGCAGGCCCAGCACGACGCAGACGAAGAGAATCTGGCCGGCTTCGATGCCGACGTTGAACAGGAGGAGAGCCTGAGGAATCTCGTCCGGGGGAAGCCCGACCTCGGCCAGGGCGCCCGCGAACCCGGCTCCGTGGACGAGGCCGAACCCTGCTGCCACGGACCACGGATAGCGCTCCGATAGCGATGGTGACGAACGGTGCGTGCCCTGTTCTCGTCGCCTCCGTTGCGCCAGCTCGACCGCCAGCAACAGGATGGACAGTGCAATCACCGACTCCACAGGGCGGGACGGCAAGACCAGGGTCTCGGTTGCGACGAGCGCCAATGTGACGCTGTGGCCGACGGTGAACGCGGTGACGGTGGCGAACAATCGACGCCGCCCTCGGACGAGCAAGGTCAGTCCCAGCACGAACAGCAGGTGGTCGAGGCCGTGCAGGATGTGTTCGACGCCCAGACCGAGGTACGCGGCTGCCGCGGGAGGGCCGGCATGCGGCTCTGGCACCCGGAATGCGTGGGTGCCACCCCGCAGCACTGTCCCGACGGTGCCGCTCGCGTCGAGGGTGATCCGCGTGACGACCTCGACGCGTTCCAATGCCGGGCCTTCGACCGCGATCTCGTGCCCCGACAAGCCTGCGGTGCTGCAGTCGATGCTCCAGCGCTCGACCAAGCTCTCGGCGGCCAGGGCTCTCGTTCGCGCTCCCTCGGTACGGCAGTGAGCGGGCACCACGACCGAGAGGTTCGGCGCTTGCTCGCCGCGGGTCGGTCTCTTCCAGAGCACATCGAACCGTCCGGGGGCGGTTTCGGTGAACTCGAGCAGCGCCGGGTTGAACGCGTGGGCACGCGCAGGGCCGGCGCTCAGGACCACGGCCAGTAGCGCCGCGAGCCCTCCGAGATGGAGCAGGGCCTGCCGAAGGAGGTCATTCATCTGCCACGGTCCCTTCGACTTCGACCGCGTACCGGCGCCGCAACTCCGCGTACTTGCTTCCACGCCGCGCCGCGGCCTGGGCTCGACGCCAGTCTCGTGTCGCCGCCTGGCGAACCTCGGAGAGGGGCCGCGCTCCCTTGCGCTCGACGGCGTGCACGAAGACGAGGTGGGTGCCCAGCGCCGAAGGGATGGGGTCGCTCCAAACGCCCTCGCGAAGCTCGAACAGTCGATCGGTAAACGCTCGTCCGAACATGCGGCGGACCGACGTCTCGCTGGCCGCCCGGATCGACGTGCCGTGCGGGAACGGGTCTCCGCCGTGGGCTCGGCTGGTGTCCTCGAGCGTCGCCAACGTCTCCAACGCATCAGCGCGATGGCTCCCGCGTCGTGCACGGCTGAAGAAGACATGTTCAAAGGTGACCCGATGCGGACGCAGGTAGCGTTCGGGCGCTCGTGCGATGAATGCCCGCAGCTCCGTGTCGGTGGGCTCGCCCGAGCCATCCTCGGTCAGGAAGCGCATCTTCTGGACGAGACGGCGGCGAATGATCGCGTCACCGCGGTCCAACCCCAGCGCTTTGGCCTCGCGAAAGTAGACCTCTTCGCGGACCAGGGTCTCTGCGATCGCGTCGCGCTCGCCCGCGGTCAGAGGTCGCTTGCTGCGGTTCTCCTGCTCCTGCGCGGCGGTTTCGATCTGCGCCGCGGTGATGACGATCGGATCCCGTGCGGGGGCCGAGGTCGACGGCGGTGACTCGATCGCGCTCTGGGCCGCGAACAGGGTCCCGCCCACCACGAGAAACTGAACGAGGGGTTGTCGGGCGAACGCCGAGAGCGACCCGTTCACGCGTGGACCTCCACTGCCGCTGGGGGCGGAACTGGACTTGGGTTGGTCGCCACGAACACCGCAGTCATTGCGGGAACGACTGTGCGGGGTCGGGCGGTCCGGCTCCATGACAGGTCATGACAGCCCATGACCGGGCGGCTACGACCGCAGGCGCTTGCGGGTCAGCGTCGCTCGGTCAGCGTCCGGAGCTCGAGGTCTTCACCGAAGGCGGTCAAGTATTCCGCCGGAACGCCTTCACACTGCGGACGGGCGCTGCAGCCCTCACACACGGTGGCAAACGCCGTCGCGGGCGTCGGCGTTCGGTGGCGCGCATGCGGGCCGAGGACACACGGCGGCAGGCCCTCGGTGGAGACTCGAAGACCACCGCGCCGGGCGAGTTCGGCGGCATGCAGAACGCGGGGGGCGACGAGGCCGAGCCGGGGTAGGGCGAGTCCCGGGCGGCGGGGACCCGGCCATCGCAGCACCCACGATGCGACGTGTGCCCGATGCTCGAGCAACCATTGGCCGAGCGTGGCGAGCACGTGGGTGTTGGCGCGGGTCACGAACGTGAGCACGGTCGACGCGGAGGATGACTTCAGTGCCGCGCGCACGGCATCGAAGTCGCCGTCGCGACCGACGACGTAGTCGTGGACGGCCGCGGTGGACCCGTGAAGTTGCAGGGGCGAGGGGCTCACGTGAGCGGGACGCCGAAGCTACCGCCAGGGTGCTCGGCTTCGCGGGCGCGCAGCGTCATCAGCGAGGGCAGGCCGTCGTCGTTGGCTTCGAGCACGCGGGCCACCGCCATCGCGCCGAGGCCTTGGGCCTCGTCGGTGGAGGTGCCACCGTCACCGCGGTTGGAGACGTAGACGCTGTAGTGCTCGGTGTTGCCGACACCTTGGGGGCCCTCGGGGTCTCGCGCGAGCACGTCGACCTGAAAGCGGGCGCCGCTCTTGGTCTCGAGCACGACCGGAAGCGCGCCGAAGGTGACCGGGTGCAGCGTGACCACGCGGATTTCGGTGCCCGGGAGCGTGGTGCCGGGCTGAAGGGCACCGACGGCGGGGGCGGGTGCTTCGGCGTTGCCGCGGCTGTCGGCGAGCACGCCTGCGGTCACGGCGACGCCCGCGACGGCCAGACCGGCGACGACGGTACGACGCCGCATCTGAGGATTGCCGTCGTTGCTCTCGTGTCGATCGTCCATCGCCATCCGCCCTTCAACCACGGTAGTGCGCCAAGGGTTGGTGGGTCAAGATACCCTGCTGAACACGGGTGTCCGGGCTTCTCGACATCATCTTGGGCTACGACTGCAACCTGGCCTGTACCTACTGCACCATCACGGAGGCGATGCGGGCGCGCGCACTCGCGCCGCGAGCGGTGGCCGCCGAGCTGGAGCGCGGTCGAAAACACGGCTTTGCGGCGGTGTCCTTCACGGGCGGGGAGCCGACGATCCGCCCGGATCTGCTGCCGTTGGTGCGCGGCGCGGCCCGGCTGGGATACGAGAGCATCAAGGTGCAGAGCAACGGCCTGGTGCTCGGGGTCGGGGACAATGCGGCCCGGTTGCTCGATGCGGGTGTGACGTGTGTGCACATCTCCATTCACACCCACGAGCGCGAAGCCTACGAGGCGATGGTGCGGCGTCCGGGGACCTTCGAGGCGATGGCGCAGGCGCTCGAGCGACTCGCGGGCAGCGAGGTCGAGCTGGGGGCCGACGTGATCGTGGAGTCGGACACCATGTCGCGGCTCCCCGCAGCCATCGACTGGATCGCCGAACGCGGGGTCCCGGCGGCGGACCTGTGGTTCGTTTCGCTCACCGACGCCAACGCGACGAGGCCGCAGAGCATGCCCTCGATGACCGCCGCGATGCCGTTCATCGCCGAGGCGCGCCGACGGGCCGAGAGACACGGCGTGCGGTTGCGGTCGCTGCACATTCCCCCCTGCATTCTCGGCGAGCACGCCGACTTGGCGTTCAACCCGGCCCTGCAGCGGGTGAGGGTCGTCAGCCCCGACGCGGTGTTCGACCTCTCGCAAAGCGCGATCACACCGCGGCAGCACGTGCCCGCCTGCGAGGGATGTGAACATCGGGAGACCTGCGGCGGGCTGCGGCCGGACTACGTCGCGCAGTACGGCGATGTCGAGGTTGCCGAGGCGCGGGGCGTGACCCCGTCGCATCGTGGTCGGTTGCCGATCGTGTAGGGTCGGGGCATGCGGGGTCTTGCGCTGTGTTCGTTGATGCTCGTCGGCGCATGTGCCCCGAAAGCAGATGCCCCCGTGACCGACGCGCCCACCCCCAGCGAACCGCTTCGAGTGCTGGTCACCGGCTTCAACGATTGGAAGGACCTGGGCGACCCACCCAACCTGTGGCGTTGTCGCGACAACCCCAGCTGTCGGCTGCTCGTCGGCGAACCACTCGGCGAGGCCCCTGCACGGTTCGAGGGTCCGCTGGTCTCCGCCCTCGCGCAGGCGGCGGGCGAACGTTCGATCGACTGGTCGTTCGCCACGATGCCGGTCACCTGGGGCATCACCGCCGAGCAGACGGCCTACGCCGAGCATGATGTCGTCGTGCACCTGGGCCTGGGCGTCTACGACCGGGACGACGAGGTTTTCGTCGAAGCCGGCGCATACAACCGCCGCCGCGGAACCGATGCCGCAGGGCGCGAAGAGGACGCGCCGATCGTGCCGGATGCCGCGGCCGTGGTGGAGGCGCCAGCGGAGGTCGCCGCCAAGGTCGAGGCCGTCGATGGCCAACAGTTCGGACGCATGCGTGCCCGCGCCATGCCAGCGCGCGAAGGCAACGCGTACCTCTGCAACGAGACCCACACGCTCGCGCTGCAAGCCGTCGCCGACAGCCGCGCTTCGGGCGGCCGACTCGACGCAGCGTTCTTCGTTCACATCCCGCAGCCCAAGGCCGACGACTGGGAGGCGCTCGCGGCATCGGTGGCAGGGGTGGTCGTGGCGCTGGTCGAGCCCTGAGCCCGAGTCGAGGCGTAACAGCGCCGTCGTCCATGACGTCTGTGTGCCGGATGGCGAAAGACGCTTCGAGAGGCACGGCAACGCTTCTTCGCCGACAACGGCTTCGGGGCCGACGGCGGATACGACGATGCCTGGCAAGACGCCGCCTTCGGTCGGGTTCCGTATTCCGTTCCCAATCCTGCAATGCGAAGCGCTGCGCTGCAGGTGCACGACCTTCACCATCCGCTGACGGGCTACGGCGCGGACTGGCGTGGGGAGGCGCAGATCTGCGCATGGGAGCTCGGCTCCGGTGGCGGTGGCCGCTACGCGTACGCGTGGTTCATCGCGCTGTTCGGTCTGCTCACAGGCCTGCTGGCCTTGCCGCGCGCGACGTGGCGTGCGTTCGTGAGAGGCCGGGCCAGCCGCAACCTCTATCGCGAGTCGGCGCCGCTGAGGCGCCTCGACAGCGCCGTGTCGGCGGTACGTGCCGAGCTCGCGCTGAACCATGCCCCACGCCCCGCGCAGTGGGGCGACCGCCTGGCGTTCGTCGGCTGGTCCACGTTGGCGGCTATCCTGGCGGTTGCCTTCGTGTCCGGCATCCCGGCGCTGATCGTCGCGGCGGGGCTTCGGCGGTTGGTCCCGAGCATGCGTTGCCCGCTGTCGTGGGCATTCGATTGACGGCCTATGCCAGCACGCCGCCGTCGATCACCAGCGTTTGACCGGTCATGAACGCCGCCTCGTCGCTGGCGAGGTACGCCGCCGCAAACCCGATGTCGCTCGGCTGGCCGAGCCGCTGCAGAGGTTGGTTGCCGACCAGGGCGTCGCGTCGCTTTTCGTCGTCCCAGAAGTAGCGGCTGAAGTCGGTCTTGATGAGGCCGGGCGCGATGCCGTTGACCCGGATGTTCCAGCGGCCGAACTCCCGGGCCCAGGTGCGGGTGAGCATGTTGAGGCCAGCCTTGGTGAAGCTGTACAGCAGCCCGCCGGGCTGGGGTTGAAATCCGGAGATCGACGAAATGTTGATGATGCTGCCACCGCCGCGCTCGCGCATCGACGGCACGACGGCGTGCACGAGGTTCATGGCGGCCTTGACGTTCACCGCCATCATCTTGTCGAGCATCGTTTCGGTGACGTCGAGCGAAGGGCCTTGGCCGAGGTTGGTCGCGCTGTTGTTGACCACGATGTCGACCGGTCCGACTTCGTTCTGCGCCTGGTCGACCAGCGCCGCGATCTGATCGGCATCGCCCACGTGGCACTGCACGGGCACGACTCGCCCACCCGCATCGGCGAGCTCGGCAGCGGTGGCCTCGAGGTTTTCGAGCTTGCGCGAGGCGATGACCACGTTGGCGCCGGCCTCGACGAGCCTTGCAGTGATCGACTTTCCGATTCCACGCCCTCCTCCGGTGACGATCGCGTTCTTGCCTTCGAGCGATAGGGTGATGGGCATGCGCCGGATGGTACTGCGAGAGCACCGACCGGTTTGAAATCGGCCCGCAATGCACGTCTGTGGCCACTTGTCGCCGCGTTGCTCCGCGCTCGACGGACCTCCAGTCCGCCTTCGGCCTTGCGCCTTGCGACAAACGCCCACAGCCGCACCTTGCAAGCCGTTCTAAACCGATCGGCGCTCTAGTGTCCTGAGTCCGTAAAAAGGCCCGCTTGCTCCTCGGAGTGAATTCCTGTGCTGAGGTAGCGTCAGCGTTGGGCATGGGCAAGAAAAGAAGAGGTGGCCGTGTCGCGCGTCGAATCGAGC